>Ga0207695_10003424_pt1 | contig 22382 bp, 15 predicted proteins | sample KBSC54metaG_FD_184354 | JGI IMG/M metagenome (GOLD analysis project Ga0207695, IMG submission 184354) | Corn rhizosphere microbial communities from Kellogg Biological Station, Michigan, USA - KBS C5-4 metaG (SPAdes) (version 2) | ecosystem: Host-associated > Plants > Roots > Rhizosphere > Soil...
GAGGGGCGCGTGTCGCTTGGACGCTCTGAAAAGAAGTTGGCCTCGTAGGCGCTGAAAACGGCAGAAATTTAAGCCAGATCCAGGAAAGCGGAACCAACGGCAAGGAAATAAGGTTAACGCATATGGGCCCGCTGTCCCCAGCGGGCCGACCAGGGCGGGATGCAACGCCAACATGGAGAAACGAAGGCACCCGCGCTCCAAACCGCTCCGCACAGAATAGACGCGGCTCCGTCATTGACGGCGCTCGAATCGCTTCCGATCCCAGCGTGGCAGCCTTCGGTTAGTCACGTCCCGATTGCAAATATCCGCTACGAGCCGTTTTTCCTCTTTTCCACACAACACTCCATCCCACCCGCATCGGACGGCTGGGACAGCCGTCCCTACCTCACACACGCGCAAGACGAACGCCCGCTCGCCGCATTTCATCCCACCATATGCTTGCGCCGTTTCCGACGCTTCGTCCTTTTTTCAGAGCGGCGCTGAATTTTAGCGCAAAAAAAACGCTGAGGTCGCAAATAAGGGAAAGACGGACGAGATGCGACCCTTCCAAAATCTTTGCACGCCTTCGCAGGCTTCGCGTTCTTGCGTTAAAATTCCCGCACCGCATTCCGCACCCGCATCCATGCTTGCGCCGTTTGTCGACCCGCGCTTAAGTTGGCCGCTTTTCTATGTCCACCGAAACCGCTGCCTCGCCCTATTCGAGAAAGAATCCGTTCCCCGCCAGGCACGCCGTCAACCGCCGCCTTAGCGGCCCGGAGTCGCAGAAAGAAACGCGGCATCACGAGATCTCCCTCGCCGGATCCGGGCTGGTTTACGAAGTCGGAGACTCCCTCGGCGTTTTCGCCAGCAATGATCCGGCGCTCGCCGATGAGATCATCAAGGCCATCCACGCCAATGGCGACGAACAGGTGCCCGGAGCAGACGGCCAGCTCAAATCTCTCCGTCAGGCGCTCATCACCGACTACGTCATCACCCAGCCCGCCTCGAAAGAATTCATCAAGGCGATGGTCGAAAAAGGCGGCGACGGCGTCGACCTCCTGCGCACCCTTTCCACCGATCCGCTCCGGAAAAAGGAACTCGAAGAATACCTCTACGGACTCGAGTTCATCGATTTCATCACCAACCACCCGTCCATCAGCTGGACCCCGGAGGAACTGGTGAAGAGTATGCGCAAGCTCCAGCCGCGCCTTTACTCGATCTCCTCAAGCATGAAGGCCGTCGGCGAAAACGTCCATCTCACCATCGCCACTGTGCGGTATGAGACCCACGGACGGAAGCGCAGCGGCGTAGCCTCCACCTTCTTCGCCGACCGCACGACTCCCGAGACTGGAGTTCCGGTTTTCGTGCACACGGCAAAGCACTTCCGCCTACCCGAAGATCCGTCCACGCCTGTCATCATGGTCGGGCCCGGCACCGGCGTCGCCCCCTTCCGCGCCTATCTCCAGGAGCGCAAAGCAACCGGCTCCTCCGGAAAGAACTGGCTCTTCTTTGGCGAACAGCGGAAGGCCAGCGACTATCTCTACGAAGAAGAACTCGTCGCTTTCCAAAAGGAAGGCGTCCTCACCCGGCTCGATGTCGCCTTCTCCCGCGATCAGGCTGAAAAGCTCTACGTTCAGCACAAGATGAAGGAAGCCAGCGCTGAACTCTTCGCCTGGCTGGAAGCCGGCGCACACTTCTTTGTCTGCGGCGACGGTGCTCGCATGGCAAAGGACGTGGATGCCGAGTTGCAAGCCATCGTCATCCGCGAAGGCGGAAAAACGCCGGAACAAGCCGCCGAATACGTCGAAGCCCTGAAGAAGTCCAAGCGCTACAAGCGCGACGTGTACTAAGAGCCGTCCGCGGCGCAGAACCAGCTTAACCGTTGCCAGAGAGCGCGCGACAGGCTATTTCCCAGCCTTCGCTGCGACAACTGTTAAGAACCCCATTTACATTTAATATCATTTAATGTCTCTAACCTTACGCAATTGTAAGGGCCAGAGGCGCTTTCCAGGGTTGCCACACCCCATTCCGCAACGTTAAGAAACCCGTCCGCTATGAGATTCCCGCTCGCGCTTACCACCAAAATCGCCTCCTACATGATCGGCAAGAAGTTGCGCGGCGTGGAGAAATTCGCCACCGTCCTCCAGCTTGAGCCGTTGCACACTTGCAACCTCACATGCACAGGCTGCGGCCGGATCCGCGAGTACTCCACCTCCCTGAAGGACATGATGCCGTTGGAGGATTGCCTGGGCGCCGCCGAAGAGTGCAATGCGCCGATGATCTCGATCTGCGGCGGTGAGCCTCTCATCTATCCGCAAATCGAAGCCCTCATCGAAGGCCTGCTCGAACAGGGCCGCATCGTCTACATCTGCACGAATGCGACCCAGATGCGGAAAAAGATGCGGGATTATCTCGCGTCTCTCTCGCGGCAGGATCCCGATACAGTGGAAGCGCATGTCCAGGTGTTGCTCTCCGAAGAGTTGATCTCAGCCAAGGATGCGGATGACATTCGCAAAGGGCCGAAGGATCCGAACAAGCCGGTCATTGCCCCTTCCGATTACATGTACTGGAACGTGCACCTCGACGGCCTGGAGCGGACGCACGATCTCATCGTCGAGCGCGAAGGCGTCTTCAAGGAAGCAGTCCTCGGCATTCGCATGGCGAAGATCCTCGGCTATCAGGTCGCGACCAATACCACGGTCTACAAGGAGACCGACATGGAAGAGATCGAGCAGCTTTTTGCCTTCCTTTCCAGCCTCGGAGTCGATGGCCACACCATTTCGCCCGGGTACGAATACGACGCGGCCAAGACCGACATGGTCAAGCGCCTCAACCTGCGTCCGGAAGCCTTCTTCCTCACGCGGAAGGCGACGATCGAGAAGTTCTCCCGCATCGAGAAGCTCGGCCGCGATTTCCCGATCTTCGGCACTCCGGTTTACCTCGAATTCCTTGCCGGACACCGCGATCTGAGTTGCTCCGCCTGGGCCATCCCGACCCGCAATATTCGCGGCTGGAAGGCGCCCTGCTATCTGATGACCGACGGCCACTACGCCTCCTACCAGGAGCTGCTGGAAAAGGTCGACTGGTCGAAGTACGGCGTGGTCAAGGGCGAAGCCCGCGATCCGCGTTGCGAGAATTGCATGATGCACTGCGGCTATGAGCCGACGGCCAGCCTCGGCCTCGAGGCCCAGCCCGGCGACATGTGGAAGAACATCAAGTTCAACTTTGGTCCCCGCCCCAAGCCCGTCAGTGCCGACGGCATCGAAGCCTTTAATGGGGTGAGTTGCGGCAATGGCCACATCACTGGCAAGCAAGAGCCTGTCCCTCTGGCCGTAGCCAGCTGAGGCGAGCCGCCAGCTGAAGTATTTCCGGCCGAGAGACATCGGCCGCAAACCAGAATGCCGGCACCCCGTTTTTTGCCGGCGTCGCAGCACGCGGATTGCTAGTTCACTAATCTGCCGCTTTTCCGGCTGCAGAGACGAGCCGATCCGGTCTTGCCCTGCATCACGTCCACACCTATAAACTCCGCGCGTGCAACGCACTACCACTTCCACTTCGGGTTTTGCAACTTCCTCGAAACTTTCCGGTGTCATCCATCGGGCGCAGCAAAACCTGCTCCGGCTCCAGCACGACGACGGGCATTGGTGTGGTGAGTTGCTCGTCGATTCGACGCTCTGCTCGGATTACATCCTCTACATGTACTGGTCGGATGAAGTGGACCCGGTGCTGCAGGAAAAGTGCGTCGCACATATCCGCAGCCGCCAGTTGCGCGATGGCGGATGGAATATTTACGAGGAAGGTCCGAGCGAGGTAAATGCGACGGTCAAGGCATACTTCGCGCTGAAGCTCGCCGGTCATTCGCCGAATGATCCCTGGATGCGGGAAGCCCGCGCCGCGGCCCTCCGGCTTGGTGGCATTCCGCACATGAATACCTACGCAAAGCTCTACCTGGCTTTGCTCGGGCAATTTCCCTGGAAATACCTCCCGACCGTCCCGGCGGAGATCATCTTTTTCCCGAAGTGGTCGTTCTTCAATATCTACGAATTGTCGTCGTGGAGCCGCGCCATGCTCATGCCGCTGGCGATTCTCAATCACCACAAGCCCACTCGGGAACTTCCGGCGGAGAAACATCTCCACGAGCTCTATCCGGCGGGCAGCGAGCAGCAGTTCCTCGGCGTCCAACGCGATAAGCACTACTGGAGCTGGCCGAATTTCTTCCTGCGTTGCGACCGGCTTTTGAAATTCCTCGGCCGTCAGCCGTGGAAACCATTCCGCGAATTCGCGCTCGAAAAGGCGGAGAAATGGATGGTGGAACGCATGGGCGAAGGCAGTGACGGCCTCGGCGCGATTTTCCCCGGGATGCTCAACGGGCTCATCGCTCTCAAGACACTTCACTATCCGGCGGATCACCCGCTTTTCGTGAAGGCGAAGCGTGATTTCGAAGGTCTCTTTGTGGACGATCCCCAGGATTTCCGCATTCAGCCATGTCTTTCGCCGGTCTGGGATACCGCGATCAATGCGATCGCCCTCGCCGAGAGCGGTCTCGGCGGGACGCATCCCGCCCTGCAAAGCGCCTTCAAATGGCTGGAGAGCAAGGAAGTCACGCAAGTGCGCGGCGATTGGAAAAACAAGAACCCGCACCCCGAAGCCAGCGGCTGGGCCTTCGAATATAACAATATTTATTACCCGGACACGGACGACACGATGATGGTGCTGATGGCACTGCGACTCGTCGACACCCGGGCCAAGCAGGAAGGTGGTCCTGAAGAAGGCGCGCCGACCGCAAATGATCCGCAATCGAAGATGTTCAGCCGGGCGCTCGACTGGCTGCTCTCCTTCCAGTGCCGCGATGGCGGTTGGGCTGCGTTCGACAAGGAAGTGACGCAGGCCTGGCTTGAGGACGTGCCTTTCGCCGATCACAACGCCATTCTCGATCCCACCTGCAGCGACCTGACGGGCCGCGTGCTTGAGCTGCTCGGGTACATCGGCTTCGATCGCGGCCATTCCCGGATCCGCCGGGCCATCCGCATGCTGCGGCGCACGCAGGAGGATGATGGCTCCTGGTACGGCCGCTGGGGTGTGAATTACATTTACGGCACCTGGCAGGTGCTGCGTGGTCTGCGCTCGATCGGCGTGGACATGCGCGAACCGTGGATCGTCCGGGCGCGTGACTGGCTCGAGAGCTGCCAGAATGAAGACGGCGGCTGGGGCGAAACCTGCGCCAGCTACGACGATCCGACGCTCAAGGGCAAAGGCCCGAGCACACCGAGCCAGACGGCATGGGCGCTGATGGGCCTGATCGCCGCCACGGATGCCACCGATCCAAGCGCGCTCGATCGCCGCTCCATCCGCCGGGGCATTGAATTCCTTGTCGAAAGACAAAGCGCCGACGGTTCCTGGCCTGAACCGCAAACGACGGGAACCGGGTTCCCTCGCGTGTTCTATCTCCGCTACGACATGTACCGGAACAATTTTCCCCTGCTCGCGCTGGCCACGTATCAGAACTATCGCGACGGGTCCTACCACGCGCCGAGCTGGTACCATTGCGACGGGCGGAAGTGATTAGCTGAATTATCAGTGGAAGCCAGGTGACTTCAACGGCGGTGGCCGAACTATCGCGACCACGACCGATTCATTATATCCCGGCGCGACCCCGGTATATGATTGATTCGCGCCATTACCCAACTCAACGCGGGCCTGAATGCCGCCCTTGCAGCGCCAACGGCGCGACCTCATATCAAGCCTAGGGCGACGCGAGGGCTGAAAGCCCGCCCCATCGGGCATTTGGAAAACCAACGCATATCAGAAAATGGCGTCGGGCTTTCAGCCCTCAATCTATTTTGTGACCGGTTCCTGGTATGGCGGCGCGCCGTTGGCGCTAAAAACCTTCTCCCTCGGACCAACCACCCGACGCCCGACCCGACCCATCAAACCTGCCGGCTCAACTCCACGCCTACCGCAACGCCCGCGACACCTGCTCCACCAGCCGATCCACCGTAAACGGCTTCGCCACCAACCCCCGCACTCCCGGTGATCGCAGCAACTCCTGCGCGCGCGGCTGCGCTCCGAAACCGGTCATGAGCAGCGCCGGCGGCATCTTCCGCCCTTCCGGCGGATGAATCGCAAACACCTTCGACGCGAGCGCATAAAGCGCCGCCCCATCGATCTGCGCCATCGCGAAATCGAGGATGATCAGATCATACCGTTTCCGCATGATCAGCTCGAAACCATATTCCGGACTCGGCGTCGTATCCACGGAACAGCCCAGAAGCAACGCCTCCAGCGCCTCGCGAACGAGGCGGAGAACGAGCACGTCATCATCGATGACGAGGATCTGTTTCTGTGGCTCAAATGCCATGGCTCAGGAGGAGGGCGTCCGAAGAGACCGGCCCGGGGTGAATGCGCGGAGGTCAGGCGACTCCATTCGACATTCAGCGAGAATCGTTCCACCTTTGGACGCATGTCCGCGCAGAATCCTTACGCACCGATCGCCCAAGCCCTCCGGGAACGCCTCGCCGTCATCGCCGACCGCGATCTCTACGCCCGCGATCCCGAGGCGCATTTGGAGAAGCTGAAGGAGGTCTCGGAACGGATCGATCGCCTGCAAACCCTTCTGCCCGCGCCACTAGACCCGCAACTCGCCCACTACTTCCAACGCCGCAGCCTGGATAAAGCACTGGCGTTTATTGAGGAAAATCACGGGAAGTGAGGGCGTGAGGCTGGCGGCAAACGGCAAGGTCCCGCGCGGGGAAAAAATCTGCAATTAGCGCATCGCGTCACTCATACTTGATGTCGCATAATGCATAGAAGTGGAGATTATTTGCCGGACATTCGTCCAACCCATCACCCTTGTCGTGCGTTGCATCTCGAAGACACGTTGAAGCACACTAGATGCATCAGGACAACGGAACGAGGCGCTGGAGCTCAGAGGATAATTCGCGGAAGGTTTCTGGGGCGATGCGAAACCGCTCCGCCACACCGCTGACGATACCAATCCAATTCGCGCACGATAGACACACTGTGGTTTCCAGAATGAGCGTGTCGCCATCGAAACAACGCAAGCCGTAGTTCGGGTAGTGGCCGCAAAGAGTGTTATCTTCGACATGAACGAAGGATTTCTCGAAAAGACTATATAGAATAACTGCATCACGGCCATCGATCGTGCGGCTGGTAAGAATGTCGCTAAAACATGCGCCTCCCGGCGAGAACCACCGTACAGGAAAAATCCGGCTCGTCGTTGCCCGGCACTTGCGATCGATGTGGTGCACCTCAATGGTTCTCATCGTCATAGCTTCGTCCGCCGTGCCGTTTCGCTCCCAAGCCCCGGTTCCCCACCGACCAAATGAAGAGCAGCCTCATAGTCGCCGCCAAGGCTGACCCGCGTGATCTCGCTCAAGCGAAACGAAGTCGGCTCGGTTCTCCACTTGGCAGCGGGTGTGATCTCCAGCAGCGACATACGCCCACCTTCCACACCAAGCACCTGGCCAATCCAACATACGCCCGGATCCACTTTCTCCCGGTGGATTGTCACCAGTGGAAATGCACGCGCCGCCGATAAGAGCAGTTCCTCAATACCTGCCACGCTGACACGCGGCTTTCGCGGCAGGCGCTCCCCTCTCCTCTTCAGAGCCGACTCCGCAAACTCAGCATAAGGATCCGCTCGAAAATTCCGTACGTCTCCGATCCGAAAGCATTCAAAACCATCGAACCAAATTCGATCGCTGACCAATGCGAGAAGAAAGAACTTCGGCCCCAGATCAACAACATACCCATGCACTGACGACTCCTCGTACGGTCGCTCAAAACGCACGAACTGCCGCCCGCGCATTGCGGTGAGAAGTTGAGAGGACCGGGATGTTGGCATGCTCAGGCTATCCTTTCCATTCGACGGAACATTGGCAAGAGAGCGTCACAGAGCGACGGATTCGCTTCTCGTAACCGGCTACACCTCATCTGGCCGCGCGCATCGAGTCACCGACAGCGCCACACCATTTCGGTCGATCCATTACCTGGGCTCCAAAGTGATATTTTCGACCATCCCGGCAGCATAGTTCGCCCAACCGGACAAAAAGCCGCCACGTGTCTCCAAAATCCAACCCTCGTTCCAAGCTCGTTCAAAAAATGGAATAAATTCGGACGGAGTTATCATGTGTTCGTCCTCACCAAAATCCGGAGAGATTCCGCAAGGCATTTGAATATGGCGCTCCAGGAGCAGAGCGATATCGTAGAATAACGCCGCCCGGCCCATGCTAAAGTCAGCAGCAAAGCGCTCGGAACCATTGGGCATAATGGCCGTGTAGAGTTTTCCCATAATAGGTCCGCAAACCTTTAGCTAGTGTATCTCTTGCTACCAGCCCCGCATTCCTATTGCGACTGCGACGAAGACAAGATCTACACGGATCCGGCACTCAGCGCACCCAAGCGGCGGGACGCCGCTTCCACTATGGCTCACCGCCTTCTCCGTCCCCCTCATCCAACTCCTCCTGCCACTCCGCACTCACCTCATACGCCCCGCCGATGATCGTGCTCGCCACGATCTGCCCGCCTCTCCGTAATTCATACCAATAACTCTCCACCGTCTTCGACGGCACTCCGTCCTTCGCCGCGCGTACTTGCAACGCTGTCAGCCGCCATGCTCCCTGCTCCGCGAAATAGCGCCCGAGGACTCGCCTGGCATTCTCCGCCTTGCGATTCGCGGGACGACTGTTCTCCGTTGCCGCTTTCTTGCCCGCTTTCCTCGGCAGCTTGAGATCTTCCGGATCGAGCTTTGCGTCGCGCCCGAAAACCGGCGCGTCCCAGCGCACGACAAAATCGCCTGGCGAGGGCAGGCAACGCAGCGTCGGCTCAATGGTAAAGCAATCCTGCTCCGCATGCGGCGTCATGGTAAGAATAACATCCGGATCGCGCGCGAACGCTCCCGAGCCGCCCATGCGATCGATGCTCTCCTTCATCGCGCTGTTTCCCTTCGCATAGTGATGCCCAAACGCCACAGCCGCGCCAGTCTCGGCGGCGATTCGTTCGATCTGATTCAGGATCTGCATAACATCGCCCACCTTGTTTTCATCGCGATCACCCAGCGCCTTATAAAGCGGATCGATGATGATGAGACCGTACGGCGGCTGATGACGAAGAAACTCGATGATCTCCTGGGCCAGTTCCTCGATCGGCTTAATCATTCCGCGCAGGGTCATCACGTGCAGGTTGTCATCCTTTGCCAAGTCCACGCCTTTGTGCCGCGCAATCCATTCCACGCGCTGGGCAAAGGCAAATTCCGGTAACTCGAAGTTAAGATAGAGCACGCGAGATTTCTGCGTCTCGTAGCCCCACCACTTCGTACCCGTCGCCACCGAGATGGCCAGGTCGAGCAGGCCGAAGGTCTTTCGGCCCTTGCTCGTTCCGCCGATGATCATCTTGCAACCCTGGTGCAGCAGCCCCTTCACGATCTGCGGCGGTTCCGGTGGAAGTGCATCCCGCTTCATCCAGAGCCCCGCGCTCTTCAGCTCCGGCAGGCGAAAAGTCCGCGCGGCGCGCGCATTCGTCACCGCTCGTTGCACTTCCTCGGGCGAAGGCTGGCCTCGCTTCATCCAGGCGTCGGGATCCTCATACTCCGCCGGCGTCTGCACCCGGCGCACGACACAACGTCCCGCCGCCTCCACCACGGCGGCGGTCCAGGTCTCACTCGGGATCTTCCCATTCGCTCCCGGACGATCGTTCTGCGTCCAGAGCAGGAGCGGTTTGCCGTCCGCCGCGATACGGTCCACCCAGCGCCCATTGCCCGCCCCGCGCGTGATGAAGATCGCCGGAAGCGGCTTATTCGGATCGGCCTGATGAAAGCCCAACCGCGCCATCACCGCCATTGCATCCCACTGCGATTCGAAGACCCACACGGCTTCTGCGGTGCCCGGCGCGCCGACGATCAGAGGATGCGTCGTGACCCGCGCCTTGTCCGCTGCGACATAGCGCCAGGCGGCGCCGCCATCTGGACGCGGTCCACGCACGTGCGCCGCGACGACGCGCTGCTCCGCATCAATGACTGGAAACGCCACGTCCCCATTCACCGCGCCGATGAGTCCCCGCGCATGCCACCACTCGACAAACTCCACGGGTAACTCGCGATCCGCCGCAATTCGCGCCAGAAACTCCGGCGCCGCTGCCGCGCGCGCTTTGCCCCAATCATACTCCGGCGCTTTTTCGCCACTGGCTTCGCGTTGCCCCGGCGCTCCTTTCTCGAAAGGGCGGCACTCTTTCGCGCTTTCCTCCCTCTCCGCCGGACTCGCACCCACCTTCCGCGCTTCCGCTGCCGCCGCCTGCTCGTTGCGCCGGCGGATTTTCCGCAGACGGCTTCGCCCGTACGGCTTTTCGCCGGGTTCCCGCTTTTCAAATTTCACTCCGAGAAACCAGGCCAGATCCTCGCAGGCCACGACAAAGCCGCAGCCATGCTTTTTCATGTAGAGATCGACCAGATTTCTGCCGCCTTCTCCCGTGCTGAAATCCTTCCAGAATCCCGCCCTCGCGCCGATATTAATGCCCAGCGACTTTCCGCGCGTTCCATCCAGATCCCCAACGCGCCACGTGCATCCCGAGCGCCGGCCCTCCGGGTAAATCCAGCGAACCACTTCCTCCGCACGTTGGTTGCACAATTCCTTCAATTCGTCGCCGGTCATGGAGTTGATTAGTTAGTTGGCTAGTAAGTAAGTTAGTAATTCGTCAGTGAAAAATCGGAGTTAGACCGCGGCTCGAATACCTTCCCTCTTCCTCATCATCACAATCCCAGGCATCTCACACTGACGCGTTCGCGAGCGGCGCGATTTTGGAGCAACGGGGTTAAGCCTCGGGCGCAACACCGCTTTCGGAAGGGGCCTGTTTGCGGGCATGCGCACGGCAGGTTTTACGCGGAGTCTCGAAGGCAACGTCCACTTTCAGGATGAAGATAAAGATGATGATGAAGAGGAAGAGGAATCACTCACCACTCAGCCCTCTCAACAAAGACGGCGGCGATAGATGGCCGTCATTCAGCTTGTCGATATTCGTCAGCTTCTCCCGCACCGATGTGCAGATCTTCTCCTCGATCGTCCCGGCCGCAAAAATGATGAGCTGATGCGACTTCGTCCGCGCTCCGGCGCGGTGCACGCGGCCGAGCGCCTGCTTCATATCGATCGCGCTGAACGAAGGCGAAATGATCGCCTGACGCGGAAATTCCCCGCGCACATCGTGCAGCGAAAGCCCCGCACCACCGGCTTGCAACGAGACGATGCAGACCCGCTCGCGATCCGCCTGAAAAGCATCAATCCACTGCTGCCGCTCCTCCGCACTCTGGCCACCCCGGATCAGACAACGCGTGTCCAATACCTTGGCCAGCGCATCCACATGATCCCGGAAATTCAGAAAAATCACCACCGACCGCCCTTCCTCCAGCGCCGCTTCGGCCAGCTCACGAAAGAGCTTCAGCTTGCCCCGCTCCGCCGCCACGCGCGCCTTCATCATCTGCGCATGATGCGCACCCTGCCGTTCCGCTGCCGACATGGGTGTGTCTTTCAGGGAAAGCATCACCCGCTCCATCTCATCGTAGGCGAGCTGAATCGCCTGCGTCTCGCAAACGAGCGTTTCCGCGATGATCGAAGTCTCGGGAAACTCCGGCAGATCGGCCACGCGCATCCGGTTGCCCTTCTCGGGAAAAATCACCGTGTGCAGCTTCTCGAGCAACCGGCGGCGCCGGTTATCGAAACGCAGCCCGTGCAATCCCTCGCCGCAACCGTACGCCTGGCAGAATTCGCGAAATCCGGCCCACCCGCCATCGTGCAAACCCAGCACCGCACCGACATTGCGCATCTCCGTCGGATCCTTTGCCGCAGTGGCGGAGAGGCAAAGAATCTTATGCCCGGCGCGCGCTGCGTCCCGCAGGATCTGGCCCTGCAGACTCCGCGGTGACTTACATTTCTGGCACTCATCAAAAATGAGCAGCGGCTTTTCCGGCAATCCGTCGAAGACAAACTTCTTGTCACACAAACTAGCCGCGTGCCAATGCCCATGGCCGCTGCGTCCGCCGCGAATCCGGTCGTAATTCACGATCCAGCCCGGCGCGATTCCGAGCATCTCCGCCGCCCGCTGCCACGAGGGCAGCACGGCGAGCGGAGCGACTATGCATGGCGTAAGCCCGAGCTCCGCGGCCACGGCGAGCGCGACGAAAGTCTTGCCCGTGCCCGTGTCCGAAGCGTCAAGCGCATTGCCGCGCAGCAAGGCGCGCTTCAACCGCAGAGCCCCATGCCGCTGGTACGGGAAGAGACTTCCCGCTGCCGGATGCTCGAGGCTGACATCATCGGGGATCCAATCACTGGACTTCGCATCCGCCCCTTCGTGGCGAACGCGGCTTGCCTTCTCGAGGCTATGCTCCGTGACGGTACCGTCCAGGTTTAGCCACTGGACCAGGTACCAATCTCCACTCGCGTACTTCGTCACATCGAAGCCGCGGGCATGGAGTTCCCCTTTCTCTTTGTGCCAGACCTCCCAGAATCGCTTCCGGACCGTTTCGCCAATCTTTGCCGCACGAAACCAGCGTTCGCCCGTTCGGGTCGATTTGCGCGCGAAGTCCGAGAACGCAAATTGCGCCAGGATTTCATCCACCACGTCGACGAGTTCGCCGGTTTGCATGCTGGGCAGGGTCATGGCGGGTTTGACTTACTTTTCCGCTGTCCCGCCGAGGAGGCGCTCGACCTCGCTGCGCGGGATGAACATGCAGCCGAACGTCTTCACCGCCCGCACCCGCCCGGCCTGGATCTGGCGATAAGCCCAGGAGCAATTCCGGCCAAAGAGCGCGGCAAAATCCCGCGGAGAAAATGCCGCGCGCTCCAGCAACGGAACCGCCCCCTCAGCCTGCGCCGGGTCCGCCAGCACCGCGTCCGGCGCTAAAGTTTCCAGCTCTGCCAGTGGTGCCGCCAAGGCCTCTGGCGCGCCTGCCAATTCGGGTCGATTGCGATTCGTTTGCACATGAGCCGTGGTTCAGCCCGGGGTGGGTTCGGCAAGCACATTTTGCAAAAATTTGCAGGAACGGCGGGGAGGGCGAGTCCCCCGGGCCACCCGGCGCGCCTTCCCGGGAGATCCGTCGGCAGGCTCCGTTGCCGGAAAGGCCGGCAGGTTCTTCAGGCCTGTCCGTTTTTTCTCTTCCTACGTTTTCCTATGGCCGCCAGTAGGAAATCCCTTCCTACGTTATGGCCCCTACTACGTAGAGGGGCCTAAACGTAGGAAGGTTTTCCTACGTTTCCCATGCCCGCTTCCTATGATCTTTGCGCGCCGTGGGAACCTGGAAATCACGCCCGCTTTTCGTGGCGGAGGTAGCGGGATTGAATGGTCTTAATCTGCAAGCTTTGCTCCCTCGCCCCCCTCGTTACCCCACTCCCGTGGGGTAATGCACCTTCGGCGACACTCCTGTGTCGGTGGTGGGGCGAAGCGCGTGGAATACGTAAGACGGCGTTCTATTCACCACGCATTTCTCCGGAGAATCACGAAAGTAACCCCGGCGTCTCTCGCACCCTCCTCCGACACAGGAGTGTCGCCGGAAGGCAACTGCTTCGTCAGCGGCAGGCTCTGAGGCATCAATCCGAAAGAGACTTTGGCTGGCTAGCGAGAGCGAAATAACACCCAACTCCCAACGCCAAACTACCAACGTTCAGATGCGGCAGCTGTAGCTCGATGCCTGACTCACTGCAGGGAGAGCGCCGAACTCAGAATCATTGAATGTTGGGAGTTTAGCGTTGGGAGTTGGGAGTTATTCCCGCGCCATATATAGCATAACGCCCCATTGGATCATCCCCCTCGTTACCACTCCCGTGGGCTAACGAGGGAATGAGAGAGGTAGTGTGAAGAAGGAGAGGAGCGCGGAGTAACCCCAAGCTCTCTTTCCTGGCTCCTTACTCCAGATCCGTTACCGCCCCATGCGAGGCAGTCATGACCGCGCGGGCGTACTTGGCCAGCACGCCGCGGGTGTAGCGCGGGGCGGGCTTCTTCCATTTGGCGAGGCGCTTCTCGATGTCGGCGGCGGGGATGTCGAGCGAGAGAGCCCGTTTCGTCGCGTCGATGGTGATCGGGTCGCCATTCTTCACGATGGCCAGCGGTCCGCCGAGCGCGGCTTCCGGGGTGATGTGGCCCACGACGAATCCATGGGAACCGCCGGAGAAACGTCCGTCGGTAATGAGCGCGACTTCCTTGCCAAGGCCTTTGCCCATAACGGCGCTGGTCGGCGAGAGCATCTCGCGCATGCCGGGGCCGCCCACGGGGCCTTCGTGACGGATCACGATGACATGCCCCTTCTTCACTGTGCCATCGAGGATCGCTGCGAGGGCTTCCTGTTCGTTCTCAAAGACGATCGCTTTGCCGGAGAAGCTCAGCCCTTCCTTGCCGCTGATCTTGGCCACCGCGCCCTTCGGAGCGAGGTTGCCGTAGAGCACCACGAGATGGCTGTCAGGCTTGATGGGATTTGAGAAAGGCCGGACGATCTCCTGGCCTTTCGGGTAGGCTTTCACCTTCTTCAGGTTCTCGGCCATCGTCTTGCCGGTCACGGTCATGCAACCGCCGTGGAGGAGCTTTTCCTCGAGCAACATTTTCATCAGCGGCGTCTGGCCGCCGATGTCCACGAGCTCGCTCATGAGGAATCGGCCGCTCGGCTTCAGGTCGGCGAGCACCGGGACCTTCTTCCCGATGCGGGTGAAATCATCGAGCTCCAGCTTCACATTGGCGGAGTGCGCCATGGCGAGGATGTGCAGCACGGCATTCGTCGATCCGCCCAGCGCGATGACCACGGTAATGGCATTTTCGAAAGCTTCCTTGGTGAGGATATCCGAGGGCCGGATCCCACGCTTGATCAGGTCCACTACGACCATACCCGCCTGGCGCGCATCCTGGGCCTTGGCCGGAGATACGGCGTTTTGCGCGGACGAGTTCGGGAGCGACATACCGAGCGCTTCGATCGCCGAGGCCATGGTATTCGCGGTGTACATGCCGCCGCAGGAACCAGCGCCGGGGATGGCGTTTTCTTCGATCAGGGCGAGTTCCTTGTCATCGATCTGGCCATTGGCGTGGGCACCCACGGCTTCGAAACAGGAAACCACGTCAAGCTTGCGTCCGGCGATCCGGTCCGCCTGTTCCTTGCGCAGGCGCTTCTGGGCGAGGACGCCGGTGATGCAGCCCGGGAGAATCGTGCCGCCATAAACGAAAATGCTCGGCCGGTTCAGCCGCGCCAGGGCCATGATGCAGCCCGGCATATTCTTATCGCAGCCGCCGATCGCGACGATGCCATCGAAGCCTTCGCAACCCGCAACGGTCTCGATGGAGTCGGCAATCACCTCGCGCGAAACGAGCGAGTACTTCATCCCCTCGGTGCCCATGGAGATGCCGTCGGAAATCGTGATCGTATTGAAAATCACGGCTTTGGCGCCCGCCGTATTGACGCCGGCTTCGGATTGGCGCGCGAGCTGGTCAATGTGCATGTTGCACGGCGTGACCATGCTCCAGGTCGAAGCGATGCCGATTTGCGACTTCTTGAAGTCGTCCCGCGTGAAGCCTACCGCATGAAGCATGGCCCGGCTCGCCGCCCGTTCCGCACCATCGACGACCTCGGAAGACCACTTACGATGGAGAGAGGTGCCGTTCGACTTGGCGCCGGCTTTCTTGCTCGAGGGACGGATGGAACTCGTACTCATATTTCAACGGAAAGGGTGGCGAGCCTAGCGAGGGTCGGGCCGGGACGCAAGAAACCGGTTAAGTTGGAGTTACACATTTGCGCAAATCAGCAGTCAATTTGCGCAAATCCCGGTTCAAATGCCTCAATCCCAACCGGTAATACGTGGTCCGGACGCGCATTTACCACGGCGCTGATGTTCATTTTCTAAGCTGTATTGCCTCTCGGGAATTGGATAAACAAACGCCCTCCAAACGTCCCACGATGAACACACCGCTCCTCCTCCGTCACGCGCTACCCTTCTTTGCCATGGCTGTTGCCGCGACTGCGGCGGAATCGGAATGGCCCCAATTCCGCGGCCCAACCGGCCAGGGTCTTTCTTCCGCGAAAAACGTTCCGGTGGAGTGGAGCGACTCGAAAAATGTGGCGTGGAAAACGGAGGTCCCGGGCAAGGGCTGGTCGTCGCCGGTGCTGTCCCACGGCAAATTGTACCTCACTAGCGCGGTGACGGACCCGAGCGACTCCACGGTCACGCTGCATGTTCTGTGCATCGCGGAAAAAGACGGCGGTATCGTGTGGGATACCGAGGTCCTGAAGCCGGATCCGGCCAGTGTCGCCGCGGCGCACGCGAAGAATTCGCCGGCCAGCCCGACGCCGATCGTGACGAACGATCGCATCTACGTGCACTTCGGCCACATGGGCACGGCAGCGCTTTCGCTCGATGGCAAAGTCTGCTGGAAACAGACGGAGATTAAATACCCGCCCGTGCACGGAAATGGTGGCTCTCCCCTCCTCCTCGATGGGGAACTGATCTTCGGCTGCGACGGCGCGCAGGATCCCTGCCTCGTGGCGCTCGACGCAAAGACCGGCGAGATCCGCTGGAAAACGCCCCGCAATTCGACGGCCAAGAAGACCTTCTCCTTCTGCACGCCACTCGCGATCGACGTCGATGGGATCAAGCAGGTCATCAGCCCATTTAGCGGATCTGTCGGCAGTTATGATCCGAAGGATGGGCACGAACTCTGGCGGGTGGCATACGGCGAAGGTTACTCGGTCGTTCCGCGGCCGGTCTATGCCAATGGCCTTCTCTTCCTGAGCTCCGGGTTTGATCAGCCGGTGCTCTATGCGATCAATCCGGCCAAGGCATCCGGCGACGCCACGGCAACGAATGTCGCGTGGACCCAGCGCAAAGGCGCGCCCTGCACGCCATCGACCGTCGTGGTCGGCGATCAGCTCTACTTTGTTTCCGACGGAGGCATCGCCACCTGCGCCGATCCAAAGACCGGCCAGCCCTACTGGAGCCAGCGCCTTGGCGGCGGATTCTCGTCATCGCCACTCGCCGTCGAAGGCCGCATCTATTTTCAGAATGAAGGCGGCACCGGCTTTGTCATCGAGGCCGGCAAGACCTACAAGCTGCTGGCCAAGAATGAACTCGGCGAGCGCAGCCTGGCGTCGTATGCCGTTGAGGACGGCGCGCTTTTCATTCGCACGGAGAGTCATCTTTGGAAGATTGGGAAGTAGGAGCAACCAGCTCGGCAAGGGAGCCCTACCGGGCTGGCTTTGTATGATTTGTCAGGTCAGTTCGCTTTGCTTATCCTGAGATGGAGACCGTCAATCCACTTCACCCGCGATGAGGCGTAAACCCATTTTTCCGATTTCAGTGACTGAGTTGGAGACGTTATCCACCAGGCAACTCCTTGGGCGGCTCAAGCGATTGCGTGAATGCGAGGAGTCACTTCGTTCGTCCGACAGAGACTTTGCGGACAACACAGGGTGCATCGAGTTCAAGCAGAGCCCCGAGTGGACCGCGGCTTTTCAGGAAGTGAAGCAGGTGCTATCTCGTCGTGAGCATATCCCAAGAGGTCGAACTTAAGATGAATTACTTATATATATGGACCCCGCGATTTGGAGGGGCATGACGGATCTTCATTACGCTGCATATTGGCAAGATTTGGAGCGTATCAAAGCATGCATCGAACTTGGTTTCGACGTGAATCAGAAAGATGACGCCGGCTGGACACCGCTGGTTTGGTGTATCGACATGGCGGCCACAGGCGGGATCGGGACTGCCGAGGCCATCATTGATTACCTCGTCGCACATGGTGCAGAGCTCACGCACTCAGATGAACGTTACGAAAACATTTTGGAATTTGCCCGCTCAAGAGATATGGCTGTTGCCGAGCATTTGGAAAACGTTTTGGGAAAGAAATCATGAGGGAACCGCTATGTATCGCCAGACTCTGCTGAAAAGTTTCACATCCTCCGTGAACCGAGGTTTTGGATAAACTGCTTTCCAAGGCAAAGATTCCTCTTGGCGAGCGTTTTGAATACAAAGAGTAAGCTCGTTACGGGCGCTTACGCTACCTTGCTCGGCTTCGATGGCACGGGGCAGTGGGAAGGCCGTCCGAGGCGCGTGATGGATCTCTCTGAGATTACGCAAATACGCTTTGGCTCGCGCTACTTAAGCCTCTACGAGAAGTACGCGGCTAAAACCCGCAAGCCCCCGAAGAAAACTTCTTAATGGAAAAGGCGAGGTTTTGGATAACCTGCTTTCCGATGCAAAGGTTCCATTTGGTAAGCGTTTCGGACACCGGGAGCAGGCTCGTTCTGCCGTAACCGCCAAACACACCGTGCGCACGCCCCACGGACCTTCCCCTCCCCCACGGTGTTGCGTCCCAGGCTCCCATGGCGGGCGCAGCGCCCCCACGACCATCGCGAAAAAATGGTTTCGTGTCGAAAAGCAGACCGTCTCGAGACTCACCCTATAATTTCCATAATTTTCTTGATTTCGGCGGCTCTTTCTGGTCTACTGCGGCGAAATTCATGGAGGATCATAAATGGCATCTGAAACACTGGCGGAATTTTCCTCCTCAAAGGCGGGTGGTTGTGTTTTCAGTTCACCCATAAAGTGAATTTGTGTTTGCCAGAAACCCGGCAGATACAGGCTGCCGGTGAAGTTAAAAGCTGATTTTCCTGATTTCGATGGGCACCTGCATGTGCTTGAGTCCCCTTAATATTTTGCTAAGTATGAATTCATACCACCTGAACATGTTGTCCCCACGCGCGTCTCTCCGCGCGTTTGTTTGGAAAGCGAGTTACAACCTCTGCTTGCTCTTATTTTTGTTGGCGCTGCCATGTGGCACCGCAGTCGCGCAAAACTATGGCCCGCCTCAGGTTGGGGCTAGCGGGCACCAGATTTTTCCGTTCCAGGGAACGGATAGTGCGGGGCGGGATGTATACGGCCGGGACGCAGCAGCAGTTAATGGAGGTGAGGACTACTATGTAACAGTTGCTTCCGATTACACCGCCAAGTGGTGGATTCAGGGTTTCTCCTCTTACGATGGCCTAAGATATGACCCAGCATCAATGCAGTTTAAAAACGGAGACACCCTGGTTGGAAGCTTAGCTGCAATAAGTGCAGACGGGAATTCGATTCTAGGATTACCCGAGGGTGTGATTTACTCAGGCTCTTATTCGGCGGCGACGTTGGGAGTCGGCAGCTATTATGCGCAGCCGGATCTGGCCGTCCAAAAATCAGATTCAACATGGCTATATAAATGGCTAAATATCCCCAATAGGCTAACCTTTCAAGTTTATAGCAACTCCGCATCTCCCTATTACATGTATGTCGCAGGGAGCGGCAATCTCCAGATTACTCAATCAGCATCCGGTGCCTGGACACCGTCGAATATCACCATTGGTAGCTTGAGTCCCGGAACCCCGCTTCAGCTTTACTATAATGGGAACGCGGCTCCTGCAATCGGCGCAACCTCGGGGGGAGGAACAGATTACTGGGCGGAAGTCTGGTATGAAACATCGGATCAACAAATAATCAGTCTGGCTTACGGCGCAACAGCGCAGGGTAATTACGCGTACATCATCGACCCATTTTGGCGTACATTTCAGGTAAATCCTTCAACATGGCAGGTATTGGGACTTGTAGGAGAGGATATTTCGATCAATCCACCCGCACCCAATGCACACCCAAGCTATGGCCCTCTGTATATTGTTTTTGAAGGCAGCGTACTGACGTATGCCTGGACAGATACGGGCAGCGGGATTGATATATATACCGGAGCTTCTGGAATTGTGACCGTGGCCACGGATGGGACTACCGGCAGCATTACAACCCTTTCGCAAGGTTTTGGCGTAATGCTCGGAATATATAATCCGATGGCGCCTGGCGGTTTTACGAACATGGGAGAGGAAGGAATTTTCGCACTTGATGCAAGCGGGAATTTGATAGGTGAGCCTCCGAGTCTGACAGTTATTAGTGCCAGTCCACTTGGAGGCAGCATCGCCCAATCAGACAGAGGGTCGAGCTTTGAATTTACATATCCTCGTCCAGACGGAAAATTCGGGAGAAACTGTTCTATTACGGACGGAGTTTGGTTCCTGGTGCCAAATCAAAATTCCCAATACACCTCTCCTTTGTACAGATTTGATGCCAGCGCCAACGGCGGCAAAGGAACGGTAATCGACTATAGCTCGGGGAGTTGGCCTCCATCAAATGCCTACCCACGGCAACTCTATATCAACAACGTGGCGTGGCAGCTTGATACAGCTACGATTTCACAAAACGGTCAACAGATCTCCGCATCGGATTCCGTATCCATCTCGGGGATGGGTAAGTACCATTCGCAAATTTCGGCCGATTCGGAGATTACGTTGAGCTGGTCAATGAGCGGGTTGTATTATGAAGGTTTTAACTTTTCTTGGTCGATTTCAGCGACGCCATCCAGCGATCAATTCGCGCCGGATTGGGATGGAAACACGAATCTCCTCGGCTTCATGGCAAACGGCGCGGTTGTTTCACTAAATCCCGTCACGCCGACGCAAGGCCCCGCTCAAATCGACTGGAACGGGGTCACTCTCGATTGGGATGTGCAACAATCAGTGACCCAAGGGAAAGATGTCTATCACGATAATTCCGGGCTCGGGCTGGGCGCCGTCATCGACTGGGATGGGACAGTAACTTTGACGCAGGCTGGCGGAAGCACGCTTACGGGAACCTACAACGCTGGGACGTCAGCATTCTCGTTCGATGGTTCCGCAGGAAGCGTCTATGCGATGAATAACCAGGGGGTCATCATCCAGCCAGGCTCCGGAAGCGGTACCAATCAGGATTTCGATCTCTTCGGCAATCTCGATATCCAGGGCAATCTCTTGAGCTTCGGCAACTGGACCACCATGTCGAACAGTTCCGCCGCCGGGCTGCTCTTCACCTTTACCGATCAGAAGATCATCCAGACGGAAACAGGCCCGGTCACCCAGCCCTCCCTGCTGAATTCGGCGAGCCTGCGAGCGACGACGGTCTTTGGCTGGAGTCACGCTGCCGCCGATGGCAGTACGACGCAGAACGTGGCGATGCAACTCGATGGGTCTAATCGCCTCTCGCTCTATAGCCCCGTCCCTCCAGTGGGCGGTGCACAGCCGGAACCGACGATCATTTTGGATCCGAATGGCATCTCTCACGTCAAAGGCCCGATTATCGTTGCGCCTCAGGGTGATTTGGACATGGGCATCTTCAAGACCGGAACAGCTCCGTAAAGGAGCTGCGGCAGCCGTAAGCGCTATCTAATCCAATGCAGTAGGGACCTGAAATATCTCTGCTGATGTGAGCCAAATGGAAAACATCCTGAGTTTCTTCCAATGACTTCAAGGACCTCGATTCTTACCACGCTTGGCGTGGGTCTGTTTTACTCCTCACTGGCCATTGGCCAGTCACCGGTTCCACAGAACAAGCCGGACGAATTTCCGGCTTGGTGGTTTCAGCGCAATGTGATTGTGCGGACGGATCCGGCTAACTTGTCACCCGACTATGCACGTCCGGGCGATTACAGTGTGCCGCTGGATTTCGCGATGCTGACCCAAGGCCAGCTCAAGAACTTTGCCGTGGCGGCCTACGACGAATTCGTCATCCGGGGAGCGGGCGTCAGTGCGGACATGACTGCTTTGATGCAGTCGTGGTACACGACCGATAGCAACGGCGTTCGACATTCCATCGTGACGGAAAAGACGAACAACTTTGCGCCAGTCAACCTGGGGCAACTCAAGGCGGTGGTAAAACCCTTCTACGATCGGTTCATCGCCATGAACAAGATTCCTGGTTACCCATGGACAACGATGAGTACCGGCGCGGATGACTATGCCCTGGCCAATATCGGGCAGGCAAAGTTCCTCTTCTTCTTTGATCTCACGCAATTGGGTTACGGTGATGCGCCCTCCGTGGATCTGGTTTCAAAAGGAACAGGCTGGTCCATCAACGGTCCCGGATTGACCAACCTGGATCTCATTTACGGGCATACGACCTTTTCAGGTCAAGGCGGGTCGAGCGGCGATACGGATGGAGATGGACTGTCGAATCTGGAGGAAGCGCGGATGGGGACCGATCCGCTCAAGAAAGATAACCCGGCGGTAAAACTGACCGCCTTTGGTTTTGGCACACCTTAAGGGGCGAGCAAATATTGATATAGCTATGGGAAACTTGGAGAAGAAAGCGAAGACCCGATGGATGGCGAGAGCTGTAGCCTGCCTTGCCATGATCGGAATTACCCTGGGCGGACTCACTTCGGCATCTGGGCAGACAGTGTCTGAAGTGTTGCGGGCGTTGCAGGATAGAAAGGTGGTATTGGAAATACGCAACACGTATGGGTACACGAGCACGGGGCCAGGGACGCTTCGCACGCTCCAAACGATCAAATGGCCGAACGGCCTGCCGGATTATCCGCAG
>Ga0207695_10003425_pt1 | contig 22382 bp, 19 predicted proteins | sample KBSC54metaG_FD_184354 | JGI IMG/M metagenome (GOLD analysis project Ga0207695, IMG submission 184354) | Corn rhizosphere microbial communities from Kellogg Biological Station, Michigan, USA - KBS C5-4 metaG (SPAdes) (version 2) | ecosystem: Host-associated > Plants > Roots > Rhizosphere > Soil...
CGGCCGATGGCCCATGCCAGCCGCCGCCGTAATAATTCTCACGCAATGATCGCAGCAGCAGCGGCGTCGACGGGATCAACGCCCGCTCGACCGCGCGGCCTCGCTTCACATTCAACGGCGCCATGTTCGATCCTCCATTCGTGCGATGCGCTACTCCAATTCGTCGATCGACCTCGGCCAATCCTCTCGCAACAATCGCGACATCGCGCGGTCGGCCAGCAGCCGCCCTCCGGTCTGACACCGCGCGCAATAGTTCGTCTCGTTGGACGCATACCGGATCCGCTGCACCGGCGCGCCGCACACGGGACACGGCTTTCCGTACCGCCCGTGCACGGCCATCTCGTCGCGAAACGCCGTCACCTTCTCCGGAAATTCTCCGCCTAACTGATCGCGCAGACGGGCGGTCCATTCTCGCAGCACGGTTTGCACAGCATCGTACAAACGCGATACCTCGGCATCGCTCAACTTCTTGCTCAGCGCGAGCGGCGACAAGCGCGCCCGGTGCAGAATCTCGTCCGAGTATGCGTTGCCGATCCCGCTGAACATCCGCGGATCGGTGAGCGACCGCTTGAGCGTGTGATTCTCGCGCGCGAGCTGCGCAGCGAACGTCGCCCGATCGATCTCGAGCGGCTCGATGCCGCCGCGATCCATGCCGCGCAGCGTTCCCTCCCCGTGCACCAGGTGCAGCGACGCGCGACGCGTGCTGCCCGCCTCCGTGAGCGCGAGCACGCCGGAGGGAAACGTGAACGTGGCCAGCACGTTGCCCGGCGGCATCTTCTTCCCCGGCGTACGCCACCGCAGACGGCCGGCAATCATGAGATGCATCACGATGAAGAGCTCGTCGCCCATGTCGAGCACGATGCGCTTGCCTAACCGCCGCACGCCCGCGACGCGCCGCCCCTCCACCGCCGACACCGGGGGCGACACACTGCGCAGCACGAATGGCGTCTTGATCGCGAGCGTCTCGAGCGGCTGGCCGAGCACCCGCGCCGCGAGCGACTCCACGTAGATGGCGACGTCAGGCAGCTCGGGCATACGATGAGATCGAGCGTCAGCGATCGCGCGCCGGGGCGCCCGAGCCGATCAGCACGCGGAGCGACGTGGCCACTTCCCATCCGCAGAGCAGCGCGACCGCGCCCAACACCAGCCGGCTCGACTCGTCGAAGCACGCCACACCGATCAGGCCGCCGGCGGCGGCGATCCACGCCAGGAGCGCGAGCCACCTTGGCTGCCGCACATCTCGCCACTCGACGACGCCCAACACGAGCGCGCCTAACGCAATGAGCCCGTTCCCGAAGCGCGCCGCCATGAGGCCGAATCCATGGATCGCGTAGAATATCGGCGCCATCTCCGTCCGCCCGGCGGCGAACATCTGCGCCATGTTCGTGCCCGACCGCGCCATGAGCAGGATGTCGAACGCGTTCAAGGTCATGCCAATGCAAATGACGGCGAGCGCTCCCACGAGCGCGGCACGCGCCTCGTCGCCGGCGCCGCCCAACCGCACCCACACACCCGTCATTACCAGCGCCGAGCCGGTGAGCATCGAGAGATGCATGAGACGCCAGCCGGGCGTGGCCGCAATCACGCGCAGGTCGTCAGCGCCGACGCCCGTGCCGGGAAACACGGGATGCATGACCGCACCAGCGCCCAACAGCGCGGTGCCCACCAGCAGGAACACGGCAAGCAATCGGACCGGCATCGCCGAACCTGTCATCGGATCGCGCACCTCAGGGGTCTCCACGTATTCTTCACGACGTGACCGTTTCTGCCAGCCCCACCGCTGCGTCGCCGATGCTTGGCCGCGTCTGCCTCGTCACTGGCGCGAGCTCCGGCCTCGGCTTGGCCACGACGATGGGGCTCGCACGCCTGGGCGCGACGGTCGTGATGCTCTGCCGAAATATCGACCGCGGCAGCACGGCGCGCGCCCGCGTGCGCGATGAATCAGGGAACCGGAACGTCTCGCTGGTGATCGCCGACCTCGCGTCCCTCGAGCTGGTGCGTCGCGCCGCCGCCGACATTGCGCGCGATCATCCGCGCCTCCACGTGCTCGTCAACAACGCCGGCATCCAGGCTCGGCACCGTCGGGTCACGGTTGACGGATTCGAGGAGACGTTCGCGGTGAATCACCTCGCGCCGTTCCTCCTGACGTCGCTGCTCGTGCCGCTCCTGCGCAAGGGCACGCCCGCACGTGTGGTGATGGTGGCGTCGCAAGTCGAGCGCATGGGACGTATCCATTTCGACGACCTGCAACTGGAGCGCGGCTATGGGCCGGTGCGCGCGTACGCGCAGTCCAAGCTCGCCAACATCATGTTCACGTACGAGCTCGCCACGCGACTCACGGGGAGCGGAGTGACCGCGAACTGCCTGCACCCGGGCTATGTGAACACGGGACTCATGCGCGAGTCGCCCGACTGGATGCGGGCGCTGTGGCGTCCGTTCCTGCCTAACGCTGATCGCCGCGCCGACACCGCGGTCTATCTCGCATCGGCGCCCGAGGTGGCAACGGTGACCGGCGGCTACTTCGAGCGCTGCCGCCCGGCGCGGTCGTCGCGCCGCTCGCACGACGCCGCCGCGCGCCGACGTCTGTGGGAGATGAGCGTCGCGCTCACCGGCGCGCCGCCCGTGCGGTAACGCGCCGCGTTAGGCACATCCTGCGCGCTCCGACAACGGAAAAACGGCTCTGCCGGGAGTGTAGTGAACGATGAAGTGATCGCTCTGACTCCCCTCGAGTTCGCGGTGCTAACGAACCGCAGGCGCGCCTGGTGGGCTTCCTCGCTCTGGTGTGAAGGATACCTACAAGGAAACTGCAAGGATGACGACAGGCATTCCTCGGCTGCGCGGACGAGCGAACGGTTACCGTGGCGAGGCCGTCTTTTGACTTTGTTTTGTCCTGTCGTGTCCGTCGTGTCCGCGCCGTGTCCGCGTCTTCATGAGCGTATCACTCTCCTCGGCCGGGCCCAGCCTCACGATCCAAGGGGCGTAACCTTCGTTGCACCTTCCCCCCATGTCTCCCTGAAATTCCTGAAGAACCTTCAAGACAAGAAAAGGCTCTTCGGGATTTCGTGTGGGTGATCTCGAGGTGTGGGAAGGCGTACTGAGCCCTGAGGCGCGAGGGCAGTGACCGCGAGGCTTCACCCAAACGCCACCTGGAGGGATCTACGACAAAGGTCAAAAGGATAACCACAAGGATACAAGAGATGGGGTCGGCGCACCTCCACGCCTAACGACACGTCGTTGACGTTGCATATGCACCGACCCCATCTCTTGTATTCTTGTTGTTATCCTTCACACCAGAGCGAAGAAGCTCTCCAATCAGGCCTCCAGTTGCAGTTTGCGTTCGGCCGACCCTTCGCTACTGCGTGACGCGATAGCGGACTGCCATGCCCTCCTCGAAGTGAAAGGACACGTGGCAGTGGAAGAGCCAGGTGCCCACATCGTCGGGAATCATGTCGGCGCTCTCCATCTGCATCATCGCGAGCTGCGTGACGTCGGTGCGCATCCCATTCAACACGACGGTGTTGCCGTGCCAGTGCGGCGCGTGAAAGTCGAAGTCGTTGGTCGACGCCATGAGGTACCAGCGCACACGCTCACCCTTCTTGATCGTGAGATCGGCGAGCGGCATGCTGCCGTGCACGAAGCCGTTGATCGTGAACTTGACGAACCACGGATACGCATCGGCCGGCAGGTGCGGGTTGGTGACGGGGACGAGCGCCTCCAGGGAATCCATCGTGAATCCGTGGCCGAACGGCACGTTGTCGATCCAGCTGTTGTTTTCCTCGACCTGCATGAACGACGCGACGATCTCGCGGTCGACGTCGTTAGGCGAACCATCCGGGCGGGCCTTGCCGCGAGCAGTGATGATCATGGGCCCGAAGAGCCCGGTGTTGATGTCGCGGACCTCGTCGACGTGCGAGTGGTACATCCACATCACCGAGCTGCCGTCCATCGCGCCGGGTCCCGCGCGCTCGGGCACCAGCCACAGGTACGTGAACGTCGCGCCGGGCGCCACGCCGTCGTCGGCTTTGTCGCCGCCGCTCGTGCCGTCGTTGTACGGCACGCCTTCCGAGTTCTTCAGGTAGAACACGCCGTGCGGATGGATGCTGTAGGGCCGTTGGGCATTGTTCCGGAACACGACGCGGATCGTGTCGCCGACCACGGCGCGGATGAGCGGTCCCAGAAAGCCGAGATGCTGCCATTCGGGCGGCCGCGGCTTGAGCGTGCGGAAGGTGCTGTCCGTGTATTCGCGATACAGCACTTTCTTGTACACGGTGCTGACGGGACGCGGTTTCCCCCTAGCGAAGAACGCGGTGTCCACGTAGGGCTGCCCGGTGATCTCGTCGCGCCCGCCAGGTACGTAGTCCCACGAGACGTTGTCGGCGGCGATGTAATAGGTTCGTGTCTGTGGCGGGACGCTGGCTTGCGCAGCGACCGATGCCGCGGGTGCGAGCACGAGCAGCATCAGAGTCGAGCATTTCAGGGAGAGCATGTGGCGCCTCGTCGCGCTGGCTGTGGACGGACAATCGGGGTGATGCGGTGCACGATCTAACGGGACGCCGTTATCCAGCCGCTATTTCGCCGTTATTACGGGCACCGTTCACTCGAATGACCGGCCATGGCCCATTGCTTGCGCCTTCGTGGGTGCGGACGAGCGACCCCAGGAGGGTGACATGGCTGCGCGCAAGAAGCACTCACGAAAAAAGAAGCACAGCTCCCGCAAGTACGGTCGCAAGGCATCGAAGAGCGTCAAGAGCGCGATGCACCGCCGCAAGAAGGGCACGCTCAAGCGCGGGAAGAAGGGACACGGCGGCAAGGTGAAGAGCCGCAAGCAGGCGATCGCGATCGGGCTCAACGAGGCGCGGAAGAAGGGCGCCAAGGTGCCCAAGAAGCGCAAATAGGTCTGCCTAACCGGGCGACAGCCGCCGGCGCCGCGGCGCCGGATCGAAGACGAACCACCGTGCGGCGAGCACCAGCGCGGCGCCGATGTACACGAAGGACATGGGCACAGACATGATGAGCCCGGCAAGCTGCTGGTCCTCGAGCAGCGTCAGATGCCAGGCGGCGGCGCCGGCGGCGTGCGCGGGATACCACGGTGTGCGCGCGAAGGCGAGAATGGCGCCGAGCGCGCCGCTCTGCATCATGCTCAAGGCGAGATAGACCACGGCGCCGCCGTACGCGAGTCGGCGGCGCCCGATCGGCTGCACCACCACCCACCAGAACGCGAACGCCGTGCCGAGGAACGCGAGATGCTCGAGCGCGTGCAGGCGCTCATCGCGCAACGCGGCGAGGTACGGCCCGGGCAGGTGCCAGAACCAGAGCACGGCGAGCTGCGCGAGCCACACGCCTAACGGACCGGTGGCGCCGCGCACCGCGCGCCGCGCCGGGACGCATGAGAGCCACCACTGTCCCAGGCCGTGGCGCCACCGCACGGGCAGCGCCCACATCGCGGGCAGAAGTGGTTCGCCTAACGCAAGCAGCGGCGCCGCCACCACCAGCAACAGCAGGTGCTGGACCATGTGCGCCGAAAACAGCGCCTCGGCCAGCGCGTCGAGAGGCGAGAGGAGGGCGACCGCCAGCGTCGCCAGTCCCGCGCCGAAACACGCCGCCTGCCACCGGCGCACGCCATGACCGACACCGGCCCGTCGCCAGAGCGCACGCACGCCGAGCGCGTACCACGCGCCGGACAGGACAAGCGGAAGCACGACCGCCGGCGTCGACTGCCACGCCGACCAGAGATCACCCGGCGTCACGACCGCCGGCTGCGACACCATCACCGGCAGGCGCTAACGGCGAAGAGCGAGATGATCCCGAATACAATGAGTGCCGTGAACAGCACGCCGAACGGGATGCCCATGAACGCCATGTAGCGGAACACCGCCGTGCGCTCGGGATCGCTGGGTGGACCCGCGTCGCCGCGCCGGGGCTGCGTTTCGTGCCACACACGTGCCGCAGTCCCCAGCGCGATGAGCGCCACGATCAACGCGACGATCGTGATGATGAGCGCTGCCGTCCATGCCCCGCCGGCCGACGAAGTCTCGAGCAGGTGGTCCATCGGATAGCAGGCGTGCGCGGTGATCGCGTACGAGCAGATCTCGTACACCGTCCACGCGGCCGGCGCGCCGAGGAGGGCGAACCATGCGGCGCCGTAGCCTTCAGCATGCGTGTGCGTCGGGGTCTGCGCAGCGGGTGCGACGGTCATGGCTCGAGCCCTCCCAGGTGCCTAACCAAGGCGCGGCGAGATGTAGAGCGATGCGAACACGAACAACCACACGATGTCCACGAAGTGCCAGTACATGCCGGCGTTGGTCACCGCCAGGTGCGACTCGCGATCGAACGTGCCGCGGGCCGCCCAGATCTGCACCAGCACGTTCATGCACAGCCCGATGATCACGTGCGCGCCGTGAAAGCCCGTGATCGTGTAGAACAGGGATCCGAACGCGCCGTCGCCGGCGCCGAAGGGCTGCTTGCTCCACTCGATGCCCTGGATGATGATGAACGCCAGTCCGAGGAGGAACGCGATGAACAGGCCAAGACGCAGCCGCGCCTGGTTGCCGGCGCGGATGCCCCGCTCGCCCCACATGTACGCGACGCTGGACAGGATCAGCAGAATCGTGTTGGGCAGCGAGAGCGTGAGCTTGAGCGGTCCGTCGGGCGGCCAGGCAGAGCGCGACTGCGATCCGAGATAGTAGAAACTGAACAGCAGAAAGCCGAACAACGCCGCCTCCGTCGCGATGGTCCAGACCATCGCCCACCAGCCGGGCGCGCGGCCTTCGCCGCCTAACTGAATCGTCCGATCGTACGCGAGGGACGTCATGCGCGCTCTCCGGTGACGAGGTGACGCGGCCACAGCCATCCGATGAGGCACGCCAGCATGCCGACGCCGCCAAGGATGGCCAGCCACCACAGCGAGAACACCAGACCGTAAGCCGTGCCGAGCATCGCCACCGCGAGCAGGAATGGAAACATCGAGTCCTCCGGCATGTGCAGCACGTGCAGCGGATGCGCCTCGAGCGGCGACGTGCCGAATGTCTCGCGTCCTTCGGCGAGCACCACGCCTTCCGACACGTGGCTGTGCCCTTCACCGGGGATCAGGCCCGGCGTCGCGTCGCCTAACTGATCCTCCCACAACGGGAGCCGGCTCCGGATGATCGGGATCACGGCAAAGTTGTACGGCGGCGGCGGCGACTCCATGGCCCACTCGAGCGTGCCCGCATCCCACGGGTTCGAGCCGGCATACGCCCCGCGGCGCAGGCTCACAAAGATGTTGATCACGAACAGCAGCACGCCGACCGCGAATATCGCCGACCCGATCGTCGTGATGAGATTCACCGATCCCCATCCCGCGCTCGCCGGATACGTGTACACCCGCCTCGGCATCCCCAACAAGCCGCTGATGTGCATCGGGAAGAAGCCGAGGTTGAATCCGATGAACATCGTCCAGAAATTCCACTTGCCTAACGTCTCGCTCATCATGCGCCCGGTGATCTTGGGCATCCAGTAGTAGAACGCGGCCACCACCGGGAACACGTTGATGCCGATGAGCACGTAGTGGATGTGCGCGACCACGAAATAGGTGTCGGTCACCTGCCAGTCGAACGGCACCGCGGCGGTGACCACGCCCGACACGCCGCCGATCACGAACAGCACGACGAATCCGGCGACGAACATCATCGGCGTCTTCCACACCGGCGTGCCCAGCCACATCGTGGCGATCCACGCGAACACCGCAATCGCGCTTGGAATCGCGATGATGATGCTGGCGCCGCTGAAAAACGACATCGACACGCCGGGCAGCCCGGTGGCGAACATGTGGTGCACCCACACGCCGAACCCGATGATGCCGGTCGCGATCGTGGACAGCGCCACGTACGGATAGGCGACCAGCGGCCGTCGGCAGAACGTGGGAACCATCTCCGACACCATGCCCATCGCCGGCAGCACGATGATGTAGACCCACGGGTGGCCGAACATCCAGAACAGATGCTGCCACAGGAGCGGACTCCCGCCCTGGGCCGCATCGAAGAAGTGCATGTGGAAATGGCGCTCGAAGTACAGGTACGTTGCCGCGACGGTGAGCGCCGGCAGCGAGAACACGGCCGCGAACGACGCCGTCATCGTGCCGTAGACGAAGATGGGCAGCCGGTTGAGCGACATGCCGGGCGCGCGCATCTTCATCACCGTGCCGATGAAATTGATGGCCCCGACGGTGGTCGAGACGGTGAGGAAGATCAACCCAAGGGCGTAGAAATCCATGTTGAGCCCCGGGTCGAACGTGCGCAGCGTCATCGGCGCGTACGCGAACCAGCCTGCGTTAGGCGCCTGCCCGATGCACAGCGCCGTATAGATGAAAATGCCGGAGGCCAGGAACGTCCAATAGCTGAGCGCATTGACCCGCGGGTACGCCATGTCGCGCGAGCCGAGCATCAACGGCCAGATGTAGTTGCTGAAGCCCGACAGCACCGGCGACGCGTACCAGAAGATCATCGTGATGCCGTGCATCGTGAACAGCTGGTCGTACGCGCCGGGCGACAGCAGATGCGCATTGGCGTGTGTGAGCTGCGCGCGCATGATCAGCGCTTCGATGCCGCCCAGGACCAAAAAGACCAACGACGTCACGAGATAGCGCTTGCCGATGGTCTTGTGATCGACGGTCGCCAGAATGCCGTACAGGCCGGGACGCGCCTCCCACGTGTCGTGGAGCCGCTCGACGGGTGCGGTCGCGATGGGTGCGAGAGTGGCCACGGCGATTCCTCTATCTGAGAGTCTCGAGGTATGCGGCGAGCGACTGCAGGTCGCGCGATGGCAGCGGCAGGGACGGCATGTCGCTGCCCGGCTTGATGGACTGCGCCGCGACGATCCACCCCATGAGATTCGCCTGTGTGTTAGGCAGCGCGCCGGCCGCGATCGTGGTGCGCGACGCGATGTGCGTGAGATCGGGACCCACGCCGCCGCCCGAACCGGTGCCGCGAATCGTATGGCAGTTCGCGCAGCCGCTCGTCATGAACACGCGGAGACCATCGGCGGCGGTCGGATCCGCCGGCTTCGCCGCCGGCGCGGCCTCATCGGCGAGCCACTTCTGAAAATCGCCGGGGCTGTCCGCGATCACGCGCATCTGCATGTGCGCGTGCTGGGCGCCGCAGTATTCGCCGCACGTCCCGCCGAACACGCCGGTGTGCCGCGCCTCGATCCACGTCGTGTTCGTCTGGCCGGGAATGATGTCGGTCTTGCCGGCGAGCGCCGGCACCCAGAAGCTGTGAATCACATCGCTCGTCGTGAGCTCGAGCCTCACCGGCTGGCCGACCGGCACGTGAATCTCGTTCGCAGTGACCACGGTTTGCGACGGCCCCGTTCCCTCATAGCGCACTTCCCACCACCACTGGTGGCCGATCACTTTCACCGTTGCCGCGGGCGCGCGCGTCGGCGCCGCGACGGCATCGAGCGTTCCGATGGTGAAGATGAAGGTGACGAGCAGCACGATGCCGGGAATGACGACGCCGCCCCACATCACCCAGGGCACGCCGGAGCGGCCCGCGAAGACGGCATCGTCGCGCGTCCGCCGTTTGCGGGACCGGACGTATGCCGCGAGCACCAGGATGGTGATGATGCAGACGACGGCGCAGGAGACGATGACCAGGAACCAGCCGAGGCCGGTTTCGCGGCTGCCGGTGACGCCGTCGTGCGCGAGCACGTTCAGCGGCGTGCAGCCGGCCAGCGCGCAACTGCCTAACGCAACGGCGCTCGGCGCGAGACGGCGCGACAGGCGTGGCATTGGCGTCCTCACTGGCCGAGCGGTGGATTCGCCGGCGGCGGCGGCGCGTCCGGCTCCTGCGGCGTGCCTAACGAGCGGATGTAGGTGATGATCTGCCACATCTGGTTCTGCGGAATGCGCCCACCCCACGCCGGCATTCCCGCCGAGCGCCCTTCGGTGATCGTGCCCAACAGTTGGGCATCGCTGCTGCCGTAAATCCAGATGCTGTCGCGGAGGCTCGGCCCCATGCCGCCGCCCGCGCGCCCCCCGTGGCATCCCGAACAGTTGTACTGCACGAAGAGCTGCCGTCCCTCGGTCGCCGCCGTCGCGTCGCCCGCATACGGATTGTGCACGTCGCCGAAAAAGACGGTCGGGTGAATGCCCGGTTCCACGCCGTTCGACGGCGTTGGCGTGATGCGGTAGGCGATGGTGCCCGCCGATGCCGTGCTGACGTTCCCGCTGCGACTGCGCGGCTCGGCCGCCTGTTGATTGCAGCCGATGACGGCGAGCATCGCTCCGACAACGGCGATCGACGTGAGCACGTTCGGCGCAACCTTCATGGCCGTGTTCCTCCTGACGCGGTGTGCGGCGCGGTGTCGCCCGCGGGATGGTCGGTGTCGGCGCGCGCCTGGGCTCCGTCGTCCGTGACTAACGGAACGTGGTACTCGGCCAGGATGTGCCGGATGGCCGCGCGGCGCGTGTCCAGTTCGTGTTGCAGCGTTCGGAGCAGCGTCGTGTCGCCTTTGCGAACGCCCATCGCGATTGCGTACGAGAACGGGATCCCGTGGCCCGCCATCGCGTCGCCGACGGGCGACACGTCCAGCGGCACGCGCGAGCGCGCGGCGTAGTACCCGGCGAGCGGCCCCCACGCGATCGCGACGTCGACCTTGCCCTGCGCCACTGCCGTGATGAGGGTCGCCGGCGGACTGGGCTTGGCATAATTGCCGTAGATGCTGTAGCCGACCACGTTGCGCACGATGCCGCGGCCGGCGAGCGCCACGCCGGGCGGCAGGCTGTTGTAATCGTCGCCGATGACGTGGATGCCGATGCGCACGCGGCGCAAGCGCGGATCGTTCATCGATGCGAAGTGCAGGTTGCTCGAGCGGCGCGTGACGAACACGTACGTCGAGCGATAGTACGGTGCGGTGGTGCTCAGCTGCTCGTCGCCGGCGATGATGCCGATGACGACGTCGCAGCGTTGGGCGCCGAGGGTGTTGCGCACGAAACCGCGCCGTTGGGCCCACCACGTGTAGGCGACGGGCTCGTGCAGGTCGCGGGCAACGAGCGACGCGATGCGGTTCTCGAAGCCGTGGCCGGCACTGTCGCTGAACGGCATGTTGTTCGGGTCGGCGCACACGCGGAGCGCTCGCGGGCGCGCCGGGTGGTGCGCGGACCAGGGCGCCGCCGCGACGGTCGCCGCGACCAGGGCCGGCGCCGCCAGGCGCAGCGCAGCGGCGATCATGGCAGCGCGAACACGTAGAGCATGCCGCCCGGCGCCGTGTACTTGGGCAGGTCGGGCATCGCGCCCGTCGCGCCTAACGCAGCCGTCGGATCGCTGGCCGACAACCCGAGCGCGATCGCGCCTAACCAGCCACCGATGCCCGAGTACACGGCCACGTATTGCTTGCCGTCGGGCCCCTGGTAGGTCATCGGATTGCCGACGATGCCCGACCCCACCTTGAACTTCCACAGCTCCTGGCCGGTGCGCGCGTTCACCGCCTTGAACCATCCGTCCATCGTGCCGTAGAACAACACGTCGCTGCCGGTGACCACCGGGCCGCTCCAGACCGGAAAGCGCTCAGTAATCGCCCACACTTTCTTGCCCGTCGCCGCGTTCCACGCGATCATCTGACCGCGGCCGTTCCAACCGCCCGGACCCGCGTACATCCGCACGTCGGCGCCCAGGTACGGGGTGCCCGCGATGTAGCTCGCCTTGAGTCCTTTGTAGTCCATACAGAGGTCGGTACTCGGCGTGTAGAAGAGCGAGGTGCGCGGCGAAAACGCGGCGGGCTGCTGGTCGCGCGCGCCGGTCGACGACGGGCAGATGTCCGTCGTGTTCACGCCCTGGTGCGTTTCCTTGGACGGCACGCGGATCGGCTTCCCCGTTTGCGGATCGACACCGGTGGCCCAGTTCAACGACTGATACGGTTGGGCGACGAGCACCTGGCCGGTCTGCCGATCGATGGTGTACGCGAACCCGTTGCGATCGAAGTGCACGACGACTTTCCGGGCCTGCCCGTTGACCGTGAGATCGACGGGAATGTTTTCGTTGACTCCGTCGTAATCCCAGGAATCGTGCGGCGTGAACTGATACCACCACCGGGCGTTCCCGGTCTTGGGGTCGCGTGCGAACACGCCGGCGCTGAAGAGGTTGTCGCCGGGGCGCATGTCCGGATTCCACACGCCGGGGTTCGCGGTGCCGTAATAGACGAGATTCAGCTCGGGGTCGTAGGTCATCCATCCCCACACCGTGCCGCCGCCTAACTTCCATTGATCGGGCGGCCACGTGGAGACGCCGAGGTCCTTTCCTTTGTATTGCGGATAGTACGGTTTGAAATCGGGCCCGATTTTCACTTCGCTGTCGGGGCCCGTGGAATACGCGCGCCAGAGAATCTTGCCGGAGCCCAGGTCGAGGCCGGCGGCCCAACCGTGCACGCCTAACTCGGCGCCGCTGTTGCCGACGAGCACGACGTTGCCCGCGATCAGCGGCGCCATCGTCATCGTCGATCCTTCCTGGATCGAGTCGAGCTTGGTGTCCCAGACGACCTTCCCCGTCTTCGCATCGAGTGCGACGGTGTGATTGTCCAGGCGATTGAAGACGACCTTGCCGTCCGCGAACGACATGCCGCGATTGACGACGTCGCAACACGCCTCGCCCTGCGACGCGGGTGCAGTCGTCGGCAGGTAGTCCCACTTCACCGGTCCGCCGGTCCTGGTCAGATCCAGCGCAAACACGTGGTTCGGATACGGCGACACCACATACATCGTGCTGTCGACGACGAGCGGTTGTCCTTCGAATCCGCGCGCCGTTCCCGTGGAGAACGTCCACGCGACCTTGAGATTCTTGACGTTGTCGGCGGTGATTTGTGCGAGCGGACTGTATCGCCAACCTTGCGCGTTGCGTCCGGGGAGGGGCCACGATCCGGCTGGCGGGGCGTCGGGCGCCAATGCGCCCGAGCTAACGGAAGGTGCTGCACCTGTTGCGGCCATCGCCATCGGAGCATGTTCGCCGCGGCAGGCGGCAACGGCTGCTGCGAGTGCAACGACTGCGATCCACGAGCCGGCGCATCGATTGCCCTGCCTCGACATCCCGATCCCTCCGCGTATGCGCGGACGGTCCGCGCGTCCAACTGCCACCGGTGTCGCGCACGCGATGTCGGCGCGATTCCAGAGTGCGGGGCCGGGTTTGCATATCGTGTTCCGGACGCTGGTCAGAACCGTCTAATCGCTGACAGCGTGCAGCCGCGCACGCTTCGCGTCACGTTCAACTCTGTTGACCACAGACACGGGCACGACAGTTGCTTTTCTGCCGAGCACTCGCCGGCGGTCAAGGCGAGGCACTTCGCCATTGGAGGATGCCATGCTTTGGACGCTGATCGTGATTCTCTTCATTCTCTGGATACTCGGCTTCGGCGTGTTTCACGTGGCGGGCGGCCTGATTCACCTCCTGCTCGTGATCGCGGTCATTCTCCTGATCGTGCGCCTGGCGACCGGCCGCCGGCCAGTCGTCTAACCCAGCGGTCGTGCGTGTGGCGTCGCGTGGCCGCGCGCACGACCGACCGATCGCGGTGACGCGCGCGGCGGATGCGCGCGTACGAAAGCAACGGGGATTCGCGGGATGGGTGCGCGAGCTCGGGCCGGGGCTGATTACCGGCGCGGCCGACGACGATCCATCCGGTATCGCGACATACTCACAGGCCGGCGCCACATTCGGCTACGGCCTGCTATGGACCGCCATTCTGTGCATGCCGCTCATGGCGGCGGTACAGACAATGTGCGCGCGCGTTGGTGTGGTGGCCGAACGCGGCCTGGCGAGCGTGCTGCGCACCCATTACTCGCGCTGGCTCCTGTGGCTGGTGTGCCTGCTTCTCTTCGCCGGCAACACGATCAACATCGCTGCGGATCTGGGCGGCATGGGTGCATCGGCGGCGCTGCTGACGGGCGTGAGCGCGATGTGGTTCGTGCCGCTCTTCACGGTGCTCATCCTCGCGCTGCTGGTGTTCGCGTCGTACACACGCATGACGCAGATCTTCAAGTGGCTCACGGTAGTGTTGTTCGCGTACGTGGCAGCGGCGTTTTTTGCGCGGCCGCATTGGAGCGCCGTGGCGGCGGGCACGTTTCTGCCGCGGTTCGCGTTGGACCACGATTATCTGCTCATGATCGTGGCGATCCTCGGCACCACCATCTCGCCGTATCTCTTCTTCTGGCAGGCCGCGCAGAACGCGGAGCAGGAGGAGCACGCGTCGCCTAACGTGGGGCGGCGCCGGCCGCGGTGGGCGGTGCACCGGTCGCTCGAGGGCGCCACCCGCGATGTCCGCGCCGGCATGTTCGTGTCGCAGGCCATCATGTACTTCATCATCCTGACCACCGGCGCGACGCTGCACGCGTCGCATCCGGTGATCAACACCGCGTCGGAAGCGGCGGCGGCGCTGCGCCCGTTCGCCGGCTCGGGCGCCGCCGTGCTGTTCGCCGCCGGCATCGTCGGCACCGGACTGCTCGGCGTCCCGGTGCTCGCGGGATCGGCGGCGTATGCGTTAGGCGAAGCCGCCGTGTGGCGGACCGGGATGGACGAGACGCCGCGCAGCGCCGGCCCGTTCTACGCCGTGATGGCCGCCGCGATGCTGTTGGGCATGGTGCTCGCCTTCGCGCGCTTGAACGCGATGCGATTACTGGTCTGGTCGGCCGTGGTGAACGGCCTGCTCGCGCCGCCGCTCGTCATCGTGATTCTGATGATCTGCAACAACCGCGCGGTGATGCGCGAGCATCGCAACGGCTGGGGCCTGAATGCGCTCGGCGGCCTGGTCGCGGTGCTCATGTCCGCCGCGGCCGTCGCACTCATCGCGTCGTGGATCTCGGGCTGACCGACGGTCAGTGGATCGACGTGATGTCGATGATGCCCGACGGATGCCCCATGCCGTAACGGATCGTCGCGTCGCCGACGTCGAGGAAACGAATTTCCTCGAGCTCGTGCACCGGCAGCTGACGCAGCGTGTCGAACGTGCCGTAGTACATCCCGTCGACGAAGACTTCGGGCTGGTCGGGCGTGTCGAGCAGGATGCTCGTGTAGCCGCGGCTCTTGAGCAGCGACGGGCGGAGCAGCGAGATGGCGGTGTAGGCGTCACGATCGTCGACGGTCCGCAACTCCTTGGATGTGATGGGACTCGTGTCGCTGGACCGCACGGCGACGCCCGACGTCGGCTCGTGATGCGTACAGCCGGCGTTCAGCGTTAGGCACGCGCCCGCGAGCGCGGCGATGGACGCGCGACGCAAGGCACCCGGCACCTTTGACCCGGCCGCAGACATTCGGAACTCCGAGCGGGCTCCAGCATGACAATGCGGCCTCGGGGTCCAGAGCGCAACGGGTAGGCCCAACGGACCAAACGAAGCAGCCCCGGCCGCATCGGCCGGGGCTGCTTCACTGCCAGAGTCGGTTCCTTTGGTACGTCAGGATCCAGAACACGTGGGCGTCACGTCGCCGGATCGGGCATCGAGCTCTCCCTGCGGAAGCGGAGCGTTCTCCAGCGGCGGATTTCCGTTCTCCAACCCGAGTCCCACCGGCGGGTTGCTGCCGTTCAGCTTCCCGAACAACCGGGCATCCAGCCACCGATCCCCGCTCTGCCACAGCAGCGAGAACCGCTTCTCGTAGAGAATCTGATTCAGGATGTCGGTCGCCGAGGACAACGACTTGGCCGGCAGGCCGCCGTCGTTAGTCCGAACGAAGTTGGCCAGTGCGAGCGCCTGCGGCAGGCTGCCCTGCCCCCAATCGACCTCGGCCTTGAGGAGAATGAGCTCCTTGTTGAGCATGAGCGGCGTCGTGCTCGTCGGCGACGGATAGAGGTCGAACGTGATGTCCGACGACACGCCGGCGACCTTGATCGTGCTCGTGGAAACGACGTCGCGGGCGACGCGCTGGTCGCCAGGGTCCGATTCCGTCAACACGCGCGGATTGGCGCGCGTCGTCGTACTCGACGGATCACCGAACAAGCCGTTGGTCGCATCGCCGGTGTTGGTCGTATAAACGTATACCGGACCGAGATTCAGATTTTGCGCGTTCGTCGTGTCGACGAACGACGAATCCAGGTCGAGCGCCGCCGCCGAGAGCGCGGTCTGATCGATCGACCCATTCGTTGAAAAGTCCCGGTAGGCGAGGTAGACGTTCACCTTCGCCGTGAGCGCTCGGTTGAACTTGTCGAACGTTCCCGGCTCGTCGAATCCCGCGAAGCCGGACGGCAGCGAGAACGGGAACGGCGAGTTGATGCCGGCTTGCAGTTCGGCGTGCGCGGAATCGAGCAGCGCGACGATGAACCGCAGCGCGTCCGGCTTGCAGACGATCGCCGCCGGCGGATCCGTCGGCGGAACATCCACCGCGATCGGGATACCAGCCGTATCGCGCGACTCGATTGCGCGCAGGTACAGCAGCGCCTTCATCGTGCGAAGGTAGCCCTGCGACGAATTGATCTCATCGCCCGTTAGGACGCCGGCCGATGGATCGACCGCGGCGATGCCGTCGATGCCAATGTTTGCCAGCCGGATCCCATCGTACGGCCAGAGCGCCGTGCCGAGGAAGCCGCTGGGATCGACGCTCGTGCCGAGCAACTGCGTGACGAACCGCGGTTCGGACGTGGTGAGGACATAGGCGTCACGCCCGATGATTTCGTTGATGGTAATCTCGGTTTCGTTGTTCGCCCGGTCTCTGCTCAGCACGCCCACGGCGAGCGCCGCGACTTGCGCCCTCGACGTGATCTTGGAAAAGCTGTTGACACTCGCGTTGTTCAGATCGGGGCGATTGACGTCGGTACACGCCGCGACCGCGAACGCGCAGAGCATCAGCGCGAGATTGCGGAGTTGCATAACTCTCCTGCTGCGCGAGAGGAAAGCCGCTGGAGTCAGTGATAGCGCGCGCATTAGAAGTCCACCCCGATCGTGAAGAAGAAGCTGCGAGACGGGGGATACGGCGCGACATCCTGTCCACGGTTGATGTTCTGGTTGCCGAAGTTGCTGACCTCGGGATCGAGGCCGAGGTACTTGGTCCAGGTGTAGAGATTCCGGCCGCTGGCTTCGAGGCGAACCGCGGATGCCGCGCTACCGAACACGCCATGCACGAGCGAAGGAGGCAGCTCGTACGACAGGGTGATCTCGCGCAGCTTGACGAATCCCGCCGGCTCGATGTAGTCCGTGACCCCGTTGAAGAAGTTGTTGGCGCGGATCGCGGCCGCCGCGGTATCCCCGGCGGTGCCGTTCAGGTCGTACAGCGCCTGCGTCAGGTTCACGGCGTTGCCCCCGTGATGCCAGTCCACCAACGCGTAGAGGTGTACAGGTCCGACGCCGAAGTCGCTCGAGAACGTCATGACGTACTTCGGCAAGGCATCGCCCATCTGGATCAGATTGCCCGCCGAGTCGATGCCGACGAGCTGCGACGGCGAGTGGCCCTGCTGGATGAATCCTTCGCCGAAGATCGCGGCGAATGCGTTAGGCGCTTCGAACGCCGGGACCGGAAGGTTGGTCACCGTGCCTTCGTTGCGGCTGAACGTCACGCGCGCGTTCCAGGAGAAGTCCTTCATCTGCAGCGGGAATCCGCTGATCGACACTTCCGCGCCGCGGTTGCGAATCGATCCGCCGTTGAAAATGCGCGTGGCGAAACCGGTGCTCGGCGCCAACGCGGCCTGCAGGAGCAGATCCGTGTTGTCCTTCTGATATCCCGTGAGTGAAATCGAGAGACGCGAGTTGAAGAGACCCGCATCGATGCCGCCTTCGATTTCACGCTCGCGCTCCGGGTGCAGATTCGGATCGGCAACCGTGCCGACCAGCGCACCGGCGATCTGGCCATCATTCGTGCCGCTGGCGATCGACGTGAACTTGTCGCCGTAGTTGGGCTCGTTGCCCGTCTCGCCGAACGCCGCGCGAATCTTGAACTGATTGAACGCGCCGAACGTCGGCAGCTGGTACGACGCCGCGAACTTCGGGAAATAGTACATCCGGTTGACGAACGCGTTGTTCGTGCTGCGTTGGCCTAACAGACCAGCCGACAGGTACAGCTTCTGGTCCATGAGGAGCACTTCTTCCTGGCCGAACAGCGCCAGCGTGCGAACCGACGAGCGATTCTCGAACACGTTCACCGCCGAGCCGCGGTCGATGTTCGACTGCGAGCCCAGCAGGTTCTGGGTCACGACGTTGGTCTGTGTGATGTCGTCGTAGCCGCGACGGAGTCCGAGCGACGTGGTCGCCGAGAAGCCGTTGTCACCGTTCAAGAACTGGTGCTTGAGGGTGAGCGCGACCGGCGCGCGGGTTTCGCTCGCGTTCTCGTCGGTGGCCGTGCCATCCAACCCGTCGGCCGGCTCCCAGTACAGCTGCGGCGGCGAATACAGGTTCGAGTTGTACGCGTAGTGGTCGATGCCTAAATCGAGGATCGCCTGCAAGCTCTGCGGCCCCGCGGTGAACACGGTGTACGTCGCGTTCACCGAGCCGAGAAACCGGTACAGGTCTTCGGGCGTGCGCACGAGCGCGATCGTCTGCAGCGGGTTGCTTCCGTTAGACAGGAACGGATTGATCGGATAGACGCCGTTTTTCGGCTGGAAGTCGAAGAACGTCGGCGTAGCCGAGAACACGATGTACGGGCTCACGTTCACGTTGTCGTTGTTGCTGATGCCACGCTTCGTCAACGAGTGAATGAGATTCGTGTTCACCTGTAGCTGCAGCTTCGAACCGAACATCTGGGTCAGGTTCCCGCGCAGCGACTGCTTGTCGTAGCCGGTGTTCTTCATGATGCCGTTGTCGTGCGATTCGAGACCGGACACGAAGTACTGCGTGTTCTCGCTTCCGCCGCTGACGCTCAGATCCGTCTCGTACGAGAGACTCTTGTCCCCGTACACTTCGTTCTGAAAGTCGTGGAAGCCGCCGTTGTCCTGGAACCATTGCTCGACCGTCGCCGTGTCGACTGCCTTCCCGACGAACGCCTCGGCGTCCGCCAGGGAGAAGCGACGCAGGTCGATCGTGTGCGCGAGGCGGTTGGTGCCCAAGCGCTGCGTGACAGAGAAGCGCGGCTTGCCAGCCTGTCCGCGCTTGGTCGTGATTACGACCACGCCGTTGGCCGCTTCGGATCCGTAGATCGCGGCGGCAGACGGTCCTTTCAGAATTTCGATCGACGCAATGTCGGAGGGATTCAGGTCGGCGATGCGGTTCACGCCGTTGTCCTGGTTCGACTGGCCCATCCCGCCGGCCGACTGCGTGAGCGCGTTCAGGCCGTTGTTGATGGTGGTGTTCGAGATCGGCAGCCCGTCCACGACGTACAACGGCTCGGAATTGCCGAAGATCGACGTGACGCCACGCATCTGGATCTGCATGCCACCGCCAGGCGCGCCGGAATTCGACGAGATCATGGCGCCGGCCACTTTGCCGGTGAGTGCATCGTCGAGCGTCTGTGCGTGTGTGCGCGTGAGATCTTCCGCGCCCACCGTGCCGACGTCGTTAGCGACGTTTGCTTTCGAGACCTGCGTCGCTTGCCCCGTGATCACCATCTGGCTGAGTTGCAGCACGTCAGCCTTGAGCTGGATGGTGATTTCATTCTGATCGGGACCGAGTGCGACGCTCTTGGCCTGATAGCCGATGCGTTTGACGTCGAGCGTGATGGCGCCGGCAGGGGCGTTGGAGATGGTGAACTTGCCCGCGGCATCAGTGTAAGCGCCGATGGGCGCGCCTCTCACGGACACTCGCACGGAGAGAATCGGTGCGCTCGACTCGATGTCTGTCACCGTTCCGTGGATTGCCCGCTGCGCAAGTGCGGCTGGACTGCACAGGAACGAGAGCAGCGCCGCGTAGCGAAAGACACGACAGGTTCGCACGTAACCTCCTGCATGCGGGAGAAGGGAGAGACGTGAGCCTACATCGTCTCCCAGCGAGTAGACCCGAACTGGCGACGTTAAAGACATGTCATCGCTTCGTCAACACTCGCCGATCTCAGCAGCACGCTTGTCAGGCGGGGACAAAACGGCCCTCGGATGAGGGCCGTGCGTGGTCAGCAGTACGTCAAATGTTCGTTCGTCGCGGTCACCGCACGGGCTGGCGATGCGTGCGAACGAAAATCACAGCGACAGGAGGTACTGCACGAGGTCGGCCTTTTGTTGATCGGTGAGATTGAGTCCTTTTGCTGTGTCATAGCGGTTCACGACATCGAGCAGCGTCGCTGCGCTGCCGTCGTGGAAGTACGGCGGATGCTGCCAGACGCCGCGGAGCGGCGACGTGCGCCACTTTTTCGTCGCGCTGCGCAAAGCGTACATCGAATCCGTCGGGATTTCGGCCGGCAAATGCAAGCGTTCGTTTGCGTCGGTGAAGGTCGACCCGGCGTGACAGGTAGAGCACTTGCCCTGGCCCTGGAAGACGAGCTTGCCTCGCGCGGCGGCCGCGGAGTCGAAGCTGCCGGCGGGCGGCGCCGGCGCCGCAAGGCTGAGCTCGTACGCCTGGAGCGCGGGGAGTTTGGGCGCGACGGAGTCGGGCAGCTGCACGACATCGATGCCGAGCCGCGGGTCGGAGAAGGAGCCCTGGCCGTGCATCTGGGTCACGGCGACGTATTGGTTCCAATAGGCTACTTGCTGCCCGTCGCCGGTGAACGTTTCGCTGTGGATGCCGGCCAAGCCGTACGCCGGCGGAATCACCGTCGGCCCGTTCTGCCCGTCGAAGTTGAATCGAGGATCGTACTTGCCGGCGCCCCACGAGTTGTAGACGGCCTTCTGCGCCGCGCTGAGCGCGGGCGAGAGCGCGATGATCGCCCCGGGATTCAAGTCCCGGTTAGGCCAGCCGTCGAGCCGCGAGCCGATGCCCGGTGCGATCCGGTCGTCTACCGTCGAGTGGCAGAGCGCGCACGTGATGCCGACCTTCACGATGTTGTTGTTGGAATCCACCGTCGCCTTGACGCCGACCACCGCGCCTAACTTGAGCAGCGTGACCGTGGTCGCCGGGCTGTGGAGATCCACCTGCCCCGTCTCGATCGCCTGCAGCACCGCCGGCGGCAACGTGTCCGCGTCGACCTTGAGACCCACCGCCAGCGCGGTCGTGGGGTCGACCGCCGTCTGGATGACGGTGTTCATGTGCAAGGTATCGGTCCAGAACTTCTCGTCTCCGTAAGTATCGAACCGGAAAATTGCCTTGCCAGACTCGATGACCTGCCGAGAAGGCCGAGTTGCCGAGCTCGAGTCACACGCGATCGGCGCAGTGACGGCGGCGAGAGCCAGCGCGCCGAGGAGCGCGAGCCGCGGACCGAGGCGGCCGGCATCCGAGATTTTGTGCATGGTTCACCCCACATGATCGAGAGACATCCGCCAGCCCAAACGCATAACATGATGAGCCAATGTGAATTAGAGAATTCACAAGAAACTCATTGTGTTATTGTGTATGAGCCAGACGAACACCGCAACCGATCCGGGGTGAGACGCCCCGATCCGCCTGCGCAGCACTTCAATGAAGGGGTGAAATCCTGGCGACCTCGCCCTACTCGATCGCTGCCCGCACCCTCGCAAGACCCGACTGGAGAGCCGGCATCGACACGGCCCCAATTGAGCAGCGGAACCATCCGCCGTCGTTCGGAACACCGAACGCCTGAAACGGGATGATCGCGACGCCCGCTTCCTGCAACAGATATCGGCGGGCATCCTCGCTGCCGTGCAGCGTCCGGCCGTCTCTTGTCAGGCGGCCGTCCAATTCCAGCTGCACACTACCATAGATGGTCGCGATCGGTGGCAGCGAACCGACCGGCAGGCCGGCCGCGCGCATCTCATTGCACGCCGAGTGGATGGCGCCGAGTCGCGCGGCGATGGCCGCGTGCATCGACTGGTGGTACGTGTCGATCGATTCGTCGTCGCCCAACAATCCCGACGTCGCGATCTGCGCGGCACGCGGCGCCCAGGCCCCGACGTGGCTCAGGAAATCCGCCATGTGACGCATCACATCCGCGGGGCCCGTCGCCCAACCAACGCGCACTCCCGTGGCCGCAAACGCCTTCGAGATCGCGTCCACCGTGATCACGTAGGGCGCGACTTCCGGACACAGGATGCTCGGATGCACGTGGCGCGTGTCGCCCAGCGTCAGCATCCAGTACACCTGGTCGTAGAGCAGGAACAGCGGACGCTCGTTGGCTCCTCGCGTCGCGTTCTCGGCGACCACGAGCTGGCAGATGTCGCGCAAGGTGTCGGCATCGAAGGCCGTGCCCGCCGGATTGAGCGGCGAGTTGAGCACGAGCATCCGCGCCCCGCGCACGGGCGACTCGAGTGCGGCGCGCGTGGGCAGGAACGCATCGCCCACCGGACACACCACTGGCCGGGGAGTCGCGCCGACGATCTGACAGTAGTCGGCGTTGTTCCACGACGGCGTGGAATACACTACTGCATCGCCTGGATCGAGGATCGTACGATAGGCCGCGTAGATCGCG
>Ga0207695_10003426_pt1 | contig 22378 bp, 23 predicted proteins | sample KBSC54metaG_FD_184354 | JGI IMG/M metagenome (GOLD analysis project Ga0207695, IMG submission 184354) | Corn rhizosphere microbial communities from Kellogg Biological Station, Michigan, USA - KBS C5-4 metaG (SPAdes) (version 2) | ecosystem: Host-associated > Plants > Roots > Rhizosphere > Soil...
TCTGTGGGGCCGAAAGCCCATGATCGCGGCCAGCTATGGGATTTCGGGCCTGCTGATGGCGCTGACGGGTTTTCTGTTCGCGCGGGCAAGCCTCGGCGCGGCGGCGCAGACCGCGTTGTGGACGGTGAATTTCTTCTTCGCCTCGGCGGGCGCCAGCGCCGCCTATCTCACCGTAGGCGAATCCTTTCCGTTGGAAGTCAGGGCCCGCGCCATCGCCATCTTCTATGCCTTCGGCACGGCGCTGGGCGGGATCGGCGGCCCGCTTCTGTTCGGCGCGCTGATCGACACCGGCACACGCGGCAATATCCTATGGGGCTATCTTTTGGGCGCCGCGCTGATGCTGACCGGCGCGGCAGTCGAAGCCTGGCTGGGCGTGCCTGCCGAAGGCCGCGCCCTGGAAGACGTGGCCGCGCCGTTGTCGGAAATTCGCTGACTCAATAAAGGAACATGGGCTTTCCCGCGAGGGCGGCGATGCGGGGGCGATATTCCTTCGGGTCGTAGAACGCCTCTACATCCACCCGCCGCGTGCCCTGAATACATGTGTCGATGGGCACCAGCGTGTACTTCCCGCCCTGAATCGCGGCCATCAGCCCGCGCTTTTTCTCCGTCAGGGCCTGCACCACCATGGTGCCGTAATTCTTCGCCACCATCCGGTCCAGCATGTCGGGCGGGCCGCTGCGCATGATGTAGGCGAGCTTCTGATTGAGCACGCCGATGCCGGTGCGCCGCTGAATTTCCGCACCCACCATCTCGCCGATCCCGCCCAGCTTGCGATGGCCATAGGCATCCGCCTCGCCGCCTTCCACAATCTCGCCGCCTTGCATCTGCGCGCCTTCCGACAGGACCAGCACGGCGTAGCGGGAGGGGTTGGCGGCGCGGTCGCGGGTCAAGAGCTCCGCCACGCGTTCGATCTCGAACGGCACTTCGGAAATCAGCACGCGGTCGGCTTCGGCCAGATAGCCGCTGATCAGAGCGGTCTCGCCGCTGTTGCGGCCAAACAGTTCCACCACCGCAATGCGCTCATGGCTTCCCGCGGGCGTGCGCAGCGCTTCGATGGCGTCCAGCGAGCGGGTGACGGCGGTGGAAAAGCCCATGCAATAGTCCGTGCCGAACACGTCATTGTCCATGGTCTTGGGCGCAGCCATCACCCTCACGCCTTCCTGATGAAGGCGCGCCGCATACGACAGCGTGTCGTCACCGCCGATGGCGACAAGGACATCGACCTTGAGCGCCTCCAGCACGCGCAGGATATGCGGGGTGGCATCATAGGTACCGCCATTGTGCGGCAGACTTTCGGCCTTGATGAAGCCGGGAATGTCTTTCGCTTTCACCTTGGCGGGATTGGTGCGGGATGAATGCAGAATAGTGCCGCCGGTGCGGTCGATCACCCGCACAGTTTCGGGCGTCAGCGGTATCAGGTCCTGCTGGCCGTCGGCCGGATCGTAAGCCAGAGGCCCTGCCCATCCGCGCTTAAAGCCAAGAACCTCCCAGCCCTCGCGCGCCGCATTCAAGGTAATGGCTTTAATGCAGCTGTTCAGCCCCGGCACATCGCCGCCGCCCGTGAGAATTGCGATCCGCATTCAGAGCATCCTCCGCTGCGCGATCTTCACCGCAAATGAACCATCAAGCAACTGCGCCGCCGCCGGAACTTTCCGGCGGCGGCGCAGGTCACTTACAAGGCGCGTGTCACTTACAAGATGAAGAGGTCTTTACCGGCGGTCGTAACGATCCTGATCGTAACGGCCCTGATCATAACCGCGCTCATAATCGTTGCGGTAATCGCGATCCCGGTAATAGCCGCGGTCGTAATCCCGATAGTAATCGCGGTCGAAATATTGATAACGCGAACCCACGCTGAGGAAGCTGCCGGTGCGCGTGGTGTTGGCGCGCATCGACGGCAAGTCCGTCATCTGCGCACCGGTGACCGGGGTTTCATACCGGTAATAGCCGCCGCCATAATAACCCTGCGCCATGGCGGGAACCGCCAGCAGCGAAAGGGCCAGAGCAGACGAAGCCAAAAGGATCTTTTTCATGGGATACCTCCATACAGAGAGAAAACGCTCCATCCGTCCGGATGTTGCCGCCCAGTTTCGGCCATTATTGGGGCCAGATTCGCTATCCGGCCGTCGCAGGGGCCGTAACACCATTGCGGAGGAAAGCTACCGTCCCGGCGAAAGCGTCAGCCGCGCTTCCGCCACGCTGTCCACTTTCGCGCGCGAATAGAAGATGGGGAAATACTTTCCCAGCGACCACAACTGATAGAGGTCGCGGTAATGCGGGCTCTCGATGTCGCCCGACTGGCCGGGATTGTTCAGGCCCACCGAATTGTCCCAATTCTCGGTATCCATCACGATCTTGAAACTGCCGCCCGCGCTTTGATTGTCGGCGCCGCCGGTGGCGGTGATGGTGTAGCTGTCGCCGCCCCGCGCGCTCTTGCCCACATCATATTTCTCCTCCAGCTCGGGGGTGAGCGCGCCGCTGAAGGGGCTTTCGATCCGCGCATAATGATAGGAGCCCAGCATCCAGTTCTGCAGGTCCGGGCCGAGCTTCGTCTTGAGCGCGTCCACCGCCTCGCTGAGGCTTTTCAACAGAAGCTCGTTGCGGCCCTTGATCGGATCGGCGCCGAAGCGGCCATCCGGCGCCTGCATCCAGGCGATGATGCGCGACATGGGCGGCATGCCGACATATTTGCGCGCCTCTTCCGGCACCACGATCTCCCGCACATTCGCCATCAGGCGGCGCTGGAACATTTCATAGATCCCGGCAGGGACCGAATCCTTGTCCAGCACATAATTCCAGTCGGTGAGCATGAACGCCGCCGTGCGCACCGTCTGGTCCTCGATGGCAAGATCGCGCAACAGCGGCGTCAGATTGCGCGCCGGAATGGAAAGATCGTTGTTCTGCAGCTGCACCATGTCCGCGACATTGAACTTGCCGCCTGAGCCCAGCACTTCCGCCACGCTCTGGGCGCGATAAGGATCGGTCCAGACATAGTGCAGCGCCTCTTTATACGGCCAGCCGCGCGGGATCTGATATTCGTTGGAAGTGTTGTAGAAGCCCTTGTCCGGGTTCTTCACATGCGGCAGCTGCTTGATGGGCAGGAACCCGTTCCATTCATAGCGTCCATCGCCCGGCACCGGCACCAGCCCGCTCCAATTGGGCCGGTTGGGCGCGATGCCCACCGCCTGATAGCCGATATTCCCCGCCCGGTCGGCCCACACCATGTTTTCCGCCGGAATGCGGCTGAAGCTGCACGCCTCCACAAACTCTTCCCAGGTGGCGGACTGATCCATGCGCAGGCTGGCGAGATAAGGCGCCGATCCCGTTTCCAGCCAGGCCGCGCGCACGGCGTAGGCCTTGTGATGGACCTTGTCCTCGAACACGACCGGGCCGTGGCGGGTGAATTTCAATTCCACGCTCTGCGGGCCTGCGCCTTTCACGGGAATAGTTTCCCGCTCCACCCGCATCGCTTCCCAGCCGGCCTTGTATTTGTACTGCGACGGATTGGCCGGGTTGGTGTCATAGACATAAAGGTCTTCGCCATCGGTGCCGAAAATGGTGAGGCCCCAGGCGCCGGTTTGATTGTGGCCGATGGAGATGCCGGGCAGCGCAGGCTCGCCCGCCCCGATCACATTCCAGCCCGGCGCATTCAGCTGCACCCAATAGCGCAAGGACGGCGCTTCCTGGACGCGGTGCGGATCGTTCATCAGCAGCGGATAGCCCGACATGGTGAGCTTGCCCGACACGACCCAATTGTTCGATCCGATGTCCTGGCGCCGCGTGGATTGATCCAAGGGTGACGCCAGATCGATCATGCGTTCCAGCCGGGTGACGGATTTGGGATTGCGGTATTCGGGCTTGAGTTCATCAGCGGTGAAGGTGAGCTGGGTGCGGAAAGCCTTGAAGACTTTCAGAATGTCATTCGACAGAAGCGAGGTGTCGATGGAGGGATCGATCTTGAGATCCGGATCGCCAGGCTGGAAATGCTCCAGGTCTTTCACTTTCTCCGCGCCCAGCGTCTTCACCGCCAGGGCCGTGTTGATCTCGGTCTCGACATTGCCCAGAAGGCCGTTGAAGCGCGAGACCACCACCGCGGGGGTCCAGCGGCCGGGCTTGAAATCCAGCATCTTGAATTCCGGCGTCAGCAGCGCGGGGTTCTTCTCCGTCGCCGCCACATAGGCGTTGATGCCGTCGACAAAGGCGTTGATGATTTGGGCACCGCGCGGATGATACCAGCTCAGCTCCTTGGTCATGTCGCCGCGATAGCGGAACAGCCGGTTGCCGATATCGCGCTGAACTTCCTTGGGGCCCAGAATTTCCGCCACCGTGCCGGTGGCCTGGCGACGCCAAATCTCCAACTGGAAGAGCCGGTCGCTGGCGACATTATAACCTTGGGCGAAAAACAGATCGTGCTCGTCCTTGGCGTAGATATGCGCCACACCCCAGCGGTCTTTCACGATCTCCACCGGCTGATGCAGGCCGGGCGCGGTCAATGTCTGCGTGGGGGTCTGAGACGGCGTCTGCGCCGCAACGGGCAGCGCCAGGGCGGAGAACGACGCGGCGATCAGGGCCAGCGCGGCGAGCCCAAATTTCCAACCAGCCTGCATGCGCGGTCCCTCCCTTTGGGAAGAGGACTTTACAACCCCAGCGCTGCCACGCCAGCCGCCGCCGCCAGCAAGGCGCCTTCCAGATAGCCGGGATGTTCCCTCGCGGTTTCGCTGCCCGCCATCGCGGCAACGCCTGCCCAGGCGGGATCGAACCAAGGCCGGGATATTGGCGATGGATGCTCGCTCGATTGGCGGTCGTCCGCCGTGGCGGTGAGCGCATCCGCCGACCAGTCCTTGAGGAAAGTTGCTAAGGACTTCGCCGGGCCGAACAGGCGGGCGAACTGCGCCAGGCAATGCGCTTTCAGTTCGTTCTCGCCGATTTTCTCCCGAAGATCGGCGGGCACACCGATAAAGCCGAACAGCGCCGCGCCGCCCGCCGTCGCCGAGGCATCGTGAATTTCCACCATCGGCCCCACCATGCTCTGGGCGGTGCCGCTGAGACCCGCATCGCGCCAGAACGGTTTTTCATAGACCGCCAGGAATTTGGCGTGCGGCGCCATCCAGGTCGCCGATGCCCGCCACAACGCGCGCGTCTGCGGCTCGGGCGTGAAAGTGATAGTCCGCTCCATCAGCCGCGGCGGAACTGCGAACAGCACGCGCCCGGCGGTGATGGTTTCGCCACCCTGCAGCGAAAGCCTCACGCCATCATCCCGCAATACCGCCGCCGTCACGGTCACGCCCAGCCGGATGCGTTTCTGCGATACTGTTTTCGCCAACGCTGTCACCAGCGCGCCGGTGCCGCCCGCGATGCGGAAGGATGAGGCCATCTGGCCGAAGCCGGCAAAGCGCTGCACCGGCTGTTGCGGCCGTTCGATCAGCACATCGCCGTCAGAATATTGCGGAAAAGACGCCAGCCCCAATTCCTCCGCCAGCCGCGCCATCATCGGCTGCATGTCGGGCCAGAACCAGGCCGGGCCCAGATCGAATCCATCATCCGTGACCGAAAGAATACGGCCGCCCAGCCGGTCCCGCGCTTCCAGCAAAAGGAAATCCGCGCCCGCAGCCGTCAGCAATCGCGCCGCATAAAGCCCGCTCAGTCCACCACCGACAATGACGATCGGATCGCTCAATGGATGCCCATTCCCCTATTGCGGATTTCGCGTTTCCGCCGTGCCGCCATGCGGACAAAGCCGGTAGCGGCAATTGCGTGCTCCGTCTAGTCTTCGCCCGAAATCGCGAAAAGGATCAGAACATGCTGCAGGGGAAAACGGCACTCATCACCGGCGGATCGAGCGGCATCGGTCTCACCACAGCGAAGCTTTTCAAACAGAATGGCGCCCGCGTCGCCATCACCGGCACCGATCCCGCCAAGCTGGAGCGCGCCCGGACCGAAATCGGCGGCGACACCGTCGCCATCCGCGCCGATGTGCAATCCATCGCCGACCTCACCCGCATGGCGGAAGAAACCAAGGCTGCCTTCGGCCATCTCGACATCTTCTTCGCCAATGCCGGCGCCGCTGCCGCCTCGCCGCTCGGCGGCACCGATGAAGCGGTCTATACGCGCCTGATGGATATCAATGTGAAAGGCGTCTTCTTTTCGGTCCAGGCGGTGGTGCCGCTGATGGGCAAGGGCGGCTCGATCATTCTGAACTCGTCATGGCTGGATCTGCGCGGCGTGGCGGGACGCGGGATTCTCTCCGCTTCCAAAGCGGCGGTGCGCTCCTTCGCCCGCACCTTCGCCGCCGAACTGGCGCCCAAAGGCATCCGCGTCAACGCGGTCAGCCCCGGCTCGATCATCACCCCGCTGCACCGGGGCGGGCGCAGCGACGAAGATTTCAACGCCTATGCCGAAGCCACGGCCAAGATCATTCCCGCCGGCCGCATGGGCCAGCCCGAAGACATCGCCAATGCCGTGCTGTTCCTGGCCTCCGACAAATCCAGCTATGTGCTGGGAGCGGAGATCATCGTGGATGGCGGAAGAGCGGAGCTTTGACGGCGCATGCCGCCGCCTTGCATGGGGGCGATAGCCTTATCGCCCCCATTATCCAACAAGTGGAGCAGCCAGCTATTCAGTTGCGGATAATAATCCAGCTGCCGGCGAAGCCGCGCCAATTGCGCGGGCGAGAAGTAACTTTTCCCGCGCCCCTGCAGACCCTTGTTGAAACGGTGGCTCGCCCTGTCTTCCCAAACCTCGCCCAGGGATTTTTCGCAATCCTTATGCGAGACCACAAAGCCGGCATGGACCAGCGCCGTCCATAGCCCATCCACCGGATCGCGGCAGAAATCGCGATAGTGAAGCACGCAGACCGTATCCGGCGCGTCATCGGCAAAGCTCTTCCAGGTCGCGAAATAGCTGGCATACCAGGGGGCGATGATGTCGATCATGAAATCGGTTTTCCGGACGCGATCCCATTGCAGGAAATTGTCCGGGACCTGGCAGTTCAATCCATCCGCGCGCGCGACGGGGTCCATCTCCAGCATATCCAGGAAGGATGCCAGCATGTCGGCGATGTCGCGGATCATGATGATGGGCTTCAGACCGAACGCGTCGATGAAATTCCGGTTGGCCGGCAGCGCCTGCATATGGACATGCGCGATCGTCTCCGGCGCGGCGGCATCCAGGTAGCAGGTCAGGACGTTGGGAAGATAAAGCGACCCATCGCGCCCGCCCTGGGCATGCGGCAGGCGGATAAGCTGGCCGTTCAGCACCTTGATTGCCGCTTCGCGGAAAAATGTGCCCGCGGATTTCGGGGCAAAAGCCAGCAGCAGAAGCTGGCGGCGGGCGCCGACCGCGCGCAGATAACTCAATGTCGGTTCTTCGAAAGAACCATCAGGAAGCGGTGCGGTGAAAATCGCCTGCACCGCCTTGCTGTCAATTACGAAGGACACGAAATATCCGCTTGCCGCTGCATGTTTGAAATCGGCGGCATGCTAAGAACGGCGACGCGTCTTGCCAGTGGATTTTTGCGGCATGGTGGACATTCCGTAACGATAATTCAGGACAATCGTAGCGACTTCGGTAATCTCCGTTTCCGCGCGGGCCGGCTTTGCGGACCTTCCGGAAATGGTTCGCGAAGTCCTAATTTACGCCGTTTCACGCACGGCGGACCACAAATCGAAACATTCCGATATGTAGGGGAAAAATACCGGATATCGCCGCTGCCTAATCTTTCCGCGTCGTGGACGGAAAAATGGGCATGAAGATTGCGCGCCTCAATTTGCGCCTGCCCGCTCCAGCCAAGCCGGGCTGGCGCAGGACCATGAGTTTCATTCAGTGGGGCGCGGCGCCGATACTGTTGTTGATCGGCGCCTTCTTTGTCGCCGACCAGGTGATGGTATCCCAGAATGTGATCTGGCAGACCGTCATCGCGCGGCGGATCGAGACCAATGCGTTGGACACGTTCCTCTATGTCCACACCATCAAGAGCCGGCGGCTGGAATATCTGCTCACCGGGTCGGATCATTATTTGTCCCAGACGGCGCAGGACCAGGCCAAAGTCCGGGCCAGCTTCAAGGTGCTGGAACGCGCATTGGCCGCCGATCCCGCCGAGGCGGGCGAGCTGCCCATCTTCCGCGCCCATGCCCAACGCATGCTCGATTTCACCGGCCGGCTGACGGACGAATACCGGGCCGGCCATCGGGACGGGGTTCGGGCCATGCTCGCTTCACAGGAATTCATCGATGTGATGGACGATACAGCCATCGGAGGGCGCGACCTGATCTTCCGCGAGCGGGCGCATATCATCGCACTGCAGAAGAAGCGCACCGAGGCATTCAACAACAGCCTGTTCGGCATCGTGGGGTTGATCCTGGGCCTTGCGGCCTATTGCGCCGCCCGCATCGCCATTCTGTCATCCTCGATGCGCCGGCAGAGACGCACCTTGCAGGCTCTGGAGCGCGCCCGGCGGAAAGCGGAAGAGGCGCGCGCCGCCGCCGAGAATTCCAGCCGCGCCAAATCCGATTTCCTGGCCAGCGTCAGCCACGAATTGCGCACGCCGCTGAACGCGATCCTGGGTTTTTCGGAAATGATCAGCGGCGAGGCGCTGGGACCGGTGTCCAACCGGCGCTATCGCGAATATGCCGGCGACATTCACAGAAGCGGACGCCACCTGCTCACTCTGGTGGACAATATCCTGGACCTGACAAAGATTGGCGCGGGCAAGATGGAGCTTCGCGAAAGCGAGTTCGAGATCGATGTCCTGATCGCCGATTGCATCCGGCTCCTGGGCGAAAATGCCAGCCGCCATCTCAGCCTGGCGATGGATTTGCCCGCGCATCTGCCGCACATCCGGGGCGACTTCACGTTGATCAAGCAGATCCTGCTCAACATTCTTTCCAACGCGGCGAAATTCACGCCCGCGGGCGGCAGCATTACCGTGTCGGCCCGCCAACCGTCCGGTCAGGGATTGCACATCGCCGTGACAGACACCGGCATCGGCATGGATGCCGAAGATATCGACCGCGCCATGGCGATGTTCGGCCAGATCGATTCCCGCATCGCACGGCGCCATCACGGCACCGGACTGGGTCTGCCCTTGTCGCGCTCCTATGCCGAACTGCATGGCGGCGAATTGCTGGTGGAAAGCGAGCCGGGCGTCGGCACCAAAGTGACCTTGCTGCTTCCGCCATCGCGGCTGCACCGCCCAGTCGTCCTGTCCGGCGTTCTGCAAGCGTAACGCACGGGGCCGCGCCTGCCCTTGGGTCACATTACTTAAGAGTAATTCTCATTCTCTCTTGGCCGGGCGAAGCAGATCGGTATAATCGGGCCGGGGTTTTGCACCTTCGAAAGCCTACGCAGGCCCCATTGTTGCGGCCCCGTCAGCGAAAGCTGGCGGGGTTCAAACAGAGCCGCACTCTCCCCTCCGCTCGCTCCACGCATGCGAACCGGAAAATATTTTCGTGACAGTGTTAATAGCCGGCGCCGCCAAAGTTCCTGACGCAATAAAATCGCGGGTTTATATGGTTAATTTTTGCGGCTGGATTCCGGGCCTTGCGTTGACATGGTTGTACCAAGTGAAGGCTTCTGAGTAATATCTCATTAAGAAGTTTTTTACGGGGACTACCCATGCAGAAGATGATGTTTGGCGCGACCATTGCCGCCCTCCTGATCGCCGCAGCGATCCCGGCTTCCGCTGCCACCATGGTGTCCGCCAACGGCACCCCGCTCAGTGAGACCATCAAGACCAATGTGGGCGGGAACGGCACCTCGATCGATTTCTTCAGCGATCCGTCGCACCTCAAGGTCGTCTATAGCAGCACCAGCACCTTGAGCCCCAGCTCGAGTGGCGGCTTCGCCTTTGTGCAGGGCGTGAGCGGTGCCGGCTTCACCAATCTCACCTTGACGCCGGACAATTTCACCTTCTCCGACATCAAGTTCAATATGCAGCTGCCGGCCAGCAGCGGCGGTCCTTCCATCCCCAACGGCTATAAGACCGACTTCACGTTCGACACCACGGTCTTTTTCAGCGGCGGCGGCTCGCAGCTTTTCAGCACCGATGTCGGCGCCGGCAGCGGCCAGAACCGCTTCATCATCACGGGCAGCGTGGGTGAAGCGATCAGCAAGATCGTCTTCTCCAACTTGGTCGGCACCTCCACCAAGAACAACGCCGAAACCCTCGTCAACGCCTATAATTTCGACTCGCTGCGCCAGGTTTCGTTTGACGCCGTCTCGGGCGTTCCGGAACCCAGCACCTGGGCGCTGTTCATCCTGGGCTTCGGCGCCATCGGCATGATGCTGCGCTCCGGCCGCGGCTTCGCCCGCATCCGCGCCTAAGACACTCCTCTGATCCAAGCGAAACGGGCCTCCTGACAAGGGGGCCCGTTTCTGTTTGACTGGCCCGATGCTTCTGAACGACGACTTCGCGACCCGCGCCGTGGTGCATGCCGGTGCAACGCCCTGGGTGCCCAGCCCCACCCCCGGCGTGGAGCGGCGCATGCTGTTCCGCATCGGCGACGAAAAAGCCCGCGCCACCTCCATCGTGCGCTATGCGCCCGGCAGCCGCTTTCCCGCCCACGGCCATCCCGGCGGCGAAGAGATCCTGGTGCTGGACGGCGTGTTCCAGGATGAAAGCGGGGATTATCCGGCCGGCAGCTATATGCGCAATCCGCCCGGCACCAGCCATACGCCCGGCTCGGCCACGGGCTGCGTGATCTTCGTCAAACTATGGCAGTTCCGCAAAGACGATGATGTGCTGGTGGCGCGCGACGCGGGTGATGGACCCGTCGCGGCCTGGCCCGGCGTCGCCGCCTCCACCAAGTTGTTCGACAACGGTCATGAGGAAGTGCGCGCCGAAACCTGGGAGCGCGATGCCAGCGTGGACATCGCCAATCCCAAAGGCCTGGAACTGCTGGTGCTGGACGGCAGCTTCACCGACGGCACCGAATTGCTGGAGAAATACACTTGGCTGCGCCTGCCGCCCGGCCGGCATCTGAAAGCCTTGACCGGCGCCCGTGGCGCCCGCGTCTGGATGAAAGCGGGCGCGCTGCTGCAAGACAATATCTGCGAATTTCAATAGGGCTTGGCTTTCGGCCCCTTACAATGATGCACTCCGGCGGCAACACCGGGAAACGGAGACCTCATGCGGCGCCTGATCGGGCTGAACATCACTGGCGGGTTGGCCCTCCTGTTTGCGTCCGTGTCCGGTGGCGCGGCGTTCGCCACCACGCCGGCGGAATTTATTTCCGCCTATGTCGGGCAACTGGGCCAGCAGCAGGCGCTGAAGGCGCGCATCCCGCTGGATCTGCGCAATCCCGCCGCCCCGCAGCTCAAGGAATGCACCGCCGGGTCGATCGCGCTTTCGGCCAATCTTCACAAAGACGGGGAAGCGCTGAAAGCCATGTCGCTGACAGGCGATCTGGCGAAGATGGTCCCCACTCTGGTCAATCTCTATGAATCCAAGGCGGTCCAGAATCTGCAATATGGCGCGATCTGCAGTACCATGTCCCAGTCACCCGCGGGCAGCAGCGCTTATCTGGGGGCCGCCGGCGCCGCGCCCGCGGTGCTGGCGCATATCGCAGCGACCGACCGGGTGATCTTTCAGGGCATGCCGCTGATCGCCGCATCGCTGCTGCCGCCGGGATCGGATATCCGCAATCCCAAAACCCATCTCACCATCACCAAGGCGCAGCGCCTCAAGCTGGTGTCCGACATCGACAAGGCTTTCGATACGGGCAAGCACCCGCTGCCCAGCGAAATCGGACCGAACAGCGACATCATCTTGGGCTCAGCCGCGATCCTGCGCGCCTTTCTCTCCGACCGCAAAGGCGTCGACGAACACTAGGCGCTAACTCCGGCGCTGACGGCGATACACCCCGTCAGCGGGCCTGCTGCGCCATCTGCGCCTGTTCCATGTTCAACTGCTTGGTGGTCTCTGCCTCGCTGGCGTTCAAGGCTGCTTCATTCTTGGCCATACGGCGATGGGCCTTGGGCTTGGCGGCGGCATCCGCGCTCGCGTCGGCTTTCGCGCCCGCTTTCATATCGCTGTCGGCCTTCATATCCTGCGCACCCGCTTTGGGCGCGGTGCTTTTCATGGTGGTCCCGCTGGGCGCGGGACTCATTGCGGCTTGCGCGAAAGCCCCCGTCCCGGTCAGAAGCACGGTCGCGGCGGCGAGAAGAATTGTCTTTTTCATGGCTATGTTTCCTTCGGTGGGAACCATTGCGTTAACGCATCAGTTGCAGGTTCGGAGCCCGTCGCAGCGCCCGGAACTTTTGGTGTATCGTGGGCGCGCGAAGCATCGCCAGGGAAGGACCCCATGCCTGCCAGTAAGAAGACGTCCAAGCCGACCGCCAAAGGCCCAACCAAAACCCCAACCAAAACCCCAACCAAAACCGAAGCCAAGCCCGCCGCCAAAGCCGAAGCCGCCGAACCCGTGAAACCGGAAGCCGCCCAGCCGGACGCTGGCCAGGCGGCGGCGCCCAAAACGCCCCTCAAAGGCAAGCCGCAGATTCCCGGCAAGCCCGAGCCCAGCTGGGCGAAATTCAACCAGGGCGGCGGGCATGCGCAGAAGATGATGAAAGGCCGCAACTTCCGACATCAGGGGCGCTGATCCGGAGCGGTTCTAGGAAAATGTCGTCGCTGGCAGCAGCGTAGCGCGACGTTTTCCGCCCGGAACCGCAACGAAACAAGGAAGACGCAGACAGCCGCAACAGTCTGGGGGAGGTCCAGACTGCTGCGGTCGCCGGCACGAGGTCGGTGTCGCCAACGCTAGGCGGTCTTGATCAAATTTTCCGCGTCGCCGAGGTTGGCCGCGACGGCAGCCCATTTGGCGGCTTCAGCCAGGTCCCCCGCCCGAAGCCATTCGCAGGCAAGCGCCAGCGCGGCCGACGCCGATTGGAGTGCGTCGCGGTCATCCAACGGAGAAGCGGAACGCCTAGCGGTTTGCATGGCCGGCATTCACACCATCCGCGATTGAACAATCAATACACGCGGCAGATCCATCCCGGTTGCATCGCGCCGCGGCAAAAAATCCGCCAACAAAGCCAGGTGCTTCCCGCGTCGCACAAAATCGGGTGGCTTATGAAGAATTCGAAATATTATTTTCCATTTGTTTTACGGTGAATATTTTCCCGTCGAACAGCGGTATAGAAGGTTAACCGACTGCACCGGCGTGCTGGGGTGCGGTGCGTAAAGCGTATGCGTCTGTTCTTCACATGGAGAATATTCTCATGCCGCAGATCAAAAGATCGACAGAAGGCGAAAAAAATTCCGCGCAGGAAACACAGGAAGTATGCGGTTATATCCACGACCTTTTGGGATCTCTGGAGAGCATTGCCGCGCAGCATGAGTTGCCGGTCTTGGCCCGGCTGATCGCCATGGCAAAGAGCGAAGCGCGGGCCTACCGCTAGCTTCGCTCCAGATGGATTGCACCGAGTTGCGCAACGGAGGCGCAGCCCAAAAGCGTCATGCTGCGCGCCAGGTCGGCCTGGAACATCGCCAGCGCGCGATCCACCCCCTTTTCGCCTCCGGCCGCCAAGCCATAAGCGGTCCCCCGTCCCAGCAGCACAGCCCGCGCCCCCAGCGCCAGCGCCTTGACGATATCGCCGCCCCGCCGGATGCCGCCATCCATCAGCACCTCGCATTGGCCGCCTACCGCCGCGGCCACCTGGGGCAAGGCATCCAGGCTCGCGGCCACGCCATCCAGCTGGCGCCCGCCATGGTTGGACACCACCACCGCATCGGCGCCCCCATCGACGGCGCGTCGCGCATCTTCTGACGTCAACACACCCTTGATCGCGATAGGTCCCTTCCATTGGGCGCGGATCCAGGAAAGATCGTCCCAGCCCACCTGCGACCGCTGCAAGGCGCTGGCGACTTCGATCAAGGGCATCGGCCCTTCGCCGGGAATGATCACATTGGGCAGATGCGCCATGCGCGCGCCCATCCAATAATCCACCAGCCAGCCGGGATGGGCCAGAATGTCGGGCAGATAACGCGCCTTGGCGAAAAGATTGCGGCCCAGAAGCTGCGCCAGCCCATTGCGCACATCGCGCTCGCGCAGGCCGCCCACCGGTGTATCGATGGTGAGGAACAGACCCTTCACTCCCGCGCCTTGCGCCCGCGCGATGGTCGCTTCGCCCGCCGCGCGTCCGCCCACCAGATAGATCTGCAAGAACAAAGGCACGCCGGTTGCCGCCACGTCCTCCAACGGTGCCCCCGAAATGGTGGAGAGCACGCTGGCGATCCCGGCGCGGGCGGCAGCGCGGCCCACGCCCTGTTCGCCGTCGCGGTGCATCAGCCCGCTATAGCCGATCGGCGCCACCATGGCGGGCCAGGCAAGCTTTTGACCCATCACGGTGACGGAAAGATCGAGAGCCGGAATCTTCGCTCCATATTGGGGGCGGAAATTCCAGCGCCGGAAGGCGCGAACATTGTCGCGCAAGGTATGCTCGTCTTCGGCGCCGCCATCCAGATAGTCGAACACCACCCGCGGCAGCCGCGCGCGCGCCATCCGGCGCAGATCGGCGATATTGACGGCGCGCTGAAGCCTCCCCATTCCACTTTATCGGACGGGACCGGGCGCTTGCCAAGCCTTACCGCTTGCCAAGTCTTCCCGCTTACCAAGTCTTGAGGCCGCCAGCCCAAACTAAGCGGCCAACAAGCTCCGCATCGCGGTGGCGATTTCCGACTGCCGGTAAGGCTTGGCGAAGAACAAGACACCGTCCGGCAAAGCCGCCTGCTCGCGCGGCATCTTGCCGGAGGCCACGATCAGCCGGATCGGCGGCCAGCGCAGGCTGACATAGCGGGCCAGCTTCAGGCCATCCATCGAGCCGGGCATTTCGATGTCGGTGAAGACCAGGCGGATTTCCGGATGCGCTTCCAGAATAGTGATGGCGTCGTCGGCATTGGCGGCTTCGAACACCAGAAAGCCTTCCCGCTCGGCCATATCCACCGCGCCGAGCCGGATCACACCGCTGTCTTCAACGATCAGGATGGCGGAGCCGTTGTGCACCGTGGTCTGGATCCATGATTTGCCGCTCATGCCGGCACGAAAAAGAACGCTTCACCGAAACGATCGGTCCCATTCCGCACACAAAAACGCGAAACGCACGGTTTTATTGGCATTTTTGCAACAGCGCGGGCGGTCCCCAGCCGGCTAACTGCCTTTGACATTGTCGCCTTCGGGCACACGGCCTTCGGGCCCCGGTTTCACCAATTGCGGATTCTGGTCGGTATCGACATTGGGATTGTCGGCCCCGCCCGCCATGCGCGAATTGGTGTTGGTGATAGTGGCCTTGGGATGGCCCTCACGCAGATCGTGTTTCTTGCCGTCGGTCATGTTCCACTCCGATGGGATGTCGAAATGAAAACGGCTCAAAACAGGGATCGTTTCGCGCGGAACCGATTTCCGTTTTTTCCCGTCACTCGCTTCGCGAAACGCTCATCACCCAATCCGCAACATCGTCCTGTACCTTGGCGCGATCCAGGTCGCGCAGCAGCATGTGGTAGCCGCCCGGATATTCGCGAACATCCGCACGCGCGCCCAATTCGCGGATCGTGGCCTTGGCGGGCGCGGGCGGAATCACCTGATCCTTCTCGCCATGCAGATAAAGAATGGGCGGCACACCGGAAGACGGCAGGCGCCGGGGCGCGGTGCGCGCCTCCCCCATCAGATTGACCAGGCCATAGAGCGTGTCGGCCCGGGTCCTTTTCTGGAACAAGGGATCCTTGCCCAGCGCGACCAGCATGGGAATGTTGTCGGACGGAATGATCTTCACCACTTTGCCGGCGGCACTGTTGGTAAGAATGATGCCCGGGGTGATATGCGCCACCATGAACAGCGCCACGCGGTAAAGCGCGGGCATGTCGGCCCTGGACCATACCGCCGGAGAAATCAGGATCGCGCCGTCGATGTTGGGCGGCTCAGGCGAAGCCAGTGCCGACAGCACCACCGCCCCCCCCATGCTCTCGCCCGCGGCGAAAATCTTCACGCCGGGATAGCGCGCATGCGCCGCGATGGCGAAATCGTCGAGATCGCGGCGCATCACATCGCCGCCCGCCCAAAGCCCCGGATTATCGCTCTTGCCAAAGCCGCGCTGGTCGATCGCAAGCGTGGTGATGCCGTGCTTGGCCCATTCGGTGCCCGGCATGTCGAACGCGTTGGAATAATCGCTCATCCCATGCAAGGCGATGATCACCGCCTTGGGCGCATCGGTTTGATCGGCCTTCCATTCGCGCAGCGGCAGCCGCATGCCGTCGCGAGCCACCAGCACATCGCCTTCGAAATGCGGCGTCACATTTCCACTCCCCGGCGGCGCGGTGACGGCGGCGCAGGCCGCCAGCGCGAGACAAATCAGGATCGCGCCCAGCCGCATGGACCGTCTCAATTGAGAAGGCCGATCATGGACGCCGACAATCCGCTCGCCAAGGTGCCCGAGACGATGGCGCGCAGAGCCAGCGGCACGATCTCGGCCCGCCGTTCCGGCATCAGGGCGCTCATGCCCGCAATCAAAATCCCGACGCTGCCGAAATTGGCGAAGCCGCACAGGGCATAGACCATGATCAGGCCGGAGCGCGCATCCAAAGTGCCTGCGGGCAGCGCCGCATAATGCAGATACGCCACCAGCTCGTTGAGAATGGTCTTGGTGCCCAGCAGGCTTCCCGCCACGCCCGCCTCGCGCCAGGGCACGCCGTAAAGCCAGGCCATGGGCGCGAACAGCCAGCCCAGAATCCGTTCCAGGGTGATGGGCGCGCCCATGAAGTTGGGCAGCACCGCCAGGATCTGATCGGCCAGCGAAATCAGCGCCACCATCACGATCAGCAGCGCCATGATTTGCAGATAAATCTTAAGCCCGTCTTCGGTGCCCTTGGCCACCGCATCCATGCTGGAGCGGTATTCGAGCTTGGCGGGCACTTCCTCGGTCGCCGCATCGCCCGGCACCATGATGCGAGCGATCATCACCGCGCCCGGCAGTGCCATCATCGAGGCTACCAGCACATGGCCCAAGGCGTCGGGCAACACAGCGCGCAGCACCGTGGCATAGAGCACGAACATGGTGCCCGCCACCGAGGCCAGGCCCACGCTGAAGAGAATGAAAAGCTCGGTGCGGGTCATTTTCGTGAGACACGGCCGGATCAACAACGGCGCTTCGATCATGCCCATGAACACGGTCGCGCCCGACGCCAGCGCCGTCGCCCCACCCAACCCCAGCGTCCGGCGCAGCACAAAGGCGATGCCGCCCACTATGATGGGCAGCACCCGCCAGTACCAGAGCAGGGCCGACAAAGCTGAAATCACGATCACCAGCGGCAGCACGCCGAAGGCAAAGCTGGTCATGGCGGCGGGATTGGTGACGGCGAAAGGCGGCGCGGCCCCGCCCACATAGCCGAACACGAAACCCGCCCCCGCCGTGGTGGCCGTGGCCAGCACGTTGACCACATCATTGAGGCCCAGAAGAAGCGCACGGGCGGGCGGGAATTTCAGCAGGACCAGCGCGATCGCGGCTTGCAGCGCCAGCGCCGTCGCCACGATGCGCCAGCGGAATTGGCGCCGGTCCTCCGAAAAAGCCCAGGCCAGCGCGATGATGGCGCAAATCCCTAAGACCGATTGCAGATGCGCCAGTAAATTCTCGGACATGCCTTACCCGCCCCAAACTCGCCCTTCGATGCTCCCCCGGCCGCTCGCTTATGCTCGCGGCGTTCGTCGCTCTCACAGGTCCACCGGACCTGCTCGCCTGCTTCGCAGGCCGCTCCTCACCCTTCGACAGGCTCAGGGTGAGGAATCCTCATGCTGAGCTTGTCGAAGCATGAGGGCGTGGGCTGGCGGCGTCAACGCATCGCCGGAATGACAAGAGTGGCTAGGCGGCATTCGTCCCGCTACAATGGCGCGGGGATGACATCAGCCAGCCAAAAACCGACCGAAATACGCGCCCTTTTGGGCGCGCGCGCCTTTCCGCCGCTGGTGCTGGTGATGTTTCATTTCAGCGAAGGCCATGGCTATCGCCATTTCTGGCCGCTCGATTATGTAGCGGCGCGGGGCTATCTGTGGGTGGAGTTCTTCTTCTGCTTGTCGGGCTTCATCCTTACCCATGTCTATGGCGCGCGCGGGGCGCAGCTGTGCACCATCAAGGGGCACGGCGCCTTCCTCAAGGCGCGGCTGATCCGGCTTTATCCCCTGCATCTCTTCATGCTGGGCGTGATCCTGATCACCGCCATCGTCACGCGCCAGCTGGCCGCGGCGGGCCATTACACCTCGATCTTCGATCTCACCTATCACACGGTGATCACCCCGGTCAGTTTCGTGCTGAACCTCCTGTTGATCCAGGCCTGGAACACCCAACCCTCCCTCACCTGGAACGGCGTCGCCTGGTTCGTCAGCGTGGAATGGGCGCTGTGTCTGCTCTTTCCCATCTTCCTGTTTCTGTCGCGAGGGCCGCTCTGGCGGGGGATCGCCCTGATCGCGGCGGGTGTGGCAGGTCTGACGGCGCTGGACCTCACCTCCGCCCATGGCCTGGACATCACGTTTCATAACGGCGTGCTGCGCGGACTGTCGGATTTTTCCGTGGGCGTGGGGCTGGCGATGTTCTATCGCGCTTTCAAACCGCGCGACACCCTGCCCGATTGGGCCCATTCGCTGACCCAGCTCGCCATCGTGTTCGCGCTTTTCTATGCCATCTACAATACCGGCTGGTCGCACACGGCCATGGACATCTTCACTGTGCTGCCGATGATGGCGCTGGTGCTGGCGCTGGCCTTCGACCGGGGCCTCGTCGCCGAGGCGCTCAAGACCCGTATTCCGCAAACCTTGGGCGGCTGGTCCTACGCCATCTATATCGGCCAGACGTTCGGGCTTCTGATCATCCGCGTGTTCGAGCAGCGGCTTTACCCGCCCGGCGACACGCCCGTCCTGGGCACCACATTCGGCGCGCTGATCTGGTGGCTGGAGCCGCTGTTGCTGGTCTTGTTTTGCATCGGCTGGGGCGCATTTCTGGCGACATGCATCGAGCATCCGGTGGCGCGGGCGCTGAAGAGAGCTGAAAGGAACATATCATGACGACTGAGAAAGTGGCCCTGATCACCGCGGGCGGCAGCGGCATGGGCGCGGCAGCGGCACGCAAACTGGCCGCCGATGGATTCCGTATCGGCATCCTCTCTTCCTCGGGCAAGGGCGAGACATTGGCGAAAGAGTTGGGCGGCTTCGGCATCACTGGCTCCAATCAGTCGAATGACGATTTGAAACGCCTCACCGACGGCGCGATGGAACGCTATGGCCGCATCGACGTGCTGGTGAACAGCGCCGGGCACGGCCCGCGCGCGCAGATTCTTGCCATCACCGACGAAGACTGGCACCGGGGCATGGATGTCTATCTGCTCAATGTGATCCGTCCCACCCGCCTGGTCACGCCGGTGATGCAGGCGCAGAAGGCAGGCGTGATCCTCAACATCTCCACCGCCTGGGCGTTCGAACCCAGCACCATGTTTCCCACCTCGGCTGTGTTCCGCTCGGGCCTCGCCGCTTTCACCAAGCTCTTCGCCGACACTTATGCGGGCGACAATGTGCGGATGAACAATATCCTGCCCGGCTGGATCGACAGCCTGCCGCAAACGGACGAACGGCGCGACGCCGTGCCGATGAAACGTTACGGCACCAGCACCGAAATCGCCGCCACCATCGCCTTCCTGGCGTCGGACGGCGCGGGCTATATCACCGGCCAGAATATCCGAGTCGATGGCGGGCTGATGCGCTCGGTCTGACGGCTCAGCGCGCCAGCTTGTCCAACAGCGCGGGCAGTTCGCCGATCATGGCATCACGCGCTCTTGGGCCGCCTGCCACCGGCATCCGCCGTTCGTCCTGGATAAGCCGGGCAAAGACCAAAGTGCGGCCATCCTTGCGGCTCCAGCCGATGAACCAGCCATAACCGTGCTCCCGGTCGGCGCTGCCATCGGGTTTCTGAGGAAAAGCGTAGCCCGTCTTGCCGTTCAGGCTCCAGCCATTGGGCAAGGGATCCATCCGCGTGATCTCTTCCGTCATGTCGATGGCATGGCTGCTGACCGGCAGCTTGCGGGTGGTGAGCTTTTCCAGGAACCGCACCTGCTCCAGCGGTGCGATCTTGAGCGACGATCCGATCCAGGACCGCATCAAGCCGTTGTCCTTCCCCGGATCGCCGGAAAGATCGCGGTTACCGTAATCGAACGCGTCGGCATATTTCTGAAAGCGGGCCGCGCCCAGATGCCGGGTCACCTGCTGGGAGAACCAGACCACGGAATAATGGATCCAGCGCGCCGGATCAGTGGGCTTTTTCCATTCCGCTCCGCCCCAATCGGCATAGCCTTTGCGGTACGGCAGGACGGGATCGTGCGCGTCCTTCAGAAAGCCGGAATCGAAGCCCATCAGGCTGATGGCGATCTTGAAGGTGGAGGCGGGCGTCACCCGCGTGCCGCAATCGCCTTCCTGCAACAGGATCTTGCCGCTGTCCGCATTGGCGATGGCCGTGCAGACGGTGCGCGCCTTGGCCGACGGCGCAATCAAAGCCGACAGCAAGCCTACAAACAGCCAAACCCGCATTGTTATCCGTCCTCCCATGCCTTGACCGCCCTCGCGGGGAGGCGGCATCGTAACGCGATTTCCCCGGAGAATGCCCCATGCCCCATATCCCGATTTCCTATCGCGACAAAGTCGTCATCATCACCGGCGCGGGCGGCGGCTTGGGGCGGGCGCATGCGCTGGAATTCGCCCGGCGCGGCGCCAAAGTGGTGATCAACGATCTGGGCGGGGCGCTGGACGGCACCGGCGGCAATTCCGCCGCCGCCGAAGCGGTGGTGAAGGAGATCAAGGATGCGGGCGGGCAAGCCATCGCCAATGGCGCCTCGGTCACCGATGACGCAGGCGTGGCCCATCTGGTCAAGCAGACCATGGACACATGGGGCCGCATCGATGTGTTGATCGCCAATGCCGGCATCCTGCGCGACAAGAGCTTCGCCAAGATGGAGATGCGCGATTTCGAAGCGGTGATGAATGTGCATCTGATGGGCACGGTAAAGCCCGCCCACGCGATCTGGCCGATCATGAAGGCCCAGAAATACGGGCGCATCGTGGTCACCACCTCCTCCACCGGGCTGTACGGCAATTTCGGCCAGACCAATTACGGCGCCGCCAAGGCTTCGCTGGTGGGCTTCATGAATTCGCTGAAGCTGGAAGGCGAGAAGGACAATATCAAAGTCAACGCCATCTGCCCCGTCGCTGCCACCCGCATGACCGAAGCGCTGATGCCGCCCGCGGTGCTGGAAATGCTCAAGCCCGAATTCGTCACCCCCGCCGTGGTCTTCCTGGCGTCAGACGAAGCGCCCACCGGCGTGATCATGACAGCCGCGGCCGGCGTCTTCGCGGCGGCGCAGCTGGTGGAAACCGACGGCGTCAATCTGGGCCACAAGGCCAGCGCCGACGATGTGGCGGACAATTTCAAACAGATCGCGAATTTCGACACGGCCAAGCATTACAGCCAGGGTGGCGAACAGAACGCGAAGTTCTTTGCAAGAATCCAAGACCCTCCCGTTGTCGGTTGAAGTTTACTTGTCATCCCCGGCGAGCACGCGCGATAGCGTGTGCGAGGGAAGGTGATCCAGGCGCTTGTAAAGAATACCTGGATCCCCTTCCCTCGCGCCGCATCTTCGATGCAGCGCTCGCCGGGGATGACAGAAAAATATTTGGCGAAACACTCCTGCCCTTCGCTTACGCTCTGGGCGTTCGTCGCACCACTCCTGCCGTTCGCCCAAGCTCGCGGCGCTCGGCACTCGAAACGATCCACTGGATCGTTTCGCCCTGCGGTACGTGCCTCTCACTCAAAGAACATATTCACGGCGATCTGCGGGATCACTTGCGACGGGGAATTGCGGCCGGCCATGGAGATTTCCACGCCCGCGATGATGCCGATGTGGCCGGTGGGGTTATATTCGATCCCCGGCGCCACCCAGAAGACCGAGCCTTCGATGTCCGCCATCGGGCTCGTCATGCCGGAAGAGCGCACATGCGGGCCCTTGGCGAAATCCTGCACCACGTCCAGCGCCAGCGCCCATTGCTGGTCGAGCCCCACTTCGTCGCCGATGCCCAGCTCCGCCGAGGAGCCCGGCACCGCCGTGCCCAGGAAACCCTGCGGCGTGCCGTAAGAACTGATGCCGTGCAGATCGACCGTGTTCAGCGGCTGGGACACTCGCGCCCATGCGCGCAGCCGGTGCGGATGCAGCCAGGTGGTGAAACGCTGCTGCAGCTCCAGCTCCTCCATCGCCATGTAGGCGCCGCTGCCGAAACCGTCGGCGGCATGGCGCAGATGCTCGAACTTGCCGGTGGGAAAGGTAATACCGAAAGTTGTGGTGAGCGAGGGATGCCAGAAATCCAAC
>Ga0207695_10003427_pt1 | contig 22376 bp, 22 predicted proteins | sample KBSC54metaG_FD_184354 | JGI IMG/M metagenome (GOLD analysis project Ga0207695, IMG submission 184354) | Corn rhizosphere microbial communities from Kellogg Biological Station, Michigan, USA - KBS C5-4 metaG (SPAdes) (version 2) | ecosystem: Host-associated > Plants > Roots > Rhizosphere > Soil...
CCTCGCCTTCTTCGGCGAGGTTGAGAATATCCGGAAGCTCGTCCGCTACTGCCTGGAGAACCTCTATTCCGAGCAGCCGGCAGAGGACGATGCGGAGAACGCGCTGCGCCTGTTCGATCTGGCAAGCGCGGCGACGGCCAACCTCGCCGCGTCATATCTTGCCGCCGGGTTCGTGCACGGGGTGTTGAACAGCGACAACATCAACATCACCGGCGAGAGCTTCGATTATGGCCCCTGGCGCTTCTCACCTTTTTGGCAGCCTGATTTCACCGCTGCTTATTTTGACCATTACGGTCTCTATGCGTTCGGCCGCCAACCCGAGGCGATTCATTGGGACCTGGCCCAGCTTGCCGGCTGTCTTTCGCTCGTCGCCGAGGGGCCGGGGCTATCGGAGCTGCTCGCCAGCTGGAGCGGCCTCTTCGAAGAAGCTTTGGTCGACACGATGCTGCACCGCCTCGGCGTCAAGCGCGACAAGGGAGATCGCGAGCTCGCCGCCACACTGATCAAGGCACTCGCGACCGGGCCCCAGACCATCGACCGCATCTTCTTCGATTGGCGTGGCGGGCACGATCCGGGCGTCGAAGCCTATCCCGCTGATGCCTTCCGCCAGCTCGCAAAGCTGCTCGAAGGCCGAGAGCAGACCAAATCCCATCGATATTGGTCCGGCAATGCGCCTTGTTCGATGCATATCGAAGAGGTCGAGAGCATCTGGTCCGCAATTGCGGAACGCGATGACTGGCAGCCCTTTAACAACAAGGTTAAGGCCATTCGGCTAATGGGGGAGGCGGTTGCACAGGATGCACCGGCAAGTTGAGAACCGTTCGGATGTTGAGGGGCATAGCCGGGTGAGCGGAAAACTGGTTTCCACCGACCCGTCGACCGGCGATGAAATCTGGTCGGGCGCGCCTGGCGACGCCGCCGCGGAGGTCGCCACCGCGCGTGCCGCTTGGCCGGCATGGGCCGCGCACTCGAACGCCTTTCGAATCGAGGCGGTTCGGCGCTTTGCCAATGTGGTTCGCAAGAAAGAGCAGGAATTCGCCGAGCTGATCTCGCGCGAAACCGGAAAGCCGCTGTGGGAAGCGCGCACCGAAGTCGGCGCCGTCGTCAACAAGGTCGAGATTTCGATCGAGGCCTATGCCGAGCGGACTCCGCAACGAAAGATGGAGGCTGCGCTCGGGAACCGCGTCGCGGTCCGCCACAAGCCGCACGGCGTTCTTGCCGTGCTCGGTCCCTACAATTTCCCGGCGCACCTTCCGAACGGCCACATCGTCCCTGCGCTGATCGCCGGCAATGCGGTGGTCTTCAAGCCGTCCGAAAAGACCCCCGCGACGGGCGAGTTCCTGGTCAATTGCTTCCACGAAGCGAAGGTCCCAGAAGGGGTCCTCCGCCTGCTGATCGGAGGCCCGGACCAAGGCCGGTCGCTCGCGGGCCAACCCGGGATCGATGGCCTGCTGTTCACCGGCTCGGCGCGCGCCGGCCTCTCGCTCCACAAGCAATTCGCCGAGACCCCGCACAAGATTCTCGCGCTCGAGCTCGGCGGCAACAACCCGCTCGTCATCTGGCATGCGAAGGATGTCGAGGCTGCCGCGATCCTCGCTATCCAGTCGGCCTATCTGACGGCCGGGCAGCGCTGCACAGCGGCGCGGCGGCTGATCCTCGAGGACGACAAGCACGAGGCGGTGGTCGCGGCGATCAAGAAGCTGGTCGAACGGCTGGTCGTCGGTGAGCCGTTCGCCGACCCGCAACCCTTCATGGGGCCTGTCATCGACAATGCGGCGGCCGACCATGTCCAGGAACAGTGGCTCAACCTGATGATGAAGGGCGGCAAATCCCTGTGCCGGCTCGAACGCGTGGAAAAGGATAAGCCCTTCCTCACTCCGGGGCTGATCGACGTTACCGGCGTCCGCGACCGGCCTGACGAGGAGATTTTCGGCCCCGTGCTGCAGATCATCCGCGTCAAGGACTTCGACTCCGCGATCGAGGAAGCCAACAACACTCGCTTCGGTCTCGCGGCGAGCCTGATCGGCGGAAGCCCCGAACTGTACGACAAATTCTGGGCGAACGTGCGCGCGGGGGTCATCAACTGGAACAAGCCCACCAACGGCGCACCATCGAATGCGCCGTTCGGCGGCATCGGCCTCTCCGGCAATCATCGGCCGAGCGCTTTCTACGCTGCGGATTATTGCGCTTACCCGGTCACCAGCAGCGAGGCCGACCGCGCCCGCGCGACCATTGGCGAAGGGCTGCGCGACCCGAACATGCAGGAAGACTGAGTCGCTTCAACAACATTGGATCGCTTTCGCCCGTCGCGGCGTTCAAGCCCCTGTGATAAAAAGCAAATGGATCGGCACGGCCTTGGGCCTTGCCCTGTGCAGCGCAACCTTCTCCGGTTGTAATTCCAGCAACCAGAATTCCGGCGAGACCCAGACGGTCAACGCGTCGACGAGCGATCTCGACGGCGCTTGGAAATCGAGCACCGAGCAGCAGCTTCGCGACGCGATTGCAAACGCGCCCGCGAACGGGCTCAAGCCCGAGCTCTTCCTAAAGGGCGGCGAGAAAGCGGCCGCGCTCACCCAAGCGGCGCTCAAATATGCGTCCGCGCTCGCGAACGGATATTCGGACCCGACGCAGCTCCACGAAGTCTATACGATCCCTCGACAGGCCGTCGACGTGCGTCCGGGCCTGCAGCAGGCGCTGCAGAAAGGCGACGTGAAGAGCTGGCTGGATTCCCTCGCGCCGCAGACGGACGAGTATCGGGCACTTAGCCAGGCGCACCTCCACTTCCTTCAGCTCGCGGCAAAGGGGCAGTTCCAGCCCGTATCCGAAGGCAAGTCGATCAAGCCCGGCAGCCGTGACCCGCGCATGGCGCAGGTCGTCGCGGCAATGCAGGCGCTCGGATATCTCGACGCGCCGCAACAAGCGGACGCACAAAAAGGCAAGCAATCCGCTGCGAGCAACCCACCTGCTGTCTACTCGGACGGCCTCGTCGCCGCGGTGAAGAAGCTGCAGGGCGATTACGGGTTCAAGCAGGACGGGATCATCGGCGGCAATACGCTCGACGCACTGAACGCCGGCCCCGCTTACCGCGCGCGCGAATTGGCCGTCGCCATGGAGCGGCTGCGCTGGCTTCCGCGCAATCCTCCCGCCACGCGCATCGATGTGAACACAGCGGCGTCCTCCCTCGACTATTGGCGGGATGGCCAGCACGTCGATCATCGCAAGGTGGTCGAAGGCGAAGCCGACAAGCCTACGCCGCAGCTTCAGGCGCCGATCGTCCGCCTGGTCGCCAACCCGACCTGGACCGTTCCGAAGGGCATCGGCGCAACCGAGCTGGCGACGAAGAGCCAAGGCTGGCTCCAGGACAACGGCTTCGTCCTCAAGGGTGACCAGTACGTGCAGCAGTCCGGGCCAAAGAATTCGCTCGGTCTCGTCAAGTTCGACATGGACGACAAGGAAGCGATCTACCTTCACGACACGCCGGCCAAGGCGCTGTTCGGGATGGACGACCGCCATCGCAGTCACGGCTGCGTCAGGATCGAGAATGCGATCCAGTTCGCGACGGCGCTCGCCGAACAGGAAGGCGTGCTTGATCAGTTCCAGAAGGCCATGCAGCAGAAGGACGAGACGTTCATCAAGCTGCCGAACCCCATCCCTGTGCGGCTGCTCTACGAGACGGCGTTCTGGGACGGATCGAATGTCCAGTTCCGGCAGGACGTCTATGGCTGGGATGACAATGTCGCCAAGGCGTTAGGCCTGGAACCCGGACCGCCGCAGAAGATAGAACAGCCCGAGAGCAGCGACGAAATCGCGCCATAAAAGCTGAGGGCGCCGAACCCAGTCGGCGCCCTCACCCCCTCCCCACGCGCAGCCTCAGCCGCGCATCATCTTGTACTCAGCCGCGCATCTCGGGCACGTAGCCTTCGTCCACCGCATCGCTGAACTTGGTCGTGCGCCCGTCGAAGCGGAGGCGGACGATTCCGGTCGAGCCATGTCGCTGCTTGGCGACGATCACCTCGGCCTTTCCGGCGGCCGACGCATATTTGGAGTTCCACTCCTCATATTTCGCGAGTCTCTCGGTCTCGTTCGGCATCGGGTAATCAGGCTCGACGGCCTTCAGGTAATAGTCCTCGCGGTAAATGAAGAGGACGATGTCGGCGTCCTGCTCGATCGAGCCGGATTCCCTCAGGTCCGAGAGCTGCGGGCGCTTGTCCTCGCGCTGCTCGACGGCACGGCTGAGCTGCGACAGGCCGATCACGGGAACGTCGAGCTCCTTGGCGAGCTGCTTCAGGCCGCGGCTGATTTCCGAGATTTCCTGCACGCGATTATCTCCAGCGCTTCCCTTCCCGGTGCCTTGGAGCAGCTGGAGATAATCGACGATCACCATCCCGACGCCCTTCTGGCGCTTGAGCCGCCGCGCGCGGGTGCGCAGCGCGGCGATGGTAAGGCCCGGGGTGTCGTCGATGTAGAGCGGCAGGCTATGCAAGCGATCAGCGGTGCGCGCGAAATTGGCGAACTCCTGCCGCTGCAGATTGCCGGTTCGGATTTGCTCGGCAGTAACCCGCGACTGCTCAGACAGGATGCGCGTGGCCAGCTGTTCCGAAGACATTTCGAGGCTGAAAATCGCGACCGGCGCTCCGCCCGACTTTCTTGGCTCGGTCCCATCGGCTTGGTCCTGCAGGAAACGCTCAGCGGCTGCGAAACCCATGTTCGTCGCGAGTGCGCTCTTGCCCATGCCCGGTCGTCCTGCGACGATAATGAGGTCCGATCGTTGCAGACCGCCAATCTTGCTGTTGAGACCCTTAAACCCCGTCGTGATACCGGTAAGGCCGCCGCCCCTATTTAGTGCGGCCTCGGCGTTTCGGATCGACTCCATGGCCGATTCGCCGAAGCTCTTCGCCTTGCCTTCGGCGCCGCCTTCCTCGGCGACCTTGTAGAGCTCGGATTCGGCGCGCTCGATCTGAGCGAGGGGGGCAACGTCCTCACTCGTATCGAGCGCGCCTTCCACGAGATCGCGGCCGACGCCGACGAGGGCGCGCAGCAACGCGAGGTCGTAGATCTGTCCGGCAAAGTCGCGGGCGCCGATCACCGCCGCCCCGGAGCCTGTCAGCTGGGCGAGATATGCAGGCCCGCCGATTTCCTTCATCCCTTCGTCCGCCTCGAACAAGGGCCTCAAGGTGACGGGGTTCGCGACGCGGTTCGAATCGGTCAGGCGCAGGATCGCGTCGTAGATTCGCCCGTGCAGCGGCTCGAAGAAATGATGGGCCTTCAGCTTGAGCTGGACGTCCTCGACCAGCCGATTGTCGATCATCAGCGCGCCCAGCAGCGCTGCTTCGGCCTCGACATTCTGGGGGAGGGTAGAAGGTGCTTCTGACGCAGACTCGGCGATGCGGATCACTTCGGCCATGGCGAGCCTCCTACGCTCGTGCGGCCCCACATCAAGCGCGAACAAAGATAGCACGATTGTGGATAACCGGTGCACGAATCATGCGGGTGTCCGAAGGAAGTCCCGGAAACGCCAAACGGCGCTCATCCACAGAAATAATCCGGTCCAAATTGATGCCTTCGGACCGTCCCGTTACGCACTCGGCATGGCGATTCTGTCCGACCGCTGGATCCGCGAGCAGGCGCAGCAACACGGCATGATCGAGCCGTTCGTCGAGGCCCAGCGGCGCGAGGGCTGCATCAGCTACGGCCTGTCGAGCTACGGCTATGACGCGCGCGTCGCCGACGAGTTCAAGATCTTCACCAATGTCGACAATGCCCTGGTCGATCCCAAGGATTTCGCGGTCAACAGCTTCGTCGATCGCAAGACCGACGTCTGCATCATCCCGCCCAACAGCTTCGCGCTCGCGCGGACGGTCGAATATTTCCGAGTGCCGCGCGACGTGCTGGTGATCTGCCTTGGCAAATCGACCTACGCGCGCTGCGGGATCATCGTGAACGTGACTCCGCTGGAGCCCGGCTGGGAGGGCCATGTGACGCTGGAGTTCAGCAACACGACGCCCTTGCCGGCAAAGGTCTATGCCAACGAGGGCGCGTGCCAGTTCCTCTTCCTGCAGGGCAACGAACCGTGCGAAGTGAGCTACGCCGACCGCGCCGGCAAATATATGAGGCAGAAGGGCGTGACTTTGCCGAAGCTTTAGTTCGTCATTGCGAGGAGCGAAGCGACGCGGCAATCCAGCGGCGCCATCTGGATTGCTTCCCTACGCTCGCAATGACGGAACGAGATTGACCCTCGACGAAGCCAAAGCGCTCGACGCCACTGACCCGCTTGCGGTTGCCCGGGAGAGGTTCAGCCTTCCCGAACGGCTTATTTATCTCGACGGGAACTCCCTCGGAGCGCTGCCCAGGGCAGCACCCGCAGCGCTCGCGAACACTGCCGAGCGACAGTGGGGCGAGGACCTGATCGCCAGCTGGAACAGGCATGGCTGGATCGACTGGCCGATGCGGATCGCGGCCAAGCTCGCCCCGATCCTCGGTGCAAAGCCGAACGAGCTTCTGATCGCCGATTCGACCAGCGTGTGCCTGTTCAAATTGCTAGCGGCCGCGGTGCAGGCGCGGCCGGACCGCAAGACGATCCTCACGCAGAAGGCGAACTTCCCGACCGACCTTTATGTCGCTCAGGGGCTCGCCGACATGCTCGGCTTGACCGTCAGGGCCGTCGACCCGGACGAGGTGCCAAGGGCCATCGACGCAGATACGGCCGTCGTGACACTCACCCATGTCGATTACAGGTCGGCCGCCTTCTACGACATGCGCGCGGTCAACGAGGCGGCGCACGCGGCGGGCGCGCTCGTGGTGTGGGACCTGTCCCACAGCGCGGGCGCCGTCGAACTCGATCTGAATGGCACCGGCTGCGACCTCGCCGTCGGCTGCGGGTACAAATATCTTAACGGAGGCCCCGGTGCTCCGGCCTTCATCTATATCGCCGAGCGGCTCCAGGACGAGCTGCGGAACCCGGTGGAAGGCTGGATGGGACATGCCGAACCCTTTGCCTTTATCGACGATTACCGGCCGGCGGGTGGCGTACTCAAATTTCTCACCGGTACTCCGTCCATCCTCGCCATGGCCGCGCTCGAGGCCGGGATCGACACGTTCGACGGCATTGCGATGCGGGACGTCGCGGCCAAGTCGCGAAAGCTCTCGCACCTATTCGTCGCCGAAGTCGAAACTCGCTGTGACGACGAGGTCCCCCTCGCCTCCCCGCGCAACCCTGCTCAGCGCGGCAGCCACGTCGTCTTCGCCCACTCCCAAGGATACGCCGTGATGCAGGCGCTGATCGCCCGCGGCGTCATCGGCGACTTCCGCGCTCCCGACCTCATGCGCTTCGGCTTCTGTCCGCTCTACAACCGGTTCGAGGAAATGGTTCGCGCCGCTGAGATCCTCGCCGACATTCTCGCCAGCCGCGAATGGGACCAGCCTCGCTTTCACGAGCGCTCCAAGGTAACCTGAGCTTGCTCGGCTCCCCAGGCGCAGGGGAAATGCGATGGCCCAGCTTGTCGAACCCGTTTCCAATCTCGCCGAAACCAAACCGCGCGTGTCGCCCGGAATCGGCATCTGCCTGTCGGGCGGCGGCTACCGAGCGATGCTGTTCCATTTGGGCGCGTTCCTGCGGCTGTTCGAGCTCGGCCTCCTTCAGAAAGCGAGCCGAATCTCGAGCGTCTCGGGCGGCTCGATCACCTCGGCGAAACTCGGCTTGGAATGGAGCAGGCTGAAGACTCGCGACGACTTCTTCGCGCATGTCGTCGAACCTATCCGCCGCGTCGCCGGAACGACGATCGACAAGCCGGCGATTGTCGAGGGTCTGCTCCTTCCCGGAAAGGTCGCCGACTATGTGGCCGCGGCCTACCGCAAGCTGCTGTTCGGCGCAGCAACGCTGCAGGATCTACCCGAGAAACCGGAGTTCGTGATCAATGCGACCAACGTCGAGACTGGAACTCTATGGCGGATGTCGCGGCAGAAGATGGCCGACTACAAGGTCGGCGAGATCGACAAACCTACGCTGCCGCTTGCAAGCGCCGTCGCCGCCTCCTCGGCGTTCCCGCCCGTGCTCTCGCCCTTCGTTCTGCGGGTCGAACCATCCCAGTTTTCGAGGAGATATGCCGATACCGACGCGCTGCTGAAGGACATCAGCCTCGCCGATGGCGGGGTGTACGACAATCTCGGCCTGGAAACGGTGTGGAAAGCGTACCGCAACGTCCTGGTCTCCAACGCCGGGGCCGCAGTCAGGCCGGAGGCTTCGCCCGCGTCGGGCTGGATTGCGCAGGCGAAGCGGGCGATCGACATCATCTACGGCCAGGTGGGCTCGCTTCGAGAGCGCCAGCTGATCGCGTCGTTCAAGGCGAAGCAGGGAGACACCGGCTGGCGGCGCGGCACCTACTGGGGGATCGGGTCCGACGTCAGCAACTACAGCTTTCCCGATGCGCTGCCCGCACCGCTCGACCGCACAACCGAGCTCGCCAGGCTTCCAACGCAGCTGAGGCCGTTCGGAACGGATTTCGACGAACGGCTGATCAACTGGGGCTATGCGATCTGCGACACGGCCGTGCGCAGGCATTTCGGTCAGGCCAACAGCCCGCCGGCGCAATTCCCCTACCCGGGCGGCGTCTAGCGGATCGGCGCGTTCCTGAGCCGCGCGCCATCGATGCTCCACGCGCCGGGCCCCGCGGCCGCGATGTACAGGAAGATGAAGCAGAACAGGATTGCTGCTTCGCCCATGTTGACAGCGGGATAGAAGCCCATCTTCGCGTGGACGGTCCAATAAGCATAAGCCATTTCGCCGGCAGCGACGAACGCCGCGAGCCGCGTGAATAGCCCAAGAATCACGAGGACGCTCGTCACCAGCTCAATAATGCCGGCGATCCACAGAAAGCTTCCAATTTCCTGCAACCCCGGCTTCCCGCCCGGCGGAAAGCCGGCGAGCTTGATCAGCGCATGCTCGAGGAACAACAGGCCCACAACGATCCGCAGGATAGCAAGCAGCTGCGGCTGCCAGCGGCCAAGCCAGGGTAGTTCCATCGCGCGCCTCCTCGAGGTTTTGTCCGGCGAACTAGGAGATCGGTTCAGCTGCGGCCAGAAGGATCAAGCATGTTCCCTGGCACGCGCCTGTTGTTGTGCCGCGTGCGCCGCGTCTTCGGCGAGCAGCTGGCGCGAGCGATGGATCATCTCGACCCAGTCATGGAATGAATGGGCGAGCTTCGTCACCAGGTCCTTCAGCGGACCCTCCTTGAGGCATCCGCTCTCGTCAAAGCTGTCATCGGTCACATGGCCGAGATAGGCCTCGGGCTGCTGCATCACCGGCATGTTGAGGAAGACGCAGGCCTGGCGGATCTGATGGTTGGAGCCGAAGCCGCCGATGCTGCCCGGCGAAGCGGTGACGATCGCCGCCGGCTTCTTGTCGAACACGCTCTGGCCGTAGGGACGTGAACCGACGTCGATCGCATTCTTGAGGACTCCGGGAATGCCACGATTGTACTCCGGGCTGCAGAACAGCACCCCGTCCGCTGCCGCGACTTGCTGACGGAATCGAGTCCATTGCTCGGGCGGGCTGGCGTCGAGGTCCTGGTTGTAGAGCGGCAGGTCGCCGATCTCGATCATCGAGCAATCGAGATTGTCGCCGCGCAGGCCGCAGATCGAGCGCGCAACCTTGCGGTTCAGGCTGTCCTTCCGGAGGCTGCCGACGATGATCGCGATCTTGTGGGCCATTGGGACCTCCCTTGCCGTGCAGGCCCAATACGCATGGCCGCGGAAAGTTGCGACAATTGCAGTCAGCCGAGATGTGTGACCGCCCGGACGGCGAGGATCACCAAAAACACCAGCAAGCCGACGACCAGCACACGCATACTCCAGGCGAGGCGCCGCTGCCGCATCTCCTGAAAGGCACGCCGGTCGAACCAGTAGCGGCCGGGTTCCACCTCGTGGACCACGCCCTCGGCGATCAGCTCGTCCAGGTAGCGTTGCTGGATCGCCGTTCGCGCCTCGAACTCGACCGCCCGTTCGGGACTGAACGCTTCGTTGTCGAGAAATAGCTGCTCGATCTCGCGTCGAGCCCTGGCGGCAAATGCTGCGGCGGCTGTGGCCATTTGCTACTCCCAACTAGCGACGTCGAGACTGGTGCCGAATGTTCGGCGGTCTGCCACGGCGGCCCGTGCGAACGCGGTCGCGTCGGGCGGGTGCTGCCCGGCCACCGTAGCTGCCCTCCGGCAGCTCGAACCGCAGCGCACCCGACACCGGGTTCGATTCAGCAAGCCTCAGCGTCAGCCGCTGCCCGATACGGTAGGTCTCGCCGCTCTCGTCGCCGACCAGGACCCGCGCCGCCTCGTCAAAACGGAAATATTCCTGGCCGAGGTCTTTCGCGAGCAGCAGCCCGTCTCCACCGAGGTCCTCGACCGTGGCGAAGAATCCGAACGGCTGCACTCCCGTGATCCGGCATTCGACCAGCTGGCCGACCTGGTCGGCAAGGAATGCCGCGACATAGCGGTCGATCGTCTCACGCTCCGCCTCCATCGCGCGCCGCTCGAGCATCGAGATCTGCTCGCCGATCTGCTCGAAGCGCTCCTCGTCGCCCGGCGGCAGGCCACCTTCGCCGAGCCGATATGCTTTCACCAGCGCGCGATGCACCTGCAGGTCGGCATAGCGGCGGATCGGCGAGGTGAAGTGCGCGTAGGTCGCGAGTGCAAGCCCGAAATGGCCCAGCCGCTCCGGCGCGTAGCGTGCCTGCATCTGGGTTCGTAGCAGCTGCTCCATGATCTCCTCGCGCCCATCCGCCTCCCCCACCCGCTCGATGATGCGGTTGAAGGTGCCCGGCTTGATCACCTGCCCGAGTGCGAACTCGATCCCGAAGGTCTTCAGATAATCCTTCAGCGCGACCAGCTTCTCGCGGCTGGGTGGCTCGTGGACGCGGTACATGACCGGCGTCTTCTTCGCCTCAAGCGCGCGGGCAGCCGCCACGTTTGCGGCAATCATATAATCCTCGACCAGCCGGTGCGCGTCCAAACGGTCGCGCGGCGCGATCGAGGTGATCCGACCCTTTTCGTCGAGCATCACGCGGCGCTCAGGCAGGTCGAGCTCGAGCGGGTCGCGCTTCTGGCGCGCGGCAAAGAGTGCGCGCCAGCAGCCCCACAGTGGCATCAGCGCCTTTTCGACCAGCTCCTGCGGGACCGGCCCTTCGACCTCGGGCATCCAGCAGACGGGTGACGAGACCTCGATCCGCTCTTCCTCCGACGCGTCGATCGCCGCCTGTGCATCTTCGTAGGCGATGTTCGCGGCAATCCGGACCTTGGCGCGCGTGAAGCGCCAGCTCTTCAGCTCTCCATCGTTCGAGATCTTGAGGTGGCAGGCCATCGCCGCCCGGTCCTCGCCCTCCTTCAGAGAGCAGATGTCCGCCGACAGCTCCTCCGGCAGCATCGGCACGACGCGGTCGGGGAAATAGACGCTGTTGCCGCGCGCCCGCGCCTCGCGGTCGAGCTCGGAACCGGGCCGAACGTAGAAACTGACGTCGGCTATGGCGACGATCGCGTTCCAGCCGCCTTCGCCGTCTGGCTCGGCCCAGATCGCATCGTCATGGTCGCGTGCGTCCTCCGGGTCGATGGCGACGATCGGCAGGTGGGTCAGGTCCTCCCGTTCGCCGAGTGGCAGCTTCGCGACCCGATGCGCCTCGTCGATCGCTTCCTTGGAAAACTCGTGTGGCAACCCGTGCTTGTGAATCGCAATCAGGCTGAAGCTCTTCGGCGCGAACGGGTCGCCGAGAACGGCATCGACCCGCGCGCTGACCCGCGGAGGACGGCCGGTCACCTCACACAGCACCAAATCGCCGGGCTCCGCGTCCTTCAAATCGCTGATGAAGAGCTCGCGCCGCTCGCGCTTGTCGACAGGCGAGAGCCAGAAGCGGTCGCCCTCGCGCTTCACCACGCCCAGCGCCAGCTCGGCCGCGCGCTCGAGCTTCTTCATCGGATGGGCGATCAGCCCCTGCCCCCGTTCCTCGGTCCGGGCGAGCACGCGGTCGCCAATGCCGAGCGCACTGCGCTTCCCGCGTTCGATCAGCCGCAGTCGGGGTGGCGCAGTCTCGGCGTGCCATTGCTCGGGAACCGCCCAAACCGCGCCGCTGTCGTCGACGGCCTGTACGCGAAGGACCGTCACCTTCGGCACTCCGCCCGACTTATGGAACGCGCGCCCGGGCGATGAGTCGATCAGCCCCTCGTCCGCCATGTCCTTGAGCAGGCGCTTCAAGTCGATCTTGTGCTGCCCGTGAAGTCCGAACGCCCGCGCGATCTCCCGCTTCCCCGCCGGCTGGTCCGACGAGGCGATGAAGTCGAGGATCTGCTTGCGGCTGGGCAGTCCGGCGGAGCGCTTGCGGGGCATCGTCCCTTCTCTACTCCGTCATGCTGAACTTGTTTCAGCATCCATTGCGGAGACGAGCTGAGCCCTTCACGGAAATGGACCCTGAAACAAGTTCAGGGTGACGGCTAGCGCAGCTGGCTATCCTTGCTGCCCCAGCGGTTGATGGTCGAGTGGACCACGCGCTTGTCGCGCTCGCTCTGGCAGGCGACGCAGGTGCGGACGCCGGGCACCGCCTCCCGGCGTTTCTTCGGGATCGGCTCGCCGCAATCGTCGCATTCCTCCGCGCTCTCGCCTTTCGCCGTGCGCGCACGGGCGCGAAGGATCGCGTCCTTCACCGTGTCGTCGATCTGGTCCTGAACCGCGCCGTCGCGCGTCCATCCGCCGGCCATGATTGCCTTCAACCTTCGTCATGCTGAACTTGTTTCAGCATCCATTTAGGAGATGACCGGCGACCTTCAAAGAAATGGATCCTGAAACGAGTTCAGGATGACGGCTTTTTCGCCGGCGCGACGTAGGGCTTGAATGCGCCGCCCGGCACCGCCGAGGCGACTGGGCTCTCGAACCCGTCCTTGCTCACCGAGGAAACGCCGAACACCCAATCGTCGACGCGAATGTGCGGAAGCACGATCCTACAGCTTTCGGAACACTGGCTGGCGGGAATCGAGCGGGAGACTTCCCACTGGTTGGCATCGGTCCGACGCCAGCGAACGTCGTAGCTCGCCGCGGCCGCGACTGGCGTCCAGGTGACCGTCGTGTCCGTGCTGACGCCCCCCTCCACCTTCGCCTCCGGCGGCGGGGGAGCGCTGGCGATCGCTGCGAGCGCTGCCACGTTCAGCTTGGTCATCTTGGCGAGGTACGGGAAATCGACATGGTCGATCGTGTCACCGTACTTGATCCCGTTCTCGGTCCTCAAGTCCTGGTGCTGCCAATTGTAATTCTCGATCGCGACCGTGATCCGCGCGGCCGGGTATCCGAGCTGCAGGAAGGGGATATGGTCGCCGCCGCGCTGGAACCGGTCGGTACGCCAGATCTGCCGAACGTCCAGCCCGATCTTCAGGCGGTCGGCGAGGCTGTCGAGGAACCGCGAGATGTTGCGCGACGGCGCGTCATTCTCGCCGCCGAGACTGTGGGTCGCCGCCATCAGCTCCACTTGCCCTTGCGAGCGCGGCCCTTCGGACAGGACGCGCGCATGCGTGGAATCGCACACGCCGTCGGACGAGCAGGTGTTGCCGATGATGTCGTTGTTGAGGACGGTTACGACATTCCAGCCTTGCGCCTTCGCATAGTCGGCGAGCGTCTTGCCGCCGTAGAGCCCCTGCTCCTCGCCCGACAGCGTCGCGTAAATGATGGTCCCCGGGAACTTGTGCTTCGAGAGCACGCGTGCCGCCTCGATCACCGCCGCCGTGCCCGACCCGTCGTCGTTGGCTCCCGGAGCATCGGATGTGAAGTTCATGACGTCGCTGACGCGGCTGTCGATATGTCCCTGGATGATGACGACGTCGTTGGGACGCTCGGTCCCGCGCTGGATCGCGACCATGTCGCAGACCGGGGTCGGAGTCGGAATGCGCGAGCCGGTGACCGTCTCGCACGGCCGGACGGTCGGCAGGCCGTCGGCGTCGAACTGGCTCTTGGCCCAGTTAAGCGCCGCCCCGATGCCGCGCTTCGGATCGGTCTGTGATGAAAGCGTATGGCGCGTGCCGAAGCTAACGAGGGTCTCGATCGTGTGGCGAAGCTGCGCCTGGCTCACCGGCGCAACGATCGCGCGCAGCTTCGCATCGGGTGAAACCATCGCCTTCTGGGTCGGCGCCGCGCCCATCAAACTGACGCACATCAAGATCGCGATTTCACGCATCCGACTCTCCCCGCTGCTCGTCTCGCTGAACTGGCATTTGCTTGTCGCCGGGTCTAGGGGAGCCGCGACCTTCAAACAGCACCAGATTCGAGGACGCGTACCATGCTTCGCAGCATCGACCATTTCATCGGCGGTTCCACCTTCGCCAGCGGAGAGCGCCAGGGAGATGTCTTCGACCCGAACCAGGGGCAGGTCCAGGCGAACGTCCGCTTTGGCACCGCCGCCGATCTCCAGAGAGCCGTCGACGCGGCCAAGGCGGCCCAGCCCGCCTGGGCGGCCACGAACCCCCAGCGCCGCGCCCGCATCATGTTCAAGTTCCGCGAGCTGGTCGAGAAGAACATGGACGAGCTCGCCCGCCTGCTCTCCTCCGAGCACGGCAAGGTGCTCGCCGACGCGCGCGGCGACGTCCAGCGCGGCCTCGAAGTGATCGAATATGCATGCGGAATCCCGCAGGCGCTGAAGGGGGAATATACGCAGGGCGCGGGCACCGGAATCGACGTCTATTCGATGCGCCAGCCGCTCGGGGTCGTCGCTGGAATTACGCCGTTCAACTTCCCCGCGATGATCCCGATGTGGATGTTCGGAATGGCGATCGGCTGCGGAAATGCCTTCGTTCTGAAGCCTTCGGAGCGCGACCCGTCGGTTCCGAATCGTCTCGCCGAGCTGATGAAGGACGCCGGCCTGCCGGATGGAATCCTGAACGTCATCCATGGCGACAAGGAGATGGTCGACGCGATCCTCGACCATCCGGACATCGCAGCGGTGAGCTTTGTCGGCTCATCGGACATCGCCCAATACATCTACGCGCGCGGCACCTCGAACGGGAAGCGCGTTCAGGCGATGGGCGGCGCAAAGAACCACGGCATCGTCATGCCAGACGCCGACCTCGATCAGGTCGTCAACGATCTCGCCGGCGCAGCTTTCGGCTCGGCGGGTGAGCGCTGCATGGCGCTTCCGGTGGTCGTGCCGGTCGGCGACGAGACTGCCAACCGCCTCCGCGAGAAGCTCATCCCGGCAATCGGAGCGCTGCGCGTCGGAGTCTCGACCGATCCGGAGGCCCATTACGGCCCGGTCGTGAGCAAGGCGCACAAGGAGCGGATCGAGCATTACATCGAGATGGGCATCAACGAGGGCGCGGAGCTCGTCGTGGATGGCCGTGGGTTCAAGTTGCAGGGGCACGAGGAGGGCTTCTTCATCGGCCCCACCTTCTTCGATCACGTCACGCCAGACATGGCGACCTACAAGGACGAGATTTTCGGCCCCGTGCTGCAGATGGTCCGGGCCAAGGATTTCGAGGAGGCGGTGCGCCTTCCGAGCCAGCACCAGTATGGCAACGGCGTTGCGATCTTCACCCGCAACGGTCACGCCGCGCGCGAATTCACCGCCCGCGTCAATGTCGGAATGGTCGGAGTGAACGTGCCAATCCCGGTGCCGGTCAGCTACCACAGCTTCGGCGGTTGGAAGCGCTCTGGCTTCGGCGATATCGGCCAGTACGGCCAGGAAGGCATGCGTTTCTGGACTAAGAACAAGGTCGTGACGCAGCGCTGGCCCGACGGAATCGTCGACGCCGGCGACAAGGCCGCGTTCCACATTCCGACCTTCGGCTGAGCCGGTTGGTTTGCGGTTAATTTCGCGGTAAACGCACCCCAATCATTTCGCGTGATTGGGGGTGGAAATGATCGCACTTGCGCTTGCACTGGCCCTTCAGGGTCATTGGACCGGCCCGCACACCGAGGAATATAAGGGCCCCGGCTATTTCTGTGGCGGCGGCTACGCCATCCATCTCGCCAATGGCGACCGGGCGCTGATCCTGCCGCAATCCGCGGGAGCCGGAGTCCAGGGGGCTCGGCTGGTGCTCGCCGGCCGCGAGGTCAATGTCTGGTCGGGCGCATCGCACGCTCCCGGCCGCATCGTCATTCGATATGGCGGTACGATCGTGAACGAGCAGACCGAAGGTGGCCAGGTCGAATATACAGTTTCGGATCAAACGGACTTCGGGCTTCGGCTGACCAGCGATGCATTCCGCGGTTTCAAGCGCGACGGCTGGTTCTTCGCCAAGGCCAATTTCTCGAGCACCGTCGAAGACCGGGTCCGCTGCCTCGCCGCCTACAGCTACTAAAGCATCATCTCGCTCTGAGGCAGCCTGCAACAAGTTGTGAGGCGAAACTGTTGAGGGAGCGTGAAACGCGTCCCTTTCATCAGTTGTGCCCTCATCATCGCGGTCGCTTCGTGCGGCCGGAGCGACCCCGTCGACAAGCACGCGGCCAAGGCGGCTGCTCCCCTTCCCGACGTCAATGCGCCAGCGCCGAGCGCGATTGGCGAGCCGCACAGGAACACGGAGCCCGCCAAGCCGCTCCCTCCTCCAACAGTCAGTATCCCGGCCGCACTCCAGGGCCGCTGGGGACTGGCGCCGGCCGATTGCAGCGGCGATCCCAGCGCCGCGAAGGGCCTGCTGATCGTCTCTCCCGACGAGCTGCGCTTCTATGAATCGAAGGCCGTGCCCGCCGCCGATGTCGCCACCGACAGCAATTCCATCAGCGGCAATTTCGCCTTCACTGGCGAAGGGCAGAGCTGGAGCCGATATGAAGCACTCGAACTGAAAAAGAACGTGCTGGTACGTACGGAGACCAAGCCAAGTGCGAGCTTCACCTATGCAAAATGCAGCTAAGGTCCTGATCCTCACCCTCGCCGCCGCCGCGATCGCGGCCTGCAACAAGCAGCCGGCGCAGAACCAGGCCGACCAGGACATCGCGATCCAGGACAACCTCGGCCAGTCCACGGGCCAGATCCCCGCCAATGCCGAAATCGAGACTCTGCCGCAGGACGAGAGCAGCGCGACGCCCTCGAACCAGCTCCAGACCGGCTACGACAATCCCGACGTGAACGACCTCGGCAACAGCCACTAAAGTGCAAAGGAGGCGCCGATGCTGATCCTTTATTATTCGCCCGGCGCATGCAGCCAGGCGCCGCACATCCTGCTCCATGAGATCGGGCTCGAGCATGACGCCAAGCGGGTCGACCTCAAGGCCAAAAGGCTGGAGGACGGCAGCAACTACCTCGAAGTGAACCCAAAGGGAGCGGTCCCCGCGCTGCAGCTTGAAAGCGGCGAGGTGCTGACCGAGAATGCGGTCATCCTGCAATTCCTGGGCGAACGCGCGAGCTGGCCCGAAGTGCTCCCGCCGATGGGCGATTTCCGGCGCTACCGAGTGCTCGAGCTGGTCAACTTCATCACCACCGAGCTGCACAAGCGGTTCGGATTCCTCTTCAACCGCGACGCGACCGACCAATTCAAGCAGTTCGTGACGGCGGACCTCGCAAAGAAGCTCGACTGGATCGACGGTCGCCTCGGCGCAGGGCCTTTCCTGATGGGCGAGGACCTGACGCTGCCCGATCCATACCTGTTTGTGATCACCGGCTGGACCGAGAAGATGATTGGTCTCGAGAAGTGGCCGAACCTTGCGGCGTTCCGCGAAAGGATGCTTCAGCGACCGTCGGTCCGCCATGTGCTCCGGTTTGAGGGACTCCTGCAGGAGGAGCCTGCCTAGGCGCTCTTGCTGCCTTTGCGGGGCCGCCCTAGAGCGCGGCCCCAATGACGCAGTTCGACCTCACCGAAGACCAACTCCAGATTCAGGAGATGGCGCGGAAATTCACCGCCGACGCGATCACTCCGAACGCAGCCGAATGGGACGAGAAGCACATCTTCCCGCGCGACACGATCAAGGAGGCCGCGGAGCTCGGCTTCGGCTCGATCTACGTCTCTGAGGAGAGCGGCGGCATCGGCCTGGGCCGGCTCGAGGCGGCGCTGATCTTCGAAGCCATGGCCTATGGCTGCCCCTCGACCAGTGCATTCATCTCGATCCACAACATGGTCTGCTGGATGATCGACCGCTTCGGGTCAGCCGAAGTCAAGCAGAAGTACCTGCCGGCGATGATCACCATGGACCACATGGGAAGCTATTGCCTGACCGAGCCGTCGTCCGGCTCGGACGCCGCGGCGCTCAAGACCAAGGCGGTGCTGGACGGTGATCATTATGTGGTCAGCGGTTCCAAGGCCTTCATCTCGGGCGGCGGCGCCAACGACGTGATGGTCGCGATGGTCCGCACGGGCGAAGAGGGCCCGAAGGGCATCAGCGCCCTGGTCATCGAGAAGGATATGAAGGGCGTCAGCTTCGGCGCGCAGGAGAAAAAGCTCGGCTGGCATTCGCAGCCAACGAGCCAAGTCAACTTCGACGAGGTTCGAGTGCCTGTCGCCAATCGCGTCGGCGCGGAGGGCGAAGGCTTCCGGATCGCGATGATGGGTCTGGATGGCGGGCGGCTCAACATCGGCGCCTGCTCCTTGGGCGGCGGGCAGCGCTGCCTCGACGAGGCGATCGCCTATACCAAGGGTCGGCAGCAGTTCGGCCACGCCATCGCCGACTTCCAGGCGACGCAGTTCACCCTCGCCGACATGGAGACCGAACTCCAGGCCGCGCGCTATTTGCTCTACGTCGCCGCGGCGAAGGTCACCGCAAACGCGCCCGACAAGACCAAGTTCGCGGCCATGGCCAAGCGGCTTGCGACCGACACCGGCTCATCGGTGGTGGATCGGGCGCTCCAGCTCCACGGCGGCTACGGCTATCTGATGGATTATCCGATCGAGCGTTTCTGGCGCGACCTCCGCGTCCACTCGATCCTCGAGGGCACGAACCAGATCATGCGCGTGATCGTCAGCCGGGACATGCTCCGCCAGTGACCCAGCTTGTCGTCATTCCCGCGAAAGCGGGAACCCAGATTTCTTTGTTGGGCTGGGCCCCCGCTTTCGCGGAGGTGACGAAGATGGCCCATGACTGACGAAGTTCTGATCACGACCCAGGACCGGGTCGGCCGCCTCCGCCTCAATCGCCCCAAAGCGATCCACGCGTTGAACACCGCGATGTGCGAAGCGATGAGCGCCGCACTGCTCGAATGGATGCACGACGACAGCGTCGAAGCGGTCGTCATCGATCATGCCGAAGGCCGCGGCTTCTGTGCCGGAGGCGATGTCGTGACGCTCGCGCGGAGCGGGAACGAGGGCGGCGAGGAAGCCAGGCGCTTCTTCTTCGCCGAGTACCGGCTAAACCACCTGCTCTTCACCTATCCCAAGCCGACCGTCGCGATAATGGATGGGATTACGATGGGCGGCGGCGTCGGCATCTCGCTTCCCTGCGATTTCCGCATTGCGACCGAGAACACGCGGCTCGCGATGCCGGAGACGGGAATCGGATTGTTCCCAGACGTCGGCGGCGGCTGGTACCTGCCCCGCGTCCCCGGTCGAGTCGGCGAGTTCATGGCGCTGACCGGCGCTCGGCTCGATGGTGCGGAGTGCCATTATCTCGGGCTCGCCACCCATTATGTCGAGCAGGCGTCGCTCGCCGACATGGTCGACCGGATCGCAACGACGCCGCAGCGCGTGCAGGGACCGATCGGCGCCTTCGCCGCGACTCCGCCCGATGCGCGGATCGAGCAAAGCCTGCCGCAGATCACGCGCTTCTTCGCTTCGGACGATCTCGAGGAGATCCTCGCGGCACTCGAAGCCGACGACAGCGAATGGGCGCAGACCGAGCTCGGGACTTTGAGGACCAAGAGCCCGTTGTCCTGCAAGGTCTCGCTGCGCCTGATGGCCGAAGGCGCAAACCGGACTAGCTTCGCCGAGGAGATGAAGGCCGAATATGCGCTCGCCGGGCGCGTCGTTCGCACTCACGACTTTCGCGAAGGCGTCCGGGCGCTTCTGATCGACAAGACTGGCGATCCGCAATGGGACCCGGCGACACCGCAAGAGGTGACGCAGGAGATGCTCGACGTGCTCTTCGCGCCGCTTCCCGAGACCGACGCGTGGACGCCGTTTCCGGAGATGAATGCATGAAATACCAGACAATCCTCGTCGAGGAACGTGGCGCGGTGACACTCGTCACGCTGAACCGTCCGGAATCGCTCAACGCGCTGAATTCGATAGTGCTTCATGAACTAATCGACGTTTTCGCCGAGTATGAAAGCAAGGAGAGCCAGCGCTGCTTGGTCCTCACTGGGTCCGAAAAGGCCTTTGCCGCCGGCGCGGACATCAAGGAAATGAGCGATCAGGGCTTCGCCGACATGTACGCGCACGACTTCTTCGCCGGCTGGGAGAAGGTCACCGCGACGCGCAAGCCGTGGATCGCCGCGGTCGCTGGTTATGCGCTCGGCGGCGGCTGCGAGGTAGCGATGATGGCCGACTTTATCATTGCCGCGGACACGGCGAAGTTCGGCCAGCCGGAAATCAAGCTTGGCGTCACGCCGGGCATGGGCGGGTCGCAGCGCCTGACCTGGGCGGTCGGCAAGGCCAAGGCGATGGAGATGTGCCTGACCGGACGGATGATGGATGCGGCCGAGGCCGAGCGCTCGGGCCTGGTGGCGCGCGTGGTTCCCGCTGCCCAGCTCTTGGAAGAGGCGCTGAAAGTCGCCGAGACGATCGCTTCCATGCCGCCGCTCGCGGCGATTGCGGTCAAGGAGATGGTCAACGCCGCCTTCGAGATGCCGCTGTCGCAGGGCATCCGCTTCGAGCGGCGGCTGTTCCACGGCCTATTCGGGACCGAGGACCAGAAGGAAGGCATGGCCGCCTTCGTCGAGAAGCGGCCGGGTAACTGGAAGGGACGCTAATCATGGCACGGATCGCATTCATCGGCCTGGGCCACATGGGCGGCGGGATGGCGCCGAACCTCGCCAAAGCGGGGCACGACGTCCGCGCCTTCGACCTCGTCCCCGAAGCGGTTGAAAAGGCCGTTCAAGGCGGCTGCTCGTCAGCCGGCTCTGCTGCGGAAGCCGTCAAGGAGGCCGATGTCGTCATCACCATGCTTCCGGCCGCGCAGCACGTCCGTGCCGTGTTCGAGAACGACGTCGCTCCCAATGCGAAGCCCGGCACGCTGCTGATCGATTGCTCGACGATCGACGTCGCATCCGCGCGCGAAGTCGGCGCGGGTCTCGACGAGCTCGGCTTCGAATTCGTCGATGCCCCGGTTTCGGGCGGCATTGCGGCAGCGGCCGGGGGCAGCCTCACCTTCATGGTTGGCGGGAGCGACGCGGCGTTCGACAAGGCTCGGCCCTACCTGGAGCCGATGGCCAAGGCGGTGATCCACGCCGGGCATCTCGGTGCCGGGCAGGCGGCCAAGATCTGCAACAACATGATCCTCGGCGCGACCATGGCCGCCACCTGCGAGGCGTTCGTGCTCGCGCAGAAGCTCGGCCTCGACCTCCAGACCTTCTTCGACATTTCGTCCAAGGCGTCGGGCCAGAGCTGGTCGATGACGAGTTATTGCCCGGTGCCCGGCGTCGGGCCGGAGACCCCGGCCGATCATGATTACGAAGGCGGATTCGCTGCCGCGCTGATGCTCAAGGACCTCAAACTCGCCGCCGACGCGGCTCGGAACGTCGGTGCCTACACGCCGATGGGCGCGGAGGCGGAAGAACTTTTTCAGCGTTTTGTTGACCGCGGCGGCGGTTCGAAGGATTTCTCGGGAATCATCAAGATGATCGATGACAGCTGGAAAGTACCCCAATAGAGCTAGGAGGGACCATGCGTTCGAAGTTTCTTGCGGCCACGGCGGCGTGTATGCTCGTGGCGGGTTGCGGCGGCTACAAGAGCGGCCAGGCGAACAGCTCCCAAGGCAATATCAGCAAGGATTCGCGCCCGCCCGCGACCGCCAACGACGCGGCGAATGGCGGGAATGCGATGGTCATGTTGGCGGTGCCGTCCGTCAGCGGAACGCAGGCCGCGGCGATCATGAAGGAACGCCACGACGGCATGGAAGAAATGGGCAAGGCCTTCAAGACGCTCCATCGCGACCTTGATTCCGACGACCCGAATGTCGGCGAGATCCGCTCGGCCGCAGCGACCATCAACAAGAACGCGAAGGCTGCGTCGAACTGGTTCCCGGCCGGCACCGGCCCCGAAGCGGGCAAGACGGGCGCTAAGCCGGAAATCTGGCAGAACCCGCAGGACTTCGCGGCGAAGCTCGCGGGGTTGCAGCATTACGCTCAGCAATTCTACCAGTCGGCACTTACGGGCGACGTGGACGCGCTCAAGGCGAACGAGGACACGCTCGGAGGCGCCTGCAAGGCCTGCCATGACAAATATCGGGCGGAGATGAAGCACTGAGCATTGGCGGGCGCGCGACGCAGCCGGTCTGGGACTTGC
>Ga0207695_10003428_pt1 | contig 22376 bp, 14 predicted proteins | sample KBSC54metaG_FD_184354 | JGI IMG/M metagenome (GOLD analysis project Ga0207695, IMG submission 184354) | Corn rhizosphere microbial communities from Kellogg Biological Station, Michigan, USA - KBS C5-4 metaG (SPAdes) (version 2) | ecosystem: Host-associated > Plants > Roots > Rhizosphere > Soil...
GGATCATGTTGTTGGCCAGTTCGGTAATCCGAACAGGTTCCCCCATATCAAGAACGAAAATCTCTCCCCCTTTTCCCATCGCGTAGGCTTGCAAGACCAATTGGACAGCCTCCGGAATGCTCATAAAATAGCGACGCATCTCCGGATGAGTCACGGTAACAGGCCCTCCCGCAGCGATTTGACGTTTGAAGATATGAACGACGCTGCCATTGCTTGCAAGTACGTTTCCGAACCGTACCGAAAGGAAAGCTCCTGATCCCATAGTTGCACTGGTTTGTACAGAAGAGACAATCAGTTCACCTATGCGCTTGGTTACACCCATGATGCTGGTAGGATTGACTGCCTTATCAGAGGAGATCATGAGCAATCGCTCCGCTCCGTGTTTCTGGGCCGACATCACAACGTTGTATGTGCCAATCACATTGTTGATAGCGGCTTCGAGAACGTGAGATTCCATAAGTGGCACATGCTTGTATGCTGCTGCATGGAACACCACCTGGATCTGATGTTGTGCCATCGCTTCGTTCACGCGTTGGGAATTCGTGATATCTCCCAATTCGGTCGCCAATTGAATCTCCGGGAAACGCCCACGCAACTCCATTTCCAACATGAACATCTCACTCTCGGCCTGATCGAAAATCACCAGGAGTCTGGGCGAGTATCGAGCGACCTGTCTGCAAAGCTCGGAACCAATCGACCCGCATCCGCCAGTCACCAAGATGACTTTGCCGGTGAGTTGCGCAGCGATCGCTTCATCCGAAACCGTGACGGGATCCCGTCCGAGCAAATCATCGACTGACACTTCTCTGATTTGTCCTGCAAGGAGCCTTCCTTCGAGCAATTCTGACAGGCTAGGAACGGTTCTAAATGGTACCTGAGTGGCTCGACAATTTGCGATCACCTCACGCATTTGCCGTTTGTTTGCTGAAGGTATGGCGATGATGATTTCGGAGATCGGGGTACACCGCCGACTGTAATGCCGAATTATCTGGGCGGCTGAGTACCCTGTGCCGAGGACACGCAATCCTGCTAGCGAAGCACCAGCTTTGAATGGGTCATCATCCAAAAAGCCGACTGCCTTGATACCGAGCTTCCGGTTTCCGCGAATCTCTCGTGCAAGCGTCAGTCCCGCGGTTCCCGCGCCATATATCAGCACAGACCTTGACTCCCCTCCGCCACAGGCCCTTATCGAGACCAGCTCTCGAATCAATCTCGGGCTAAACACTAAGAGAGCTGTCAATATAAAGAACACCATCAGGTCTAAAAAGTAGATCGAAGCTGGAAATGAAGTTCCGATGAAGAGCCATGTGCCCGTGATGGCGAATGCGACTCCCGACAGAGTAACTGCGAACACTCCCAGCAGATCTCGCAGCCCCACGTAGCTCCATAAACGGCGCTGGCGCTCAAACACATAATATGAAGGCAGCTTCGCCAAGGCGAAAATCATCATGCCGCCATAGAAGTTGGAGTACTGATTCGCCGGCAGGGAGAAATCAAATCTCAAGGAGAAGGAGATGACTAGAGAGAACGCGGCGAGTGGTCCTGCTGCAATCAGCATCAAATGACGTCGGAAATTCACTTTAACTCCTTGGTTGAACCTGCGCGATGCCTCTTCTTGGATTCTGCCGGCCAATTGAGGGGATTGGAAGATCCAGATTTGTCGGGAAGAAAGTGAGCCTTTTACTATGCCGCATCAATAATTCCCTAACAGTCGCACCCACGTAATCGACCTCAGCTTCCGTCATCGCGGGATAGAGGGGCAGGGTCACGAGGCGCGGGTATAAAGCCAATGCAGTTGGGCATTGATTCTGCGGTAGCTCGGCAAAAGGCTCAAAAAAAGGGTGCATTGGGATTGGAATGAAGTGGACGCTCGCAGCAACACCCCTTGAGCCGAGTTCCTCGATGAACTTCGCACGATCAATACACAGCTTTTCTAGATTAAGGCGAATTGAATACAGGTGCCATGCGTGGCGGTCGCCTTGTGCAGCATTGCGAGGCAGCTCAACTTCTTCTACACCCTGTAGGAGTTCCTCATACCTGGCAGCATAGCGCGTGCGAGTGGCAGTGAACTGCTCAAGCCTCTTAAGTTGGTGAATCCCCAGCGCGGCTTGGAGATCGCTCAGGTTGTACTTGAACCCACACTCATGGACTTGGTAGAACCAACTGCCGGATCCAGAGTATCGGTTCCAGGCGTCGCGGCTTATCCCATGCAAACACAGCAGCTTCATCTTGTCATAGAGATTGGGGTCCGCGGTGGTGGTGATTCCGCCCTCTGCTGTTGTCATGTTCTTTGTTGCGTAGAAACTGAAGCAGACCGCGTCACTCCCAGTTGGTGGCTCCTGAGTCGCGGAACCTATGAAAGAACCCCGATAGATTGTGCCAGATGCGTGCGCAGCATCTTCGATTACCCGCAAACTATATTTCTTTGCAATTTTCCAGATCCGCGAAAGATCACAGGGCAGACCCGCGAAGTGAACTGGGATTATCGCCCGAGTGCGGGCAGTTATTCGAGATTCAATCGAGTGTGGGGCAATGTTTCCATCGGCTCCAATATCGGCCAGCACAGGCGTGGCGCCTACATGCATAATTGCGTTTACGGTTGCGCAAAACGTCAGGGGCGTAGTGATGACTTCATCGCCCTTGCCTATTCCCATTGCAGCCAGCGCAAGATGAAGGCCTGCAGTGCAGGAATTGACCGCAAGTGCGAACGGAGCGCCTACGTAGCTACTGAACTCTTGTTCGAGCCGCGCAGTTTTCGGCCCAGTCGTAAGCCATCCTGATCTGAGGGTATCCAGGACCTCTTCAATCTCGTCATCTCCAATACTCGGCCGATGGAAGGGTATTGACTTATGGTCAGGCATCATAGCTGATCTCCTCTGTACTTAAACCTTTGCGCGATATGCACTGGCTCACGTTGACTCGGAATGAGAGAGTGCCAGATGGTCATGACGAGCAGCTTGAAGTCTGAACTCAGGCTGCGTGTGCGAATGTAGTGGGCGCTGAGGCCCAGCTTTCGTGGCAAGAGCCACTCGCAATAGAAGCGCTCAATATCATCTTTTCCAGAAAGAAGGATCTGCTCGTTTCGAAAGGCAAGTGAGGCTGGATCCGTAATCCCCGGGCGAACAGAGAGTATTGTTTGCCATTGCTGATCCGATAGATCGACGTATTCCGGGACTTCCGGACGTGGCCCAATGAAACTCATATCGCCTCTAAACACATTCCACAGCTGTGGCAGTTCGTCGATCTTGTAACGCCGCATCAGCCGTCCCTCTGCGGTAATCCGAGAATCACCATCAGCAGTGATCTTGTAGGATCCCAACACCTTCCTCATCGTCCGAAGTTTTAGAATCACAAATGGTCGACCAGAAAGGCCGATACGCTGCTGTCGAAAGATGATCGGCATGCCATCTTCCAGGAAGATGGCAATAGCGCAGATCCCAAGCAGAGGTGCTACTGAGGTCAGAAGCAGCCCCGCCGTGACACGTGAAAGTAGGTCTTTTGCCTTCATTCTGTGCTAACCGGCAAGCGGGATTCAGGCGTTGCCGATGAGATCTCCGCTGGATACCAAGCAGATGCTCTGCTCTGCGAAGACTCTGCTTGGACATGCGATGCGCGCTCGAGCGCTTCCAGCCATCTTCCAACTATGGTCGACCAGCTGTATTCATGTTCGACGTAGGTCCTTCCATTCACGGATAGCTGGCTACGCATTGTACGATCGTCTGCTAACAGTTTTATCGCACCTGCAAGATCTGCTGGAGATTCAGGTTTTACCGCGATTCCACAGGCGTGCCTCGTCAGCAGTTCTCCAGCTTCACCAACCCCCGAGTAAATGACCGGGACACCGCAACTGAGCGACGGAAATATCTTCGAGAGGCGCATGCCTTTCGCAACCGGAATATTCCGCAAAGTCGCAACCGAAGCATAGGCCACCGAATAGAGTTCTGCCGTCCTCTCGTATGGAACGTCGGCGAATATCATATTCGTCAGTCCCTTTTCGAATGCGAGTTGCCGGATCCGCTGTCTCTCTGGTCCGTTGCCGATCATCAAGAACGTTATGCGCGAGTCCATCGAGAGTAACTCCGCAGCATTCACCAATGTGTCCAGCCCGTGGTAGTAGGCATGCGTCCCCACGTATACAATCGCGAGCTTCCCTTGGAGTTGCCACGTGTCGACATATTCAGGTTCTGGCCCGCGCGGGCATAAGAGATCGGTGTCGGCACCATTGGGGAGGAATGATATGCGACTGCGCGGCACTCCACGTTCTTCGAAATGCTTGATGAAAGCATCTGTCACGGTCGACACGCTCATTGCATGCTTCAACAGAGCGGTCTCGATCCAGGAAGCAGCGCGGAGCAGAAGATCATGGCGTAGGAATCCAAGTTCCCGGGCTACGTCAACCTGAAGATCAGGAACGTTATAGATATAAGGCACTCCGCGGATCAGCTTCATTAGAATGGCTACAATTCCGAGCGGGAGGGGTTGGCCCTCGACGAAGATCACGTCCGGTCTGCGTCCCAGCAATATGAACGGACACACGTTGAGCGCGAAACTGAAGTAATTGGCGACGCGGGCAATTGCCGCGCGTCCTGTTGCCGCATACGACCATACCCGTTTCACAGGGACCCCATCGACTAAGTCTTGGCGATAAAGACATCCGCGGTACTCGGCAAAGATCTTTCCAGTCGGATAATTAGGCATAGTGGTTGCCACAACTACATCCTTGCCTTTCCTTCGAAGCTCGCGAACGAAGCAACGAAGTCGAATTTGTGGTGCACCCGTCTCGGGCGTGTAGTACTGGGTCAGGATGAGCCATCGCCGTAGCGCTGGGTTCTGCTGTTCGTTCATTGTGGGTCGCTCCGATCGAAGCGTTCGTCTTGCATTTCCGTGATCCCTCTGTCACGAGGGGCCAGATGTGTTGAGAAGCTGGAGTAGGTCTCTTGGAAGAGCAACGCGAGGGTAAGGAGAAAGTAATCGCGTCCAGATGCTCGGCCTTGCTGACGATGATCTTTCGGGCGTTGTCCGGCCTGCTCACTTAGAGCGTGCTTGGTCCAGGTCTAAGGCAGCAGTTTCACTCGGTTGGGAGTCTTCACCTCGACAACGCGTACTCCGCAGGCGAGCGGGCCGGAGTCTGAGAAGATCTTTCACGGCCGAGCGCGCCAGATTGTGCAATTAAGAGGCCGAATAGAAGCCAAGTAGGCTTTCGATGCTCCCAAGTCAGAGACGACACCGCAACGCACCAAGTAAGAAGCAGGATCAGCCAGGCTCTACGCGGTACCTTAGGAAGTTTCTCAATCAAGTACAACAAGGCACACAGAAGTGCCGCAAAAAGAGTGGCTCCGACGGTTCCGAGCTCAACAAGAATCGAGAGATATGAGTTGTGTGCAACATACGGGATGTCGAGCCTGCTATACACGCTCTCTCCGAATGCTCCAGATCCGACCCCTACGATCGGATGTTCCCGATAGACCTCCACTCCGGCAGCCCAGATTCGAGTTCGGTTCGTGAACGTACCTTCAGCGACCTCACTGTGAATGGTCCCCAGTCTACCCCAGGTTGCTTTTGGTATAAGCGCGATTGCTACGCTCAGACAGAGTATGAGAACTGAAATAGCTATCCATCGCTTCCGAGTGTCAAGCGCCGCGAAGCTGAAGGGCATCATGAGTGCAGCGACACACGTCGCGAGGAATGCACCTCGAGATCCAGTAAGACAGATTGCAAGAAGGGCGACGGGAATATGCAGCAACCATGCAATGTAGTACTTGTGGTTCATTGAAAGTAGATATCCCGACATAGCCAACGCCAGTGCTAGCGTAACCCCAAGTTCATTTTCATCGAAGCCGCTCGCAGTATACCTTCCTTCAGCCAGACCGAGATTGCTTCCCGAATTTGTCGCAAAGGCGTAGAACACGCTGGCCGCTGATACGCAGCTTCCAAATATGTAGGCGGCGATCAGTGAGCGCTGTTTCATTTGCGTGGGAGCGAACTCCCAAATCAGCCATGTCATGACAAGTAGCTGAGCACTTGATGCGGCTTTGGTGATCGTCGCAGGTGGTGACTGACTCCAGAGATAGCTAGCGAACATCCAAAGAACAAGGGCCGCGAGTAGATAATGCGCCGGGTGAAGCTTGCGAATGCGCGATGTTGCCAGAAGGGCTAACAGTCCGATCACGGATGTTCCGACCCCAATCACAAGGCTTATAGAAGTACCCTGTGCTACAGCAAGCTCTTCCTCCCAAGGCACGCAGAAGACCAAGAGCCAGAGCGACGCGAACGCTATTTCGGCGATACCTGTAATCCCTGTGATGCGCCTGCCCGCTGCATTTGTGGTTATGTTGAGCAGCTACTTCTTCTCCATTACCGGGGATAGGGTTGTTGCGTTCCAAGGAACTGGACGGTCCTCCTTGATATAAGCGAGAAGAGCAGCATTACAGATCAACAGAAAGAACGCTCCCACAATCCACGCCTCAGCCGCACCTTCGAGGCCTCTTCTGGGCACAAACACCCAGCAACACAGGCTAGTGACTGCCCCACTTGCCGCCAATGGAGGAATCTGGACAAGAAGCTTACGTGCTGCAGTTAACGTGTACCCTTGAACGCATACCACGTATCCGATTGCGCCCGCAGCCATTACACGAGCGAGAATGCCAGTATTATGAGCGTATTCCGGGCGAAACAGTAGGGTTAGCAACGTGGATCCACACGTAAATGCAAGCAGAACTCCTCCTGACCCGACGATAGCGCTTACAGTTAGAAAACGAAAGAATAGCGATTGGTATATCCGCCTGTCTTGCATGACCCACGCCTTTGCGAGCTTAACAATGATGCAGCTAGCGAGGGCTGCCATCACCAGGTTGCCAGCGCCAATGAGCGACGCCAAAGCGGAGAAAATGCCCAACTCTCGCCTGCTCAAGAAGTATTCAATAAAATAACGAGGGATGTTGAGGTTGAGGCCGCCTAGACCGGTGATGACCCCTAAAGGAAATGCCGTTACGAGCAATCTGCCTTGCGTGCGCAGGTTCCACTTGAGCGTATGAGGTCCACACGTTAAACGTGCACTCGGCACATCGAAGAATACGAGGACGGCACTTCGTGCGAGCACAAGTGCGAAGGCAGCCAGAAGCACATTGTGTGTCAACCACATGACGAGCCACAAAGAGAAGAGGCCCAAAGGGCCCTTCAGCATAAGCGAGAGGGACACTTTGTCCATTCGGCCATGTTTCTGCAGAAGCCCGAAGTACGTTTCACTCACAAATTCCAAGCTCTGCGCTAGGCCGATCAACATGATGATTACAATGTTGCTAACGGTGTGCTGAGTAAAGACGGCGATAATGCCCACGACAAGTAATGCGCCGGCCATGGATGCAATCCGAAAAGCTATGTATTCGCCGAACGTGTACTCGTCGCGGACATCTGCGGCAACAAGATTCCGCTGCTGAAAACTCGTAAAGAATACGATCGGAACGGTGACGGCGAGCCCTAAGGCGTAAGCACCGAGGTCTGCCGGGGTACCTACCTTCGCTAGGACAACCACCAAGCTCCACTGGCACGCGTAGTAGATGACATTGCTAGTCAATGCCCAGCTGAAATCTCTTCCAAGCCCACCTAGCGTTCGGTTGGCGTACTTAGACACCCACATGCGAGCACTATGCAGTGCGATAGCTCCTGTAATAGTCATAGGCACGGCGGCGATGACGAAGATCAGCACGGTTCCGAATCGTCCCGAGAACGTTCGTGCCATCCTCAGTGAACTGACGACACGCAGCGGCGAGGGCATCAAACCGTGCGCGCTGCTCATCAAAGACGACAATAACCGAGTCGGATAGCCGTCCCAGTGCTCTCGCATCGAAGAACAAAGACGTCGGCGGAGTGTCAATCAAAACCCAATCGAAATCGTGACGGGCAATTGCCAAGAGATCGGCTATGCGAGGAGATCGCAAAAGCGGAGTGACGCTAGGCACTCCAGGGCCACTTGGCAATATGTAGAGGCCCGCAGTTTGCGTCCTGCGGTAGAAGTGCACGAGCTCGTCGGTCGTGATCGACTTTTCCCTTGCTAGGAGTGAAGTAAGTCCAGTGTCGTTGCACTGGTCGAACACCCGATGCAGAGAGGGGCGACGGAGATCCGCGTCGATAAGCAAAACGCGATCGTGACATTCGGCCAACATCATGGCTAGAGTCGTAATTATCGTCGTCTTGCCTTCCTGTGGGTCAACACTCGTGATTGCCAAAGCCCGATGCTTACTCGCACACCGAGGGGAGAACAGGATCGAGCCAATGATCGAACTGTATGCCTCCGTCAACGGGCCATGCGCATCCCAGGTTGTAATCTCGAGGGCTGGCAGTGCTAACTGATTCCGTGCCAAGGCACAGGAATGAGTCTCGCCGATTCCTGAGATGCTCGACGCATCGGGAATCGAGCCGAGTTCCCGCAGTTGGGGCAACATTGATTGCGCGCTGACCCCTCTTGGTACAGCACCCCTGGACCAAATCAGAATCGTTAGCAAACCTAATAGAATGCCGAGCCCGGACCCGATAGCGCCGTCCATTGGGCGGTTCGGCGAGTACGGGGTCGTGGGTGGCTTAGCAGCATCGATCAATCTCACGTTAGTGGTCTGAAGAGATGAGGCGATCTCGGCTTCCTTGATTTTCTGCAAAAGCGAGTCATACAGATGCTGCGTCGTATCTAGGTCGTGCTTCAGAGTGTTGTAGCGAAACACGTCCGCGCTCTGTGACTGCAATTTCTGAGTCTGTGCGCGATATGCACTTTCAATAGAGCTTTGGAGGCTAATGGTTGACTCGTATTTCGTTTTCAGTCGATCGAGCAGGCTATTCCGTTCTCGCTGAATGGATCCCTTGATCTGCGCAACCCGTGCTTCCGCGTCGACTACCTTGTAGTTCTCTGGCGTATACACACTTCGCAGCGTACTTAGCTCCTTTTCTGCTGCCACCAGATTCGTCTGATACTCGCGAAGCAAAGGATCGCTTGCACCATCGAGTAGAGCATCGTTCGCTCCATCCGGAGTGGACGCGGGCGCATTAGCGAGGGCTGTTTCATATCGGGATTGCATTGCAGCACGATCTGCTTCTGCCTTCGTCAACTGCGACTGGATCTCGCTAACGCGCTGCTCCGCCAGAGCTGCTTGATTCGCAGAATAGATTAACCCGGCTGCACTCGCGAATTCCTTTAGTTCCTGGTTTTCGCGATCCAGTTTAGTCTTCAGATCAGAGATCTGAGAGGAAAGCCATTCCGTTCTGTCTTGCGCGGACCTTGTCTGAGCGTCTTTGTTCATCGCAATATATTCAGAAACAAGCGCATTTGCTCCCGCCGCCGCTCGCATGGGGTCCGTCGAATCGAAGTAAATCTCCACAACTTGAGATTTTAGGGACGTGTGGATATTCAGGTTTCTGTGAATTGAAAGAATGCGAGCCTGTTCCGGCGACGGAGCTTCACGCCGCATCAGATGAGCAAATACCTTCTGCAGCGGTGATAATGTCCGCAGCTCTTCTCGGCGGGGTGGGAACTGCGCGTCCAGTCGGTCTGCAACCCTCTCAGCTAACGAATCACTCTGCAGCACTTTAATTTCGTTCTGCACATAGGATTCGCTCGTTGAGATCTCTTCACCCTCTAAGGACGGCGACTGTGTTGAGACGGTTGTGTAAGGATCGGGAGGTATCTGAAGGCGGATTGCCGTTCTTGCTCGGTAGATGGTGGTGGAGAATAGACTCGCAAGAATGGCGATGGTCAAGCCCCCGGACGCGAATGCAAAGAGCACGTTACGACGCTGCCATAAAGTCGATACGAGTTCATCCAGTCTGACGGAGCCGGCGTATTCTGGTAGCGCCTCTACAGTCTGCTCAGGGCCGGCGGCGAACGGTCCTCCATGATTTGCTTGCTCGCGCATCGAGGCTAGCGCCGTGAATCTGACCAAGTCCGCCCGTTTTAGGCTCCTCTGCGTCAGTAAATTCAGCAACTCACTCACGCTGCTCTCCTAAAATCGACCATATATTGCCATCCCAGTCGTGAGTTGAAGAACCGTATCGAGAGTCTTCATCCCGGCTGCTTTGGCCGCATTGTTTGGGATGAACAAAACATCTTCGGGTTCCAGAGGCGCATCCGGAGCCTTGCCGGCTAATATCCGTGCGAGATCTACCGGCACCTCGACGCGGCCTGACTTCCCTTGTTTCCTCAATATTGTTGCCCTCTTCGGCGCTGCCGTCCCATTCAAACCTTCCGCAAGCGATAAAGCTTGCAGAACCGACACTCCAGAGCGGCCGGACATCGAGAAGCCTCCGGGCTTGCGAACCTGTCCAACCACGTAGACCAGCTCCGCCTGGGATACCGAGATCACGTCGTGTGCGTGCACCTTCATGTCTGCGAAAGCCTCGCGCCCGCGAACAAGTTCATCGATGCTGAGCTCAGATACGGTGAAATCACTACCTGTTTGCACGTCCGGAAAATGTGCAGTGGAATCCGTCCGTCGAGTAATCTTGACCATATCTCCTGCATCTGGTCGCAGGCCGCCTGCCATTGCCAGAACCTCTGTGAGTGTTCTCTCGCCTTCTAGCTGATAAACGCCCGGATTCTTAACCGCGCCGAATACGGACACTGGCTGACTGTGGCTGTCCACCACGCTTAGCTCTACCTCTGGGCGCCTGATGAACTTGGAGAGTTGCGCGGTAAGTCGGTCTTCTGCATCGCTCACACTGAGACCTGCCAATACAACCCTCCCAATGAAAGGCAACGTGACGTGCCCGTCTTCGTCGATTCGTATTGGCGTGGACGAGAAGTCGTCGCTGTTGAGGCAGCGCAAGACAATTCGATCGCTTGGACCGAGAATATAGGAACTCTCCCGTGCGCGGGGTGCGGGAGCACTCGCGAGTTGAAGTGCTAATGCGACCGATGAAATGAGCGCTGCCGTCATCATGGGAATGAAGGTAGAGATGAATCACTTTTTGGGGGTTGTTACAGTGGCACTTGAAGCGCCGGAGGATCCGAACGAGTTAACACTTACGACGCGGTAGTAGTATTTCGTACCCGCCTTTAGGCCGATGTCGCTATAGGACGTTACGTTGGAGAGGGTCGTTACTACGGGAGTAAACGTCACATTATCGGTAGATCGCGAGAGGGCGAATCCATTCTCATTACCAGAATTGTCATGCCAAGCAAGGTTGATCTGAGATGTGCCTGTTGCGCTGCCTGTTAAGCTGCTTGGCGCCGCAGGTGGGGTTCCTACTGCTGACCCTAGCGTTGCGTAGGGAGAATTCCCTCCTGTATTCAACGCTGCAATCCGATAATAGTAGCCCGAGCCCGGAATCACCGTTGCATCCGAGTATGTGGTTGAGCTTTTGCTAACCTTTGCGAGGACTGTGAAGTCGATCCCATCACTCGATCTCTCGATCTGAAAACCCGTCTGGTTGCTGGCACTGTTTTTCCATGACAATGCAATCTTGGTCGAAGATGCAGTTGCGGCGAAATTCGTTGGGCTCGCTGGCCTGGTGGTCAGAAACTTCGTCAGAATGTTGGTCGTGATCTGCTGGAGCTGTGCACTCGGTGCTGCCACTCCCCGGGTGTTGATCCCCGTCGGCGGGACATAGCTGTCCAGTCCCCAACTCCAATCGATTGTTCCAGCATTGAACACCCAAGCTCCACTTGGCGCCTCATAGATCGTGGCATTGGCAAAGTTAGTACCATTCGCGCCGGAGAACGGCGAATTAGAAAGCGAGAAGTAGGTGTTCGGGTCTGCAGCGGGACCGGGGAAACCGGTGAATACTTGGTCCAGTTCATAGCCGGTGATGCCAGGAATGGTATAGCCATCCTGGAGATTAGTTCCCGCGTACACCCAGTTGGTGCTGTTCTGCACAACATAGGGCTGGGCGGGGAGCTCTGCGTCGAAGTAGTCAGCATACATGCCGCCCAGCAGGGATTGTTCGGGGTTGTTAACGGGACTGTTGCGGAATGGAACCGTGACGAGGGAGATGTTTGGGTTGTCCAACGGGTATCCGTCGGGATCCACCTGAGCGTTCTTGTAGCATGCAATGACCCGATTCGATACACCGGTCGTCTGCGATGGCTCGAACCGGATCTGCACATAAACTGAATTCGCCGCGAAGAAAGCGAGGCTGGTACCGGAGTCCCGTGCGGTCTCAAATGCTTGCCGCATTTCATGCGTCCAGTACTCAGGATGCCCTACGATCAGTGCCAGGCTGTGGTTCGTGAGGATCGTGGCGCCAGAATGCGTGTCGACGTCTGTAGTGTAGGTGACATCGTATCCGTTTCGCTCCATCCAGCGCACGAAGTACAACTCCCAATGAAGGAAGTCGCCGGCTCCTGTGTGATCGGTATATGTGTAGGGCCGATCGAACGAAACCTTTGCAGCTCTTGTCGCGGTCGGTTCAGCTGCGGAAAAGATGCTAGGTGTCGGACCGAAACTCCCGCTATCGTATAGGCTTTTTCCATAGGTCCCATCGTTCGGGTAATCGTTATACGCTTCGTACGTTGAGATCGGTTGCTGATAAACGATCTTCGAATTACGACTGTCCTCACGGATCACGAAGATGATGTAGCTTTGGTGATCGGGGTCGCACGGGTCATTCCCTGTTGATCCGCACCCGGTAGGATATTGCACCTGCCGAGTGGTGAGCAGGGCCAGATAGATTCCACTGGTCCAATCGGCAGTGGTGCTGCCATCAGGAGGCAGCGAAGTATCTAGGGTATAGCTCCCGTTTCCGAGCCCGTCACCCCCCCACTGACACGCGATGATTCCCGTGGCCGCGTAATCTGCGGCGCCAGTCGTGGTGACCCCGCAGGGGTCGGTCGTAACGCCGCCGGAAGAAGTGCCTCCGGGCTGCTGCACTCCTGCGAATGGTCCGAGATGCTTCATCAACCGGCCTCCAAGCCCGTTGTACCAACCGACACGGTACACATCAATGGTGTACGGGATTGAGGCAGGATTTGCCTTCCATACGTACGGATTCGCAGTGATATTGAAAGTGATCTTTTCGCCCCGGTTGATACTGACTGCCGAAGCATACCCCCGGATGAATTGATCCGTATCATTTGAGTTTACGTACGGGTACAGACCAATCTGCCAGGCAGTAGTTCCTGTCTTTTGGTTTTCGATCTGAATTGCATCCATGGGAGGCTTGATCGGAGCCGTTGCTGCCGATGTGCTCTGGCCAAAGCTGCAGACAGGCAGAGCTAAAGCACATAACCATGCATAGGCCCTGTTACTTGAAACACAAAATCTCATGATCTCCTCCAATAGCACTCGAGACGCGGCGAAGCGCCAGTTCGTCGGGCAATCGCGGTGCATTTCGTTCATACCAGGGCGTCAGAATCTATGACGTGGTCACAGAATTCGATTGGGTGCTGAAGCTAGGCGAGGACAGGTTGTTTGCGTTCACTGCGCCCACTCGGTAGGAGTAGGTCGTCTTCCGTGCAATGGCCGAATCCGTGTAGTTGGTCGAGATGGGCGACAGCGATGATGTGAGACGAATCCAAGCCCCACCATTCGTTGAGCGGTCGACGACAATGTTTGTAACTGTCCCATTCGCGGCGTTGTTCTTCCACGACAGAGCAACCTTCTGCCCACCACCATTTCCCTTTATAGAGGCTGTAAGACCGCTCGGCGCAGCTGGCGGAGGTGGTCCGTTTGGCGATGTGGTGCTTGCAGAATTCGATGGCAAAGAGGAACCAGAGCTGTTTGTAGCCCTCACCCGATAGTAGTAAAGGGTATTCGGTTGAACTGAAGAATCCGAGTAGGCCTGGCTATTGGCCCCGAGCGTTGCAATTGACAGCGTCCATGTCGAGCCGTCTGTGGATCGATCCACTGCATACGCAGTTTCCGTAACCGATGTATCGGTCCACATTAGATCTATCGCTAAAGCACTCGAAGCGGCGACGACAGCAAGGCCGATTGGCGCGCTTGGGACCGTGGCAATGTATACAACATTGGAGTACGGTGATTCAGTATTGTTGGCCCCTAATGCCTGCACACGGTAGTAATATTTGCCGGCACCTGGAGTGTCCGTGTAGGTCGTCGCGTTAGCAGCCAAACCGGTCGTCGCGTTTTGCCAATTACTTCCATCCACTGACCATTGAACGGTGTAGGATGTCGCCGATGTCGTGTTGTCCTGCCAATTTAGCGTGATGCTGGTGGTCGTAGCTGTCGCAGTTAGATTGGATGGCCCGGCAAGTGTGTACGGTCCTCCACTGGAAAGGAACAGACCAAGTATATTAGCTGTCGCTGCTTGGAGAGCTGCACTTGGAGCCGCCACCGCGTAGTCAGCAAAGGGCGCCATGTAGCTGTCCAAGCCCCAGTTCCAATACATGCTTCCTGCTGCAAACACCCAGGCGCCGCTTGTGACCTGATAGATAGAAGAATTGGCAGAGCCTTTTTTGTTATAGGCGTCGGTGAACGGGGAGTTTCCCAACAGAGTGTACGTTCCAGGGACAACGGTCGTTTTCGAGGCGGGATCTGTATTCGTTACGGGCGTGTTGAAACTGGTAAATTGTTGATCGAATTCGTATCCCAAAACCCCGGGCACGCTGCCTCCGTCGACAAGGCCTGTGCCGCTGTACACCAGCTGACCACTGGAGGTCTGGCTGTTCTGCACCACATATGGATCTGCCGGGTAATCTGCATTCATGTAAGTCGCGTACATCACTCCAACGAGCTGCTGTTCAGGGCGGTTAAGCAGAGAGTCCCGCCAGGTCACCGTGGTCAATGAAGGGTTAAACAGCGGGTTGCTCGGATTGTTGTACGGATCCAGCGTCGCATCTTTGTAGCAGGCGATAACGCGATTGGGTGCACCATTAATCGTCGAAGGTTCCAGCCGGATTTGCCAGTAGATCGGGTTTGCCACAAAGAAGCCAAAGCTGACCCCAGCATCACGTGCGGCATAGGCGTTGTCATACATCGCTCGAGACCAATATTCATCGTGACCGACAGAGAAGAAGCCCTTGAAATTCAGCATCCGGGCTCCAGATGTGTGTGTATCGATATCAGTGGAGTAGCAGACATCGTAGCCATTCCGCTCCAGCCATCTGATGAAGTAGATGTCGTAGTGCAACAGTTCTCCGGCTCCGGTGTGATCGGTATATGTGTAGGGTCGGTCAAACGAGACCTTCACGGCACGCTGGGTGCCAAGTGAAGTCTTTGAGCCGTAGCTTCCTCCGTCATAGAGACTCTTGCCTGTCTTGTTGTTGTCTGGGTAATTGTTGTAAGCCTGATATGTGGTTACGCTCTGCTGAAACATGAAATCCGCGATGCGTGCATCGTCGCGGACGACGAACATGATGTAGGTTTGGTACTTGTTGGAATTCGTCAAGAGAGCAAGGTAGACGCCGCTCGTCCAGCCGGTCGAATCGAGGGTCGGCAAAGACGTGTCTAGAACATAGCTCGCTCCCCAGTTGCAGACAACGAGTCCCGTAGAACCATCAATCGTTGGTGCTGGCTGGCTGACACCGGTCATTCCGCCCACATGCAGTTTCAATTGGCTGCCATTCCCGCCATACCAGCCGATTCGATATACATCGATGCTGTAGGTTTGCGGAGTGGGGTTAACAGTGACATAGAATGTGATTTTCTCGCCTCTGTTGATGCTGGTCGCAGAAGCATAGCCTTTGATCTGTAAGTCCACATCATCTGCACGCCCGAATCCGGATAAGCCCATTTGCCAATTAAGACTTCCAGGGTTGGCGTTTTCCACCGAGGTGGGATTGTTTCCGGTATTTCCGAGTGTTGTTCCGGCCGACGCCAATGCTGGGTAGCGGAGAAAAACAGGGGCTGCAGCCAAGCTGTAGACGAACCGGCGTCGAGAGAACATACTGGCACCTTTCTGAGATCGGCCTCTTTAGGCCCTAGATCTATAGAGGATTTTTGTTCAAAGGTCTTTTCTTCTTAAGGCTTCGGTCAACAAGGAAACATCAGACTCTTGAAAGAGAATTGCTGGATCAGTCAGCCTTAGGCGGGGCCGAGGGCTCGAAGCGCACTCGAGCATGAGCGTTGAATTGTTGTCCTCGATTTTTTGTAATCGGTTCCAACTCGTCAGCATTCACCTCGATGGCAACGCTTCGCATAATCTGGTCGAGGTTCAGCACGATCTGGAGACTATTTTTCTTGCGAACAATGACCCCTTCCAGCCCTTTCAGTACCCCCGACGTGACGCGAGCTCTTTCGCCTACGGTCAGGTAGCTGTGAGGTTCAATCTCGCGCTGCCGAACGCCATTGCGCAATGTTTCAATCTCACGATCCGGCAATTCCCAAGCCTTTTGCCCGGATCCAACGATTGAGAAAACGCCCGGCGTACAGAGAACTACCGTCCGTTCTGCTCGGCCGATACGAACAAACACATAGTTTGGAAACAGTGGCAGCTCGACCGTCTCAGGTGCGCGCTTCTTCCAATGCCGTCGCGTTCTGTAAACCGGGAGAAATGATTCAACCCGCCGCTCGGTGAGGTGTCTGGAGACGCATCTCTCCTGATGCGTTGACGTGTAAACTGCGAACCATTTCGCTTCTGGCGAGAAACTCACATGATTCGGCAACGCACTTGCGAATTCAACTTCAGACATGGCTTCGCCATCCTCACTCGGAGTCGCTGATTTCCACAGATTTAGAGCACAAAAGAGAAAGCGATCAATCGATCGAGAGGTGCAACACGCTTCAACGCTTCACGATCGTCAGTCCAACAAGTCTGAACCGCTCGGCCGTTCTCGATGGAACAAAACCGAGGCGGCGAACCCAACAGGAAGGAAACGCAACGGTGAAGTCATGCCATATTCAACGCGGGTCACGATGCCCTCACCGTGCAATTCCAGTGGAACAGGGTTGTTGCTATGTCGAGAAACCAGAACCCGTAGTTGAACGTGTACTCCAGCCGGGGGACATTTCTCAGAAAGAACCATAAGGCCACTGCTACTTATGTCCCGCGTCATGCCTTCGCTGGCTTGGACCGAACCGTCCGGTGAGGGCCACCAGAAGTTGACTGGGGCAGCGAGTCGGTATCGATTCGTTTGGCGAAGATCCAGATCATGCATCACAGGGCGCATCGTTATCGACTTCTGAGGAGTTTGGGGCAGCTGTGGTGCAGTCACAAGAGAAGAAAGTTACCTATGCGTTATAGAGACTTTAGTCTCCATTCAATTTCACGGTGACTGGGTCCTGTGCTGAAGACGTCGTAGATTCAGAACAAGAGAGATGTAGGATCGCTAGGAAGCCGCACCCAAATCCATTTTGTCGCCCGCGCCTTTTGCGGCATCTTCGCTCAATTCGCTAATCTACTCTTTGTTCGCCCGTGCCAGGATCGCATATACAGATGTTGCGAAATAGTCCTTCAAATGTGGAACACGGCACAGCACGTTTGACAATCGGTAAAGAGCTGGATACTTCCGAAGCTGTGGGTTGACGTCAAGGAATTGAAATCTCCAACCAGCCTCGGCGGCAAAACGGAGAAAGTCGGAATACCGAAGTTGGTTAAGACCTCCGACGATCTGTTCGTACGAGTGGGCGCGGTCCGTCGGTCTAAACTTTTCTTTGCGCAAGCGCAAGATTGCTTTTTCGGAAAACAGCGCTCCTCTCCACGGGATCGGAAGGCGGAAGAATCCCCACATGTGGTCGCCCACTGGAGAGTAGAACAAGGGTCCGAACGCCAGCACAGCCACTCCATTCGGAGCTACGAAACGTGCCAGCCTGCATAGAAAGGACCGAGGGTCATGAATGTGTTCCATGGCTTCGTGAGAGAGCACAACATCGAAAGGTTTCGAAGGAACCCACTCATGGATGTCGCACTCTACAAACTCCACCCGATCAGATAGACCAAGTCGTTCTGCATTACTCCTCGCAGCGGATATCGCGCGAGCAACAAAGTCGACCCCTGTTACATGCTTTGCCCCTAGCTTAGCGAAGCCGAGGGCCATGTCTCCCGAGCCGCACCCGACATCCAGGTAGGTCATTCCTTCGATCGGAAGTCGACCTTTCAATCGCTTTTGAAGCTTCTCGATTCTGTAAATGGCCAGTTCTATATCGAGTTGCGATGTCGAATGGCCACGTTCAAGCTCTTCTTCCGTGGCGGAGTTACGGCCATGGGTCAAGGGTCGCAATATCCAATAGTCGAGGGTCGCTCCGAGCATCGAATCCTGACCTTCTTCCTTCGCAGCCTTCTCATCTGCAGTTGCCGTTCGATCTGAACGGATCGGCGGGTTGTTTGACGCTCTGAGGATTCTTGGATCAGCACTCAAGGCGAGTGCAATAGGAGAGATTTACCTAGATTGCTTGGAGATATTCATCTCCATCCTCCTACGCCTCCGCAGAGATAGAGGACGAGTACACTCGGTAAGGGTCCGCTCGCTGGCTGGATCCGGATCTGTCAAGCAATGGATGCGGTCTTGAGCAATCTGGGACGCAGTGGAGCTGCATCAGTATCAACAATGTTGCGGGTGGCTGGGAAAGAAAGAGAATTTGCGCGATTGACCGAGTAGAGTGCCAGCTCGACTCGCGTTGAAACTCCGAGCTTATCGAAAATTCGGAACAGGTTGTTTCTGACCGTGTGCTCACTGAGATTCAGCTCTTGCGCAATCTGCCGATTAGTCAGACCGTCCTCCACAAGTCGCAGGATGTCTTCTTCTCGGTTGGTCAGCAAGCGCACTCCGGACGAGCTCACGATTCGCCCCGCGACCGGCCTTGCGACTACCTCTAATAGTTCATGAAGGTGAGTACTAGAAGCCCAGACTTGGCCGTCCTGGACCTTCCTCACGCACCGACACAGCATCTCAAATCCATCCTGCTCTGGGAAGAAGACGCCCTTTGCACCAGCTCTGAACGCAACGGTGACAAGCTGAACTTCGGCTTGCTCCAGAAGGATTACAGGCTTTACGTGCGGATGAGACGCACGTAGGCTTTGCACTGCCAGTATTCCCGAGTAGGGCCCGTCCAGTAAGCCCGCAGTGATCAACGCGATATCTATAGGGTTGGCATTGAGAGCAGAAGGAATCTCCACGCCGCTGGAAGCGCACCCGATTACCCGGATGTCAAGTGAGCCCTTAAATGCTTGCACGTACAGTTCCCGCACCATTGCTCGACTGCTCGCAAACATAACGGAGATCATTCTTTGATCAGAGTCCATACACAAAACCTCGGCAAGCAATTCACTTCCCATGCGGAAGACTGAATCAGGATTGCTTCCCATCAAGCCAATGTTTGCAGTCGTCGATCCTTCGACGAACAGCGGTGAGGAAGGAAGCATGATGGAAAGAGGGCGTATCTTGCGTGATCGCGGTTGCCAATTACAATAGCGCTCGTATCTAACGCGTTCTTATTTTTTATGTCGCGCCAAATGATTTAGATTCAAAAGCTTATTTTCGGTAGATGTTCTCTCCTGGTATTCACACTCCTATGCAAGTACGGTACTTGCTCTGATACGCGTGCTGGTGTACTCTCGAGACGCTTTCATCTCTGACTCAAAAAATGCGGGCTCGGGTCCTGAGTTCTCGGAGCAGCACTTCGTCCCTAAAGACTCGGTCTGAAATAGCGTCACTCAGCGGGTAACTACCTCGCTCGAAGCCTTAACGCAACCGGAATGACACCGCTTAGATGTTCTTTCCACTCTACTTACGTGACGAGTAGCCGCAATTGCCTGCACCAAATGAGGTGCATTCGAATCGGACTGCCAGCCGTTGTCCGGGTAACTTTCCGATAACCAAAGATTTGCTGCGTCGTGTAAATTTCCACCTTAGAATGGCACACACATTGAGGCAAGAAATGGACAGGGTCCCGGACAACGCCGGCTATACACGTCCGTGACCGCCTTCTTGGAGGGCCCCTTGCCAGTGGTCAGCGCCAGAGCACCCAGTGGAATCAAGTTTGCCGTAGACTTCGAACTTGATGCCGAATCCTATCAACTGCGTCGGGCAGGGCGACTGCTGAGGCTTGAACGAATCCCAATGGAAATCTTGCTCCTGTTGGTTGACCGCAGGAACGAGATCGTTACCCGAAAACAGATTGTGGCGAGAGTCTGGGGCGAGGACGCGTTCCTCGATACAGACAATAGTATCAACAGTGCGATCCGTAAGATCCGCCATGTGCTTCGAGATAATTCCGAGCAACCCCGCTATATCCAAACTATTAACGGACAGGGCTATCGCTTCATTGCACCGATAGTGAATGTCTCGGACAATGCAATTCCCCTGCCCGAGGCACCAGCCTTGACGCCCTCCAACCTGGACGTTCCACAACCATATTCACTGAACGAAGGGGGGTTGGTTGCCAGGTGCGCGCCAATTGCGAACGATACTTCTCTGCCCCTGCCCGCCTCAGACGATACTGATGAGGCAAGATCAAGAGGGCCCGTCAACTTGCAGTCCAAGTCGGCGAACGGCTTGAGGCGTCTGATTGTGATTGCTACTGCAGCGCTTCTGTTCGGCGGAATTACCGCTACGATAGCCCGCTTCCGAGTCAACAAGCCACCGCAAATCCCTAACTCGCGGCTGATGCTTGCGGTGCTGCCGTTTGAAAACCTTACCGGGGATCCGAGCCAGGAATACTTCAGCGATGGTATGACGGAAGAGATCATCACTGAACTCGGAAATCTCGATCCCCACGACCTCGGGATTATCGCTCGCACATCGGTCATGCACTACAAGGGGAACCGAGTTTCTCTGGACCAAGTCGGTCGCGAATTGGGCGTGCAGTACGTAATGGTGGGGAGCATACGTAGAGACGCCAACCGAGTTCGCGTAACTGCTCAGCTCATCCAGACTAAGGACCAGACTCACGTGTGGGCAAAGGAGTATGACCGCGAGCTCAAAGATGCCCTAATTTTGCAAGGAGAGGTCGCGAGAGAGATTGCAGATGAGGTGCAGATGACCCTCGGCAGCAACATTGCCTCTCTCAGGCCCCGCAGTTCTGTATCGCCACTGCACTACCAAGCTCATGACTTGTACCTGAAAGGGCAGTACTTCTTCAATAGGCGAACATCGCGCGACCTTGATCATGCCATATCGTATTTTGAGTCAGCTGCGGCGAAAGACACACAATACGCAGCTGCTTACGCAGCCATAGCAGCGTCCTACGCTATAAAGGGAGGCTACAGCGGCCAATCGCAGACTCAATTCATGCCGAAGGCTCGCTCAGCCGCTTTACGTGCGCTCGAGATTGATGATCGTCTAGCTGAAGCTCACACGGCCCTCGCTTTGATCGCCCAAAATTACGACTGGGACTGGTCCACCGCGGAGCGTGAGTTCCGCCTCGCGATCGAGCTGAACCCCAACTATGCCACCGCTCACCACTGGTACGCCGAACACCTCATGTGGCGCGGACGGTTCGATGAAGCTCTCGAGGAAAGCGAGCGGGCACGCCAGCTAGACCCGCTCTCGATGATCATTGCGGCTGACAATGGGGCGATTCTATTTTTCTCCCGCCAATACGATCGAGCAATCAACAAATGGCGGATGGTTATACAACTCGAACCAAAGCTTCGACGCGCCCACCTAATAGAAGGCGCGTACGTTGAAAAGGGAATGTATGCCGAAGCGTTATCTGACATTGAAAGCCATTCAGAAATACCGGCGTCCGCCCTGTCATGGTCCGCATACGTCTATGGCCGTTCGGGCCAGCAAGCTAAAGCACATCACGCTCTCTCCAATCTCCTACAGTTAAACAATGACAGTCGCATAGACCCGATGCTCGTAGCGTGGGCCTACTTGGGCCTTTCCGACAATGAAAGGGCACTCGCTTGGCTTCAGAAGGCGTACTCCCAGCATTCGGTCGAGCTGGTAACGCTCAAGGTTAATCCCGGCTATGATCCCTTGCGCTCCGATCCAAGATTTCAGCACTTGCTGCGTAGAGTGGGACTTGCAGTGTGAGCTCGACACCGCATTCAGTACAAATCGAAACACAGTTGGAATTCCCGCACAGAGCCAATGTGGTTTGAGGTCACCTGTTCTCATGTACAGATCAATTCACCTCGTCCTCGGGCAGCTGTCCCGAGCGTTTAAGCCAGACAGACCCAGGGCCTCATTCTCTTCGTCGGCGCAGATTTCTCGATGCGTGTACCCGTGCTTCGCTCAGCCGGATACCACGTTCTAGAGGCTACCTGCGATCCATTTGCGTTGCCAATGTGCTCTCAGAAAGCCGCGTGAATGCGGTCCTCTTTCAGTGCAACCCCACACCGCCCGAAAGCCTGGTCATCACAGCCGCTCGCACGGCCACCCGCGCTCCCCTGGTTCTCTTCGCTCACGTATTGGACAGCTACATTTCAGGTGCGTACGATCTCGTATTACCGGCGCTCTGCTCTCCTGACGAGTGGCTGGCTCCCCTCGCAGAGCTCATCGAGTTCTGTCGTCACCCGGAACGCGCAAGCCCTGCAACATCGTCTCCATTCAT
>Ga0207695_10003433_pt1 | contig 22355 bp, 19 predicted proteins | sample KBSC54metaG_FD_184354 | JGI IMG/M metagenome (GOLD analysis project Ga0207695, IMG submission 184354) | Corn rhizosphere microbial communities from Kellogg Biological Station, Michigan, USA - KBS C5-4 metaG (SPAdes) (version 2) | ecosystem: Host-associated > Plants > Roots > Rhizosphere > Soil...
CGCCCCCGCGAGGCCGTCTCGGCCTCGCGGTCACCTACCGGTCAACTAGACCCCGGTCCCGCCCGACTTCGGTGCGGCGGTTGCGTCGTCATCACCGTGGACCAGGTGGTCGGCGCGATCCTTGACCTCGCCCGCGACATCCTTCGCCTTGTCGGCGACATCGCCCGCCACGTCCTTCGCCTTCTCGGCGGCGTCCTCCGCGAGGTCCTTGGCCTTGTCCACGATGTCGTCGAGTCCCATGATGTCCTCCCGCGGGCAGAACATCCGCCCATCGTGGCCATTCTGCTGGCTGACGGCCCCCAGGTAAAGCGAACGCGGGGAGTCGCGGTCGTCAGGAGAACAGGAGGGCGCGCAGTTGCGACTCCACCGAGCCGGCCCGGGACGGGTCGACCGTCTCGCCGTGCTCGTACCGGTCGATCAGGCGGGGATCGATGTAGCTCGCCCGAGCGATCGCCGGGGTGTTCTCGAGCACCTCGGCCGCCGCGGCGACGGCCGCCGCCACGGCGCGGCGCCGCGCGGCCTTCGTGGTCTGCGGTCCACTCCTGGCCAGGCTCAATGCCGCCGCCGCGGTCCCCCGCAGGGTGCGGAAGTCCTTGGCCGAGAACGCTCCGCCGGTGCGCCGGCGCAGATCGTCGTTGATCTCGGCGGAACTGATCGGATGCCACCGGTCGGCGCCGCGCCAGGCGAGCAGTCGGGCGCGCCGATCACGCCGGGCCAGCACCTCGATCAGCGCGGCGAGGTCGCGGTCGTGGACCTCGGACCTCCACCCGCGCCCGCTCTTGGCCGGAAAGCTCAGCCGGACGATCCCGCCTTCGGTCACTCCGGCGTGGGCGCACAGCAGGGTGGCGAGGCCGAACGTGCCGTTCTCGTCGACGTACCGCTCGGAGCCCACCCGGAGCGCCGCCGAGTCCAGCAGTCGGAACGCGGCCGCCAGCACCCGCTCGCGACCCAGCCCCTCGCGCCTCAGGTCGCGAGTGACCCCGCGCCGGGCGGCGGGCAGAGCCTCCGCGAAGGCGAGCATGCGATCGAACTTGAGTCGGTCCTTCTGCTCGCGCCAGCTCGGGTGGTAGAGGTACTGGCGCCGACCCGCGGCGTCGAGGCCGGTGGCCTGGATGTGCCCGTTGGGGTGCGGTGCGATCCACACCTCGGTCCAGGCGGGAGGGATCACCAGCCCGGCGATGCGATCGAGCAGTTCGGGGTCGGTGACCGTCTCGCCCGCGGCATCCCGGTACGAGAATCCCGACCCGGAACGCACGCGGTGGATGCCAGGGCCGGCCGAGTCGCTCCGACGCAGCCGCATGCGTCGACGATACGTCGGCGCACGACGAAGGGGCCGGGCCTTGCGGCCCGACCCCTGACGTACTAGGTGCGAAGAACTACTTGAGGATCTTCGTGACCTTGCCGGCGCCCACGGTGCGGCCACCCTCGCGGATGGCGAAGCCGAGGCCCTCCTCCATCGCGATCGGCTGGATCAGCTCGACCGTGATGTCGGTGGTGTCGCCGGGCATGACCATCTCGGTGCCCTCGGGCAGCGTGATGACGCCGGTGACGTCGGTGGTGCGGAAGTAGAACTGCGGACGGTAGTTCGCATAGAACGGGTTGTGACGCCCACCCTCATCCTTGGACAGGATGTACGCCGTGCCCTCGAACTCGGTGTGCGGCGTGACCGAACCGGGCTTGACGACGACCTGGCCGCGCTCCACATCTTCGCGCTTGGTGCCGCGGAGCAGCAGACCGCAGTTCTCGCCGGCCCACGCCTCGTCGAGCTGCTTGTGGAACATCTCGATACCGGTGACCGTGGTCTTCTGCGTCGGGCGGATGCCGACGATCTCGACCTCGGAGTTGATGGCGAGGGTTCCGCGCTCGGCGCGGCCGGTGACGACGGTTCCACGACCGGTGATCGTGAAGACGTCCTCGATCGGCATCAGGAACGGCTTGTCCTTGTCGCGGATCGGGTCCGGAACGGACTCGTCGATGGCGTCCATGAGGTCGAGAACCGACTGGCTCCACTTCTCATCGCCCTCGAGCGCCTTCAGGCCCGAGACGCGGACGACCGGCGCGTTGTCGCCGTCGAAGCCCTGGCTGCTCAGCAGCTCGCGGACCTCGAGCTCGACGAGCTCCAGGATCTCCTCGTCGTCGACCATGTCGGACTTGTTCAGGGCGACCAGCAGGTACGGCACGCCGACCTGCTTGGCGAGCAGCACGTGCTCGCGGGTCTGCGCCATCGGGCCGTCGGTCGCCGCGACCACGAGGATCGCGCCGTCCATCTGAGCGGCACCGGTGATCATGTTCTTGATGTAGTCGGCGTGGCCCGGGGCGTCGACGTGCGCGTAGTGGCGCTTCGGCGTCTCGTACTCGACGTGCGAGATGTTGATGGTGATGCCGCGCTGACGCTCTTCGGGCGCCGAGTCGATCGACGCGAAGTCGCGGGGCACGTTGACCGCCGACGGGTACTTGTCGGCGAGCACCTTCGAGATCGCCGCGGTGAGCGTGGTCTTGCCGTGGTCGACGTGACCGATCGTTCCGATGTTCACGTGCGGCTTGGTCCGCTCGAACTTGGCCTTAGCCACTTGGTCCTCCTCAGGACTAGATTTTTGCGTTGCTTACTTTACGGGATGGGGCCTAGACAAGCTCGACCACCAGGGGTCGGGCTGTTAGTCGCCCTTGCTCTTCTGGACGATCTCGTCGGCAACGGCCTTCGGGACCTCCGCGTAGCTGTCGAACGTCATCGAGTAGACGGCGCGGCCCGAGGTCTTCGAGCGCAGGTCTCCGACATATCCGAACATCTCTGACAACGGCACCTTGGCCGTCACGACCTTGACGCCGGTCGCGTCCTCCATGGACTGGATCTGCCCACGGCGGGAGTTCAGGTCGCCGATCACGTCGCCCATGTACTCCTCGGGCGTGCGGACCTCGACGGCCATCAGCGGCTCGAGCAGCACGGGGTCCGCTCGGCGAGCGGCCTCTTTGTAGCCCATCGACCCGGCGATCTTGAACGCCATCTCGGACGAGTCGACATCGTGCGACGCGCCATCGACGAGGGTCGCCTTGACGCCCACCGTCGGATACCCCGCCAGCACGCCGACCTGCATCGCGTCCTGGATGCCGTGGTCGACCGAAGGGATGTATTCGCGCGGCACGCGTCCGCCGGTCACGGCGTTGACGAACTCGTAGCTGATCTCAGGGGTCACCTCGAGCGGCTCGATCGTGATCTGGATCTTGGCGAACTGGCCCGATCCACCCGTCTGCTTCTTGTGGGTGTAGTCGTGCTTCTCGACCTTGCGGCGGATCGTCTCGCGGTACGCGACCTGGGGCTTGCCCACGTTGGCCTCGACGTTGAACTCCCGCTTCATGCGGTCGACCAGGATGTCGAGGTGGAGCTCGCCCATGCCCTTGATGATGGTCTGGCCGGTCTCCTGGTTCTGCTCGGTGCGGAACGTCGGGTCTTCTTCTGCCAGCTTCTGGATGGCGACACCCAGCTTCTCCTGGTCGGCCTTGGTCTTCGGCTCGATGGCGACCTCGATCACCGGGGCCGGGAAGGTCATCGACTCGAGCACGACCTGCGCGTTGGAGTCGGACAGGGTGTCACCGGTGGTGGTGTCCTTCAGGCCGATGACCGCGTAGATGTGGCCGGCGGTGACGCTGTCGACCGGGTTCTCCTTGTTGGCGTGCATCTGGAAGATCTTGCCGATGCGCTCCTTCTTGCCCTTGGTCGAGTTGATGACCTGGCCGCCAGACTCGAGCTTGCCCGAGTAGACGCGGATGTAGGTCAGCCGACCGAAGAAGGGGTGCGTCATGATCTTGAACGCGAGCGCCGAGAACGGCTCGTTGGCGTCGGCGTGGCGCTCGATGATCTTCTCTTCATCGCGCACGTCGTGGCCCTCGATCGCCGGCATGTCGAGCGGCGACGGCAGGTAGTCGACCACCGCGTCGAGCATCGGCTGCACGCCGCGGTTCTTGAACGCGCTGCCGCAGAACACCGGGTACAGCTCGCTGGCGATGGTCAGCTTGCGCACGGCGGCCTTGATCTCGGCGACCGAGAAATCGGTGTCGCCCTCGAGGTAGCGCTCCAGGAGCGCGTCGTCGGCCTCGGCGACCGTCTCGATCAGCACGTGGCGGTACTCGTTGGCCTTCTCGAGCAGGTCGGCCGGGATCTCTTCGATGGCGTACTTGGCGCCCATCTCGACGTCACCCTTGGCATCCCCGCGCCAGGTCAGCGCGCGCATCTCGACCAGGTCGACGACGCCCTCGAACGAGGACTCCGACCCGATGGGAAGCTGCATGACCAGCGGCTTGGCTCCGAGGCGCTTGATGATGGTGTCGACCGTGTAGTAGAAGTCGGCGCCGAGCTTGTCCATCTTGTTGACGAAGCAGATGCGCGGCACGTCGTACTTGTCGGCCTGGCGCCACACCGTCTCGGACTGGGGCTCGACGCCCTCCTTGCCGTCGAACACCGCGACCGCGCCGTCGAGGACGCGCAGGTTGCGCTCGACCTCGACCGTGAAGTCCACGTGTCCGGGGGTGTCGATGATGTTGAGCTGCGTCTTGTTCCAGAAGCAGGTGGTGGCGGCCGAGGTGATGGTGATGCCGCGCTCCTGCTCCTGCGCCATCCAGTCCATCGTGGCAGCGCCGTCGTGCACCTCGCCGATCTTGTGCGTGATGCCCGTGTAGAACAAGATGCGCTCGGTCGTCGTCGTCTTGCCGGCATCGATGTGGGCCATGATGCCGAAGTTGCGGACCTTGGAGAGGTCGGTGAGCACGTCCTGTGCCACGGGGTTTCCTTACTTTCGTATGTTGATCTCGCCGATTGAGTAGCGGCGAAGCCGCGTGTCGAAATCTGCCCTCGCGGGGCGGGTTTCGACCACGGCCGCACGCGGCCTACTCAACCAGCGAGTGAGTCTTTACCAGCGGTAATGCGCGAAGGCCTTGTTGCTCTCGGCCATCTTGTGGGTGTCTTCGCGGCGCTTGACCGCGGCACCCAGGCCGTTGGAGGCATCCAGGATCTCGTTGGTCAGGCGCTCGGTCATGGTCTTCTCGCGACGCGACTTGGCGTAGCTGGTGAGCCAGCGCAGCGCGAGCGTGTTCGCGCGGTGCGGCTTGACCTCGACGGGCACCTGGTAGGTCGAGCCACCGACGCGGCGGCTCTTGACCTCGAGGGTCGGGCGCACGTTGTCGAGCGCCTTCTTGAGCACGACCACGGCGTCTTGGCCCGACTTGGTGCCGACGCCCGACAGCGCGTCGTAGACGATGCGCTCGGCGAGACCCTTCTTGCCGTCCACCAGGATCTTGTTGACGAGTTGGCTCACGATCGGGGCGCCGTACACCGGATCGGCGACGACGGGGCGCTTCGGAGCTGGTCCTTTACGAGGCATTACTTCTTGTCCATCTTCGCGCCGTAGCGGCTGCGAGCCTGCTTGCGGTTCTTGACCGCCTGGGTGTCGAGGGCGCCGCGGATGATCTTGTAGCGGACGCCGGGGAGGTCTTTCACACGGCCGCCGCGCACGAGCACCATCGAGTGCTCCTGCAGGTTGTGGCCCTCGCCGGGAATGTAGGCGGTGACCTCGGTGCCGTTGCTGAGCTTGACGCGCGCGACCTTGCGGAGGGCCGAGTTCGGCTTCTTCGGGGTAGTCGTGTACACGCGGGTGCAGACGCCGCGTTGCTGCGGGTTGGCCTTGAGGGCCGGTGCCTTGGTCTTGACGACCTTCGGCGTGCGGCCCTTGCGGACCAGCTGCTGAATCGTGGGCAAAAGTGCTCCTTGTTGTCGCTGCACGGTGACAGCGGTTGATGGACTTCCATCGCAATCCGTCACCCGGGCCGGAATCGTTCCGGGACTGCTGGCGGATATGCCGTGGGGGCCGTTCGGCCCTTCCCGCACGCGAGAGCGCGCCCGTCGTTTCAGGCGGGCTCGTTTTCGAGGCAGGGGAAGCGTGCGTGACGCGCACACACGTGGTCAAGTGTAGCCCGCGGGCGTAATCTCCCGCAATGTGAGAGGGGGCCGACCGTTCCGCTCTGCGCGGACGGTCGGCCCCCTTTCGGTCGTAGCCGGAGCTACTACTAAGGCGTCGGGCTCGTCGTCGGAGTGGGCGTCGATGAGCCCGACGGGTTCGGGGACGCCGACACGGTGGGTGTCGGAGTCGGGGTGGGTGTGGGAGCGAGGGCCTGTTCATCCTTCGAGGTGTCGATCTTGGCGGATGCCGGATCGAGCAGGACGTAGATGTAGCCCTTGGCGGTCGCCTTCAGCGAGCCGGACGTCTCCACATCGGTGGAGATCCCGGTGATGAGGAACAACCGCGTGCCGGTCTGCAGTCCCTTGAGGAACGTCAGGGTCGTGTCCCAGGTGCCCGCCGTGGTGACCGAGACCGGGATGGCGATGAAGTTCGCCCCCGTGATCCGCGGATCCGTCGGCGGCGTCCATCCCGTCTTGACCGGAGTCGCGACTGGACTCGCCGACGGCGTCGGCGTCGGGCTCGGTTTCGCACCAGCCGTCGGGGCTGGAGCGGCCGGGGCCGGGGACGAGTACACGACCGGGTCGTCCAGTTTCAGGTCGGTGATGGTGACCCCGGATGCCGCCGCCAGAGCGTCGAGCCCGTTGATGTATGCCGAACTCTCCGCCCCCGCGGGGATCGACAGGCGAAGGGCCGCCAGATCCTTGGTGAGACGAGGCAGGTCCTTCTGCTCGCCGATCAACTGCTTGATCGTGGCCTCGGTGGCCGCGCTCTGCGACTGGACATCGGCCAGGGTCGCGTTGGCGGTGGCCGCAGCAGCCAGTTGAGGTTGAGCAACCAGGAACCATCCTGCTGCGACCAGGACGACCATCAGGAACACGGTCAGTGCGCTGAGAAGCCGGTGCGTCTGCATGTCAGTTCCCCCCGTCGGTGGAAGCGCCGGATGTCGAGGAATCGGATGTCCCGTTGGTCGAGGCATCCTTCTTCTTGGGATCGAAGCGGTGCGCGAAGGCGTCCGTTCCGATGTGCATCGTGACGTCAGCGGAGTACACACCCTCGGCCAGGCTGACCTGTCCGGGTGTCGCGTCCACGAATCCCGGAAGAGTCTTGAGGCCATCGAGCCAGACCGGAATCGACGGCAGCGACGGGCTGCTCGCGGTGAACGAGAGCGTGGCGATCCGATCGCCCTCGAGCGGCGTCGTCGACTGCGCGTACGCCGTCATCGGATCCGCGGTACCGATCGACACCGTGACCAGCGAAACACCGGCCGGCAGCGTGGCCTGCAGCTTGGTCAAGTAGGCCTGCCAGTCGATCTCGGTCGCATCACCCACGACCTGACCTGCCTTGATGAGCGTGATCGCGTTCTGCACGGTCGTCACCTTGGAGTACTTGGCTTGCTGGGCCACGAGGTTCTGCTGCTGCGACTGCGCCGATGCCAGGGAGGTCTGCGCCAGGGCGCTCCACGCCCAGGTGCCGCCGCAGGCGACGACCACCAGCACGAAGACAGCGAAGAGGGCCAGGCGCAGCGAGCGCCGAGTGCGCAACTGCGAGCGCTTGACCCGGATCTCGGGCGGCATCAGGTCGACGCGGGGCGCTCCGCCCACCGACATGCTGGATGCCGCACCCCCGCGAACCGGACCGGGCGCCTTGCCCTTGACCGGCTTGTCGGGCGGGCCGGCGGCATCCTTCTTGGATCCGCCGATCGGCTTGCTCAAGAATGCGAGGCTCATGCGACGCTCCCCACTGCGAGGCCGATCGCAACCGGCGCTTTGCTGCGGGCGGCGCGCAGGCCGTCCGTTGCGATGGATCGGGCCACCGCCACCCGGCCGAACGGATCGGCCTCGGCGACGGGCAGTCGGGTCAGTTCGGCGAACGCCTCGCGGATCCCGGGCATGTCCGCGCCGCCACCACTCAGCATGAGCTGAGTGACCGGCAGGCCGGGTCGGCTGTTCACGAAGTAGCTGATCGTGTTGCGCACACTGCCCAGCAGTTCGCTGGTGGCGCCGTGGATGGTGTCGATGACCGGGCGCTGTTCGGGCGTGACGACGTTGGGTGCCACACCGAACTGCCGCTTGATGCGCTCGGCATCGTCGAAGGCGATGCCGTGCTTGGCCACGATCGCGTCGCTGATCTCGCGGCTGCCGGACGGGAGCACGCGCACGAAGTGCGGAATGCCGCCGACCGCCATGACGACGTTGGTGGTCGACGCGCCGATGTCGACGAGAGCCGTGACTCCGGTCGTGCTCGATGAGCCGAGCAGCAGGCGGGTCAGCGCGAACGGGATCAGGTCGACCTCGGCGACGTGCAGCCCGGCCGCTTCGACCGCCTCGACGTTGCCGAGCACGGCCTCCTTGACCGCGGCGACCAGCAGGCCGTTGATCATCGGCCCCTGGTCGGTCAGCTCGCGCGAGATCGGATAGAAGTCGAGCAGCGCATCCGCCACCGGGACCGGCAGCAGATCCTGCACCTGGAAGGGCAGCGACTCGCGGATGCGGTCGAGCGGCTGATCGCGGACCGTGTAGTCGCGCGAGAGCACCCGCTGGTTGCCCATGCCGAGCACCACATCCTTGGTGCCGAACCTGGCGCGCGACCACATGACCTTCAGGGCCTGCGCGACCAGAGCGGGATCGGTGACCTCGCCCCGGTTGACTGCCTCGATGGGCACCGACATCTCGTGATAGCGCAACAGCGTCGGGCGGGCTTTAGCCGGATTGGCCACCTCCGCCGCACGCAGTACGCCGTGCCCGATGTCGAGCCCGACAACTGATCTAGCCATACCTTTCTTCTCCCCCACTCAGAGCAGACCGACGATCGAGAGGTAGCCCCCCGCGATCGCCGAACCCGCGAAAATACCCACCCATGCACCGAGGAGCATCCAGGGCCCGAACGGAATTCCGCTCTTGCGCCCCGCACGCCTGGTGATGAGCAGGATGATGCTGAACAGCCCGCCGAGCACGAATGCCGCGCCCGCCCCCACTGCCAGCTGACCCCAGCCCAATGAGCCGAGGAAGAGTCCGAGCACGCCGGCGAGTTTCACATCGCCCATGCCCATGCCGCGCGGCGAGATCATCGCCAGCACGAAGTAGAACGCGAACAGGATGCCGGCTCCCGCCGCCATCCGGCCCAACCCGACCAGGTCGCCGTGCAGCAGTGCCGCCGTGCCGAGCAGCACGACCCCGACCGCGTAGCCGGGCAGCACGATCACATTCGGCAACCGATGCGTCTCGATGTCGATGATCGCCAGGGCGACCGAGATCGCCGCGAGGTAGAGGAACGCCACCAGACGGAGCACCGCAGCGGCGATCGACGCCGCGTCATCGGCGTTCGCCAGCGACGGCACCGCCCAGATCCCGACGATGAGGAAGGCGGCCGCGCCGGCCAGCTCGACCAGGGGGTACCGCTTCGAGATCGGCTCGGCGCACTCGCGGCACTTGCCGCGCAGCAGCAGCCACGAGAGCACCGGCACGTTGTCGCGCGCCGTGATCTCGTGCCCGCAATTCGGGCAGGCCGAGCGCGGATGCACAACCGACATGCCGGCCGGCACGCGGTAGACCACCACGTTGAGGAAGGACCCGATCGCCAGGCCGGTGATCCCGACCAGGGCGACGAGCACCGCGGCGGCGGCGATCACGGGCTCGGGCTCCCATCCGACTTGAAGGCGCGAGGCACGCCGGCGACTTGGGTGGTGTTGTACGTCGTCGACGTCGGCATCAGGAACTTGGGTGGCGAGGTGTAGGTCAGACGGGTGTCGTAGCCGTAGTCCTTGAGGAATCCGTTCGAGCCCTGACCGACCGTTCCGCGGAAGTTCTGGGCGATGCTTCCCACGACCTTCAACGTGCCGCGCGCGCCGCCGATCTGATAGTTCTGCACCTGGAAAGTGTGCGCGACCGACAGGATCGCCGCGTAGATGGTCCGGTTCTGGCCGAGCAGGGCCGTGCCACTCGGGCCGGAGCTGTTGATGCTCTTCATCGGGTTCCAGATCCACACCGCGTTCTGCGCGACCAGGCCGAGCAGATCCTGCTGATTGTTGTTGTAGAGCAGGTCAGCGACGACGTAGATGTAGTTCTGCGAGGCGATCGTGAGGTGGCCGCTCAACGTGCCGCTGGTGTAGGCGTCGCCGTTTCGGCAGCCGTAGGCGGGCGCGGACACCGTCGAGGTGAGCGGCGGGTCCTCGTTCGTGGTCGGGTAGGCGAAGCTGCCGAAGACGAAGCCCTCCTTGCTGCGGCCGTTGGTCGTTCCAGTCGTGCAGGTGAAGTTGGTGGGCTTGGCCGTGCTGGCCCAGTAGTTCGGGTCGGTCGTCGAGCTCGGCACGTTCTGCACGAACATCAGGTTGTCGGTCGGGGTCGCGAAGGTCGCCCCCCCGGTGCTGCCGAGCTGGCCGGCCGAGGTGCCGGGGATTCCGCAGGCCGCCGGGTTCGTGCTTCCGCCCGCCGTGGCCGAGATGTTGGTGAACTTGCTCCAGGGCGAGATCACGGTGACGGTGCCGTTGCTGTTCAACTTGATGCTGGTGGGTCCGGTGTACATGCACCCGGGATGCGGCACCTGCGACGGGATGTCGTTGCGGGTCTCGAGCGGCATGGTCTGGTTGGTCGGGGGCATGTCGATCGACTGAACTTTGACCGGTTTGAAGGGAGAGACCTCCCAGGTGGCATCACTGCACCCACCGTTGATGGCGTACAACGGAGTGGTCTGACTCGCGGTGGTCACCGAACCCTTGAAGTCGGTGCCGCAGACCAGCAGACGGTCGTTCGAGTGAACCTTTCCGCGCAACACGTCGCCGGATGCGAACTGGATGTTCGTGCAACTCGACGGGCGGATCCAGTAGTAGTTGCCGCAGCTCGTCGACTCCCCGCTGATACTGGGGTCTTGCACCTCGTAGTTCGTGTAGTACACATAGTCGTTGAAGCCGTTCTGCTTCAGGTCGGCGATCACCGACCGGGTCTGTTTGCCGACCTTGCCGGTCGAGCGCAGCCGGATGACACCGGTCGACCCGTACTTCGAGTTGTCGATTTCGTAGCGGAAGAAGGCCTGACCGCCCGATCCGGCGACCGACGCCCAGGACGTAGACGCCGTGATGTTGAACGCGGGATTCGCACTGGACCCGGTCGGCAGGGAGATCCCGGTGCTCGTCGCGGTGTAGGGGTCGCTCGGATTGCCGAAGCGCACATAGCTCGAGTCGTTCTCGACGCGGCTCTTGTAGTCCTCGACTCCCGCGTATGCGGCCGCAAGGGCGGCGTTCCAGTCGGTGTCGGTGTCGGACTTCTGCTCACCGCTGGTGGTCATGGTGAGGGTTGTGGCGATCATGAGCAGCATCACGAGGCCGAGCCCGATCACGATGGCGAGCACGTAGCCCGAGTCGTCGGAGCGGCGCAGGCGCTTCAGAAACCGGTTCACGGGTCAACTGCCATTCTGTGTGAGGGCCATGTTCGGCATCCCGACGTTGTTCTGAACCTCGACGACCTGCTGCGAGTTCTGGGCGAGCACTTTGACGTCGAACTTGACCGACGTCGTCGCCTGCCGCTGTGCCAATGACAAACAGGGCGATGCGACCGAGCAGGGCGAGACGGTGATGCCCGGGGTCAGCTCGGTCCCGGCCGAGTTGTAGTACCGGAAGAGCGGCTCGAGAGCCGTGTTGACGACGACGTTGCCCAGGGTGCGTGTCTGATACGGGGTCGCGGTCAGGGCGGGGAACACCGCGTACCCCTGCACGATGGTCGGCTGCCAGCGCTCCTCGGTCATCCGGCCACTGACGATCCGGTACCGGATCTGAAGCGGCGTCTGAAAGCTCGGGCCGGCGTCCGTGTAGCTGATCACGACAAGCGAGCTGGAGCTGCCGGACACGACGGCCGGATCCGGAGTGTCAGAGCCCGACACTGCGTTGTTGATCGACGCCCGGATCGTGGTCGAAATCACGTTCACGATATTGCTGGCGTCTGCCGTGCTCAACCGGACGCCCTGGCTGGCGACCGTCTGGCGTGCGACCACCACGAACATGGTGCACATCGCGACCAGGATCAGGGTGCTGAGGAACGCCGCGACCATGAGCTCGATCAGTGTCACGCCTTCGTCTGCGGCGCGCGCGGCTGCGAGACGCCGGTGCAACCGGGCCATCATCCTGCGACCCTCGGGTCGAGCATGACCGTGTTTCCCGAGACCAGGCCGGAGGTCACGTTGTTGAGGGGCGTCAGGGTCAGTGTCGCGGTTCCGCTGCTCGGCGTGACCGAGATCGTCCAGGTGCCGAAGGGGAGCGCGATGTTGGTGTCGGTGTTCGCTACGATGTTCGCGAAGTTGTATGTCATCCCCGTGCCGCAGCCCGGATCATCCCACCCGGCGATGGGTGTCGCGCTGACCGCCTTGAAGGTGCCCGCCTTGCTCGACTTGACCTTCAGCAGTCCCATCGGCACGCTCATCGTGGCGCTCCCCCCTGGACCGGCCGCGATCGCCGCACCATGGTCGCCGGCGGCCAACGAGGTACCGCTTCCGTTATTGCCGGCCGGCCACTCCGAGGGGTCGACGGATCGGCAGCCGGCCGAGAGCTGGGTCGGGGCGATGTAGTGCCCGGCGAGCGGCACGTATCCGGACGCCCAGGGGTACAGCGATACCGAGGTGGGGAATCCGTCGACATACGAGGTTCCGTAGGTGTTGACGAATGACACATCGGCCGTCGCGCTGACCGGGAACAGCGTTCCTGCCGGCTTGCCCGGCGCATAGGTCATGGTGAACTTCGCCGCCAGGTCGTACCCGAAGGGCGCCGAGACGGTCGACCCCGCCACGACGGTGACGTTGAGGCTGGGGCTGGGGTTCTGCGTGATGTCGACGTAGTTGGACTTCGACAGGGAGACTTTGTAGACGCCCGGCACCACGCGCAGCGCGTAGCTGCAGCCATCGCTGTCGGTGGCGGGCGGGGCGGTCGTGAGCGCCGTGGCGCCGCCGGAGACCGGGGTGACGGTGGGCGTGACCCCCGAGGAGCCCGAGCCGTCGGCGCGCGTCGCCGCGATGATGATGGTGCCCTGCGTGGGGTCGTTGATGCGGCCGACCGGTGCGAGCACGGTGTCCGACTTGACCGGAGCCGCGTTGCCCAGGTGCCCGGTCCAGGTCACCGAGACGTTGATGCGCTTGACCTGCAGGTTGGCCGTGCCGGATCCGCCGCAGGGGATGTCGGTCCCGTTGCCCGAGACCCATTCGGTCTGCCGCACGATCGTGTAGGTGATCCCGTCGATCGCCGAGGTCGATGTGTCGTCGAGCACCTTGAACGGATCGCCGATGGCACGGACCTGGTCAATCGCACCGGCCGCGAGGCTCAATGCGGTGACGCGGTGCTTCTGGTCGCCCGACAGCCGGATCGACGTGACAGTGGCTTGGGCGATGCCCAATGAGAGCAGCATGAAGATGAGCGTGGCCACGAGCACCTCGACGATCGAGAAGCCGGCGTCCGGGTCTCGATCGGTGCGTGCCGCAGCAGAGCGCCGCGCGATCTTCAGCATGTGATCCGTCCCCCCACGGATTGAAAGCGGTGTGGACTGCCGGGGTCGAGCGGATCGACCCCGGCAGTCCAGGTGCTACAGCGTTACTAGCAACCGCCGGTGTTGACGCCGGTGGAGTCACCCGCGTGGAACACGTTGGTGGTCGGGCTGGTGCCCTGGATGCAGAACGTCGTGCCACCGGAGGCCGGCGGGGTGAACGTCAGGGTCTCGCCGGTCTGGCTGGCGCCCGGGTAGCCGTCCGCGCTCAGTCCGGTCAGGTCGGCCGGGTAGCTGCCGACGCGGGTGAAGTACGCCACGACCGCGGTCTTGGCGTTCTCGATGTCCGACTTGGTGGCGGAGTCCTTGGCGTTGTTCTGAACCCCGATGTAGACCGGGATGGCGATCGCGGCCAGGATGCCGATGATGATGACGACGACGAGGAGCTCGATGAGCGTGAAGCCCTTCTCGCCCTCGGCCAGGGCCTCGCGGCGAGCCGCGAGTGCCTTCGAGATGCGGGTGATCATTTGATTGATTCCGTTCTTGTCATGTGAATAGGAATCGAGCCGTCCCCCCCTACGGCGGTGACCCGACAGGCTCACGCTATGGTCTGGGACTCGCCCCGTGAATCCCACGTCCGGGGGGTAAAACCCCAGATCAGGACCCCAATGCGGGGGTGGACGAAAAGGAGGACACGACCCTCTTCCGGGCAGCAGTCCGAGGGGCGCCGCGTGACGCCCCTCGGACTCGAAATCGGTGTGCGTCAGCTGCCGTTGACCGCTGTCGCGATGCTGAAGATGGGCATGTAGAGCGCGACGACCATGCCGCCGATGACGACGCCCAGGAAGGCGATCAGCAGCGGCTCGATGAGCGACGTCAGCGCCTCCGTCATCGCCTGCACCTCATCGTCGTAGAAGTCGGCGATCTTGGTGAGCATGATCTCGAGCGAACCGGCGTCTTCACCGACCGCCATCATCTGCACCACCATCGGCGGGAACACCGGTTCGTCGGCGAGCGGCTTGGACAGCGACTGACCGTTGCGCACCGACTCGGCGACCCGTTTGGTGGCCTGCTCGATGACATAGTTGCCCGAAGTCGCGCCGATGACGCTGAGGGCCTGCAGGATCGGCACACCGGCGCCGATCATGTTGGCGAAGTTGCGGGTGAAGCGCGCGACGGCGATCTTCTGCGCCAGCTTGCCGAAGACGGGAGCCCTCAGCTTGAGCGGGTCGACCACTCGGCGTACCGCTTCGGTGTTCTTGTTGCGGCGCCACCAGACGAAGCCGACCACGATCAGCACGATCAGCGTCGGCGCGATCCAGAACATGTTCTGCGAGATGTTGACCAGCATCTGGGTTGGGGCGGGCAGGGAGCTGCCGAGGCCTTCGAACATCGTCTTGAAGATCGGGACGATGAAGGTCAGCATGACGATGACCGCCACCAACGACAGGCACAGCACCATCACCGGGTAGGTCATCGCCGACTTGATCGTCGACCGCAGCTTGGCGTCCTTCTCGAAGTTCACCGCGAGCGCGTCGAGCGCGCCCTCGAGGAATCCGCCGGTCTCGCCCGCTCGGATCATGCTGATCATCAGCGGCGGGAAGTCGATCGGATGCTTGGCCAGCGAGTCCGAGAACGATCCGCCGATCTCGACGTCGCTCGCCACCTGGCTCAGGATGGTCTTGAGCTTCTTGTTGTCGGTCTGCTCCGCGAGGATGTGCAGCGCCTTCAGCAGCGGAAGACCCGCGCTGATCATGGTCGCCAACTGCCGGCTCGAGATCGCGAGCGACTTGAGGTCGACGCCCTTCTCGAAGCCCGAGAGGCTGATCTCCATGTTGAGGCCGCTGCCCGCCCTGCCCTCTTCGACCGACAGGGGAGACAGCCCCATGCTCTGGAGCTTGCCGAGCACCGCGGACTCGCTCGGAGCCTCGAGCTTGCCCTTGACGACCTTGCCCGACTTGTTGCGGCTGGTGTAGTTCCAGCTCTTGACCGCCATCGACATCAGCGGCGTCCCTTCTCTGCTGAGGCGTACATGGCCTCGTCGTTGAATGTGATGGCCTGCTGAACCGGCGCGGAGCGCTGGATGAGGCGGGTGAGGGTCTCGGGATCATGCGCCTTCTCGAAGGCGGCGTCGCGGGTGATCCTGCCCTCGTCGACGAGCTCGGCCAGATGCTGGTCCATGGTGTGCATGCCGAGCTCGCGGCCCGCCTGCATCGCCGAGGTGATCTGGTAGCTCTTGCCCTCGCGGACCAGGTTCGAGATGGCCGGCGTCGTGACCAGCACCTCGGTGGCGACGACCCGGCCATTACCCTGCGCCTTCTTCACGAGGGTCTGGCTGACGACACCCTGCAGCGTGGCGCTGAGCTGGGTGCGCACCTGGTCCTGCTGGTGCGGCGGGTAGACGTCGATGACACGGTCGATCGTGGATGCCGCGGACTGCGTGTGCAGCGTGGCGAACACCAGGTGGCCGGTCTCAGCCGCGGTGAGCGCGACCGAGATGGTCTCGAGGTCTCGCATTTCGCCGACCAGGATGACGTCGGGGTCTTGCCGCAGCACGTGCTTGAGAGCGGCGCCGAAGCTGTGCGTGTCGTGACCCACCTCGCGCTGGTTGACCAGCGAGCGCTTGTTGCCGTGCATGAACTCGATCGGGTCCTCGACGGTCACGATGTGGTCGGCTCGGGTGCGGTTGACCAGGTCGATGAGCGCAGCGAGCGTCGTCGACTTACCGGAACCGGTCGGGCCGGTGACGAGCACCAGGCCGCGCGGCAGGGTCGCGAAGCGTCCCACCGACTCGGGCACGCCGAGTTGCTCGAGCGTCTTGATCGTGGTCGGGATGAGACGGAAGGCCGCACCGATCGCACCGCGCTGCTGATACATGTTGACGCGGAAGCGGGCGCTGGCCGACAGCGTGTAAGCCAGGTCGAGTTCGAGGTGCTCCTCGAAGCGCGCCAACTGATCGGCGCTGAGCAGCGAGACGAGCGCCGCGCGCACCTTCTCGGCGTTCCACACCGACGCGCCGGCGACCGGGCTCAGGCCGCCGTCGACGCGCAGCATGGGCGCGGCATTGGCGGTGATGTGCAGGTCGGAGGCGCCGGTGAACAGCACCTGCTGCAGGGCCGCGATGACATCAGGATCCGCGTTGCGGTACTCGGGGCTCAGCGGGCCCAGCTCGGTGGCGTCGACAGCCGGGGCCGGCGGCGCGGCGTTGCCCGGCTGCGGCACGGAGTCGATGGCCGGTAGCGCGGGCGCCACCGGTGCTGCTGCCGGCGGCTGCTGCGGAGCGGCGACGGGCTGCGCCGGCTGCGAGACGGCTGTCACCTCGATGACCGGAGGCGCCGCCGGCGCTGCGGCCACCGGGACGGAGGCTTGAGCAGGCGGGACCGGCGGCTGCCCGGGCGGCGGCCACGACTCTTGGCCTAGCCGCGGAGCGGGCGCGGCCGCGGGCGCGGCGACGGGGGCCTCGACCGGCAGTTCGTAGGCCGGAGGCGCCGGCGCGGCGGGCGGCGGTGTGGCGGGCACGCCGCTGGCGGCTGCGGCGGCGAGACGGGCGATCTCGTCGTCGGAGGAGATGGGGATCTCCCAGACCGGCTTGTTGGCGCTCATCGTTCCCCCTGGTGCTTTCTGTTCGGTGGTCTGCGCGTCATGCGACGACGCGCAGGACTTCTTCGATCGAGGTGTAGCCCAGGGCGACCTTCGCCCATCCGTCCTGCCGGAGCGTCAGCATGCCGGCGTTGATCGCCGCGCGCGTCAGTTCCGCATTCGACGCGCGGGCGACGGCCAGCCGCTCGATCTCCTCGTTCACGACCATGACCTCGTGCAGAGCCATGCGGCCGCGATATCCGGTGTTGCTGCAGGCGACGCACCCGACCGGCCGGAACAGCAGCGGGACGCCGCCGTTGGGAGCCATCGGGAATTCCAGGCGCATCAGGTCGTTGGCGTCGTGCTGGTAGCCCTCCTTGCAGCGGTCGCACAACCTGCGGGCGAGGCGCTGGGCGACCACCGAGTCGAGCGAGGAACCGACCAGGAAGGGCTCGATGTCCATCTCGGTGAGACGGGTGATGGCGGCCGGCGCCGAGTTGGTGTGCAGGGTCGAGAGCACGAGGTGGCCGGTGAGCGACGCCTCGATGGCGATCTGCGCGGTCTCCTGGTCGCGGATCTCACCGATGAGCACGACGTCGGGGTCGGATCGCAGGATCGAGCGGAGCGCGCTGGCGAAGGTCAGGCCCGCCTTCGGGTTGACCTGCACCTGGTTGATGCCCGCCATCCGGGTCTCCACCGGGTCTTCGACGGTGATGACGTTGATCTCGCGCTTGGCCACGGTCTGCAGCGTCGTGTACAGGGTGGTCGACTTGCCCGAGCCGGTCGGGCCGGTCACCAGGATCATGCCGTGCGGCTTCTTGTACGACTGCTCGAACATGCGCATGTTGTGCTCGAGCATGTTCAGGTCGCTGATGTCGCGCGTCGACGCCGTGTTGTCGAGGATTCGCATGACGACCTTCTCGCCGTGCACGGTCGGCAGGGTCGCGACGCGCAGGTCGATCCGGTTGCCGCCATGCACGACCGACATGCGGCCGTCCTGCGGCTTGCGCCGCTCGGCGATGTCGATGTCGCTCATGATCTTCAGGCGCGAGATCACGCCGTTCTGAATGCTCTTGGGGGCGCTCTGCATCTCGTGAAGCACGCCGTCGATGCGGTACCGCACGTCGAGCTGCCGCTCACCCGGCTCGATGTGGATGTCTGAGGCGTGGTCCTGGATGGCCTGGCTGATCAGCAGATTGACGAAGCGCACGATGGGCGCGTCGTCCTCCGCCTGGTCGGTGACCGGGACCAGGTCGCTGGAGGTGTTCTCCTCCACCATCGCGACGGTGAGCTCGCTGAGCTCGCTGTCGGAGCGCACGAACCGGTCCAGCGCAGCCATCAGGTCGCTGCGCTCGGCCACGACCGGACGGACCTGCATCCGCACCGCCGCACGGATGTCGTCGAGCGCCAGAACGTCGCGCGGGTCGGCCATCGCGAGAAGCAGTCGGTCGCCGTCCCGTCCGATCGGCAGCACCTCGTGCCGGCGCAGCAGGGCGACCGGGACGAGGGAGACCGCTGACTGGTCGATGGGGTAGTCGGTGAGATCCACGAATGGCAGTCCGAGCTGCGCGGCACGGGCCGAGGCGACCTGGCTCTCGCTGACGACGCCGCCCTCGACGAGCTCGGCCACGTGGGCGTCGTCGCGCACCGGGTCACCGGTGACCTGGTCCATGCTGGTGATCGGCATGAGGCCGCGAATGATCAAGATCTCGGATAGGGAGGCCACGGGCACCCCCCTCGGTGTCGCCGGACGCGCTGAGTTCCCCCCGGTTCTCAGCACGGTCTCGGGTATCGCCGCGGATATGCGATCCCTGAGAGTGCCAGGCTATGTGCGATCAGTGAATGCAGGCAGCCCCGCAATCGGGGGATAGCGCCGTAGAGCGTGGGCTAGGCGGCGGGCGCGGTGCCCGTTCCCTCGTACTCCGCCCGCTTCTCCTCCTGCTCGCGATCCCATGCCGTGCGCGTCTCGAGGTTGCGCGCCTTGACCCGTCGGCCCCGAGCCGCGATCGCGAGGCCGATCCAGATCGAGACCTCTCGGGCGACCAGGGCTGCGGCGATCATCAGGGGGTTCGTCGCGAGCGCGCCGAATGCGGAGTTCGCGTGAGCTGGAGTCATTCCGAACACGTTGCCGACCAGCAGCAGCAAGCCGATCGACGTGAAGTAGACGAAGCCGGCGACGACCAGGCTGCCGATCACGTGCGCCCACCAGCCGGCCCGGTTGAGGATCACGGTCACCACGATGAACCCGAGCGCGAACATCATGATCGGGATCCAGAAGATCGAGTTCTGCACGAACGCGGAGAATGCGGGGCTGAAGCCGGCGCCGCTGAACCGGATGGCCAGCGGAATCGCGGCCGCGCCGGCGTAGACCGCGGCGAAGACCACCGTGCCGACCAGGGCCAGCAGCACCCCGACGACTCGGTTGCCACGAACCCGAGGCGGAAGGGGCGCCTGCACGTAGACCACCTGCTGGCCGGCGGCACTGGGCTCCGCGGGAGCGACCTCGCCGGTGGCCGTGGCAGAAGCGGTCTCGGCGGCGGGCGTCGACACGGGCTCGGAGTGTGCGCTCTGCGCGCTCTCGTCTGGCGCTGCCGTGGTGGCATCCGCAGGAGCGACCGTCTCGACGGGAGTGTCTGCGGCCTCCGTCTTCGGGGCCTTGCGGGACTTCGGGGCGGGGGTCTCGTCGCTCATGGCAGCTCCTTCGATGGTGGCTGACAGCCTAGCGAAGGTGCGCGGGACGACGAAGGCCCCCGCCGGCGAACCGGTGGGGGCCTTCGCGGGATCTCGAGACGGCCCTACTCGATCACCGCAGTCGAACTAGTTGTAAGTACCGGGCGTGAAGTCATCCGAGCTGAAGCTGTCGAAATCGACGAAGCTCAGGTCGGACTCGCTGAACACCGAGTCGTCGGTGAAGATGCGGTTCGGGTAGCGCTCCGCCTTCGCCTCCTCGGTCGCCTCGACGTTCACGTTGCGGTACTTGCTGAGTCCGGTACCGGCCGGGATCAGCTGGCCGATGATCACGTTCTCCTTGAGGCCGACCAGCGGGTCGGACTTGCCCTCCATGGCGGCCTGCGTGAGCACGCGGGTCGTCTCCTGGAAGGACGCGGCCGACAGCCACGACTCGGTCGCGAGGGAGGCCTTGGTGATTCCCATGACCTCCTGACGCGCCGACGCGGTCTTCTTGCCCTCGGTCAAGGTCGCCCGGTTGATCTCGTTGTACTTCGAGCGGTCGACCAGCTCACCCGGGAGCAGGTCGGTGTCACCGTGCTCCACGACGGTCACCTTGCGCAGCATCTGCCGCACGATGACCTCGATGTGCTTGTCGTGGATCGGCACGCCCTGGCTGCGGTACACGCCCTGCACCCCGTCGACGAGGTGCAGCTGCACGGCGCGGACGCCCTGCACACGCAGCACCTCCTTCGGGTCGAGGTTGCCGACCACGAACTGCTGGCCGAGCTCGACGTGCTGCCCGTCCTCGATGAGGAGGGTGGCGCGCTTGAGCACCGGGTAGACGTGCGGCTCGTCGCCGTTGTCTGGCGTGAGCACGACGCGGCGCGACCGGTCGGTGTCTTCGATGGTCACGCGTCCGGCCGCCTCGGCGATCGGGCTCGCGCCCTTCGGCGTGCGGGCCTCGAACAGCTCCGTCACGCGAGGCAGACCCTGCGTGATGTCGTCGGCCGACGCCGAACCACCGAAGTGGAAGGTGCGCATGGTGAGCTGGGTGCCGGGCTCGCCGATCGACTGGGCCGCGATGATGCCGACGGCCTCGCCGATGTCCACGAGCTTGCCGGTCGCGAGCGACCGTCCGTAGCAGGCGGCGCAGACGCCGACCGCCGACTCGCAGGTCAGCACCGAGCGGACCTTGACGGTCTCGACCCCGGCGGTGATCAGCTTGTCGATCAGCACGTCGCCGACATCGCTGCCGGCCTCTGCCACGACCTTGCCCTTGGCGTCGACGGCGTCTTCGGCCAGGCTGCGTGCATACACCGAGTTCTCGACGTTCTCGTCGCGAACCAGCGCGCCGTCGCTCAGCTTCGCCGCGATCCGCAGCTCGAGCCCCTTGGTCGTACCGCAGTCGTCTTCGCGGATGATGACATCCTGCGAGACGTCGACGAGACGACGCGTGAGGTACCCGGAGTCCGCGGTGCGGAGCGCCGTGTCGGCCAGTCCCTTGCGCGCGCCGTGGGTGGCGATGAAGTACTCGGCCACCGACAGGCCCTCGCGGTACGAGGAGATGATCGGACGCGGGATGGTCTCACCCTTCGGGTTCGACACCAGGCCCCGGATGCCGGCGATGTTGCGCACCTGCAGCCAGTTGCCTCGAGCGCCGGACGACACCATCCGATAGATGTTGTTGTCCTTCGGGAAGTTCGCCTGCATCGAGGCGGCGACCTCGTTGGTGGCCTCCGTCCAGATGTCGATGAGCTCACGGCGGCGCGAGGCGTCGTCGATCAGACCCTTGTCGAACTCGCCCTGCACCTTGGCGGCGCGCTTCTCGTGCTTGGCCACGATCTCGGGCTTGTCCTTCGGGGTCAGGATGTCGCTGAGCGCCACCGTGACTCCCGAGCGGGTCGCCCAGTAGAAGCCGGCGTCCTTGATCCGGTCGAGCGCCGCGGCCACTTCCACCTTGGGGTAGCGCTCGGCGAGGTCGTTGACGATCGAGCTCATCTTGCCCTTGTCGGCGACCGCCTCGACGTACGGGTAGTCCACCGGGAGCGTCTCGTTGAAGAGCGCGCGGCCGAGCGAGGTCGTGACCAGGGCGGTCGAGCCCTGCACGAAGCCCTCGGGCGCGACATCCTCGCCGAAGTAGACGTTCTCGAGGCGGATGCGCACGACCGCGTTGAGGTCGAGCGTTCCCTGGTCTTTCGCCAGGATCGCCTCGGCGATCGACGAGAACGCGCGGCCCTCGCCGACAGCACCCTCCTTGATGGTCGTCAGGTGGTGCAGGCCGATGATCATGTCCTGCGTGGGCAGGGTCACCGGACGGCCGTCCGACGGCTTCAGGATGTTGTTGCTGGCGAGCATCAGGATGCGGGCCTCGGCCTGCGCCTCGACCGACAGCGGCAGGTGCACAGCCATCTGGTCGCCGTCGAAGTCCGCGTTGAACGCGGCGCAGACGAGCGGGTGCAGCTGGATGGCCTTGCCCTCGACGAGCTGAGGCTCGAAGGCCTGGATGCCGAGACGGTGCAGCGTGGGCGCGCGGTTCAGCAGAACCGGGCGCTCGCGGATGATCTCCTCGAGCACGTCCCAGACCTGCGGACGCGAACGCTCGACCATGCGCTTGGCGCTCTTGATGTTCTGCGCGTGGCTCAGGTCGATCAAGCGCTTGATCACGAACGGCTTGAACAGCTCGAGCGCCATCTGCTTGGGC
>Ga0207695_10003435_pt1 | contig 22350 bp, 21 predicted proteins | sample KBSC54metaG_FD_184354 | JGI IMG/M metagenome (GOLD analysis project Ga0207695, IMG submission 184354) | Corn rhizosphere microbial communities from Kellogg Biological Station, Michigan, USA - KBS C5-4 metaG (SPAdes) (version 2) | ecosystem: Host-associated > Plants > Roots > Rhizosphere > Soil...
ACTCCAAGACGGGTAGGTGCTTGAATGGCTCGACTTAATCTGGTGGCGGCGAACAAAGAAGCAAGGACGCCTCGCGTCCGCGCAACTGCGAGGCCCGTTCCTGTCGTTGTTCCCTCGAATGACGACCAAAAAGATCATTTCATTACCAAGAATGGCCTCTCCTATGCGGGCAGCCATCTCATCATCGACCTTTGGGAAGCCGAAGGCCTGAATGAGCGCGACCGCATCGAGGCGGCGTTGATCGACGCGGTGAAGGAAGCGAAAGCGACCCTTCTGCATATCCACCTGCACACCTTCGAAGAAGGCGGCGGGATCTCGGGCGTGGCGGTGTTGGCGGAAAGCCATATCTCCGTCCACACCTGGCCGGAAAAGGGCTATGCGGCGTTCGACGTGTTCATGTGCGGCGACGCCGAGCCCCGCAAGGCGCTGGACGTCTTCAAGCGCGCCTTCAATCCCGGCCGCGTTGTGGTCGGCGAACACAAGCGCGGCGTCGTTTAAGCACGCGTCTTAACGCATTAACTTCACGCTGATCGCGTGGAAATTAACCAAGGGCGGAAACATCAGGTTTCCGCCCTTTTCGCATGCGCGTATCCTGCGAGTCCCGGAAGAGAACACTTCTTCCTCACCAGCTCAGGATAGCGAAGCGTGCGGTACGACGCGGCGATCATCGGCGCAGGCGCGGACGGTCTGACCGCGGCGGCGACGCTTGCCAAGGCGGGACTGAAAGTGGTGGTGCTGGAGCGCGGCGCGCGGGCTGGCGGACGCCTCTCGACCTTGGAATTTCATCCCGGTCATTTTGCTTCGCCTTATGCCGACGCGGTGCCGGAAGTCCCTTTGGCCATCGCCCGCGCCCTCGGTCTCGACCTCAGGCCGGTCGATGGTTTGCCGGATGGGCTTCGCGCCACCCGCGATGCCGCGTTGGCGCGCGCCTTTTCCGAAGCCATGGAAGTGCCGGCAACGGGCGCGTTGGCGCGATGGCTGGCGCCGCCGCCCGGGTCCTGGCCGGGCGAAGATCTTGCGGTGGCTGAGCTTGCCGCCTGGCCCGCGCTGCGCAGCCGCGTCCTTGCCGGGCGGGCGCTGGATCCAGAACTGGCCGGCAGCGCTCTGGCGCTGTTCTCCTTGCCGCTCAGCGAAGCGGTGTCGGGCGGGCTGGGCGCCCTGGGCGAGGATTTTGCCCAAGCCGCCGAATCGGCCGGCGCCGAAATCCGCCTTAAACGGGAAGCGGTGGAGGTAGTGATCGCCGAAGCCCGCGCCGGAGGCGTCGCGCTGGCCGATGGCAGCCGGGTGATGGCGAAGGCCGTGATCTCGACCCTGGACCTCCGGCAAAGCCTGTTGTCGCTGTTTTCCCGCACCACCTTGCCGGCGCATATGCTGGAGGAAGCGCGCAACTGGCGCATGGCGGGCGCGACCGCCCGCCTCTTGCTGGCGCTCCGCCGTCCGCTCCGCCGGGAGAAGCCGCTCTTTCTGCCGGGCGATGGTGCGGCCGGTACTGCGTTTCGTCAGGGCCGCATGCCCGCCGCGCCGGCTTTGCTGCTCGATCCGGTATCGCGCCGCGATCCCAGCCTGGCGCCGGACGGCGCCGCCACCGTCACGGTCACTTTGGGCGCGATCCCGCACCGGTTGTTTGACGGCGGATGGACGCCGGAAAAGCGCACTGCGCTGGCCGCGCATGCGCTGGCGCGGATCGAAAAATCTGTTCCCGGCACCCTCGCCATCCTGACTTCCGTGAAAATCATTGTCCCGCCCGACATGGAGAGCGGCCTCGCCGCCACGGCGGGTGATCTCGATGGCGGCGTTCTGGCGCCAGACCAGATGCTGAGTTTGCGCCCCGGTCCCCGCACGGCGCTGTCCGGCTTCTATCTGGGTGGTCGCTCGGCCCAGGCTGGGCCGCTGGGCACCGGCGCGGCGGGCTTTGCCGCGGCGGCTGCCTTGATGGCGGATGGCGTGCGATGAGCGAGCGCGCGGCCGCCCTGGTGATCGGCGCGAGCGTCAGCGGCCTGACGGCGGCGAGCTATCTGGCGCGCGCCGGATTGCACATATTGGTGCTGGAAGCCGGGCAGGCGCCGCGCGAGCCGGATGGCGCGCTGATCGCGCTGGATCCGCGCATGGTGAGCGAATTGGGGCTCACGGCATCCGGACTTTCTTTCGCGGCGCGCGATCTGCCCATGGCGCTTGGCGGCGACATGCCAATGGTCTTGGGCCGCGACCTGTATGCCGCCAGCGCCGCGCTGGCCAAATTCAGCGATGCCGACGCGCTGGCCTGGCCCACTTGGCGCCGCCACCTCACGGCGGAAGCGCGGCGGCTCCGGCGCTGGTGGTGGACGGCGCCCGATGCCGGCATGCCGGACATCGGCTGGAGCACGGGCGCGCGGGAAAGTTTCCGGCGTCTGTGTTTTTCCGGCGCCGATGCGTATCTGCAGGCGCGGTTCGAAACGCCCGCCTTGCTGGCGGCCTTGCTGTGGGATGCCGGCGCGGGCGGCTTCGCCGTCAGCGAGCCGGGCTCCGTCCTGACGCTGGTCTGGCGCGCGGCACAGGAAATGGGCGGGCTTCAGGAAGCCGCCGCCATCCCTCATCCGGGCACCTTGATCGGATCTTTGACGCGCGCGCTGGGCATGGCGCAGCTGCGCACCAAGACGCGGGTGACGCACATCCTCACCAAATCGGGTGGCGTGACGGGTGTGGGATTGGCGGACGGATCGGAAATCGAGGCCGATCACATCGTCTCCACCTTGTCGCGCGCCGAGACGCTGGGCCTGGCCGGCTTGCCGCATTTGACGCCAGCGATCGCCGAAGCCCGAATCCTTCTTCGCGTGGTGCCGGATTTTGCTGTGCCGGATTCGCCGTCCGCCCGCCACATCCTGGCGGCGCGGCCGGGCATGCATGCCGACGCGCATGAAGCGGCGCGCGCGGGCCGCATCGCGGCCGAGCTGCCGATGGAGTGGGTGACGATGGCGCCCGGCGTGATCAGTGTGACGGCGCGGCCGGTGCCTGCGTCCCTGGAGGGACAGGAGCGCCTCAAGCTGGCGGCCAAAGCCGTGCTGGCCTTGTCGCCCGCCATGCCTGGGCTGGCGGATGCCTTGATCCATGTGGATGTCCGGCTGAAGCCGCAGCGGACGCGCCTTGCCGATCTTTTGGCGCCGCCGCCGTCGCGCCTGCTCACGCCCATCAAGGGCCTGATCCTGGCGGGCGAGGATGCCGAACCGCTGCCTTCGATCTCCGGCCGCGCCGGAAGGCTGGCGGCGCGACTGGTTCTTTCTTCATGAAAGATTCTTCGGGATAGGTCGCATTGACAGGCGCGCCCCGCCTGTTTCCCTTTGCGACGGAGCGGGACGCTTCCTGCGTTCAATGCTCGACGGTCCCAGATGCACGACCCCGATGCCGAAGATGTCGCCAAAGCCGGCCAGGGGGACGGCACTGCCGCTGCGCGGCTGATCGGCCGGCATGCGTCCAAGCTTTTCACCGTGGCGCGCCGGATGCTGGGCGCACAGGCGGAAGCGGAGGACGTTGTGCAGGAGGTTTTCCTCCGGCTCTGGACCCACGCCGCCCGCTGGCAGCCAGGCAAGGCGAAATTCGAGACCTGGCTTTACCGGGTGATGCTGAACCAGTGTTACGACCGGCTGAGGCGGCGGTCCGCGGTCCCTCTGGAGGCGGCCGAAGACATCGCCGACGAAGCGGCCCCGCCAGATGCGGGACTGGACGACGGCGTGCTGAGCCAGGAAATCGGCCGTGCCCTGGAGGACCTGCCGGAACGGCAGAAAGCGGCCATCCTCCTCTGTCATTTTCGCGAACTGGGCAATGGCGACGCGGCGGAGATCATGGGGATTTCCGTTGAAGCCTTGGAATCCCTTCTGGCGCGCGGCCGGCGAAATCTCAGGTCGCGGCTGGAACATCTGAAAGAGGTTTTGGGAGGCGGGTCATGACAGGCGAGGAGTCCGACCGGGAATTTGTGGATCGCGCTCTCCGGCGATTGCCAGCATCTGCGCCTTCGTCCGGATTCGAAGCCGGTTTGAGGGCGGGATACGCGGCTTGGAATGCGGACCGGCAAAAGGGGCTTTGGGCCGCGCTCGTTGGCGGCTTGCGCGGCCTTTCGCAGACAGTTTGGCCCGGCGCGCCCTTATGGGTGCCCACCTCTGCCCTGGCGGTGGCATTGCTGGTGGGCGCGGGGCTGGGCGCGGCGTTGCCGGTGGCGACGGCCGCGACGGATTCCGGTTTCTCATTGGAGCAACCCCAGAGTTTCAGTCTTGTCGCGTCCGACATGACATCGGAGGAGGATTTCTGATGACCGATCCTGCCGCCGCCAAGAACCGGACCCGCACCACGCTGCTGGTGATGTCGCTGTGCCTGAATGTGGGACTGATCGCGCTGATCCTGGTGGGGATGGGGCGTGTCGGCGGCGCCTTCATCGCACGTCCCGGCCTGATGACGCCTACACAGATTGCGCGGGGGCTTGCGCCGGAACAGCGGCAAAAGATTCTCGATGTCGCCGCCGCCCATCGCGACGTTCTGCGCGAGCGGCGGGATGCGGCGCGCCAGGCGCGGCAAGAAGCCTTCCGCGTTTTCGCCGCGCCGGATTATTCGCCGGGCGATTTCACCCGCGCGCTGGACGAGGTACGCATGGCCGATGCCGCGCTGGAGGAAGAAGCGGTGGCGTTGCAGCAGGACGTGGTGAACACTCTGACGCCGGAGGAGCGCAAAATGATCGCCGAACGGGTCAAGGCGCGTCGCGAACATTCCGGTTGGCGGCGCCTGTTGCGGCCGCAGTCCTAGATTGTGGGCGGGAATTGGGATGCGTTGGCGGCTTTGGGCAGCCTGAGCTCCATCACGCTGCCGCGGCCCGGCGCCGAAGATAGCCGCATCGCGCCACCCATGCGGCGGGCGAGCTCCATGGCGATGGCCAGCCCCAGACCTGCTCCGGTCACCTGGCCCTGCCGGTCGAAGCGCTGGAAGGGGCGCCCGGCCCGGCCACGCTCGGCACGGGAGAAACCCAGGCCGCTGTCGCGCACCACGGCGATCGCGGCGCCTTCGTCGATGCGGACATCCACCAGGACCGAGCCGCCCTTTTCGGTATAGGCAAGGGCGTTGGCGATCAGGTTGGAGAGGACGCGCCGAACCGCCAGCGGATCGGCATGAACCTGCGCCGGGGTGATGAAGCCGGTTTCCAGCGCGATGCGGCGGGAAAAAGCCCGGCCCTTATGCTCGTCCACGGAGGCGCGCGCCAGCGCCGCAAGATCGACGGATTGGGGCTGAAGCGGGTGGCGGCCCGCTTCGATATTGGCGAACTCCAATATGTCGCCGATCCGGGCATGCAGGCCCCGCCCAGCCTCGCCGATGTCGCGGGCATATTCCGCATATTTGGGATGGCCGGAGGGGCCATAAAGCTCCTGCGCGATCACTTCGGAAAAGCCGATCACCGCGTTCAGAGGCGTGCGCAATTCATGGCTCATATGGGCGATGAATTCGGATTTGGATCGCGCCGATTCCACTGCCGCCCGTTCGGCATTGGCCAGGCGCACCATCAATTTGGCTTCGATGGGGCGCAATGTCTTCAGGCTGCGGATCGCATGCGCCGCTTTTTCGTGCCGCTCGAAGGCGCCCACAAACAGGGCCGCAAGCCAGCCGCCGGCGATGGCCGGACCCAGGATGACAAACAGATAGAGCGGCAGCAATTCACGCCAGCGTACCAGGGCGGCGTCCTCATCGGTTTCTGTGGCGGCCGTCAGCGGCCAGCCCGCGACGCGGGCATCATGCCGCGTTCCGTCGGCGCGCCATTCAGAGCCGCTGAGCACAGTGGAAGCGTCGGAGAAAATCGCGGCGCGCCGCATCAAGGTAGCTGGCGCCAGCGCCGCCGCGTCGAACAGGACTGTGACGATGCTGTCGCCGCTCTTGAACGCCAGCCCGGTTTCCGGACCGAAGCTGAAGACCGTCCGGTCGCCGTGGAACGCGGGGGCGGGCGGCAAGGCGCTCCATGGCTTGAGCGCAGAGGTCATTACTCCATTCTGGAAGACGGCGATGTTGCGGATCGCCGGATCGCCCAGGCGCATGTCGGGATTGCGGGCAAAGCCCAGCCCCGTCGCCGCCAGCCGGTCCAAGGTGGTGCCGGTTATCTCCGCCAGGTCGGCGGCCCGCGCCTGCTCGAAATAGCGCGCCTGGTTGATGGCATGGGCCCGGTCCAGGCGCATGGAGAGGATCGCGGCCGCCGCAAAGCTGCCGCAGATCAGCACGATGCAGAGCGGCACCATCAGCCTGGTGTTGCGCAAGAGGCGGCGAGCCGTAAACCGCCCCGCGACGTCCCACGTTCCGGTCAGGGCGCGCAGCTGCGCCATGTCATGCCCCCAAGGCGAATCAGCGAATCGCTCTCAGGAGTACGCGAATCGGCGACTCGCTGTCCACCGCGGTTAATTTTGGTTAATTCAGGATTAACCGCCCGCTAGACAGGTATGTCAGCCGAGGATCTTGGACGCCACTTCGAACAGATTGGGCGAGAGATCCTTGCGCGCCAGCGTTTCTTCCAGTTCGGCCCGCATCAAGCGCTGGCGGTCTGTATCGTACCGCCGCCAGGTCTCGAACGCGCCCGCCAGCCGCGCGGCGACTTGCGGATTCATCGGGTCGAGCGTGCGGATGACGTCGCCCAACAAGCGATAGCCGGCGCCGGATTTCTCATGGAAGCGCAGATGGTTGGCGCTGAAGGCGCCGATCAGGGCGCGCACCCGGTTGGGATTCTTCATGTCGAAGGCCGGATGCTTCATCAGGGCGCGGACCGAGGCCACGGTATCGGGCAGGGGTGCGCTGGCCTGCAGGCCCATCCATTTGTCCAACACCAACGGATCGCTGCGGAAGCGGTCATGGAAATGCGTGAACGCCTTGTCTCGCAGCGGGCTTTCCATCCGGGTGAGCGCGGCCAGGCCCGCGATCATGTCGGTCATATTGTCGGCGGTGCGGTAATGCGCATCCGCCAGGCCCGCGGCCGCTTCATCGTCGGCGGCGGTGAGATAGCGCAGGCAGGCATTGCGCAAAGCCCGGCGTCCCGCCGATTGCGCATCCGGGCTGAAGTCATTGGCGTCGCGCATATGTTCGTAGAGTTCGGCCATGACCCCGCCATGCGCCTGGGCCACTGCCCTGACCAGTGTCACCCGCGCCGCATGAATGGCGTCGGGATCGGCGGGCGCGCGCCGGGCCGCGATTTCACTTTCGGTGGGCGGCATTAGCATCTGGGCGGCAAAGGCTGGATCCTCCATCGCCTTGGACAGGACTGGCCCGAGCGCCGCGACATAATCCCCGCTCGAGCGCGCGCCATCGAGCATGATCTGCGCTGCCAAGGCCTGGCCCGCTTCCCAGCGGTTGAAATCGTCGCCGTCGCAGCCCATCAGCACGGCCTGATCCTTGGCGCTGTGCTGGGTCCGGAAGATGGCGGGCGCGGAAAAGCCGCGCCCCAGCGACAGCAGCGGTTCTTCCGCCACATCGACGAAAACGAAATTCTGCCGGGCGTCGCGCAACTCCAGCACGCGACTCTGCGGCCCGGACGCATTCTCGCCCTCCAGCGTCAAGGAGAGCGCGTTGCCTCTCTGGCCGATCAGGCCGATCCGCACGGGAATATGCATCGGCTGCTTGTCGGGCTGGCCGGGCGTGACGGCCAGGGCCTGCGACAATGTCAATGTGTAGGTGCGGGCCTTCGCATCATAGATGCCTTCCGCTGAAATTTGCGGCGTGCCGGCCTGGCGGTACCAGAGGCGGAATTGTGTCAGGTCGCGGCCGCTGGCGTCTTCGAAACATTGGACCCAGTCCTCGACCGTCGCGGCCTGGCCGTCATGACGTTCGAAATAAAGGTCCGTCGCCTTGCGGTAGGTTTCCGGCCCTACCAGCGTTTTCAGCATGCCGATGACTTCGGAGCCTTTTTCATAGACCGTGGCGGTGTAGAAATTGTTGATCTCGATATAGCTTTGCGGCTGTACGGGGTGGGCGAGGGGGCCGGCATCCTCCTGGAATTGCCGCCCGCGCAGGGCGCGCACATCCTGGATGCGCTGGACGCCATGGCTGCGCATATCGGCGGAAAAACTCTGGTCGCGGAAAACCGTCAGGCCTTCCTTCAGCGAAAGCTGGAACCAGTCTCGGCAGGTGATGCGGTCGCCGGTCCAGTTGTGAAAATATTCATGGGCGACCACGCTTTCGATGCGGGCGTAATCATCGTCGGTGGCGGTCTCCGGCGAGGCCAGCAGCACCTTGTCGTTGAAGATGTTGAGGCCTTTATTTTCCATCGCCCCCATATTGAAGGCCGACACGGCCACGATCATAAAGATGTCGAGGTCATATTCACGGCCGTAGGTTTCTTCGTCCCATTTCATCGCCCGCTTAAGCGCGCCCATCGCATAGCTGGCGCGGGGCTCATTGCCATGCTCGACATAGATGGCGAGCGCGACCTTGCGGCCCGACATGGTGGTGAAGCTGTCATGGATCACGCCGAGATCGCCGGCCACCAATGCGAAAAGATAGGAAGGCTTGGGGAAGGGGTCGTGCCAGAGCGCGAAATGCCGCCCGCCCGCCAGCGGTCCCGCATCCAGCCGGTTGCCGTTGGAGAGCAGCACCGGATATTGCTCGCGGTCCGCTTCCATGCGCACGGTGAAGATGGACAGATTGTCCGGCCGGTCCAGGAACCATGTGATGCGCCGAAATCCTTCCGGCTCGCATTGGGTGCAGAAAATCCCCGCCGACTGATAAAGTCCTTCCAGCGCCGTGTTCGCGGCGGGCGCGATCTCGCATACCGTCTCCAGCTCGAAGCGGTCCGGCACGGAAGCGATGGTGAGGGATTTGGCGTCCAGGCGATAATCGCCGCCCCCCAGCGTCTTGCCGTCCAGCGTCGCGGATATCAGCTTCAGCTCTTCGCCATGCAGCACCAGCGGCGCGCCGGTGCGCTGCCGCGTTATCGCCAGCTTGGCGCGGACGCGGGTGCATTCGGGATCGAGCGTGAAATCCAGATGTACCCTCTCGATGTGGAAATCGGGCGCCTGGTAATCGGCAAGATGGATGGCGCGGGGTTCTTCGGTGCGCATGCAAACCTCGTTGGGAACGACGCGAGGTTAGCGGGAAAGCCGGCCCGCTGTCAGGGTGCGGGGGCGCGGCGCAGACGCGCGGCCCGGGCGGCGGTGGCGGGATGCGAACCGAGCCAGCTGGGGGCGCACCCGGCCTTGCCGCAGGTCTTCAGCTCCATCCGTTCCAGAAACCCGGCCAGCGCAGCGGGATCCTCGCCGTGACGCCGCTGCAGTGCCGCCGCATCGTCATCGGCCTGTTGCTCGAATTTGCGCGAATAAGCCGATTGCAGAAGGATGGCCGGTAGAATCACCGTCATCTGCGCGAACTGGCTGGCGTCGCCGGTGACAAATGCGATTGCCGCCGGCACCAGCGATGCCTGGTAGACGCTCCTGAGGCCATGGGCATGGTTCACATGGGCCATTTCATGCGCCAGGACGCCATCGAGTTCCGCATCGCTCTTTGCCATGAGGACCAGCTGATCCGTCACCACGATGCGCCCATCCGGCAAGGCAAAGGCATTGGGGCCGACATGCGGCGCGTTGCGCAACAATAGCGTGTAGCGGCCCGCGCCGCGGTCCTCCCATCCGGCGATGGTCTCGAAGCGGTTCCGGACCTGCTGCTGGCGCGCGGAAGGCAGCGCCGTCGGCCCCAGAAGCTGGGTATCCATGACCTTCAGAGTATGATCGGTCATGGCGCGCGCGACGGATGGCGGCGTCTCTTCCGCCAGCCAGGCTGCGATGGCCGGTACGCCATAAAGAATGAAGAGCACCGTGCATGCCGCGATCGCCAGCAGGGACATGGCCGCCAGTCGCCATGATCGCTCCAGCCGCGCCAGCGCCCCGCTATGATCTTTAACGAGTGCATCGACGCCGTCATTATCGGCGGTCTCGAAGAGGGCGCCGTCGGGAAATTCCAGCTTGCGCCTGAGGCCGCCCAGCCGTGATGTGACAAGGATCTGCGGCCGTGGCGCGCGGGCCAATATCGCCCCGCCGCCATCCCTGACCTCCAGATATTCTCCATCGTCAGTGAGATGCAGGATGGCTTCGGTCTGGCGGGCGGAGCCGGGTGGGAAATAGAAGCCCGAAAGCGGCACCGTCAAAGGCCGAAATCGATGTCGAAGAAGCTCGCCACTTCTTCGCCAATGGCATTGCCGGCCGGCATGGGCATGGATTGGAAGGCGTCAGCATCCGCCTGACCGATGACGGAGATGCAGCCGGCCATGTACCGGGCCCGCCTGACGCGTGCCCAGGGATGCAGCAAGCCCAGTGTGGCGATTGTGAGCAAGGCGTTGCTCAAGACAATCCAGGTCAACCGGCCCGGCGATAATTCCGATTCAAACCTGTAATTGTCCCCAAGGCTGGTTTTGTTGAGCGCAAGGTTGAACGTCTTGGCGGCGATGAAGGTGGGAACGCCAAGGACCGCGACAATCGCGACCAGGGACGAGAGTCCGACCGTCAGGGACCAAAGTGCGCCTTGAGCTCTCACGCCGGTCAGAAGACCATAAGGCAGCGCGGCAACAATAAGGGCGCCAAACATCAGGGCCAGGCCGGCGAGATAGATCTTGTAGAGTTTTCCGACCGGAATGACGGCTTTGAAAGCGATCTGGCCGAAGCTGTGATTGTTGATGTTGTAATAATCGCGCGCGCGGTGCGCGAAGGGTAGCGCCAAAAAAAGGGTTATGGTCGCCAGCATCTGCCACAAGATGAAGGCCTTGCATGCGCCCCAATAGGTGCCGTGAAAATCGAACCGCACATTGCGGTAGCTGGTGTTGCGGGCCGCGAAGCGAAGACTGGATTTGATCAGCCAAGGCAGCGCGGCAAGAAACAAGAGATACCAGAAACCGATGAATCGCGGTGCGATCGCGGCCGTGGAGAAATAGGCCAGGAGGAAGGCGGAGGCGATCGCGCGGCCAATCAATATGCGTATGGGCGCTGCGTGATAGTCGAAAGCGTGGGTGCCGATATAGGTGTTGCCGTAAAAGTACCGCCTGCTTCTCACCTTGGCCCAGGCGCTGAAGATGCCGAGCGTGACGATGGTCAGCGCGATATTGACGATCCATATCTTGAAATATTCGCCGGCCGATCCTTCGAAACGCATGCTGTTGTGCACGGGCGCGGCGGGCGCCTGCGGCGGCGCCAACGGTCTTGTGTCCATATCGGGTTTCCCAGCCTCGACGGATGCAACCTAGCCTAGAAGTGCCGGGCGATCCAGCGAGTTCCGGCTTTCGTCCCCGTCATGCTTAACGAAGGCTGGATGAAAAGATCCAGCCTGCTAGCGCTTATGGCCACCGGCAAAGACCGTCAGGCCGAAAAGCTTGTTGGCGCGCATGATCGGCCGCTCGGCTGCCAGCAGCGCAGAAAAGGTCTCATTGGTGAGGGCGCTGTGCCTGCGAAGCTGGCTTTGCGGGGAAAGGGCGCCCCGGCGCTTCAACCGCTCCGCCAGCCGCAAGCCGGCGGCAAGGGGAAATACCGTGGCATAGTAATAATGGCTCCAATCCACCGCCAAGCCACCCTTGCGCATCGCGGCTTCGAGGCTGCGTATCGTGTAGCGGCGATGATGTTCCAGGAACACATCGTGCGCGCTCCAGAGAAAATTGAAGGCGGGCACCGAAATGATGAATCGGGCCCCCGCAGGCACCAAATCGCAATAAGCGCGGATCAAGGCGGCGTCGTCTTCGACATGCTCAATCACGTCCATGGCGAGCACCAGGTCGGCCTGGCTGCGGGTGATGCCGCTGCGAAAGGCGATCGGCTTGCCGTGCCAGATCTCGTCCTTGTCGCCGCGATACCCGATATCCACGCATGTGGCGCGCTCGGCGCTTGTTTCCGCAAGAAGGCTGCGCGAGAAAAAGCCGGATCCGGCGCCGATATCCAGAATTTCCTTCGGCGCCTGGCCTTTCAGGTTCCGGCGCAACGCCGCCCGTTTGGCGCGGTAATACCAATGCGATCCAATCTGGTTACCAAGGATCTCTTCTTCTTTCAGGTCCACGGGCTATTCGATCCGGTCAATGATGTAGATCGGCCGCCCCTTGGTTTCGTTGAAGATGCGCCCGACATATTCGCCAACCAGGCCGATGGAAAAAAGCTGGATGCCGCCAAAGAACATGATGGCCACCATCAAGGATGGATAGCCCGGCACGTCGCCGCCGGTAATGAAGGCGTGGATGATGATGAACCCGGCATAGAGAAAGGAGAGAAACGAGACTATCCCGCCGACATAGAGCCACAGCCGCAGCGGCAGAGTGGAAAAGCTGGTGATGCCGTCGAGCGCAAAATTCCATAATTTCCAATAATTCCAGCTGGTGCGGCCGGTCGCGCGTTGCGGCCTTTCGAATTCAACGCGTTCCGTGCGGAACCCGGGCCAAGCCATCAAGCCCTTCATGAAGCGGTTGCGCTCGTGAAGCTTCTTGATCTCTTCAACGACTCTGCGATCCATAAGCCGGTAATCGCCGGCATCGTATGGAATCTGAAGCGGAGACATCATGTTGAACAGCTTGTAGAAATAACGCGCGCTCGCTCGCTTGATCATGCCGTCCGACGCTCGCGAAAGGCGCGCGCCATAGACGATATCGGCCCCCGCGCGCCATCGCGCGATGAAATTGGCGATCAGTTCGGGCGGATCCTGCAAATCGACATCGATGGGGATGACGACATCGCCCTTGGCGTGATCGAGGCCGGCCGTCATCGCCGCTTCCTTGCCAAAATTTCGCGACAAGGACAGGATGGTGATCGCCGGATTGCGCGCCTTCGCCGCACGCAATGCCAGCAATGTGTTGTCGCGGCTTCCATCATCCACGAACAGGATTTCGTATTCGCCTGCCTGCCCGGCGAGTATGGGTTGGACAGTTTTGAGAAATATCTCGATGGAAGATTCTTCGTTGAAAACCGGAACGACGAGACTCACAAAGGGGTACTCGGTTCTAGGCATTTGAGGTCGCGTCCAGTGGTTGCAGGAAGAATCCGCTCAGTGCCGGAAGAATACAGTACTGCGCGGGACGTGAAATCAGTAAACCCGCAGAATTGTCATATCCGGCCCGTCGGCAATCGTGGGGTAGAAGCGGCGATAATTTTCCGGCTTGCCGTCATATTGCGGATCCCAGGAAAAGAGCGGGCCCGTGGGATGATGCAGCAGGATATATTTGACGCGTGCCGCTTTCAGTTCGCGCCGTTGTGCGGCGAGGTCCTGAGTGATCAGATGATTGGCCAGTGTCGGCGCCATCTGCCGGGCAATGGTGCCCTGGGCGATGGGGTGGCCATGGCATGCCTGCTGCGCCATGTAGAAACTTCCCTCGTTGTAGCCATAGGGCATGTCCAGCACGCCGAAATCCCGGTCGCCGTCTTGCGACAGGACGGAGAACGTGGGGCTGCAGGCCACTGCGGTTGTTTCCAGATGCGCGGGGAAGAAGTCGATCAGTCCCAGCATCAGGGCCAGGCTCATAAAAGAACCGGCGAGGATCGTGCGCCTGGCCTTTAGCGCAATGGTGGCTGCCATGGCCACAGCGACGCCCAGGAAAAGATAGACGAAAACAATAGCGCGCGCTGGTGTGCGGATATTGGCGAAGAAAGGCAGTTTGGAGAGAACGATGCCGGGCAGATGCACCGGAAGCGTGCGGCCCATCCAATGCAAAGCATCCCCGCTGGCCAGCACCGCGAAAAAGATCATGCCGCCCAGTGCGTACCAGAGGACGCGGCGGTCACCCTCCCGCGCCTTCCAGAACCCCCATGCGACCAACGCCATATTGAAGAGGCCGAGATAGACGGTGACTTCCCAGGAATTGCCCGTGAAGCTGTCGAAAAGGCGAGTGCTTACGCCTGAAAGAAGGTGGGTGGGAGGAAAGGTCGTGTAGCCCAGAATATCTGCCACGAAGACGTTGCTGCCGGCTTGATAGGCGTTGCCGCCGAGGCCGGCTGCGAGCATCGGCAAGATCAGCGGCAACAGAGACAGACCGGCGCCAGCCAGGCAGAGCGCCGGTGCCAGCAGATTCCAGCCGCGCGGCCAGGCGTGGTGGTGCACCCGCTGATAGAGGATATGAAAGGCCAGGAAATAGAAGCCGTAGAAGAGAAAATACCAGCAGGAGAGCGCGGCGAGGACATAGGATAGGACCGCAGCGGCCAACCAGTGATAGCTTTTGTGCTTCAGTGCCAGGAGATAGCACAGCGCGAAGCAGGGGAGAAACTCGATGCCCGCGCCCAACGCATGATGCATGGTCTGCGCGACATGCCAGGGGCTGAATGCAAAGATGAAACCACCCATCACCGATCCGATCACGCCTGCGCCCAGATGGCGGCAGAGATAGAAGGCGCCCGCGCCCGCCAGCGGAAAGGAGGCCAGGATGGTGAGATTCTGGAGCTGGATGAGGGTGGAGAGCGACGTGCCGAAGGCTTTGCTCAATATCCAGACCGCGAAGACCTGCGGATAGGCGAAGGAATGATAATAAAGCGAAGCGCCTTCCGGATAGCGGATCAGATGGGTGAAGAAGAAGCCGCCGGGGTGTTTCTGAAGCGCGTACCAGCTGTTCCAGAAATCGTTCAGATTGTCTTCGGGCGGGCCCAGCAGCGCTGACGAAAGGTGCGGCAGGACCTGCCAGAAGAAGAGGGCCGTCAACGCCGTGTATCCGGCCAACAGGGCCAGAAAGATCGCCACACGCCGCAAGCTATCGGTTTTTGCCCCGGATGCCTGTCCCAGCTCGAAATCGATGGCGTCCGCCAGACACGCGTCAGCGGGACTGGCAACCTTCTGCTCGGTCCAGGCGTCCATGGAAACAGTGTCAGCCCTGGCCTTTGACATGCGCAAGAATATCCTGCGCGCTGTGCGCCAGTTCGGCCAAGGCATTGGGCATGTCTTCGCCCGATTTGCGGGCCCATTCCACCAGCCCGTTGGCGAACGCGGCCAATTGCGGGGCGCTGGCGATCAGCCGCGCCTGCATTTCCACCTTTTGCGGGTCCAGATCATATTCGGCGCCTGGCACGCGCCAGCCACCCCATTCCGCTTCGCCGGTGATCACCACCGGATAGGTTCCCGGCACCGGATGGCGGGCACAGTCTTCCGCAGGCTGCCATTTGTTGCGGGCCCGCACCACGCGCCAGCGGGGACCGCCACCCACCGGGGTCTCGGTCATGGGCTCTTCGCTCTGCAATTCTTCGGCGGCGAATTCGCGCCCCAAGCCGACATCGTAATGAACGCGGATGGGCTCATCCAAGCCCTTGGCCCAGTGCGGCACCACATGTTCGATCAAGGCCCATGTGCCCACGGGCTTCACATAGACACGCTGGTTCTTGTGGAATTGTGCTTTGGCCATGCGACGCAGGTTCCCGACAGGCGCGTGGACGATAGACAATCGCTGTTAAACCCCGGTTAAGAGCATGATCGGCCTTTGAGAAACCGGCTCTTCGCCTGGGCTTTATGGGCGCCCGTGGCCGCGATAGGAAAGGGCGGATGGAAAGTCCCTGCGTGAAAATCTGCACCTATGATGCGGCCTTGGGGCTGTGTCTGGGCTGCGGGCGCAGCCTGAACGAAATCGCCGGATGGGCATCGTTCAGCGATGTGGAACGCCGCCGGATCATGGACGAGCTGCCTGAGCGCCTTGCCAGGCTCAGGAAGGATCCAGGGTGATGGCGGTTCTGGTCAACCAGTCCAGCTCATTGCGCAATCGGACATTGGCCCCGATCACGATGATCGAAGTGGCGGGGCTTTGTTCCGCCGCCGCGGCCAAATTCTCCAGGGTGGTGACGATCACTTGTTGATCGGCGCGGGTGGCGTTGCCCACGATCGCCGCGGTTTCCTGGGGATCGCGTCCCGCCGCGATCAAGGCCTCGGCGATCGCGCCGGCCTGTTTGCGCGCCATGTAGAGGACAAGCGTGGGCGCGCCCTTCGCCAGCGCCTTCCAGTCATGGGGCGGCAATTGCCCATCGGCGCCATGGCCGGTCAGGAATGTCACCGAGGCGTTGGTGTCGCGATGGGTGAGCGGGATTCCCGCATAGGCCAGGCCCCCTATGCCGGCGGTGATGCCAGGCACGATCCGGAACGGGATCGCGTCGCGTGTCAGATTTTGCGCTTCTTCGCCGCCGCGGCCGAAAACGAAGGGGTCGCCGCCCTTGAGGCGGAGCACGCGATGGCCTTGCCGCGCCAAATCCGCCAGCAGGCTGGAAATATCTTCCTGGCGGCAGGATCGCACGCCAGCCCGCTTGCCGGCGAAAATCAATCCGGCGCCGGGCCGCGCCGCTTTCAACAGCGTTTCATCGACCAGGGCGTCGTAGAGAATGAAATCGGCATGGGCGATCGCGTGCAGCCCCAGCATCGTGATCAGTCCCGGATCGCCGGGGCCGGCGCCCACCAGCCAGACCCAGCCGGGCTGAAAGTCCGGCAGCCCCAGCAGGCGGGCAAAGTCTGCAAAATTCCTGTCCATATCCGATTATACAAAACCCATTGCGGAAACGTCCCGGTTTCGCGGAACGGGGTGGTAGCATCCGCGTTGCGAAGGAGAGTTTACCTTAATCTCGGAGAAAAAAATGACGGAGAAAGTGGGCGAGACGGTGCGCGACAGCGCCGATTATCGCTGCGAACGCTGTCACAAGGTGACGCATATGATCAAAGGCGCGCTCATTCAGCCCTGTCCCCATTGTGGGTACGACACATTCGACATCGCCAATCCGCGCTTCGAGCGCCGCGACGGCAGCCTGGGCCCGCATGAGCCGGGTTGAGGCGAGGGGGCACTGCGGCTAAAACCAAACCCGCACCCGTTCACGGAATCCTGATGATCAAGCCCCGCTCGGACCTTAAGCCCAATACCGCCGATTACGAGAATCTGCCGTTGGTGACCGCCAATGGATTTCGCGAATATGACGCGCGCTGGCTGTTCGGCAAGGAGATCAATCTTCTGGGCGTCCAGGCGCTGGGCCTGGGCCTGGGAACCTATCTGCACCAGATCGGGGTTCAGCCCAAAGTGGTGACCGGTCACGATTTTAGGTCCTATTCGCTTTCCATCAAACAGGCGCTGACCATCGGCCTGCTGCGCGCGGGCTGCCAGGTGCATGACATCGGCCTGGCGTTGTCGCCGGTGGCTTATTATGCGCAGTTCGCACTGGACTGTCCCGCCGTGGCCATGGTGACCGCTAGTCACAACGAAAATGGCTGGACCGGCGTGAAGATGGGCGCCAAACGCCCGCTCACCTTCGGGCCCGACGAGATCAACGCGATCAAGAAGATCGTTCTGGAAGGATTGAGCCAGGAACGGCCCGGCGGCGCCTATGTCGCCGTGCCTGACATGCGGGAGACCTATCTGCAGGCCGTCACCAAGGGCCACAAACTGTCGCGCCCGATCAAGGTGATCGCGGCCTGCGGCAATGGCACGGCAGGTGCTTTCGCGCCCGAGGCGCTCCGCCGCATCGGCGCCGAGGTGATCGGCATGGATACCGACCTGGATTTCACCTTTCCCAAATACAATCCCAATCCCGAAGACCTGCACATGCTGCACGCCATGAGCGATGCGGTGAAGGCGCGGGGCGCGGACCTTTGCCTGGGTTTTGACGGCGATGGCGACCGCTGCGGCGTGGTGGACGATACGGGCCGCGAGATCTTCGCCGACAAGATCGGCGTGCTTCTGGCGCGCGACCTGTCGGCGCAGCATAAGAACGCTCAGTTCGTGGTCGATGTGAAATCGACCGGGCTTTATCTCACCGACCCGGTGCTGAAGGAGCGGGGCGTCAAGACGGATTACTGGAAGACCGGCCATTCCTACATCAAGCGCCGCACCGCCGAATTGAAGGCGTTGGCAGGCTTCGAAAAGTCGGGCCACTTCTTCTTCAATCCGCCGGTCGGCCATGGCTATGACGACGGCATCGTGGCGGGCATTCAGGTTCTGGAAATGCTGGACCGTGCGGGCGGCAAGAAATTGTCTTCGCTGTACGACGGCCTGCCCAAAACCTTCGGCTCGCCCACCATGGCGCCGGAATGTCCCGACGACAAAAAATACGCCGTGGTCGATGCCCTGGTGAAGGATTATTCCGATCTCGCCGCCAAAGATGGAAGTTTGTTGGGCCAAAAGATCGTTTCGGTGGTCACCGTCAATGGCGTGCGCGTCACTTTGGAAGACGGCACCTGGGGCCTGGTGCGAGCGTCTTCCAATAAGCCGTCACTGGTGGTGGTGGTGGAAAGCCCGGTCTCCGAATCGAACATGCGGGCCATGTTCGCCGATATCGATTCGCGTCTTTCGAAGCATCCGGAAGTCGGCGAATACGACCAGAAGATCTAAACGCCGCGGCTGTTCAACCCCATCCTTTGCTTGCTAGTCTGCGCCCCGCATCAAGGGCGGGGACAAGCATGCGGCGCATTCTTCCGGTCATTCTGGTTTCACTGATGGCGGCGGGCGCCAGCATTCAATCAAGCGCTCAGACAAACGCTCCAGCCAATTATCCGGGACCGCAACCGGTCGCGATGCCGCCCGCCATTCCGGCGCCGCAAGATATTCCCTATCCCGGTGGGACCATCCAATTGACAGTCGATGCCAGCCAACCGGCGCAGGGCATCATGCGGGTGCATGAAGTCATCCCGGTGGCCAAATCCGGCCCGATGGTGCTGCTTTATCCGCGCTGGCTGCCGGGCAATCATTCGCCCAGCGGCCCGATCAGCAAATTTGCCGGCCTGGTCGTTCATGCCGGTGGCGCGGTGGTGCCATGGGAACGCGACACGGCAGACATGTTCGCCTTTCACATCGATGTGCCGGGTGGCGCGCGCGAGGTGACGGTGGATTTCGAATATCTCTCGCCGGTGGAAGAGCGTGAAGGCCGCGTCATCGCCACCGATGTGATGGTCAATCTGCAATGGAATGCGATGGTGCTCTATCCCGCGGGATATTTCGCCCGGCGCATTCCGGTGCAGGCAGAGGTGAAATTCCCCACGGGCTGGCAGATCGGCACGGCGCTGGAAGGCGAGAACGGGCATTTCAAGACCACGACTCTGGAGACGCTGGTGGATTCGCCCCTGCTGGCGGGCAAATATTTCTCGCGGGTAGATTTGGATCCGGGCGCCAAGGTACCGGTGCATATGGATGTGGTCGCAGACCGGCCCAATCAACTGAAAATTTCTCCGGACCAATTGGCGCCGCACAAGGCGTTGGTGCAACAGGCCTACAAGCTCTACGGCTCTCACCATTACGACCATTATGATTTCCTGCTGGGCCTGTCGGCGCATGTCAGCGGCGAGGGATTGGAGCATCACCAATCCAGCGAGGACATCACCACCGAAAAATACTTCACCCATTGGGACAAGAGCAGCACGGGCCGCGATCTTCTGGCGCATGAATACACCCATTCCTGGAATGGCAAGTTCCGCCGCCCTGCAGATCTGTGGACCCCGAATTATAATGTGCCCATGCGCGGCAGCCTGCTCTGGGTCTATGAAGGCCAGACCCAGTTCTGGGGCTTTGTGCTGGCGGCGCGCTCCGGCCTCTGGACCAAGCAGCAGGCGCTGGATGCTTTCGCCGACCAAGCGGCTTATTACGGCACCTTGGCCGGGCGCTTGTGGCGGCCGCTGGAAGACACCACGCTGGATCCCATCATCGCCAGCCGCGCGCCGATCCCGTGGCGCAGCTATCAGCGCAGCGAAGATTATTACAATGAAGGATTGCTGGTGTGGCTGGATGTGGATTCCCTGATCCGCGAAAGGACCAAAGGCCAGAAGTCGCTGGACGATTTCGCCCGCGCCTTTTTCGGCATCAATGACGGCAGTTTCGTTCCGGCTACTTACACCTTCGACGATGTGGTCAAGGCCTTGAATGACGTGATGCCCTATGACTGGGCGGGCTTCCTCAAGGCCCGCTTGGCACTGGCGCCGAAGCCGCCGCTGGATGGCGTAACAAGAGGCGGCTATCAGCTGGTCTATACCGACAAGCCGTCCGAGCGCACACAGACGAATGATGCACGCCGCAAACAAGACAGTTTCTCCTACTCGCTGGGCCTGACGGTGGACAGCAAAGGGCGGATCATGGACGTCGCCTGGGACGGTCCTGCCTTCAAGGCCGGCCTGTCACTGGGCAATGAGATCGTGGCAGTGAATGGCGTGGATTATGACGCGGATGAATTGAAGGATGCGATCACCGAGGCCAAAACCGATCAGGCGCCGATCCAGCTTCTGATCAAGCGCAACAACAGCTTCCGCACTGTGCCGATTCCGTATCATGGCGGCTTGCGCTATCCGCATCTGGAGCGGGTCCAGGGCAAGCCGGCCTTGCTGGATGCCTTGATCGCGGCGAAGAAGTAGTCAGGCGGCCTCGTATTCCGGCGACAGCAGCGCCAGCGCATCGCGCAGAACCGCGATATCGGCGTCACGGCGCGGCGCGTTTTCGCTCAAGTGACGGCGAAAGCCGCGCGCGCCCGGGCGCCCGTTGAACATGCCCAGCATGTGCCGGGTCATGCTGGCGAGCCGGACGCCGTCCTTCAGCTTGCGCTCCACATACTGGCACCATTGCGCCAGCGCGGCATCCAGGCCGCGCGGGGCATCGCCGAAAAAGCGGGTATCGATCTGAAGCAGCATGACGGGATTCTGATAAGCGGCGCGGCCCAGCATCACGCCATCGACATGGGCAAGATGCGCCTCGGCCTCATCCAGGGTCTGGATGCCGCCATTGAGCGTAATCTGAAGTCCGGGATTTTCGCGCTTCACCCGATAGACCAGGTCATAATCTAGTGGCGGCACATCGCGATTTTCCTTCGGCGACAGCCCGTCCAGCCAGGCCTTGCGCGCATGCACGGCAAACTGGGTCACGCCTGCCGCGGCGCATTTGCCGATCAGGGTGCGCAGGCTTTCTTCCGGATCCTGGTCGTCAACCCCAATGCGGCACTTCACGGTCACGGGCAGCGCCACGGCATTTCGCATAGCAGCCATGCAATCGGCCACCAGCGCGGGCTCGCGCATCAGGCAGGCGCCGAAGCGGCCCGACTGCACCCGGTCGGACGGGCACCCGACATTCAGATTGATTTCGTCATAGCCGAAGTCCTCGGCGATGCGTGCGGCATCCGCCAACGCGCGGGGCTCGGAACCGCCCAATTGCAGGGCGACGGGATGTTCGGACGCATCGAAGCCCAGCAATTTCTGGCGGTCGCCGTGCAGGATGGCGTCTGCCGTCACCATTTCGGTGTAGAGCAGGGTGCGGCGAGTCAATAGCCGGTGCAGCACGCGGCAATGCGTGTCGGTCCAGTCCATCATGGGCGCGATGGCGAAGACTTTTCCCGGATGATTCAAGCGGCTAACCTGCCTGGTGAAATTTGGCGCTTCCATACGCTGGAATCGTTCATCTGTCACGAAAGACCCTTCCTATGACACATGCTTCTCCGGACATGAAAGCAAAAGCCGAAGCGTTTCACGCACTTCACCAGGCGCCGGGAGCTTTCATCATCCCCAATCCCTGGGACCGTGGCTCGGCGCGCATTCTAGCGCATATGGGGTTCAAGGCGCTGGCGACCACCAGCATGGGATATGCCTTTTCCATCGGCCAGCGGGACAACAGCCTGACCCGCGACCAGACCCTGGCCAACGCCGCCGATATCGTGGCGTCCACCGATCTTCCGGTGAATGCGGATCTGGAAAATGGTTTTGGCGATGCGCCGGAAGAGACGGCGGAAACGATCCGCCTGTCCGCCGCGACAGGCATCTGCGGTGGCTCGATCGAAGATGCCAGCGGCAACCCCGATGCGCCCATCTATGACATCGGCCTGGCGGCGGAACGGGTGCGCGCGGCCGTGGCGGCGGCGCGGTCGCTGCCTTATCGCTTCACTCTGACGGCGCGGGCCGAGAATTATCTCTGGGGCCGTTCGGACCTGAAAGACACCATCAAGCGGCTTCAGACCTTCCAGGAGGCGGGCGCCGACGTGCTCTATGCGCCCGGATTGAAGACGCGCGAAGAGATCGCAGCGGTGGTCTCGTCGGTGGACCGGCCGGTCAATGTGGTGATGGGCCTGGTGGGCGCGCAACTGAGCCTGGAAGAATTGTCCCGGATCGGGGTCAAGCGGATCAGCGTGGGGAGCTCCTTGCAGCGTGCTGCGCTGGGCGCGTTCCTGCGTGCGGCCGGCGAAATGTCGGCCAAGGGGACTTTCACCTATGCCGCCGAGGCTGCTTCGCCCAAGGACGTGACTCCGATCTTCGACAGCTTCCTTTCCCGCTAGCGCTAGGACAGCGCCGTCAATTCAAAGCCCTGCAGCACGGCACGGTCGGCGATGGCGCGAAGTTCCGTGATGCGGCCATTTTCCATGGTGGTGGCCAGAACCAACAGCAGTTTTCCGTTGGGCGCGACGATGGCGCCGATCGCGCCATCGATCAGCGCGGCGCGCGCCG
>Ga0207695_10003438_pt1 | contig 22336 bp, 14 predicted proteins | sample KBSC54metaG_FD_184354 | JGI IMG/M metagenome (GOLD analysis project Ga0207695, IMG submission 184354) | Corn rhizosphere microbial communities from Kellogg Biological Station, Michigan, USA - KBS C5-4 metaG (SPAdes) (version 2) | ecosystem: Host-associated > Plants > Roots > Rhizosphere > Soil...
GAATTGCGCCATGGCCTTGTCGACCTCCGCGCGTCCCTGCGGAGACAATTCATCCGTGTGCCCTTGGCCGGTGGCGAAAAGATCTGGCCTGCATCCAGCCAGACGCGCTTGACGGATTTTTCTTTCGCGAACTTGCTGGTCCGATATTGGGCCGGCGTAAGGTCACCCAGGTCGAAAAAACCACGTTTACGGAAGAACCGCGCAATAGGAAATTGTGCTTCATAGCCTCCGTATCGTCGGCCAGGTTGTTCATGGCGCGCTGCGCGCTGGCCATTGTTTCGTTCAGATGCACACCGTTCTTCCCATCATTTTGCGGACGTGAACGTCCCCAGGGCTTGATTCATGTTGTCGGCCACCTGACCTGCGCCCTGGAGAATTGTGCAAGAGATACAGGTTCCCTCGAACGCTTCATCGGTGTTTCGCGTGAAGCTGCGCCTCACCGCGGGTGAAGACTTTTTGGCGGCTGCCGATTAAAAACAGCCCCACCCCGAACAATAGAATTCCTCCGATGAGAAACGCGCCACGCTAGCTTTTGGAGACAACATTTTTTCCCTCTTCTCCGGATGCGAGGACTCAGACCAGTTCATCGCGGCTATCGGCCAGTTCCTCCGGTGTGCCGGAAGCGATCATGCGGCCGTGTTTCAAAATACCCATCCGGTCTGCAAAGCCGCGAACGCGCGCCGCGTCGTGAGTCACGGCCACCAAAGTGGTCCCTTGCCTCTCTTTGGCTCCTGCAATAGGCCGTATATCTCTGCAGCGGTATCCAGACTGCTCCCAGGTTCATCCATCCGAAGAATAGGGGTGTCTGGGTTTTGCAGGCCTTCGGTCTGTGGACGCGGTTGCGAATTATCGGGCGCCGGCCACCCGATGACATTTACAACGCATTGAGTTCGGCGATCCTGGACTGGACTACCGCCGCGAATTCGTTCGCGTCCTGCGGCGAATAACCTCCCGCGCGGAATGCGTCACGAAGTTGGTCGGGCGATAGTTGGGCTAGTACTTGTCCCATCCACTTGGCATCGCTGCGTGGGATGTGTTTGCCGATCCAGCGCAGATCGACCCGGTGCACGAAGACCGGCAGATTGAAACTCTCAATCAACGTGGGACGGCCGGGGGCCGCGAAGTCCACATAATCGCCACTGTGACTGCTGATAAATTTCGAGCGCTTATACTCGCTGAGATTGCCACGGGACGCATCCAGCGATAGCGTAAAACCGCTGGTACCGAAACTGGCGCCCAGGTCGCTCACCATGTAGATTTGTTCAAGCTCGCCCGACCCATTGTCGCGTTTTGGCTGGTAAATGGCGTTGTTTGAATCCTTGAGATCCCAGTTATTCACAAGGGCCATTAGAACCCTCAGCCCATTGAATTCACGTGTACTAACGAATGGGTTAGAGGCCCACTGCCAGGTCCCAACTTTTTCCTGGCCCTTAAACGCTCGCTTGAGCCGGACGTTATGAATCGTACCGCCAGGTCCCACCTGGTCTTGTCCGCGATGGAGATGGCTCGGCAAGCCCTGAATGTGCAGTTCTTCCACAAAATAGTCTTCCGTGGTGAAATAGCCCGCCGCCCACACTAGGCGTGAGGCTACTACTTCCGGGCGGGCTTCGGCGCCCATCTTGACTTTCCACTTGACTCCGTCCTGGTCGCGAACGTCGAGCTTCGGGTTGGTACCCTCCATATCTTCCTGAAGGAAAGTAAATGTCCCACGAGGCTGATGGTCCTGGCCGCCTACTCCATAGCGTAAATCGAGCGAAGCAATATCCAGGGGATCGCGCCAAAGTATCGCCCTGGCGCCGTGACCCAGCTCAACCACGCCGGATCTCGCGGTATTGGGTGCATTGTTATCCGCCGGGATGGCCGGCATGACACATACAATCAAGAATGCAAGACATCGTAAAGTACTGGGCATACGGTACTTCTCCTTTTCATTGGAGCGGCGATCCTGTCGCTGCTTGAGAAGCAAGAACAAGGCCATTCTGGAGCGTTTTGAATCGAAACCAGGGACCCTGCGGAAACATCTATACAAGTGGCCGAAGAAGTTGGCGCATCCGGCAGGGACGTCCCTGATAGGTTGCCCGACCCAAACGGGCACGTATCAGTGATTTACCATGCAACACTACTCATCCCTTCGGCGGCGCGCCGCCATTTTCGGTCTCACGGCCAGCCTGACCTTAGCGTCAGCTTGGGCGCACTCTCAAAATGACAACCTCCCCAACTTCCAGAAGGTAGACGATCACGTCTATCGTGGGGCTCAGCCTACCGACAGCGGATTCAAGGATCTCGCACAATTGGGAATTAAAACGATTGTGGACCTTCGCGACATCGGGGAACACTCCCAGGCAAACGAAGAGAAGATCGTTACCGGGCTCGGTATGCGCTACGTCAGCATTCCGATGCACGGCCTGTCGACTCCCAAAGGCGATAAAGTCGCGGCCGTGCAGGCGCTGTTCAACGACACTACCAGCGGGCCGGTGTTCGTACATTGCAAGCGCGGAGCGGATCGTACCGGCATGGTGGTAGCGGTCTACCGGATCTCGCACGATCAGTGGGACAACAAAAAGGCGCTTACCGAAGCGAAATCATATGGCATGAGTTTCTTTGAGCGCGCCATTCAAAGCTACGTGATGAACTATCGTCCGAGCGTCGCGCTGGCCACCGCCGGCGCGGATTCCGCTTCGCCGATAGCCGACACGCGCGGAGTGCGCTAACGCTACTCATCGCCGTGTCTCCTCCGCTTGTCTGAGAGGAATTGGATACCCACATAGGCGATCCAGGTTGGCTGGCCGTTGGACAGCGTAGGGGAAACGAGTCCACGGCCTCCCATTCCAATGAGCCGGAGCCAGTGCCTTCTCACGATTGGAATTCGGCCTCCAAGACCAAGAGTGGTTTCCCGGAATCTGTCAGCTCCGGGAGCCACTCCCACGTCGCGCTGGTCATACAGTTCTAAGTAAAGCTCGGTATCCTTCCTGAATTCGTGACCTGCGACGATTCCCTGAATCCACGAGTTCGTAACATCCTTACCACCCATCCAGTAGCCAACTTCCGCGCTGATGCGGATCCATCCGTAGTTGGCGTTGGCTTCGAGCGGAAGAAGCAATTGCGGGCCGGGCTCCGCAATACCGCGGGCTTCGGCGCGAGTGGGATTGTTCAAGAGAAGCTGAGGATATGTCGAGACGCTGAACTTGATCTCGCGCTCACCGTCGCGCACACGGGTTTTGGAGTGACGCTGATAGAAACGGTATTTCACGCCTAGCAGCGAGTTTCCGAACCCGGCAACCAGATGGCTTGGATCGCCACGAAATTCCTGCATGCTGAGTGGTGCTTCGTATTTGAGCTGGATCCGGTTTCCGACACCATAATTGATGTCGATATTAGGAGTATCATATGAACCCCCGAACGGACTGCGTTCACCAATAAACCCCATGTTGATCTCCCAATGTCCTTTCCCGGGAGTATCGGGGTCGTCCGATCGAAACGGTGGTCCGCCTTGAGCCAAGGCTACAGCTGGCAAAAGGGCGAAGGTGGCCGCTGCCATCGCCCGAGCATTTAGTATTTTCACAAGGTTCGGTTTATTGTCTCGGAGCTGAAGAAGACGACGTCCGAGTCTCGATCGTTGTCCCCAGAATCTCACCTGAAACCACCAGTTCAACGCGACGATTCGCCTGCCGCCCCGCCGCGGTTTTGTTATCCGCGACTGGCATCGTCTTTCCAAAGCCAGTTGCGGTCACTGCAGCAGGATCTATGGATTGCGAGACAAGATAGGCGCGTACGCTATTGGCGCGATTCTGTGAAAGCTTGAGATTATACTCATCGCCGCCGACGCTGTCGGTATGACCCTCAACGGCAATCTTCAAGCCAGGATGTCCCAGAATGATTCCGGCGACTTTGGCGAGTTTTTCACGGGCGCCGGGCTTCAACGAATACTTACCGCTATCGAAAAGGACGTCGGACATGTTGACGATTAATCCCCGTGCCGTATCACGAGTCTGGAGAATCGCATTGAATTGCGTCAACAATTGCTGCCGCAGCTGCGCCTGATCCTCTTCCGACTTGGCGCGCTGGCGCTCCGCCTCTTGCCGCAGGCGATCCGCATCGGCCGCCGCACTACGCGCACGATCGGCTTCGGCCGCGAGTTGCTGTTGTTGAGCCACTGCAGACTGTCGAGCTTCGTCGGCTGATCGCCGGGCTTCGATCGCCTCTTGTTTCACACGTTCGGCGTTGGCTGCAGCGGTCTCGGCCTCTTGTTTCGCCCGCTCGGCATCGGCTTTGGCCTTCTCAGCCGCGATTCGATCCGCGTCGGCTTGCGCCCGCAGTCGGGTTTGTTCCACTGCGTTCAAGCGCGCTGCCTCAGCCTTCTGTTTTTCAGCATTTTCGCGGGCGATGGCGGCCTGCCGTTCAGCTTCCGCGGCTTCTTCAGTTTGGCGCCGCAGCGCAATTACGCGAGCATCCTCGGCACGCACCACGGCCTCGCGCGCCATGGTTATCACCGGCTTTTGCCCGGGCTTCTGAAGCTGATAGCGCTGGGCCTGCCGCAAGGCATCGGTAGCCTTCTGGAAACTATCCTGGGAGTATTTCTCCGCGCCAGCCAAACGGGCGATTTGAACGGCGTTCTCGGCTTCGTACAACTCAAAGGGATCCTTTTTACCCACGCTGAGGGGCACGAATCGGCCCGTTCGTGTGTAGGCGCCGCGCGGAAGAAGTTCATACTTCGCATTGATGCTTTCAACCACGCCCTGCGTATCGGGACGCGCGACATTCTCCATGACCACAGCATCACTGGGTTGGGTCACGCCGTAATACGGTTCCGCCGTGACGATTAAGCCAAACGTCTGAATGTCGCTGGTGGCATCGATCTTGCTACGGGAGCCTTTACCGTAGTCATTTAATGTGAGTTCGCCGAGATTCACGGGGCGCCCGTCGGGCGAGATGGCCCACAGCACGTAAGTAAGATATTCAGGCCCGAAGCTGCTCGGCGCAGCCATATCTTTGAATTCGGCCGATACATGGATGACGCCGCGCTGGCTCTCCACTTTGGCCGACCCGCTGGCGGAAGGCATGAGAGGCGTGCCTTTAAAATCAAGTTTGCTGGCGCCGCTCCGATGCAGGTAGTTAACCGCCGGGGTCGTGCGTTCGACCACATCGATCCGATAGAGGGGCGTTTGCGTCGGATTCCGATCCTGCGCCGAGAGTAGCAGTCCCGTAGAAGCAGCAATCCATGCGAGTTTGGCAGAGTTAATCATTTGGTGTCGCATACGCGCGATGAAGAGCACGTGGACGGCCAATAACGGCCTTTGCGGCCAATCGAATAGCGCCTGCGTCCCGAACTAATCGACGAACTCTGCAAATTTTGCTGGTAAGACAATCCGCGCCGTGCAATTGCGGTCCACTACCGCTGCCCTCCCTGAGAGCTATGCGAGGAACGGTTTGGATACTTTGGATACAGGGATGCAACACCGATTCCATGAGCTTGACCAAGTACCAGGACAAGCGCGATTTCAAGCGTACTCCGGAGCCCAAAGGAGCCGCCCACCCAAAAAATTCCGCCAAGGAACTTTCGTTCGTCGTCCAAAAGCACCAAGCCAGCCATCTGCACTACGATTTCCGTTTGGAATGGAAGGGAGTTCTTCTTTCCTGGGCCGTCCCCAAAGGCCCATCCCTGGATCCGTCCGTGAAACGTCTCGCGATGCCTGTGGAGGACCATCCGCTCGAATACGGCGGCTTTGAAGGCGTGATCCCAGAAGGGCAATACGGGGGAGGCACCGTCATGGTTTGGGATCGCGGGGTATGGAGTCCGGAGGTGCCGGACGTCGATGAAGCTCTGCGAACAGGCCAATTGAAGTTTTCTCTGTACGGCGCCAAGTTGCGTGGCTCATGGGCACTGGTGAGGACCGCAATCGGCGGATCCCCTCGAACGAAATGGCTTCTGGTGAAACATCGTGATGGCTATGCTTCAACCGAGGACATCACGGTTGAAAAACCGCGTTCGGTGGTATCGAAACAGCTGCTCGCGGATATCGCCAAAGCGAATGGCGGAGACACGGTGAAAGCTGCCAAAGGGGATCCGCCGGCAAAAGCAAGAACGCCAGTGAGACGACGGGCGTGAACTAATATTTCGGATTTCGCCTGCCGTTCTTCTGGAAGTGCAATTGCAAGTATCCCATCGGACCTTATGAGAATCCGAGCTTTGCCGGGACGCTGTCTTCTCCTTCTTCCAATTGTTTTGAGCGCATTCTCTGTCTCCGCTAGCGGAGTTCCACGCAAGGCGTCACGCAAGCCCACGCATGCGAAGAGCGCCCCAGCGGTTAAATACGATTTAGCGGCGGTCAATAATCCGGCTACCACCGATCCATTAGAGGAGAAAGCAGCTGGTACGGCGGCGCTGCGCGCGGAGATCCTTCTGGATCGCAGCCATTTCTCGGTCGGTGAAATCGATGGCCGTATCGGCACCAATGCTCTTCATGCCATCGCTGGCTTTCGGGCGGCGCATGGGTTGCCTCCGGGTACTTCCGTCGATGCCGACGTTTGGAAGGCGCTTAATGCCGATACCATGCCCGCAGTCGTGGAATACACGCTGACTGAGGACGACGTAAAGGGTCCTTTTGTGAAAGTACCGGCCAGTATGATGCTCAAGGCTAAGTTAAAGTACCTTGGCTACAGTTCCGCGCTGGAAGGTATCGCCGAGAAGTTTCACATTAACCCAGCTTTGCTGCAACGACTGAACCCAGGAAGTAAATTCACCACCGCCGGCGAGAAGATATATGTGCCAAATGTCCCCGCGGAACTCAGCGCCAAGGCCGCCAAAGTGGTGGTCTCAAAATCCGACTCGACCGTCAAAGTATTAAACGACATGGGACAAGTAATCGCTCAGTATCCCTGTACCAGCGGGAGCGAACACGATCCCTTGCCAATTGGCGAATGGACGGTCACCGGCGTTTTCAAGAACCCAAAGTTCAACTACAATCCCGACTTGTTTTGGGACGCGAAAGCATCGGACTCCAAAGCGACGATCGCTCCCGGTCCTAACAATCCGGTCGGAAGGGTATGGATCGACTTGTCCAAAGAACATTATGGTATCCATGGAACTCCGTCGCCGGCACTAATCGGACACACGGAGTCGCACGGCTGCATCCGTCTTACGAACTGGAGTGCGATGGAGTTGGCGGGGATGGTCGAAAAAGGAACGCCCGTTAGCCTGACGGAATGACGCCGAGCCCATTCTTCGAGGACGATGCCAGAGCTTGGCGCGATGGACCGCAGCCTTAGCAACGCCGAGATCGCCGATCGTTTGGCCAGTCTTGCCCAGTTATTATCGACCCAAAAAGAGAATCCCTACAAGATTAAGGCTTACCAAAGGGCCGCGGCCAAAGTTCGGACGTTATCCGAAAGCGTGGATGAACTGGTGCGCGACGAATCGGACCTTACCGAATACGCGGGTATCGGAAAGGCCATTAGCAGTGCTATCCAGGAAATCGTACAAACCGGCACGTTGGGCAAACTGGAGAAACTCCGCTCCCAAGCAAGCCCCGAGCTCGCGAGTATCAGCGCTTACCCGCGGCTGGATCCTAAGAGAGTTCTTCGCATTTATAAAAAGCTTGGAATTTCTTCGGTGGAGGCCCTTCGCGAACAGCTCAAACACGGCGAAATCGAAAGGAAACTGGGTCCTCGCATGGCCCAGCATATTCGTCAGGGCCTGACGGAAACACATGCGATGCTGCTATACAAAGCCGATGATTTGCGTGTTGCCGTCGAAGATTTTCTGCTCGGCAAGTGCGGAGTAAGAAGAGCCGAAGCCGCCGGCGATTACCGGCGCAGGGCGGAGGTCATCGAAGAGCTTGGGTTTCTCGTCGACACGGATGACTTTCCCGCGGTAGTGTCAAAGCTGGAGCGGTATGGCGGACGAACGCCGCTCATCCGTTCGTCGAAGGATTCCGCACTGTTCGCGCTGTCATCGGGCATCGCACTGCGAATTGATGTCGCCCCGCGCAAAGACTGGGGTCTTGCGTTCATCGCCTGTACCGGTTCCAAGGCGCATCTGCGAAAATTAACCGCGGTAACGGGCAGTTTGAAATCGTTGAAGGCGAACGGTCCCTTCCCCGCGGAAACCGACGTTTATGGCGAATTTGGCCTGGCCTTCATGGAGCCAGAACTTCGGGAAGGACACGACGAGGTGCAACGCTCCTTAGCGGGCTCGCTTCCCGTTCTGATCACTGTGAACGACATCCGAGGCGAGTTGCACGCGCATTCCACTTCCAGCGATGGCTCCCATTCCATCGAACAGATGGCAGCGGCGGCGCGCGACAGAGGATACGAATATATCGGCATCACAGACCACTCCCAGAGCCTGAAGATTGCACGGGGAGTCTCCGTGGAAGATCTGTGGAAACAGATTCGCTTTATTGACCGATTGAATGAACGCCTAAGCGGTATCAGGATTCTAAAATCGTCTGAAGTCGACATCTTGGCCGACGGGTCGCTCGATTATCCAGACGATCTGTTGCGTGAACTGGATTACACGGTTTGCTCGATTCATTCACGATTTGGTCTGGGGAAGCGCGAGCAGACAGAACGCATCCTCCGCGCTATGGACAATCGGCATTTCAACCTCCTGGGACATGCGACGGGCCGGCTTCTTCTCAAGCGTCCAGGCTATGAACTCGACATAGAGCGCATTATCGGGCACGCAAAACAGAACGGATGTTTTTTCGAGATCAATTCCAGTCCTGACCGTCTGGACCTGTCAGCGGAGCATGCTCGACTCGCTCATGCGGCCGGAGTGAAGATTGCTGTTTCGACTGATGCCCACAGCACGCGGGAGTTTGGTCTGAATCGCTATGGAATCGATCAGGCACGGCGCGCTGGCTTGGAAAAGTCCGACGTGCTGAATTGCCTGCCGTGGAAAACGCTCGAACCGTTGTTTAAACGATAACCTCCAATGACACGTGGAACTCGAATTGCTCTGCTCTCCGAGGAGGATGGTCAATGTTTGAATGGATGCTGCCGGAGAACCACGCAATCGCGATCCTGAAGAAGGATCACGATGCCGTCAAAGAGCTCTTCGACAAATTCGAGAAAGCGGAGAAAACCGCCGTCAAGGAGAAAATTATCGATCAGGCGGTGACGGCGCTGAAGCTTCACGCGGTACTGGAAGAAGAACTTTTCTATCCGGCGGTTCGAGCCCACGTCGGTAGTGAGGTGATGAACGAAGCCGATGAAGAACACCACGTGGCGAAGGTTCTCATTGCCGAACTCGATAGCCCGTTTGGGAAGAACGACCACCGCGATGCGAAGTTTACGGTCCTCGCGGAAAGCGTCCGGCATCACATCAAGGAAGAGGAAAACCAGATGCTCCCAAAGGCCAAGGAGCTGGATATCGACTTTGAAGCCCTGGGAGAACGGATGCTGAATCGCAAGAAGGAATTGCTCGCCAAAGGAATTCCGGTTGACGCCGAGCACCGAATGATAGCGAAGACCAACGGCAAGGCCGACTCCCCCGCGGCGGCTGCGCGACGAAAGGTTTCGAATTCGAGAGCTGCTTCTTCGAAGAGCACCGAGGGAACTCGACGGAAGACCGAATCATACGTCCAGTAAGGAGATAAACCACGACTATGGCAAAGAAATCGACATCGCCCCGATCCAAAGGGAAAAGCAAAGTCCACAAAGTCATGAAGGAGCACAAGGAAGGCACGCTCAAGTCTGGCAGCGGCAAGAAAGTCAAAAGTCGCAAACAGGCCGTGGCGATTGCCCTCAGCGAAGCTCGCAAATCCGGCGCCAAGATCCCTAAGAAAAAGAAAAAGAGCTCATAGACGCTGGGGCAAGTCTCTGAAACAAACGTCCGAACCTGGGGTCTAACGTCCTAGCTATGCCAACCGCAGCGGAAATCTTGATCGATACCGTTATGGACTGGGGGGTTGAAATAATTTTCGGCATCCCCGGCGACGGAATCAACGGATTGATAGAGGCAATCCGCAAACGGCAGGAAGAAAAGCAACTGCGCTTTATTCAGGTTCGTCATGAGGAAGCTGCGGCGTTTATGGCGTGTAGCTACGCGAAATTCACGGGCAAGCTCGGATGCTGCCTGGCGACGTCTGGCCCCGGAGGAATTCATCTCTTAAACGGGCTCTACGACGCCAAATTGGACGGAGCACCCGTGCTGGCGATCACTGGCCTGCAATTTCACGACCTGCTGGGCACCCATACCCAGCAGGATGTGGCCTTGGACAAACTGTTCATCGACGTAGCCGGATACAACGAACGGATCATGGGCGCCGCGCACGTGCAGAATGTCACCGAGCTCGCCTGCCGCACCGCGCTGACTCGAAGGTGTGTGGCGCATATTACTATTCCTGTCGATGTTCAAGATCAAACTCTGGGCAAAGATGAGCGGTCCAAGCGTAACCGGCCCGGGCATGTCTCCCGCGTCTCTACGCATCGCGTTCAGTTGCCCGCAAGGACAGATTTGGAGAGAGCTGCGGAGGTTCTGAACAAGGGGAAGCGGATCGCGATTCTGGCAGGGCAAGGCGCTTTGGAGGCAGGAGCGGAACTGGAGTACATCGCCGAACTGCTGGGCGCTCCCATCGTCAAGGCCTTGTTAGGGAAGTCATGTGTTCCAGACGATAGCCCATACACTACAGGTGGAATCGGGCTCCTGGGGACGAAACCGTCTGAAGAGGCGCTCCAAAATTGCGACATATTGTTCATAGTGGGTTCGTCGTTTCCGTACATTGAGTTTTATCCGAAGCAGGCAGACGTGCCGGCCGTTCAACTGGACATTGATGCTGCGCGGATCGGTTTACGCTACCCGGTGGAGGTAGGGCTGGTAGGCGACGCTAAGTGCGGGCTCACGGCATTAATCCCCTTGTTACGTCGAAACAAGAGCCGCCGGTTCCTTGAAAAGGCACAGGATGCGATGAAGGAGTGGCGGAAGACACTCCTCGTTCGCGCCACCGACATGAGCATGCCGATGAAGCCGCAGGTCATTGCCCATGAATTAGGACGCCGGCTGCCAGACAACGCAATTGTCACCAGCGATTCCGGAACCATCACCACTTGGTGGGCGCGTCATATTCCCTCAAAACGTGGCCAGATGCATTCTTGCTCCGGCAACCTTGCAACCATGGCTTGCGGACTGCCCTACGCGATTGCGGCGCAGCTCGCCTATCCCGACCGCACTGTAGTTGCCTTCGTCGGAGACGGTGGCCTTTCCATGCTCATGGCGGAAATGGCAACATGCATGAAATATCGCTTGCCCATCAAAATCGTGGTGATCAAGAACAACTATCTGGGACAAATCATGTGGGAACAAATCGCGTTCTTGGGCAATCCCGAGTTCGCCTGCGATCTGCAACCCATCGATTTCGCGGCTGTCGCGCGAGGCTTCGGCATGGCAGCGTTTACCCTCGAAGATCCGAAGCGCGCTCCCGCCATCGTTGACGAGGCCCTGAACCATAAAGGCCCTGTGCTCATCGAGGCACTCGTTGACCCGTTCTTGCCGCCTCTTCCCCCAAAAATCACGCCCGATCAGGCTCTTCACTTCGCGGAGGCAATCGCTCGCGGTACTCCTGCGCGCGGCAAGATCATGAAAGCCATCCTCGGCGAAAAGACACGCGAACTGGTCTAATTCATAAAAGACCCATTCCGGTATAGACTGGCCCCCGTACATGGTGCCGCTGCTTCTTGCCTCCCCCACGGACGATCGTTCATTCAGCCTGTTAAGCTAGTTCAGAATAAAACTCAACCACGGCGCAAGGGCGTTTTCGTAACTGGCGTTCTGTTGCCAAGGAGGAAGAAATGTCGGCCAACCTCAGATCGTTGATCGGTAAGCTGAACGAAACGGCTCGTGCCACGTTAGAGGCAGCGGCGGGCCTGTGCCTGGCGCGTACCCACTATGACATCGAGATCGAACATTTCCTTCTTAAGGCGTTGGATACTTCGGATAACGACCTGGCGTGCATTCTGCGGCATTTTGAAATCGACACCTCTCGCCTCACAGCCGAACTGACTCGCAGTTTGGACAAGCTGAAATCGGGCAACGCGCGAACTCCGGCGTTTAGTCCTTCCCTGGTCAAAATGTTGACGGAGGCCTGGTCCATCGGCTCCATCGATTTCGACGCGACCAAGGTGCGGACGGGATTCACTGTGCTGGCGTTGGTCTCGAACGATGAATTAATTCGCCTGGTTCGCGACGTGAGCCGCGAATTCCCTAAGATCGATGCGAGTGTCCTCCACAAGGAATTCGCTTCCATCGTGGACGGCTCCCGCGAAGAGGAAGTGGCTGCCGAACGTCCGGAAGCTGCCGCGCAAGGTGGCGCTCCTAAGGTGTCGGGCAAGACGCCAAATCTGGATCAGTTCACGGTCAACCTCACTGAAAACGCGAAGCAAGGCAAGATCGATCCCGTCCTGGGCCGGGATTTCGAGATTCGCCAGTTAATCGACATCCTGATGCGCCGCCGGCAGAACAACCCCATCCTTACGGGGGAGGCGGGTGTCGGCAAGACCGCGGTGGTCGAAGGATTCGCGATTCGGGTGGCTAACGGAGACGTTCCACCGGCCCTGCGGAACGTGACCCTGCGGAGCCTCGATCTCGCGCTGCTGCAGGCCGGCGCCGGCGTAAAAGGCGAGTTCGAGAACCGGCTGAAGGGCTTAATCACGGAGGTCAAGAGCTCGCCGACTCCTATCATCCTGTTCATTGACGAAGCGCACACGATGATTGGCGCGGGTGGACAAGCCGGGCAAAACGACGCGGCCAATCTTTTGAAGCCCGCGTTAGCGCGCGGCGAGCTTCGAACCATCGCCGCTACAACGTGGTCTGAATACAAAAAGTATTTCGAGAAAGACGCCGCGCTGGCCCGGCGCTTCCAAGTGGTCAAAGTAGAAGAACCCAGCGAAACGCAATGTTCTGTAATGCTGCGCGGGATCGTGGCGTTTCTCGAGAAACACCACAACGTACGCATCTTCGATGAGGCGGTTTCAGCCGCGGTACGCCTGTCGAACCGATATTTGGCCGGCCGCCAATTGCCGGATAAAGCGGTGAGCGTGCTGGACACAGCCTGCGCGCGCCTGTCTCTGGGGCAGAACGCGACTCCGCCGGCCATCGAGGACGTGACTCGCCGGATCGACGACCTGGCGGTTCAGGAACGGATTTTGAATCGCGAGACAGCAGCAGGATCGGATCATCGGGAGCGGCTTGAACAAATCGCCCAGGAACGGAAAGAGACAGAAGCCCAACTCACGGCGCTGCACGAACGGTGGGAAAAAACAAAGGGTCTGGTGGAAAAGATTCGAGAGCTGCGCACCCAACTTGAGTCGGCCGCAGCCGGCGAAGCCCCGGCTGAATCTCCTGTCGACGTGGCGGCGCTCCGTTCGGAATTGAACCGGCTCAATAGTGAACTGGATGTTCTGCAAGGGGAAGAGCCCTTGATGCGAGTTTGCGTGGACAGTCAGATTGTGGGCGAGGTCATCTCCGGCTGGACCGGGATCCCCGTCGGGAAAATGGTGCGGGACGAAATCGCCATGGTCCTCGATTTGGAGTCTCATCTGGGCCGCCGCGTAATCGGGCAATCGCACGGCTTGCAGCACATCAGCCAACGCATCGCCACGTCACGAGCCAGCCTGGACGATCCGGGCAAGCCGGTCGGCGTATTTTTACTCGTCGGCCCCAGCGGCGTCGGCAAAACGGAAACGGCCCTGGCGCTATCGGACCTGTTGTATGGCGGTGAGCGAAACCTGATCACCATTAACATGTCCGAGTTCCAAGAGGCCCATACAGTATCTTCTTTGAAGGGTTCGCCTCCGGGGTATGTAGGCTACGGTGAGGGCGGCGTCTTGACGGAGGCGGTGCGGCGCCGGCCTTATTCGGTCGTTCTGCTGGATGAAGTGGAGAAAGCACATCCCGACGTGCTGGAGCTCTTCTATCAAGTGTTCGATAAGGGCGTTATGGAAGACGGTGAAGGACGCGAAATCGATTTTAAGAACACGATCATTTTATTAACTAGCAATGCGTGCACCGACCAGATGATGGAGCTGTGTTCCGATCCCGCAGCATTGCCGGATGCAACCGAACTGGTGGACGAGCTAAAACCCGCGCTGAACAAGATCTTCAAACCCGCATTCCTCGGGCGGATGGTGATTATTCCGTACTATCCGATCCGTGACGAGGCTTTGAAGCGCATCATCGGTCTCAAGCTGGGGAAGATCAAACGACGCCTCAAGGAAAACCACAAGCTTGACTTAATCTACGATGACATGCTGGTGGACGCGGTCGCCGACCGTTGTACCGAAGTGGAGAGCGGCGCGCGAAACGTGGATAACATCCTGACCAACACACTACTTCCGGAAATGTCCAGAAGGCTCCTGGAAAGCATGGTGGAGGGACAAAAAATCAACGAGATTCGAGTGGGTGTGGCCGAAGACGGATCATTTAGTTACGCCTGAGACTGCGGCCGTTTTCCCTGGCTTGTCGACGCCGAAATCGTAACCCTTGCCCAGCAGGCCCTTCTTTTCATCGCCGCTGCCGAGGATAAAGAAGAGATACTCTCCCGGCTTGCTCAGCGGAACGGTGAGGCGGTAGATCCCGGGGACGATCTCCTTGGATTCAAACTGCTTGACCGAACTGACGGGGAATACAGGCTTGCCCGGCTTCTTCCCGAAATCGAGATCGCGCTGTTTTCCGGAAGGATCCACGCTGAGCAGAGCCAAGTCATCAATGCTGGCTTTCTCCCCTAGTCGAAAAAAGAAAATCGCGGAGGGTCCGGTTGCGCGGGTCTTGGCGGCTTCGCCGATCAGCGAACCAATGATGTGGCCATTCAACAAACCTCCCGACAGCGAGGCCATCTTGCCGGGCTGTTTAGAGGGCACCACCGGCTTAAGATCGAGCGCGTCAAAACTCACTTCGCTCTTCAGGTAATAAATGCCCGCTTCCGGAGGCAACTTGAGTATTCGCGGATCGGACGGCGGCTTCGATTTTGCAGGCGGCGGCTGCTGTGGCGGCGAAACTGCGATCGCCGTCGGAGTCGGAGTGGGGGCAGGGGGGGGCGGAGGAGTATAGGGCTGGCTGGGATTCCGCATGTAGCCGATCACGGCATCGCTAATACCCATATCCCTAAGGGCGGCGACCTCGTCCGAATTCAAATCAAACGGTTTCGCGTTGCGCTTCACTTGGTTGATGATGAATTCGTCCGTCATCCCTTGCTTGGCGTAGGCGAGGACGTCTTCAAGCGTCAACGCGCCCTCGGACACTTTGGGCGCATCCTGGGCGCGCAAAAGCGAAAGGGCGGCTAATACAATCCCAGCAACCCATGCTCGTGTCATAACATCCCTTAAGCCTGCATCAGATCGGCCCGTGGTCCTTGCGTGCTGTCTGCGGAGAAGATAGCCTAAGAAATACTGTCTTTACCCGGCAGAACGATGCAACCCACTAATTCGTCTCCGACGGTATCCAGGTCCGATACACTCGCATTACTGTATCAGAATATCCTAACCGGGATCGTGCGAATACAGGGTGGGCGCCAGCCTCTGACCGATGTGGATACATTCCGCCGGCGCATGAGGGCTGCGCTTCAAGAGGTGGAACGCGAAGCCAGCGCCGCCGGTTACGGATCGGCAGAGCTGCGCGACGCCGAATTCGCGGTAGTGGCGTTTCTGGATGAAGCCATCCTTTCTTCCAAGGAGCCAAAGGCCGAGGAATGGCGCAAAAAACCCTTAAATGTCGAGCTTTTTGGGCAGGCCGTGGCGGGCGACGTGTTTTTCGATAAGTTACTGGACATCGAGCGCCGCCGCGATTCCGCGCAGTTAGCCGATTTATTGGAGGTGTACCTACTTTGCCTCCTTCTCGGTTTTGAAGGACGATTTGCTCCGCCCTTGCGGGGGGAGGCTTATCGCATCATGGAACGGCTGCGCACCCGCATCGAATCGATCCGCGGATCCGATTACAAGGTATCCCCACCCATGGAATTCCGCGCGGAAATGCCGGTGGCTGCTCCCGCAGCCTCCGAAAAATGGAAATGGTGGGTCCTGGGGTCGCTAGCCGCCCTGTTGCTCCTATTCCTGGTCTATAAGTGGAGCTTGTCCTGGCGGGCAGACCAGTTGGAGTCGTTCCTGGCGAGTCCCGAAAGCGTAATCGCAGTTGCCATTTTATGATCCGCAGACTCCTGTTCATCCTGTTCCTGTATATCCTGCTGGTCTGGCTGATCGTTTTCTATTTCTATCACCCCGATACGAGCGTGGTGCTGGATAAAGGGCTGCTATGGACAGCCGGCGGGGTGGCCGCATTGCTAGTGTGGCTTGTCGCCGACTGGGTCCTGGGGTGGTGGCGCGTGCGACGCGCGCAACGGCCCGCTACTCCGGTTGTACGCACGGCGGCTGCGGCGCCGACTCACGAAGATGACACAGCGCTCCTGAACTTGCTGCGTGAAGCCGACCAGCGGCTGGCACAGGCACCCGATGCGCCAGCGGCTAAGGCTTTGGATCTGCCGCTGTATCTGATCCTGGGGCCCGAAGCGGTCGGTAAGACCGCTGTAGTGTCTAACGGGGGAATCGAACCCACGCTGCTTGCCGGTCAAGCCGCGGGCGGCGCAGGCGGCGTCAATCCTACACGCGTCGCGAATCTCTGGCTGGCACAGAAATCGCTCTTTCTTGAGGTGAGTGGCCGTGTCTTTGCAAGCGAGCCCGGCCGATTCGCGGAATTCCTTAGCCGGTTGCAGCCGGCATTAAACCAACCAAAATGGAAGTCCTTTTGGAAACCGGCGCAATCCACGATCCCCTTGCGGGCAGTCTTGTTGTTTTTCGATTCGCGGGAGTTTTCCGGAACTCCCGAGTTATCCAAGATGGATCGTGCGGCCCAGCAGGTTCGAGAACGCTTGTCATCGGTCGCCAGTGTTCTAGGAACTGAGTTCCCCGTCTACGTAATCTTCACCAAGCTTGATGCCCTGCCCTTCTTCGGGGATTTTTTCGCCCGTATGCCGGACGGCGAAATCGGCCAGGTACTCGGCGTTTTGGCGCCAGAAAACCCGCAGGGCGGAGCAGAGGATCGGGTGTGGGCCGAAGCTGCCACCAAACGTCTGAACGCCTGTTTCAATTCTTTGTTCTTGCGGCTTAGCGATCGGCGGCTAATTGCCCTGGCGCAGGAACTGGATGCCAGCCGCAAGCCCTCCGTTTACGAATTTCCGCGAGAATTCAAGCGAATTCGCACCCCCCTGGTCCAGTTTCTGGTGGACGTATTTAAACCCGATCCATTGAAGGCCAGCCCGCGACTGCGCGGGTTTTTCTTTACGGGCACCCGGAAAGCGGAACGTGCGGGCGCCGCCATCGACCTGGGGGCGACAACTAGCTTTCAGCCCCTGAGCGGCGCACCTGGAGCTACCCAGATCTTCCGGCCGGACGTGACCTCCATGTTCTCCAAAGTCCCGGCTAAATCCGGATCCGTCTCTTTGGTGGACCGCTGGATGTTCGTGACGGATTTCTTCCTCAAGGTGTTGGCTCAGGATCGTCCACGCGTGCGGCACGTGGCGGCTAGATCGCAAATTGAGCCTTACCGTCAAATCGCCATCGGCGTCGCTGCAGCCTTGGTCCTGTTCTTTACCTTTGTGTGGACGCTCTCCTGGATCGGAAACTGGCGCCTTGTGTCTGCCGTCAGGACTTCCGTCGAAAATGCCCAGCGCGGCGGCGCGGCTTTGAACTTGCCTAATCTGCAAGCGCTCGATGAACTGCGTCAGCAACTGGAAGCATTGGAAAAAGACAATTCTTGGAGCCTCCATTGGGGGCTGTACACCGGCGACACTCTGTACGCCAGCGCACGAAAGGCCTATTTTGACCGGCTCAAAGGGCTAAGTCTGGACCGGCTTAACCTGACGCTAGCATCCAAGCTGGTGCAAGCCGGCAAGAGCAATCCGTCGGAGGGCACCACGCCCACCTATGACCGTCTAAAGACCCATCGCACGATTACGGCCTTGGCTTGCCCTGTGGACCAGCCTCTGGTCTCGAGTGTCCTGAAGGACACCATCAGGGACGCCCATCCCGGTTTGGACGACGAGCAAACCGTACTTCTGCGGGCGCAGTTGGATTACTACGCGTCGCATCTGGGCAAAAAAGACGACCTAACCGTATCGCTTCCCGAGGATCCCATAGCGGAAGCGAACGCGCGTGCGTTCCTGCGCCAGGCTGGCGGAGTCGAACAACAGGTTCGCGCCCTGATCAATGACGTGAATCAGCAGGTCAAGCCGCTTTCCGTCGCGGACTACGCGGATGACTATAAGTCAGTTCTAACCGGGCCAACCGAAATCGCGGGAGCCTTTACAAAGCCCGGCCAAGTACTGTTCGAAGGCCGGGTGGATAAGGGGAATTTTGGCAGCGGCGGCGAACAGTGCGTCATGGGGGATTCCCCCGGATTGGCGCAGCAGGGCGCGGACCTTCAAGTCAAGGATCGAATCCGGTCGCGTTACTACAGACAGTATGCCGATGCCTGGAGGGATTTTCTGGCCGCCTTTAACGTCATCCGCTATTCCGGATCCGACGACGCCGCTCGACGGCTCGGCATCCTGGGCGGACCCCGATCCCCGCTGCTCGGGATCGTGAGGATGGCGGCCATCAATACCAGTTTTCCGCCACCCAAGCCTGGAGAGCCGAGCATGTGGGACAAGGCCGCGCAGACTGTTGGTCTGGGTGGTTTGGTGCAGGCCAAAGCCAAGGGCGAAAAGGCCGTGACGCAGGTCCAGCAACTCATTCCGGATAATTCAGTCATGATGACCGCCGGGGATATCTTCCGTTTGTTCCAGCCGGTTCTGTTCACCACCCCGCCCGAGCTCGACCGGCTGGTCAACGACAATGACATGGGCTATGTGACCGGCCTCCGAGGCCTGCAGCAAAGCCTGGAAGCATACGGCCGCGCCACCCAGGCCGAGAAGCCTACCGCGATTCCGCAGGCGCAAGCAGCGCTCTCGCAGGCGCGGATGGCCCATGCCGCACTCGCAGACAAATTCACGGATGTAGGCAACGAAGGTTTGAGCCGGATTGTATCGAACCTTCTGCTACAGCCAATTTCGTGGGCCGCTCCGGTCATTCCGGCCAACAACCTTACCCTTTCAGGCGGGAAGAAGAACGAAGATCTTAAAAAATTCTGCGCTGAAATGCGGCCTATTCTTTCGAAGTATCCGTTTAGCCCGCAGAGCCAGATGGATTCGACGTTGAACGACGTCGAAGCCGGATTCGCTCCGGGCAAGGGATACGTCTCGAAATACATGCTGGCGTCGGGGGCTGACCTGGCGGTACGCACACCGCAAGGATGGGCCCAGAATCCGGCCTTACAGGGAATGAAGGTGTCGCCGGAACTGCTGGCGTTTCTCGACCGGTCTCAACAGCTTACCGGCGCGCTCTTTAATGAGGCCGGAATGATCCAAACCAAGCTACGGTACGTTTTGCGGGCGCCCAAACAAAGCATCGCATTCCGGCTCACGATCGACGGGAACGAGCCCCTAAAGTCGACCGACGTGCTTCAAAAGACGTTCTACTGGCCCGCCGCTACCGGCGCCAGACAGGGAGCCGAAGGTTTGTTTGAGGGATCGCCCGGAGGTTTCGGGCGGTATGACGGTTTATGGGGAGTTTTCCACCTGTTTCAGAATGCCGATGACCGCCCTTACGGGACGAAGCGTGTGCAATGGAGCGAGATTCGCGGCCGCGGTATAGCCGTTCCACAAAAGCTTGATCCGGCCCCGCAGGTCGAGTTCGTGGCTTTCCCCGGCGACGTGGATTTATTTAACCCCAAGTTCTTCGAATCGCTACAGTGCCCGACGCGGGCGGTTGTAGTGAATTAATACGAAGATTGCCGAGTCGCATCGGCTGAAACGCGGGAGTACCATCAAATAGTAGTCCGCATGGCCAGGCTTATCGGCAGATACGAGATCTTGACCGAAATTGGCCGCGGCGGTTTTGGGCACGTGTATCGCGGGCTCGACCCCACCGTGGGCCGGTCGGTTGCCATCAAGACTCTGGCTTCCGACGGCGATGCCGGGATGCTCACGCGCTTCCGCAACGAAGCCACCGCATCCGGCCGCCTTCGACACCCCAACATCGTTACTATCTATGACTTCGGCGAACAGGACGGTGTGCCCTACATCGTCATGGAGCTGCTCGAAGGGCAGGATCTGCAGCAGGTCATCTCGGGACCCACACCGGTATCGGCGCTGAACAAAGTCCAGATCATGACCCAGATTGCCGCGGGCCTGCAACACGCCCACGCGCACGGCGTTATTCATCGCGATGTCAAGCCGGCCAACGTCATGGTCCTGCCCGACGGCAGCGTCAAGATCATGGATTTCGGAATCGCGCTGATCACCCAGGCAACCGAATCCCGTTTGACGCCGCGAGGCGCCATGATCGGAACTTTCCGCTATATGGCGCCGGAGCAGTTCCGCAACGCCCAGACCGATGCGCGCAGCGACATTTTCGCCTACGGACTAATTTTTTACGAGCTTCTCAGCGGCGTCCATCCGTTTCATGCGGCGGACGCCGGGGCGCTCATGTACAACATTCTGAGTGTCGATCCGGTGCCCATCGGCGAACTTGTCCCGGACTGTCCAACGGAACTTCAAGCTGTCATTGGAAGGCTTCTCAAAAAAGATCCTGAGGCCAGGTACCAAAACCTGGACGATGTACTGTTCGACATCCAGCCGGCTCTCGGCGAGCTTCGCAGGAAACGCGCCCAGGAGCTGTTACAGGAAGTGGAGACGGCCAAATCCGCGCAGCGCTTCGACACCGCGCAAGACTTGGTCCGGCAAATTCTCGAGCTGACTCCCGGCGATGACGGAGCGCGCAAACTGCGCGAAGGAATTCAAATCGAGCTACGCCGTCAGGCCGTTCGTCCCAAAGTCGATGCGCTCATCAAAACCGGCCGGGAAGCGTTGGCCGCCGGCAGGCCGTCGGACGCCGTCGAGAGATTCGAATCGGCCATCCGGCTTGCGGACGTGCCCGAAGTGGGTCCGCTGCTTGAAGAGGCTCGTGCGGGAGTGCAACGGTCGCGTGAGGCGTCACGCCTCGCGGCGGAAGCAGAGAACGCTCACAAGAGCGGGGACATCGCTGGGGCGTTCGGACTGGCCCGGCAGGCCCTGGAACTGGCGCCGGATCCCGTAGCGCAACGAATTCTTGTCGAGGCGGAAACCGCGCTAGCTGAAGAGAAACGGCGTACGCAATTGGCTGAGGATTTGGCGCGGGCTCAGCGTCTGATCGATATTCGGTCGTGGGACGAGGCCTCGATGCTGATCGCCAAAATCGATCGGGAATTCCCCGGCAGTTTCGAGGCCGCAGTCTTAGCGGAGAAACGCCGCGCGGGCCTGGCGAAGGAAGAACGCGAAAAACTTTTGGCGTCCGGCTCGGCCGCCGCCCGGCAGCAGGTACAACAGGGAGATTTGTCCGGCGCCCTGGCAACGCTTGAGAAGCTCGCCGCCCAATTTCCGGAGTCCAGCGATGTCGAAAAGATGCTGGGCTTCGTGAGACTGGAGCTGGAGACTAAAACTCGCCGCGACTTTATCGGGAAGAACCTGGAGGAGGCGAAAGTCGCCGCCGGACGGCGGGAATTCGACCAAGCCATTCATCTATTGGATACGGCCCTGGCGCGCTATCCCGGTGATCCGGATTTGCAGCGCGTGCGGCGCAGTATTGCGGCTGAACAACGCGAGGCGATCCGGCGCTCCGACGCGGAAAAGGCGACCGCCGCGGCGAATTCTCTCCGCTCGCAGGGACGTTTCCCGGAAGCGTTGCCGCCGCTCGATGACTTTCTGGCTGCGCACGGCAACGATACCGCAATTACGAATTTGCGGGACCTGATTCTGAAAGAGCAGGAGGCTGCCCGGCGCGCCGCCGAGCTCCATGAATTTGTTCACCGTGCCAGGGGCCTGATGGCCGAAGGCCTGGCTGAAGATGCGACTGCATTGCTGAAGGCTCCGCCTTCCCATCTGAAAAATCACCCCGAAGTCACCGAGCTTCTGGGTGTGGCGCAACTGCAGCTCCAAGAGCAGGCGGAACGCAAGGTGGCCCTGGAGAAGGTGCTGGCGACCACTGACTGGCTTCGCCAGAAGGCATCCTTCGAGGAAGCGTTGCGCGCGCTGGATGCCTTTCAAATTAAGTATGGGCCAGACGCGAAGGTTGAAGCCGCCCGCAACGAACTACGTCAAGCTCAAAGGGACAAGGCGGCCAAGGATCTGCTGGCGCAAGGCACGGCGATGCTGTCCCGGGACCCCGCTGGCGCCACCGCACTTTTTGCTGCCGCGCCGCCCGATATTCGTCAACAGCCCGAAATCCAGAATCTTGAGCGCGCGGCATTGCGCGCCCTGGAGGAACAAAAGGCGCG
>Ga0207695_10003439_pt1 | contig 22335 bp, 16 predicted proteins | sample KBSC54metaG_FD_184354 | JGI IMG/M metagenome (GOLD analysis project Ga0207695, IMG submission 184354) | Corn rhizosphere microbial communities from Kellogg Biological Station, Michigan, USA - KBS C5-4 metaG (SPAdes) (version 2) | ecosystem: Host-associated > Plants > Roots > Rhizosphere > Soil...
GACCCGAAGGCGCATCCGCGCGTCAACGATGCGGAGCTCGACTACCTCGCCGAAGGCGGTGCGCTCGTCAACATCGACCAGGCGACCGGCGCGCGCGACGGCGGCCCGTCGATGCGTCACGTGAAGGCGCTGCTCAGGAACCGGATGCTCGTCGGCGTGTACGTCGCGCAGTACTGCATCAACGCGCTCACCTACTTCTTCATCACGTGGTTTCCCGTCTATCTCGTGCAGGCGCGCGGGATGTCGATCCTCAACGCGGGCCTGGTCGCGTCGATCCCGGCCGTGTGCGGGTTTCTCGGCGGGATTCTCGGCGGCATCGTGTCCGACGGGCTGCTCAAGCAGGGCCGGTCGCTGTCGGTCGCGCGCAAGGTGCCGATCGTGATCGGCATGCTGCTGTCGATGTCGATGATCGTCTGCAACTACACCGACTCGCACGTGCTCGTCGTGCTGTTCATGGCGCTGTCGTTCTTCGGCAAGGGCCTCGGCGCGCTCGGCTGGGCCGTCAACGCCGACACCGCGCCGCGCCAGATCGCCGGCCTGAGCGGCGCGCTGCTCAATACCTGCGGCAATCTTTCCAGCATCACGACGCCGATCGCGATCGGCTATATCGTCGACCGCAGCGGCTCGTTCAACGGCGCGCTGGTGTATGTCGTCGCGCACGCGCTCGTCGCCGTGATCTGCTATTTGTTCGTCGTCGGCGAAATTCGCCGCGTCGAGCTGAACTGAACGGCGCGGGCCGCGCCGGCGCGTCCGGCGGCCCGTGCATCACCGGAACCAGGAGCGAACCGATGTCCGAATCCCGCCGTGCCGGCACGCCGCGCGTCACGCGCATGCAGGTGATCCCCGTCGCCGGCCGCGACAGCATGCTGCTGAACCTGTGCGGCGCGCACGCGCCGTATTTCACGCGCAACCTCGTGATTCTCGACGACAGCAGCGGCCATACGGGCGTCGGCGAAGTGCCCGGCGGCGAAGGCATCCGTCAAGCGCTCGAACGGATGACCGACCTCGTCGTCGGCCAGTCGATCGGGCGTTACCAGGCGACGCTCAACGCGGTGCGCGCGGCGCTGTCCGGCGCGGCAGGCGGCGCCGGACGCACGATCCGGCACGAAGTGACGTCGGCCGGCGAGGCGGCCGTGCTGCGCCAGCCGCACGAGATCAACCTGCGGCTCGACAACGTGATCACCGCGATCGAGGCCGCGCTGCTGGACCTGCTCGGCCAGCATCTCGACGTGCCGGTCGCCGCGTTGCTCGGCGAAGGGCAGCAGCGCGACGCGGTGCCGATGCTCGCGTACCTGTTCTACATCGGCGAGCGTCGCCGCACCGACCTGCCGTATCGCGACGAAACGCATGCAACCGATCCGTGGTTCCGCCTGCGCAACGAAGCCGCGCTCACGCCGGCCGCGATCGCGCGGCAGGCCGAGGCCGCGGTCGAACGCTACGGCTTCGCCGATTTCAAGCTGAAGGGCGGCGTGATGGCCGGCGCGGACGAGATGGAAGCGATCGCGGCGATCAAGACGCGCTTTCCCGACGCCCGCGCGACGCTCGACCCGAACGGTGCGTGGTCGCTCGACGAAGCGGTCGCGCTGTGCCGCGGACAAGGCCACCTGCTCGCGTATGCCGAGGACCCATGCGGGCCGGAAGCCGGCTACTCGGGCCGCGAGGTGATGGCCGAATTCCGGCGGGCGACCGGCATCCCGACCGCGACCAACATGATCGCGACCGACTGGCGGCAGATGGATCACGCGGTGCGACTGCAGGCGGTCGACATCCCGCTCGCCGACCCGCACTTCTGGACGATGCAGGGTTCGGTGCGGCTCGCGCAGCTGTGCCGCGACTGGGGGCTCACATGGGGTTCCCACTCGAACAATCACTTCGACGTGTCGCTCGCGATGTTCACCCATGCGGCCGCGGCGGCGCCCGGCACGATCACCGCGATCGACACGCACTGGATCTGGCAGGAAGGCGACGCGCGGCTCACGCGCGAACCGCTCGCGATCGTCGGCGGGCAGGTGGCCGTGCCGGAGCGGCCGGGGCTGGGGATCGAGCTCGACATGGCGCAGGTCGAGGCCGCGCATGCGCTGTATCGGGAGGTGGGCGGCACGACGCGCGATGATGCGATGGCGATGCGGTATCTGGTGCCAGGGTGGACGTATGATCCGAAGCGGCCGAGTTTCGGGCGCGGATGACGGCGGCTGCAGCCGGCCTCATGCGCAAACCGCGCAAACCGCGCGAGCCGGTCGCCGGCTCGGCGGCACATTCACCACGCATTGCATTGCGCTGCGCTTCGCGCCGAACTCATCCACGTTATCGGTATTCATCGATTTCGAGCACGCCCCCGATCGATTCAATGAGCTTGCGCGTGGCCTCCGACACATACGGCACACGATTACCCGTCTCATTGTCCCAGTAGCAGAAGAATCGCATGCGCGCGCCAGCCCGTTCGACGCGCTCACGGAGATCGTCGCGGGGCAACGAGAGGCGGTCGATCAGATACCGAAGATGCGGCTCCAATCGATCGCTATGAACAGCAGGCTTGCTTTCCAACGCCCAAAGGTTGAGCTTTCCGGGCCGGGAACCGAGGCGTCCCGACGGTAGCAGATAGGGCTTTCCTCGCGTGATCGTTCGACTGGGGAAGACGCCGAAAAAGGCGGTCCACGTGTCCGGGTGCACGTCCTCCGACGAAATGATGAACGTCGCGTATGCGAGGATGTTTTCAGAAGGCGCCGGAGAGTCAGGGTGCATAGTCGTGAATGTTGTCCAGAATTACGCCTTTGAACTCGACGTCTCCGCTGTCGTGAAAGATGAGATTGTCGGCTGGTCCCAAGCCGTTTGCCGGCTTCAGCACATGCAGCATCTGCCCGAACGTCTTGCGATCGTACCCGAGCATCTTTGCCGCAAAGTTCGGGTTGTTGGTCGAGGCGGCCAATGATTCGACGCCATCGCTCGCTGCCCTACCAACGTAATCGAACGGACGCGCATCCCCGAGCAAAGTATCGGCACGTTGCGCAAACTCGGCTGTACGCCCTTCAGCGACAACGTCTTCCAGATAATCGATCAACGAGTCGGCAGATACGTCGCTCCACGTTGCCCAGTCCGGAAGCGGCTTGTCTACCGGCAATGCGGCCACCGACGGCACGCTTGCGCGTCGAAGGGGCCGTGAAAACGGCCGCGTCGACGGTTGATCGGCAACACCGCCAATACTTGGCACCGCACGGTCGATGGATACCGACACTCGTCCTTCCTCGATCGCTGATTTCAGCGCAGCAACCGGATCGCCTTTGAATAGACCAAGCTGCAATTCCCGAAGAAAGCCGGCAGCGCCTGTCGTCAGCCCCGTGTACTTCGGCCAATGGAGCATCAATTCCAAGACAGCGGAGCGGTGTTCAAGCGACTGTCGTGATCCACCGTCGGTGGACAGCGTCGCTCGCCTGCCGAACCCCATATCGATCGTCACCGAGGCCATGCCGCACTACTCCGCCATTATCATCCGGTGAATTGGGCAATGCGGAGCAGTTTCCGGTCAACCGGTGACGGAGGACTCCGCCAGCAGAATACGACTCGTGTCCGTTGAAAATTGCAGAGCTGTCAGGTGAGGAGATGCCGATAAGGGTGTAACGGAGCCCCCGATCAAATTGCGCCCAACCGTTACGGTTCGGTACGCCTCAGATAGGCATCCTGGATGCTATGCGTCTTCAGCGCGCGGCGAGTCGGAAGCGGGCGAGTTTCGGGCGTCGCCAATAGGCCCGCGTTCGCGTCGGCGGCCACGCGTCCTCCCCCCGGCGGCCCGCACTATCGGCTCCGCACACCCGGCAGCGCAGCCGCACTCCGCCCGACGCTGCGCGCGATCCGGTCCGCATGCGCCAGCCCCGGATCGAGCCCCGGGTCGTAGATCGTGAAGTCGATCCCCGCAACGCACCCGGACGCGACGAGCGGCCCGAGCAACGCATCGAGCCCATCGAAGTCCAGCCCCGGCGAGCCGGGCGAATCCACGGCAGGAAGTTGCGACTGATCGAGCACGTCGAGATCGACGTGCAGCCACACCCGCCGAAGCGCGCGCCTGTGCAGCCAGTCGACGAGTTCGCCAGCGACCGCGGCAGGCCCGCGCGCGAGCAACTGCTGGATCGTCGTTTGTGTGATCGCCGTTCGAACGATATCGCCGTAGGCAGCCTCGAACTCGGCGGTTTCGGCGTCGCGCTCGCCGACCTGGCATGCGTCGCGATCGTCGACGAGCGGGCCGTCCAGGTCCGGCCAGCACGTCAGCAGCGGCTCGCCCCGGCCGGTCGCCAGCGCGAGATCCATCCCGGCCGCAGAGCCGAGCCGCGTCGACGTGTCGTAATTGCCCGGATGGAAGAAGTCGCTGTGCCCGTCGACGTGGACGAGCCCGCGGCCCCCTGCGTGCCGGTTGCCCTGCAGGCACCCGAGCAGGATGCTGCAGTCGCCGCCGAGCACGATCGGAAAGGCGCCCCGCGCGAGCGCACCGGCGACGTGCGCGGCAAGTTCGAGCGAGAACGCGCGGATCGACACGCCGTTACGGATGCGGGTGCCGGGTTGCGGCTCGAACGTGTAGGCAGGATGCGGAAGCCACGCAACGCGCGCGCCCAGACGCACGGCGAGTCCGGTGGCGAGCAGCGCGTCCGGGCCGCGCCACGTGTCGGGCTCGCGGCCCGCGCCGTTCGGCTTGAGGCCGAGGCTGCTCGGCGCGGCGATGAGTTCGATCGGCCGAACGACGCCGGTTGACGAGTGTTCGACCTGCAGGTCGGATGAAGCGGTCGGCTCCGTCATGACTTCTCCTCGCGCAATCGCGGTCGTCGAGCGTGATAACCTGTAAAAAGGCCATCAAAGGTTAGCATCGATTTAACCCATGTCAAAGACTTCACCGGTTATGGAAGCGCATACGTTCGTGGCGCGCGATTTCATCGGCGGTCACGCCGTCCTCGACTTCGTCAATACGGTGACCGGCCGCGACGACACGCCGCGTGACTGGCTGCCCGATTACGACGCGTATCTGGCGTGGCTGGCGTCGGCGAACTTTCTCTCCGCGCTCGACCCGAAGCGGCTCGCGGCCTGCGCGGCCGCCGCCCCGGCGGCGGCCGACCGCGCGCTGCGCGATGCCAAGCGCCTTCGTGAAGCGTTGTTCGGGATCTTCGATGCGCTGGCACACCGCGCATCGCCGGCCGCAGCGGATCTCGCCACGCTGGAGCACGCGTGGCGGCGGGCGGTGAGCAGGCAGCGGCTGGTCGCGACGGCCGGACGAGTGGCATTCGGCTACGCGCCGGATACGCGCGTCGACGTGGACCTGCACCTGCCCGCCGAACGGATTGCGCTCGACGCCGTGAAGCTTCTCGAAGCGATGCCGGACGGCCGGCTCCGGATGTGCGCGGGGCCGAATTGCGCGTGGTTGTTCATCGATGGGTCGAAGACGGGGCGTCGCAAGTGGTGCGACATGGCAACCTGTGGAAACGTCGCGAAGGCGCGACGGCACTACCACGCGACGAGGCAGGGGCTGGCGGGGCCGGCGCACGATCGCGACGCGGCCGAATAGGGACGGGCCGCGTCGAAAGGGATACGAGGCGCCTGCGCTACGCGGGGGATGCTGGAAAACAAAAAGGCTCGGTCTTGCGACCGAGCCCTTCGGATTTTCGTTGGGCGGAGGAGGATCGAACTCCCGACCTTCGCATTGCGAATGCGAACAAGTGGACATTGATCGAAGTGGATATAGGCTTACATAAGTCGGCAATCCACTGAATTTAAACACTTTCCTCTGAAATCAGCTCTCGTTATTGTTGATCGAGATTCCCTCGTTGGCGCATAATCCGGTTACATGGCGGTTACACGGAATCGCTGGCTTATGGGCAAGGGGGTTAGGTGGCGAAGGTCAACTTCACTGCGGCTCGTGTAGAGGCGCATCGCTGCGAAGAGGGTAAGTCGCAGTCATTCCTTTGGGACAGCAAGACTCCCGGGCTTGGCTTGCGAGCCACACCTAGCGGCGCCAAGGCTTATATCTATCAAGGGAAGATCCATGGCTCGACGGTCCGGATGACGATCGGTGATCCGAAGAGCTGGACGATCGACAAAGCTCAGGAGCGCGCTCGCAGTCTCCAGACGCTTATCGACGGCGGAGTTGATCCGCGCGAGCGAGAGGCGGAGCAGAAGGCCGAGCACGAAGCCCGCCAGGCAGCGAAGCGCCGCAAGGACGTGACTGTTGGCGAAGCGTGGGAACAATACTTGGAGCATCTGCGGACGAAGATCTCCCCAAAAACGAAAAAGCCGCGGTCCGAGAGATACATCATCGACCATATCAACCTCTCCTCGCCCGGCGGCGGCATTGCGAAACGCGGCGGCAAAGAAAAGGTGCGTGGGCCATTGGCCCCGCTCATGCCGCTGCGGTTGACCGAAATCACGGCGACGTCCATGTCCGAGTGGCTGGAGGCTGAGATACCCCGAGGACCGACAAATGCCGGTCATGCGTTTGGTCTGTTCAAAGCGTTCATTCGATGGTGCGACAGTGATGAGGCATACGCGGGCATCATTCCCCACGACGCCTATTCATCACCGAAGGTCAAAGGCATTCTCCCCCGTAGCACCGCAAAGAACGACTGCTTACAGCGGGAGCAGCTTTCTGTTTGGTTTAACGCCGTGCGTGGCATCGCGAATCCGGTCATCAGTGCGTACCTGCAGGGCCTCTTGATCACAGGTGCCCGTCGGGAGGAGCTCGCCGCATTGCGCTGGGACGATGTGGACTTCCGCTGGCGGAGCTTGACGATGAACGATAAGGTGGAAGGTACAGGTGGTCGAACGATTCCACTCACCCCATACTTAGCGGACTTACTGCGCCACCTTCAACGTCTCAATGAGATGCCCCCAAATAGGCGCCAAGCCTCTCGGCTCTCAGAAAGGGCGGTACGATGGGAGCCCTCCGAGTGGGTGTTCGCCAGCAAAACTGCGGCGGACGGCAAGATAGCTGAGCCGCGTCATGCGCACAATCGAGCGTTGACTCCGACGGGTTTGCCTCACCTTTCCCTGCATGGCCTCCGCCGCTCCTTTGGCACACTTTCAGAGTGGGTCGAGGTTCCGGTCGGTGTCGTCGCTCAAATCCAAGGGCACAAGCCGTCCGCACTTGCAGAGAAGCACTATCGTCGCCGTCCTCTCGACCTGCTACGTGTATGGCACGACAAGATTGAAGCCTGGATGCTCGAGCAGGCACAGATTGAGTTCGGACCGTCAAAGTGATGGTCTGCGCACGAGTATCGGCTGGACATCAAACAAAGAGTTGGTGTTCAGCCATAATTCGAGGTCCATCATGCCTCTTACCGATCTGGAAGTTCGACGTGCAGCGCCACGGGAAAAAACATACCGGATCTATGACGGTCGCGGTTTGTATCTTGAAGTTGCGCCCACAGGCGGAAAATACTGGCGCTTAAAATATCGATTCAATGCTCGCGAAAAAAGACTTGCATTGGGTGTTTATCCGGACGTAACGCTAGCTCACGCACGCAGGAAGCGGGATGAAGCACGTGCCATGCTGGCAGATGGAATCGATCCAAGCCAAGCCAAAAAAGAGAAAAGACGGCTAGCTCAATTGAGCGCAGCAAATACATTCAAGCTCGTCGCACTGGAGTGGTTTGAGAGACAAGCGCCAGTCTGGACCCACAGCCACTCGGAAAAAATTATGGGACGCCTTATGAAGGACGCGTTTCCCGTACTGGGGCAGCGCCCAATAGCGGAGATAACTGCGCCAGAAGTTCTAGAAGTGATGCGCCGCGCCGAATTGCGTGGCGCAAACGACACCGCACATCGCCTCCACCAGACCTGTGGGCAGGTCTTCCGATACGCGGTTGCTACCGGCCGCGCAATGCGTGACGTAAGTGTTGATTTGCGGGGCGCTTTGCGGCCTAATCGGCACACACATTTTCCGGCGCTTACGGACCCGGGGGAAGTGGGCGAAATGTTGCAGGCATTGGACAGTTTTGGTGGTACGCAAGTTGTCCGTGCAGCGCTTCGCCTCGCGCCACTACTGTTCGTCCGTCCTGGCGAATTGCGACAGGCAGAATGGTCGCAGTTCGATTTGAATCGCGGTGAATGGCGGTACACCGTATCAAAGACAAAGACGGAGCATCTTGTCCCGTTAGCCACCCAAGCGATTGAAATACTACAAGAGCTACATGGGCTTACTGGCCGTTGGCGATTCGTGTTTCCTGGACGCGATCGTAGAAAACCAATGAGCGCGGCAGCAATTAACGCCGCGCTACAGCGGCTCGGATTTGACACTAAGAGCCAGATCACAGGACACGGCTTCCGAGCCATGGCGCGAACAATTCTCCACGAGCGACTTCGGTTTCCGGCAGAAGTCATTGAGCATCAGCTTGCTCATAGGGTACCCGATCTTCTCGGCACCGCTTATAACCGCACTAAGTTCCTGAATGAGCGGGTAAAGATGATGCAGGCTTGGGCCGACTACCTGGATCAGCTGAAAACCGAGACGGACACGGCAGCTTCAGACGTGGATGATTTTAGAACAGCCAATACAAGCCAAAGCGCTGAAAGGGACGACAGTTGGTACCTACTTAAGTCGTTGATCAACCAAACATCTCTGGGTCGGAATCCCGCAGAACAAACCTCGCTTGCAATACCCTACCTCGCTATCGCAAAGTTGCTGCGTTATTTAGCGCACGCGTTTGTCGTCGCCCATTATGCCGATCGCGTCAATGATGGCCAGAGAGCGCATTAGCGCCCTGCGTCTTCGGAACTCCACCACCTCAAATCAGCACTCCGTCTTCCATGTTCTGCTCCATTGCATGGCCAATCAGGTTGGCGCTGGTGATGAAACACACTTCGCCGTCGGCAACCGCGACTTGGCGCGAATGCCCTCGGAGCTGCCAATTCACTGCGCAAGTCTTCGTCTCTTCATCTACACCGCCGGCCCTAACAGTCGAGATGCGATCGCATCTATTAGCCTCAGGGTAACTTCTGAGTTGACCGTTTCGTATTTCAGTTGCCTTACAGCAAATGCATATCCAGCAGCCAGCACAGCACCGTCGCTGCCCCCTTGGTCGTGAGCCCAGTCACGGCAGATCTCGACTACCGCGGCTAACGGATTGTCGATGGAGTAGGCCTCAATGTTTGGCCATTCGTGAATTTTCGAGAGCAATTTCTCGGCGATGCCATGGCTGTGGCTGTCAGGATGAAATGCCATACTGAGTTCAAGCGTGACCGGATCCAAGCATGTGAACCCGGGACCGACATCGCCGAAGTCAATTAGGACGGGTTCCCCTTTGGTCGATACGAGAATGTTGCCACCATGCAGATCGCCATGAATACACGCATCTAGCGCGCGCACCTCTAGCTCTTCCAAAGCGTCTATCCGCGGTATCTCGAACCGCTCCCGCAGTCGGGCTAGTGCCTCATCGCTTAGTAGCCTGCGCCGCACCTCTTGTATCTTGACTGTGCGTACGGTGCCCGCCCCCGGCCAGCGCTCCATGCCGGACCTCACGGCTTTTATGATCGGCACGACAGTCTCCGGTCGCGCCGAGACGACGTCAAAGAGCGTTTCGTCGTAGCCCTCGGCCAGTGCATAGAAAACACCGGCAAACCCTCGGAGCCCCAAATGAATATGATTGAGCAACGGCGTCGCCGCGCCGATACGCAGAAGCTTTATGTGTCGCTCGAAGGCTTCGCTTTCAAGGCGCACGTCGTCGATATCACCAAGCTTGGCGATGCAAAGCGATCTTACATGCGCCTGATCATCTTTAACGGTTACCCGGAGCGTGCGCGCGCCTGAAAGACCACCGCCCACGCGCTGGATCAGACACGAAACGCCGCCATGGAGGCGAGTGAACACCTTGAGAGCACGCTTGTGCTCTGGAGGTAAATCGATATTACGCCCTCTCGTATCAATCGTGACAGCATCCGTAATCGCAATATCACCTGCGAGCGATTGCAGGTCGTCAAGCAGTCTGTCGGCGCGCTCCTTCGCATGGTAAATAATGCTCGCCACTGGACGACCGGTACCCCACAGATCGACCTGGTTTCCATATCGCGCCAGCCCAGTCGCAAATTCGTCGGGTTCAGAGCCCGTGAGGATATAAATCGGCGTCCCAGGGCTCAAACGAAGCACCTCGTAGAAGACGCTCTGACCATGCTCGGGGGCGTTATCAAGTGCGTCGTCTTGTGTTGGAATGGCCAGATCAAGCACGACAATGTCAAAGATGCGATCTTGAAGCGCAGCAAGCGCCGAATCGCGACTCATCGCCAGGGCAACGCTCGCCCCGGCAATTTTCCGCAGACTGCTCACCATCGTATCCGCAAACGTCTTATTATCTTCAACGAACAGTACGTGCATGTTCCTCGTCCCACCTCAGTTCAAAGCGAGCACCGCCGTCCGGGTTGTTGGACAGCAATACGTCGCCCTCCATTGATCTCATCGCGTATTGCGCCGTCGCCAGCCCATAGCCGATGTGATCACGCTTGTTCGTCACGCCAAGCTTCAATGCATCGGCGGGGTCACCGATAAAACCGGCTCCCGAGTCGAGTACAACGAGCCAGTTCTCGACACCACCTCGCCCCCAATTAACTACGATACTAGCCGGCCGTTCAATGCCGCTATCACTCACCGCCTCAATGGCGTTCCGGAGCCCATTCAATAGGGCAAGCTGCATTGCTTCCCGGTCGGCATACACCAGAAACGGTCTTCGTCCCGCGACACGGATACTGATTTCTGCAGCCATGTCCGATACGAGCTGAATCGAAGCATCGACCAAGTCTGCCAAATCAAATTCAGCATAGTTCGGAACCGCTGCAGCCCGCTTAAGATTCCGGACGGCTTCAATTAGGTCAAGAAATTGGTCGAGCAATTTTCTAGTTTGCGAGCCTTCGTAGTCAACAATCTCGTCCCGCGCCCGGAGACGGAGAGCGCCGATGATTGGTGCAAACTCGTGAAGGATTGTCCCCGCCACTTCCTCAACAGCTTCAGCACGGAGGTCACGTACTAGACGCTCAGACGTATCACGAGGCACGCTTTCAATCTGCGAGCCGACTTCCCCGTCTCCGTAGTCAGTAGCCCCTTTCGATGCGCGATCAACTGCGCGCTCCAGCGCACGCCGTATCCACGGCACTGTCTCTACTGCCAGACACTTCTTCAGAAGAGGAATATCAATGGCTTCGGCGTTTCTGGAGAAGAAGCGAGCGCCAGCAAGCCGCTCCTCCGCCGCGGACGATCGCAAGGCACGCTCGGCTCCAGCTTTGTCCATCATAGATCGTGGTGCTCGTAAAATTCCGCACGTTTATCAAACGCGGCGCGCCCGCCCTCCATTACGTTCGTAATTGCATCGACCGCGTCAGGATGTTCCAAGGGCCGACTAAGTTGCAGAAAGCCGTTCCGACCATCCGATGTCAGTTCGATGACGCGATCGGCCTCGCCTAATACCGGAATATTCGCGTTATGAGTTGACAGGATCACCTGTCCTGAGCCCTTTCTCTCCCGCAACGCTTTGATGACCGTAGTTGCGATGAAAGCGTTATCTAGATGGTCTTCGGGTTGGTCAATCACCAACGTACGCTCCTTGTGCTGGAGGACAATCGACAATATCACCGTACACCGCTGGCCGGCTGAGAGGTGCATGATGTCTTTATATTCGACACCATCGAGAAGACTCATTCGGACGTTGTCTTCGACATCGCACGTGGCGATGTCGGCCGTACCAAAATCTTTCAAATGTCCGAGCAGGCGGGCAGCCCTGTCCTTAGGGATATCGGTCAGCTCGGCGAGCAGATCGAAATCGTCATTTTCAATGATGTCTATAAGCTCACGCGTACTGATTTGCTGTGACAACGTTGCCGCGAGATCGGCATACTTCATGCCGCTTCCCCGTAGTGCATTAGCGATTGCTTTCGCGTACTCACCGTACTGAGCAGAGCGTTCGAGCTCAATCTTTATTTGAGGAGCGAGATTGCTAGTAATAGCCGTCGCAATCCGGACTCGCTCGTTATATCGCCGGTCCCGAATTGACTGCAATTGTCCCAAGAGCTGATCGCGACGCTTTCGAAGTTCTGCAAGCCGCGCCCTGCGCTCAACAAATACCCTGTCACGCACTTGGGTCTGTGCAATTTGGGTTTCGACCGCAGCCACCTGCCTAGCAAGCGCGCCTGACCCCTCCACCAATTTATCTAGATCCGTACGTAATACACGAGCCTGCTTCTCAACTTCGGTCCGTTTAGCCGCAAGCTCCTGCTGCCGTTGTAACGCCACTTCAGAAAGTGATTCAAACTCCCCCGACACCGCCTCAATCTCACGCACGGCATTCTTGTACTTTCCCCGGATCCCTTCGAGGGGATCCTGCGCTGGATCACCATGCCAAGGCTCGACGCCATAGTCCTGCGTCGCAAGGCCGCCCAAGGACTCGCCCCACTCGCTTGCGCTTTCAGCGAACCGTGTAAGAACCTCTTCTCTAACCGACAAATCCGAGAGCTGAGCATTGAGGCGCGTTAGTATGCCTTGTTTCTCGGCAACCACCTTTGATTGCCCTTCCACCTGTGCCTGTTGCTTTTTGAGCTGGCCAAGTTGCTCCGTAAGTACGTTGAGCTTTGGCTTGCCGTCGACCAACGTGGCAATCTCGGCTTCGAGAGAAGCTATCTCTTTATAGGTAGACCGAATTGCGCTGACCGTCTCAGCCTCGTTTGCACGAAGCGCGGATCGTCCGGAGATAAAGCCGTCGATGAGCGTCAGGCGACCAGCCTCACTGAGGCCAAGTGTCTCGATTTCCGTTTGAGATAGGACAATCGGCGCAACATAGTCGCCATTCGCACGAGGTCTTTCATCATTCACGCTGCGCGTCACGGTGACATCGATATTGTCAGCATCGTCACCCAAAAGGACGCTGACCTCCCCTCCATTCAAGACCGCGCGTGCATGGTCAAGTGAGCGAGCCTGACTTTCCGTCGTGTGATTCTTCGCCCCCAACGCGAAGCGGACTAGCTCAATAACAGATGTCTTGCCCGTCCCTCGCGCGCCGATGAGGACGTTAAGGCCCGACGACAACGTAAGATCGAAACCATTGAGGAAGCCTTCCTCGATTTGAATGCGCTTTATATACAAGACCTTGGCTCCGGTAGTGGCTCTAAATTAAGTGACGTCGTTACGCTTAGGTTCTTGGTGAATTCGAAGACGACTGGAAGCTCAAGAAACGGACGGTGTGCAGCCTCGCTCGACATCCATTCGGTATTGTTACCTTTCGCCATAGACCGCTACACAAGCTAGGTGGACTTCGCCGCGACTTCGACCAGCCAGCGCCGTACTAAATGAACTAAGGTCGGTCGTCGACGACCGCTCCCTGTAGTGAAGCAAAGCCCACCTTCGCTTTGCTGCACAAGAAAGCGCACCCAAAATGACCTTACTGACTCTTCCCTTGCCCTCAATGATAGTCAGTCGCCACGCTTCCCGCGAACAGGCTATTCGCCGTAACGTCGCCCCCTTGTAACTCATCGATCGCCGCACGAACGTCCTCACGAGTCAAATCGAGCACACGTAACTTGCCGTTCACCTCGGCGACCGCTTCAATACGACGATAGACTGCCGCGTGGGTTCGTGCATACTGCGCAAGTCCCCGCAACTTCGGAATTGCGTCGGCGAGCTGTGTACCGTGCGGATCGACCAGATCCACGACCACGGTTCCGTCGTCGAGCGTAGCGAAGAAAATGAAGTCCGGGCGCACCATTCGATACTGTCCGTCCGACAGATATGCGATACCCAACGAAGATTGACCCGGCTGCTGCGGATTGCGATACCAGAAGCCGAAGCCCTCGCGGGCCGACTCGATCTCGACCACATCCGTCTCCCATGTGTTCAATTCGGCCGGATACCCGCCGTCCTCGTCGCAGAGCAGATGGTTCTTCCACGTCGGCAGATCCGTCATCGCGTCGCCGTCACGAGCCTTCGTCGGCTCAAACCGCGCCTCCGGCTTGATCATTTCCACGTCCTGCGGATCCGCGCTCATCTCGATGATTTGGCGGTACGATTCCTTGCGGTCGTCGCTCAGCGCCTTGATCTGTGCTCCGTATTGCGCCATCCAGGCTTTCACCAGTCGGTCAGCCTCGCCGTCAAAGTGGCCCTGGACTTCGGTCACCAGCCCTAGCCCAGCCACGGTGACGCGCGCTTCAACTATAGCTTCCAAAAAATCTTCGGCATCGTCGTCCGGGTTTGCAACCTTGTAGGCGAGGTGATCAACGTACGTACGTGCGATGTCCGGCGTGAAGACGTGCGTAGCACGTCGATAGACATCCGCAATAGCCGCTGCATCGGCAGCTTCTTCCCACATCTGGTTGAAACTCTTGGCCTTGCCTTGCAGATCTGCGCGGACGGTCCGACCATCAACCGTCAACACGGTCTCACGCTTGTCCGCGATCATCTTTCGATTGTCGTGTTGGAACCGGTCGAGCGTCTCGTGCAATGCGGCGTGGGCTAGCTTGCCAGCGTTCGGCAGAATGTCGTCCGAGGCCAATTCGTGCGCCAGAGCGGTCAGGCGCTTGGCCGGCTTCGCGCCACGTTGAGGGCGCGTCTGCGACGGCAGGGCCTCGAACGCTTGCCACACCGACACAGGCACGTCGGGATTGGGTTTAACTTCGACGTAGTCGACCAAGATACGGCCTGGCGTCGCTCCCTGTGTATCGTCACCCTTGATCAGAGCATCAACCACGCTGGTTGCCATCTTGCGATCAAACTTTGGCAGCAGGCAATCGACCGTGTTCAATAGCTCGTTGCCAGGGATGCGACGAGCAAGTGGCGAACGCACCATACGGCCCAGCAGCTGCGTGATGTGCGTCCGGTCGCTGGCCGCGCGGAATGACACCATCACCTCGGCACGCGGGCAATCCCAACCAGTGCTGATCGCGTCCTTGGCGATGAGCACACGAACCCAGCCCGACTCTTGAACGCGCTGCGGCTCGATGTAGGGCACGTCTCGGTTGCCGAAGCGCTGCGTGGTGTGCTCTCCGAACACATGCGCCACGCTACCATTAGGCAGCTCGGGATAACGAGTATAGATGGTGTCTAACGCACGCCCGATCTCACTCGGATCCGGCGTGTTCGGCACCTGCAACACCATCAGTGGGAGGACTGTGTGCGATTCGTCCTGCTGCTTGGCATATTCGGCCCAAGCTTTCGTAGAATCCTTCAACTTGTCAGTAGCGCGACGAACCAGCACGGTGTCGAAGTCGCCTGCTTCTTTCGGGATGTCGAGCAGGATTGTATCTTTGATCAGACCGGACTCCTGTACCTTCGACGTGTCTACGGTCACGTTATCTAATTTTAGGCGCTTGACTGCCCCTTCCATCGCCTTATCGAAGCGCTCAACAGTAGCAGAGATGCCAAGGACGACAGGAATGCCAGGCACGCCACCGACGCCGTTGATCAAACGTAGAACGATGGTGCTCTTGGCGTTCTGGCTTGCAGTGGTGGGCTTACCCATACCACGGTGCGCTTCGTCGAGCACGAGGTACAAGGTCAAGTCCGGATCTTCGATGGTGTTCTGGATGGTGTCCCAGATCGTATAAGCCCGCAGGTCCGGACGAGTCTCAGGCAACAGGGCACCCGCCTTAGCTTCGAGCTCATCCTGATCGAAACCACGCACGAGAAGACTGTTCTTGCTCAACTTCTGCGTGTTCAGAAAGTATATTTTTCCTGCCTCGAACTTCGATCGGTTGAAGGTGTTCTCCACGACGACCATGTCGGTGTGGTTGATACGGTCGCTGGCCTCCATCAGACGGAAGCGAGTCTGCTCGTTCAGGGAGGGGTCATCGCTGAACCAAATCACGACAGCGCCGGGATCGGCTTCGAAGTCGAACTCGTCGTCCCCGTGGAAGAGCGCCTCGAATGCTGCAGCGGCCATGACGGTCTTACCTGCACCCGTGACTGCAGTGAGGGAGAAGCGGGTCTTGTCTCTCTCACCGCGCCAATACCTGCGTGCCTTACCGAGATTGGCCAAGGCATCGCGCACGGCATCGCGCTGGTACTCCTTGAGAGTGAACTTCATCCGTCAGTCTCCGTGTGTAAAGCTGAAGTTGGTCAAATACGATTCGTAGAGGCGCACTGGCTCCACGCCATCCGGTAGACGGCGGGCGATCGCCTGGTAGCGCCGGTCGTCGTCGGTCACGATATAGGCTACCTTGATGCTGCTGGCCACCTTGACCGCTTTGATGAAGGACGTGGCTGCGTCTACGTCCGTCAACAAACCGTAGGCGTCCACGACCGCCCAGCCGTCGGCGGGTAACTTGTCAATGCGTTGACCTCGAGCACCGGCCCGCAACCAGAGCAACGGGGCAATGCGACCGAAGGCCAAGTTGTGGTTGACCATGACCGGGGTCTCATAGGTCAACGTGAAGAACTCTGCATTTTCGGCGAAGCCATCGGCCATCGGGAATTCGTCGCTGAACTTGTAGTCGCCCTTGATCGGCTGCCCTTCAGGAGTTTTCCCCGTGATCGCGGCTTCGACACGCGGCTTCGTAATGAAATCGCAGATGCCGTGCTGCTCCCAGTCCGCGTCACCGGGACGCAAACCTTGCCCGCGCAACGTCTTCTGCTCGTCCGCTGCAACTTCGTTGTTAGTTACGCAGATGCACTGGCGCCGCCCATTATCCTGATGGTTCAGACGCATTACTGCATGGGCTGTCGTACCCGACCCAGAAAAGAAATCGAGGACGATCGCTTCGGGCTTATCGGCCACGAAAAAACGCAGCGCGTCCTCAACGGCGTAGAGCGACTTCGGGAACGGGAAGCGGCGGCCAGGAAGCAACGTGCGAATCATATTGGTCCCGTGGCTTCCCGCATCGTGAGAGGTCATGTTCCAAATGGTCTTTGGCGCGGTGGATCGACTGCCCTCCGCATAGGCGATTTGCAGCGTGCCGTCCGGCTCCCGACCCACCACCTTTATGTCGCCGTCTTCGATACGTTGGAGTTGATTGAAGGACAAGTAATAGATTGGGACCGAGTTACGCGATAAATCAACGCGTCCAATCCTTACGGCACCGCGCGACATCAGTTCGCGCAATGTCTCGGGCACGACCGACCAACTGTACTGCTGCCCGTCGCTGGAAGGAGGCCAAACCGCAATCGTGCCTTCCGGTGCATCAACAGGATCGTCGTTGCCAAGCGGCACGGTGTTGCCGACCGAATAGATGCCCGATCCGTCCTTCTTGATATAAATCGGGTACCACGACCCCGGGTTGTGCGGTCGCAACCCCTTACGCCCTGTGCGTGCAAGGCCTCGCCAGCGCACGTCCTCGTCTTCCGAGTAGTCGCGGTCGGTCAACATATCGCGGTTCCAACGGGTCAACTTCGCGTCCCCGAGAGCGACAAAGAATACATATTCGTCAATGCGTGAAAACTCGTTAGCCCGCGCAGTTCCCTTGGGATTGATCACACTGCTGATCATCTGCACTCGTGCTTCAGGGAACGTCTGCTCAAGCAAAAGTCCTAGTCGCAGGTATTCTTTCTCGTCGATAGTAACGATGAGCACCGAGTTAGCCGGGTTCAGCAGTTCCTTCGCGATTTGCAGACGCCGCTCGATCATCGCTAACCACTTGCTGTGCCGATACAGGTCGTCGGCCTCGACATAATCGTTGTTGTATTTCCAGTCCTTCGCACCCGTGTTGTAGGGTGGGTCAATATAAATAGCGTCAATCTTGCCGCGATGCGTGTAGGTCAACGCTTCCAAAACGTGATAGTTCTCGCCGTTGATCACGGTATGGAACGGCTTGTCGCCTCCGCGCCGTACGCTACCTGTGGTAACAAGGCCGGGATAGATCGTGTCGCTAAACTCGGCCACAACCACCAGATCGTCCAGAGCAACCGCCTGCGTCTCTATACTCTCCCCACCCAGGAGAACCAAGTCGGCTCGCTTCGTTGTTTTGCTGATGGCCGTAACCAGCCACAAGCGCTGATCGCCCTTCTTGATGGTGCCGCGCGGCGGCAGCACGCGCACCTTGTCTCCCTTACGAACAGGGCGCTGAGGCAACTCCACTGCCTCGGGGCGGTGGCGCTCAAAATTGAGCCCGAACGGCAGACGCGAGGACAAGACCTTGAACTCCCGATCAAGATCCGCCCCTAATTTTTGATCTCTGGCTTTGACTTGGGCAATCAAGTCGGTCAAACGGGACACGGGCAACTCCTTAACGTAGTCCGCAATGATGCCAGAGGGACAAAGCAGTCGGTGTGTGTCCTGGAAAATTTCGGTTGCATTGCAGCAGCACGCTCCGACAACCTTAGAACCGGCGATCTATAATTTTTCGCCCATATATCACCCTCATTGAGCATCCACCCGGAATGCATGCGGGCAAAGCTGTTTACCCCGAATCCTCAAGAGGCTGATATATGAATCACGTTCCTTCCTGTCCCCGCTGCAACTCATCGCGTATTGCCACACGTGACTATGCCCGCAAAGCCGGAGGCGCGGTCGGTACTATCGCGGGCGCTGCCGGTAGCGCCGCTGCTGCGCTCGGTGGTGCAGAAGCAGGTGCAACACTCGGCATGGTTGCCGGTCCTGTCGGCTCGATCGTTGGTGGTATGGCCGGGGCTCTGATGGGCGCACTGTTCGGCGGTGCTGCTGGCTGCGCCGCAGGTTCCGCAGTCGGAGAGCAGATCGATACCCATGTCCTCGACAACTGCGAGTGCCTTGAGTGCGGCCACGTTTTCAGCAAGTCCCACTCGTCGTAACACGCGCATACTTTTTCGCTTCCCTCTTTCTGCTCAATGCCTACAGCCCCCAAGGGGCTGTAGGCATTTTTTCTTTCTGTATTTCCGTCATCTATCAGGAGATTTTCAAATGCATCTCGTATCCAGCATGGCCTACGTCGGCGACACTCCGTGGCACGGTCTGGGCAACCCACTCGCCGCCAATCAACCGCTCGAAGTGTGGGCGCGTCAGGCCGGTATGGACTGGCGCATCGAAGAAGCCGAAGTCCGCTTCGTTTCCGGAATGGCCGGGACCACGCTCGGGTCAATCCACGCGTTTCCCGAACAGAAAGTGTTGTACCGGTCGGACACGAAGGCTCCGCTTTCGGTTGTCTCATCCAGGTACAACGTAGTGCAGCCGGAAACCATTCTCGAGTTCTACAGGGATTTGACTGAGGTCGGCGGGTTCGAACTGGAGACCGCTGGCGTCCTCAAGGACGGCAAGAAACTTTGGGCGCTGGCCCGCACCGGCCAGAACGCCACGCTCAAGGGCCGCGACCGCGTGAATGCCTATCTGCTCCTTGCCACAGCATGTGACGGGTCCTTGGCAACCACTGCGCAGTTCACGAGCATTCGCGTCGTCTGCAACAACACGCTCGCCATTGCGTTAGGCGACAGTACGGGAGCCGTCAAGGTACCGCACCGCAGCCAGTTCGATGCGCAGGCCGTGAAACGCCAGCTCGGTATTGCCATATCGAGCTGGGACGGTTTTATGGCCCGCATGAAGGCGTTGAGCGAATGCAAGGTCAACGATAGCGCAGCCGAAACCTTCTTCCGCCGCGTGCTGATCTACCCCACTACCAACGCCAGTTCGCCCGTCGCGGCGACCAACGACAGCGCGATTAAAACCGTTCACGAACTGTTCACCGGTCGTGGAAAGGGGGCAGACATGGCATCGGCGGCAGGCACCGCGTGGGGGCTGCTGAATTCAGTTACGGAGTTCGTCGGTCACCACCGGCGCGCTCGTTCCGACCATAACCGAACGGACTCGGCCTGGTTTGGAACTGGCGCGGCCCTCAAGCAGAAAGCTTTCGAGGAGGCCATGCGGCTCGTGGCCTGAACCCATGCTTCCTTTCCATCCATGCCCGGCCGGGATCTCCCCACCGGGCATTTTCATTTGTGGAGGTCGAAATGGCTTTGCCTGAACCCGCTGGACGTAGACGCAGCCGCCCGGCATTGCGGCTCGTGGAAACAAAGGACATGCCACGCGAGGACTGGCTTGAGGTACGGAAATCCGGGATTGGTGGAAGCGATGCAGCCGCTGCTGTTGGGCTCAGTCCGTATCAAAGCCAGCTGGAATTGTGGCTTTCGAAGACAGGCAGGGATGCGAGCCTGCCAAAGCCCGATCCGGACGATACGACCGAGCCTGTCTACTGGGGGACGATTCTGGAACCGATCGTCGCGGCGTCTTATACGAAGCAGACGGGAAACCGTGTTCGACGCGTCAACGCGGTTCTCCAGCACCACACCATCCCGTGGATGCTCGCCAACGTGGATCGTGAAGTCGTCGGCAACCGCGAGGTTCAGTTGCTCGAATGCAAGACCGCGGGCGAGTTCGGTGCGCGACTCTGGCGCGACGGGGTACCGGAGTACGTGGTCTGCCAGGTTCAACACCAGCTCGCCGTGACGGGCAAGCAGGCAGCCGATGTCGCCGTGCTGCTGTGCGGCCAGAAGCTCGACGTGCACCGCATCGAGCGCGACGACGCACTGATTGCGCGGCTCATCGAACTGGAAGCGGCGTTCTGGCGGTATGTGGAAACCGATACGCCGCCGCCGCCCGATGGATCGGAATCGGCGGATCGTGCGCTGCGCTGCCTGTATCCGGGCGCAGGTGGCACGGTCGATTTCACGGATGACCGTCGCCTGTCGTCGGTTTTCGTGGATCTGGTCGCCGTGCGAGCCGAGATTGAAACCCGCCAGACGCTTGAAGCCCAGCTCAAGCAAACCATCGCGCAGAGCATGGGCGAAGCGGACCGCGCCCAGTTCGAGACGGGTTCCGTGTCATTCAAGCGCAGCAAGGATGGCTTCGGCGTCGATCTCAAACGGCTGCTCGCCGATCACCCTCAGTTCGCCACGCAGTACGCCATCACGAAACCGGGTTCGCGCCGGTTTCTAGTATCGACCTGACCTCCCGTTCCATCCGTTCTACTACCTCTACAGGAGCATTGTCATGCTGAAGGGCCTTGCTATCACCCCACCCGTTGTCGGAAGAATCTCCATCGGCCGTGTGGTCGAGAAGAACGGCAAGCGTCTGCCGGAGAAGGACGATCAGTTCACGCTCACGACGCAGGTACAGCAGCGCGGGGAGTGGCTGTTGCATCCGCTCAACGAAGCACTGCGCAAGGCGACATCGGGCAAGTTGCGCGCGATCCCAGTGCGCTTCCTGTTCAACGATCCCGATCTGAACCTGCGTGCTGAGTATTCGTGTTTCGACCGCGACACGGGACGACCAGTGTGCGTCGGCAACGGGGAAACCTGCCGTCGTACCGGTGACTCAGGCATCGAGGAACTGCCGTGTCCGTCTCCAGACGCATGTGCATTCGGTCAGGGCGGAGCCTGCAAGCCATATGGTCGCTTGAACGTGCTGATTGGCGACGAAGACGAACTTGGGTCGTTCGTGTTCAGGACCACGAGCTTTAACTCGATCAGAACCCTGGCCGCGCGGCTTCACTACTTCGCGGCTGTCTCGGGCAACCTGCTCGCCTGCCTGCCGCTCGAACTCAAACTGCGCGGCAAGTCCACCACGCAGAGCTACCGTTCCGCAATCTACTACGTCGATCTGTGCGTGCGGGCGAACAGTACGCTCGAAGCGGCGATCATCGAGGCGCGCGAACTGGATGCCCGTCGCAAGACGGCTGGTTTTGACCAGGAGGCGCTCGATACAGCCGCCCACGCCGGTTTCAGTAACGGAGCGTTCGAGGAAAGCATCGAGGAAAGCGCTGCTGTCGCCGAAGAGTTCTATCCACCGGAATCCGGGGACGACCGCAGTCACGGTAATGGTCACGATGCTGGTCACGTCGAAACTCGGGCGACTACCGGATCCAGCCTGCAAAACCGGCTGGACCAGCGTGCCGCGCTACTCGGTGGGAAGGCCGCATGATCCGTCGCCCCGCTCTCGCCCTGGCCGTCGCCGCGACCGGCACGGCGGCCTGCATGTCGGTGCTGGCGGGCTGGCAGCGCGGCGGGTGGTTAGCGGAACGGCTCGTGTGGGTGGCGACCGGGCTGGTGCTCGTCACAAGCGCACATCTGTTACCCGCCCTGCTACGGGGTACGCCCGCGCTCGTCCGTGTCATGGGTAGCGTCCTATGGGCCACTTGCCTGGTAACTGCGTGTATCGGTCATGCGGTTTTCTTCGTGTCAGCCCAGCAGCATGCGGGTGAACTGCGCGCGTCGGCGCTCTCTGCCGCGCCGCCCCCGACAGCGGCCCGCAGTCTTACGACCGTCATGGGGGAGCGCGCAACCGCGACGGCGCAACTTGCCGCCGCGAATGCACGCCACTGTCCGGGCAACTGCCCAACGCTCGAAGCCCGTCGCACGACGCTCGCGGCCAAGGTCGATGCACTCAATGCCGAAGCGGACGACATCCGGCGTCAGCAAATCGCGGAAGAGCGGGCCAC
>Ga0207695_10003441_pt1 | contig 22323 bp, 12 predicted proteins | sample KBSC54metaG_FD_184354 | JGI IMG/M metagenome (GOLD analysis project Ga0207695, IMG submission 184354) | Corn rhizosphere microbial communities from Kellogg Biological Station, Michigan, USA - KBS C5-4 metaG (SPAdes) (version 2) | ecosystem: Host-associated > Plants > Roots > Rhizosphere > Soil...
CCGTGGGCGACAATGCCAAGGCGGGCGGCCTGGTCGGGGAGAATGCCGGCAAGATCGCCGCGTCGAAGGCGGGTGGTAATGTCGTCGCCGGCAAGTCGGCCATCGTCGGCGGGCTCGCCGGCGTCAACCGTGCGACGATCCTGGCATCGACCGCAAACGGCAGCGTTCAGGCCGGTAACGCCGCGGTGGCGGGCGGGCTCGCGGGATATAACGCGGGCACGGTTCGCGCATCCACCGCGAACGGCAAGGTCTCGACAGGCGCCGACAGCGAACTGGGCGGCCTCGTCGGCCGTAACGGCGTCCTCGGCCAGGTGATCGCGTCGAGCGCGAACGGCAACGTGGACGGGCGCGACAACGTGAAGGCCGGCGGGTTGGTCGGTTTGAACGACGGCGCAATTGACGGTTCGTCGGCCACGGGGACGGTCAAGGTCGGCGCGCGGAGCGTGGCGGGTGGCCTGGTCGGCGTCAACACCGAAAGCGTGAAGTCGTCCGATGCACGCGGTCCGGTTATTGCCGGCGTATCGAGCACCGTGGGCGGCCTCGTCGGCGAGAACAGCGGCGAGGTGGTCGCTTCCTCGGCGGCAGGCAGTGTATCGACCGCTGCGAACGGCATCGCAGGCGGGCTCGTCGGCAAGAACGCGGGCAAGGTGGCGAATGCCAGTGCGCGCGGGAGCGTCAACATTGCCGGTACGGGCAGCGCCGGCGGCCTGGTCGGGCGCAACGAAGGCAGCGTGTCGTCGTCGAGCGCGTCGGGCGACGTCGTCGCGGGCGCCGATAGCTACGTCGGCGGTCTGGTCGGGCAGAGCGTCATGAGCGCATCGATCGATGCGTCCAGCGCCTCCGGTTCCGCGAAGGGCGGGGATTGGAGTAATGTCGGCGGCCTCGTCGGCGAAAACGACGGCAAGATCGCGTCGTCGTCGTCGTCAGGTACGGTGTCCGGCGGGCGCGGTTCCCGCCTGGGCGGCGTGGCAGGCTCAAACTTCGGCAACGTCGATCGTTCGAGCTCGAGCAGCCGTATTGCCTACACGGCCGGCTACGACCAGTGGTACGGCGGGCTGGTTGGCGTCAACTTCGGCTGGATGCAAGGCAATAGCGTGAGCGGAAGCGCGGCGGCGGTGCGGCTCGCGGGCCTCGATTTCGGCGAAATCGGGAACTGATCGGTCCCGTTCCGGGAGTCGGGTTTCGTTGCAGTGACGCTCGCCTCCCGGGCACATCGCGCTGTCGCGGCTTCGATGCGAGGCCCGTTCGGCATAGGTACCGGACGGGTTGGCGACTGGCGATGGCGGCACGCGCGCCATCGCCGGCTCGGTCTTCACCGCAACGATGTTTTTCAAGGGTTCTTCACGTCGATCCGCGAAGAACCCTTTCTTTTGGCAGCGAGCCGGGTACGACCGGAAAATCGACGGGCAGTCGGTATTGGCCGCCGTCGTTACGCATCAGCTAGCCGCGCGGCCGGGGCTATCTCTAAAAAAACTGCAGTCCAATGTGTTGCCTGAGCGGCTAACCCGCCGAACGCTCTGTCAACGCAACGCGAAACAAACGACTCGAATTTACCGCGTCAAAGTTCGTTCAAGTCCGAAATTATGATGCCGTCAGTTTTGACGTGTACGAAATGGTTCGTACGATGAGGACACCCCCGCGGGCCTTTGGCATGATCGGAAATCCCATTATTCCAGGTGTTTCCCGAGACGATTGCGAGTGCCGGAACGACGTCGTTCCGGCCGCGCTCGCAATCGTTGCCGCGCCATGTCGCAGAGCCCGCTTCAATCCATTCGTCGCTATCAGAGCATTTCGGTGTTCGGCGGCGGTATCGTCGTTACCATCCTTGTCCTGATCGCTTGCGGTCTCGGGATGGCGTCGATCGTCTCGGGCTATGTCGAGGGGCAGCGGCGCAACTACCTGAACGGCCTGGAACAGACGCTGAACGAAATCCAGGTAAGCGAAACCTCGTTCCGCAACGGCGTCGCGAATGCGCAACTGATCTGGCAGGAGGCCAGCGACGTGCCGGCGGCGGTCGTCGACGATTTCTTCCTCAACGACCAGCGCGTTGCGACCCGTCCGCATCCGTCGCTCGTCGTCGGCGTACCCGCGCGTAACAGCGATCGGGCTGAAGTCGCGCGCTATCTGTCGCTGTCGGTCCTGTTGGCACGCATCTGCGCGGCCAGTTCGCTCAATCGCGGCCGCACGCTGGAGGGCTATCACTACAGCACGCGCACGGGCTTGTTCGCGCTGATACCCCATCGGGATCGCGACGATCCGGCGCTGGTTTCGCCGGAAAGCCGCGCACGCGTGCTGGATGCGCTGCGCGTCGATTTCGAGCGCCCCTATCCGGGCATCGTCGATGCGCGCCCGCACGTGCGCTGGCTGGCGCCGTTCACCGATCCCGTGTCCGGGCAGCCGCGCATCCGGCTCGCGGCCGAGGCGCGCGACAACGGCAAGCCGTTCGCGGTGCTCGTCACCGAATATCCGCCCGATTACCTGCTGTCCTGGCTCGCCGACTATCGCCCCGAAGGCATGTTCTACATCACGACGGCCGATGGCCGGCTCGTCACGATGGACCCGACGGCGCGCGAAACCGGCCGCGCGGAAAGCCTGCTGAAGCTGAGCCCGTGGCAGGGCGGCGCGTCGTCGTCGAGCGCGCCCGTGTTCCGGGACGGCTTCCTGCTGTTTCACGGCAAGCTCGAATCGACGGGCTGGACGCTTGCGTATGCGCTGTCGTGGACCGACATCGCGGCCGGTGTCGCGCATTCGGCCGGTACGCTCGGCGCCGCGACACTGCTCGCGCTCATGGTCATGTGGGGATTGCTGCTGCGCTTTCATCGGCGGGAGTTCGTGCCGCTCTACGCGCGCTCGCAGCGTGTGTTCGACAGCGAAGCGCTGTGCCGCAGCGTGATCGAGATGGCGCCGATCGGGCTCGGGCTGATCGCGCGCGACGACGGGCATTTCATGCTCGTGAGCCCCGCGCTGACGGACATGGTCGAGCGGATCGGCGGTGACTATCACGTGCTGTCGAGCCAGGTGGCCGACGCATGGCAGGCGCGCGGCGACGCGGGCGGCGTGCTGTACGGCGACCTTCTGGTGGGAGACGTGCAAGCCGCGGACCTGCACCTCGAATTCATCGCGTGTGGCGCCCGCTATCAGGGCACGGACGTGCTGATCGCCGCTGTCGCCGACATGAGCGCGAAGCGGCAACTCGTGCAGCAGCTGGAAGACGCCGTGCGCGCGGCCGATTCGGCCAACGCCGCGAAATCGTCGTTCCTCGCGGCGATGAGCCATGAGATCCGTACGCCGCTGAACGTGATTCTCGGCAACCTCGAACTGCTCGAGCGCTCGGCGCTCGACGCGACCCAGCATGGCCGCGTTCATACGCTGCGCACGTCGGCGACGAGCCTGCTCGCGCTCGTCAGCGACATTCTCGATTTCTCGAAGATCGAGGCCGGCGCGATGTCGGTCGAATCGATCGCGTTCGACGTGATCGCGGCGGTCGAGCGCGAGCTGAACGCGTTCGCGACGATCGCGAAGGCGAAGGGGGTGCAGCTATTCTGCGAGATCCATGCGAGCAGTACGCAACAGATGCGCGGCGATCCGACCCGGTTCGCGCAAGTGCTCCGCAACCTGCTGAGCAACGCGCTCAAGTTTACCGACGTCGGTCGCGTGACCGTGCGCGTCGCGGTCGTTGCCGAAGGGTACGACGCGCCGGAACTGTCGGTCGAGGTCGAGGACACCGGCATCGGAATTGGCGCTGAACATCGACGCAAGCTGTTCAAGGCATTTTCGCAGGTCGACACGTCGATCACGCGGCGTTACGGCGGCACCGGGCTCGGGCTTGCGCTGTGTGACCGGCTTGTCGCGGCGATGGGCGGCCGCATCACGGTGGAGAGCAAGCCGGGCGTCGGCAGCCGTTTCATGGTGCATCTGCCGCTCGGCATGGACATCGCCGCGCTCGACCTGCCGCGCACGGCTCACCCACACGCGCTGGCGCTGATCGCCGCGCATCCCGGGTGGCGCGATTTTGCGTTGCCGCATCTACGGGCATGGGGATTCGACGTCAGCGTGTACGACAGCCCGTCGAGTCTGCCGGCCGGCATTGCACGACACGGCGCGGTCGTGCTGTTCGGCGATTCCGACACGTGGTCGCAAGCGGATCTGAACAGCCTGAGTGATTGCGCGCCGCTGATACTCGCGATACCCGACGGCCCGCTCGAACCGTATCGCGCGGGCGACACGGTACGCGTGTCGAGTTATTCGCTCGGCGGCCTGCGCGCCGCGTTGGCGCTTGGCGGCCCGATGGGCGATGAACGCGGTATCGATGTCGTATCGGGCGATGACCTGTGGCGTGACGACCTGCATGCTCGCGGCTCGGCGACGGCTGAAACGTCGCGCGACGCGGCCGCGCACGGCAGTCGCGCATTGCGTGTGCTCGTCGCAGACGACGAAACCATCAACGGCTCGATTTTCAGCGAGCAACTAGACGCGCTCGGCTGCAGGGCAGCCGAGGTCGGATCGGGGCGCGCGGCGCTCGAATCGCTTGCCAGCGACGGCTGGGACGTGCTGCTGATCGGCGACGATCTGCCCGACATGCGCGCGCACCAGCTGGCCGAAGCGGCACGCGGCGTCGATGCCGCGTGCGACGTACTGGTCGTGACGTCACATGCGACACCCGAAGGCATGCAGCGCTGCACGGCAGCCGGCGTTCGGCGCGTATTGACGAAACCCGTGACGCTCGGGCACCTGCGCGGCGCGCTTGCGCATGCGTGGCAGCGACGTGCCGCGGCTGCGGCGAAGGAGGCATGCGTGGCCGCATGCCCATCGGGCTCAACCAATCACGAAACGGAATTGCATGACAAGTAACCAACAGCAGCGATCGCATCAACAAGTATTCGAAATAACAACAGCGGCAGGGTGCCGACGCACGTCGCGCGGCAGATTTCAAATCAATACTGGAGGGGAACATCGTGCGTCATGTAGGGAAGATATTCGCACTGTTGCTCGATTTCGCCGCACTTTCTGAGAAGTCTCGCCGGGAATTCCTGACGATGATGAACGAGTTTTTGCTGATGTCACCGGTTCAGCGGCGACGTGCGCTGATCGAGTGGAAAAATAGGGTGGATAGCAACTCGCATGATCTGCCCGGTGATTCGAGCCACTGATAGCGCGCCGTGTCGCGGTACGGCCGCGCTACCAGGGAGCGCGGCAGAACGACGTCGCGGCTTCCCGTAACGCTCCGGGCCGTCTTGAGCTTCGGCAAATCTGCGCGGTGTGACCGTGCGGACGCATCGTGCGCGCCGCGGGCGCAGATGCATCGCCCGCCGCGCGGCCATGCGCCGATTGAAAAGCAAACCGGGATTTATCTTAAAATTGAGGCACTATTTGTCCGGTGCGCCGAATACGGCCAGCCATCGACACGATGGCGCGAGCATGCTCCCCGTCGCGACGGGGACCGGATGCGTGACTGAAAGCCTCGGGGAAACAGGAACATGGACGAATTCTTTGTGCGCGTGATGGTAGCCGACGATCATCCGGCGTCCGCGCTCGGCATCTCGCAGGCGCTGCAGGGCAACAGCACGATCAAGCTCGTGGGCACCGTTTCGAACTCGACGGATCTGGTCGCGGCGCTCGATGCGCAGCAGAGCGACGTGCTCGTGCTCGACTACGTGATGCCGGGCGGCAAGTACGGCGACGGGCTCGTGCTGCTGTCGTTCCTGCAGCGCCGCTATCCCGCGCTGCATATCGTGACGATCACGATGATCGACAATCCGAGCGTGCTGCGCGCGATCCACAAGCAGGGCGTGAGTTGCATCCTCAGCAAGTCCGACGCGATCTCGCACCTGATCGGCGCCGTGCATGCCGCCTACGTCGGCGCGAACTACATGTCGCCGTACATCAAACAGCTCCTGCAGGACGTCGAATCCGAGCCCGCCGCCCGCGCACTGACGACACGCGAGATCGAGGTTGTCCGGTTGTTCGGCGCGGGCTACACGGTGGGAGAGATTGCCGCGCAGCTCCATCGCAGCAAGCAGACCATCAGTTCGCAGAAGTCGAGCGCGATGAAGAAACTCGGGATCGTTCGCGACGCGGATCTGATCCGTTACAACGACGAGCAAAACCTCTCCGGCGCGCCTGACGGCGATGCGTCGTCGTCGGCGTGACGCGCGCGAGGGCCAGTTGCCGCTCTGGATCCGCTTCAGCGCAGACGCCGCCGAAGTGAAGCAATGCGTGCGGGTGGACGCACGGCGCGCGACATGACCACCCTGTTTTCAAGGGCGCCGACGCGCCAGTATCGGCGAATGATGCGGTTTGCCCGGCCACGAGCGACGAGATCGATACGACATGCCCGCAAAGCTGAAAAGACTTGTTTCTCACGCCGCCGTGGCGGTTCACAAACCATTCGAGCCGGGTCGTGTCCGGCGGCAGCAGCAGTTCCTGCTGTACGCAAGCGGCGCGGCGGTCTCGGCGTTCATTCTGGTGTGCGCGACGCTCGTCGTGCTGCTCGACGTGCAGGAATCCCTCGAGCGCTTCCGTATCGAGTTCACGGAGCGCAAGGCCGAGCTCGTTGCCGAGCTGGAGGTCATGAAGGCACTGCAGAATCGTTATGTCGAGGACATGGAGCTACATTGGGCAAGCGTCGCTGAAGATGCGCCGGGCCTGCCCGGGTTGCTCGAAGGCAAGCGCGGCAAGCAGCGGTTCGTCGGGCGGATCGGGCGAGTCGCGGTTGCCGCGTACGCCGACATCCCATCTGCGGATTCGACGAACACGCACCTGCCGTACCTTGCGCGCTTTCTCGATCGGGTCGAAGTGACAGGTGTCCTGGCGCCGCCGCAACCGGCCGATCCGGGGTTGACCGGCTATCTGATCGATCCGAACGGCGATTTCCTCGTCGAGACCGGGTATCCGCTGGTGAAACGATCGCTCGCGTTGCCGGCCGGTTTCGACGTGAGGGCGCTGATCCGGCAATTGAGTCCGATGAACGATGGTGCGTCCGTAGCGGCGACGCCGGCGGTTCCCGGCAGAAACACGATTACGCTGGACCGTCGATTCGACCCGGTGCTCGGGCGCTCCGTGCTGCGGCTGGTGCAATGGGTGCGTGGCGCGAGCGGCAGGCCGGTCGTCTGGTTGGTCATCAACAGCCGGCCGCAGACAGACGAGATTTTGCGTTCGCCGGGCGCCGGCAGGGAATATGCACTCGTCGACTCCGACGGAAATCTCCTGATCGGCAGACAACCCGACAGCACGATGGTGGCCCGTGCGCTCGGTCATGCGCGCCGCGCGCCCGGCGAGAAAGCGGTTGCACATCGGGTCGGGATGAACTTCTTCGTCAGCGACATGCTCCCGGGGGCGGACGAAGTGGTGATGGCGACCTTCTCGTGGCGCAGCGTGCTGAGCGACATCGCGCTGCGCCTGGGCGTGACGGTCGGTTCCGCGCTGCTGGCGCTCGTGCTGATGTGGGTTGCAATCGTGACGTTCGACCGGCGCGCACTGCGTCCGGCGAACCGGCGAGCGATTCGCCTGATCGAAAGCGAGGCGCTCAACCGGACGCTGATCCGCACGGCGCCGGCCGGGCTCGTGCTGCTGTCGTTCATCGACGGCGAAGCGATCGTGCGCAACGACGCGATGATCGCCTACGAGCGGGACGTGTCGGGCGAGCCGCTCGGCAAGCGGCTGTGGCGTGCGTACCGGGACGGCGCGCCCACCGGCAACGCACGCAAGCGCGTGACGCGAGAACTGGCCGTCGAGCGCGAGGGATACGGCACCGTCTATCTCGACGCGCACATCGCGCGCACCAAATACCGCGGGATCGACGTGCTGCTGTGCACGTTGCTCGACATCACGGCCCGCAAGCAGGCGGAGGAGAAGCTGCGCGAGGCGCGCGAAGCCGCAGAACTCGCGAACAAGGCGAAGTCGACGTTCCTCGCGACGATGAGCCACGAGATCCGCACGCCGCTCAACGCGATCATCGGCAACCTGGAGTTGATGGAGCGCGCGCAGATGGCGGCGCCGCTACGGCGCCGGCTGGGGACGATCATGTCGTCGTCCGACGCGCTGCTGCGCGTGATCAACGACGTGCTTGACCTGTCGAAGGCCGAGTCGAACCAGATGGCGCTGGAAAGCATTCCGTTCGACCTGCGTCGTGTCGTGGACGACGTGGCCGCGATCTTCCGCCCGCTCGCGGATGCGAAAAACCTTGCGCTGACGTGCCGAATTGCCCCGGATCTCGCCGATGGTTACTTAGGAGATTCGACCCGGCTGCGGCAACTGCTCTCGAACCTCGTCAGCAATGCGATCAAGTTTACGAAGCGCGGCGGCGTGACGATCGACGTGCGGCTTGCACAGGCGGGCCTGGCCGACCGTGGCGTCGAAATCGCCGTCCGCGATACGGGCATCGGCATTCCCGAAGACAGCATGCCGACCCTGTTCGATGTCTATATCCAGACCGATGCGTCGATCTACCGGCGCTTTGGCGGCACGGGGCTCGGCCTGCCGCTGTGCAAGCGGATCGTGACGCTGATGGGCGGGGCGTTGAGCGTCGACAGCCGTCTCGGTGAAGGCACGGTTTTCGTGGCTGCGTTGCCGTTGCCCGAAGCGCCGTCCGGCTGGCGAGACGATGCGCCGGAACCCGCGGCGTTCGCGGATACTGCGCGCGGGTATGGAGCAGAGGCGGAATCCGAAGTGGGCGCGGAGGCTGACGCGCGCGCGGAGGCCGACGATGACGAACCGCTGCAAGTGCTCGTCGCCGAGGATCACCCGGCAAGCCGGGCGTTGCTGCGCGACCAACTCGACGCGTTGGGCTACGACGCGACGATCGTTTCCAACGGCATCGAGGCGATGCGCGCCTTTTTCGAGCGACCGTACGACGTCGTGTTGACCGATCTCGGCATGCCGGAACTCGACGGCTTCGCGCTCGCGAACTTCCTGCGCGAGCAGGGCGCGCGCGTGCCCGTGATCGCGATGACGGCACACGCGACCGACGAGGATCGCCGGCGCTGCGAACAGGCCGGTGCTGTGGAGATCGTGCTCAAGCCACTGTCGATCGAGACGCTCGACGCGGCGTTGCGGCGGCATGCGGAGCGCGACGCGGCCTCACCCGCGCCGGCGCACGAGCGAGTGCCTGTCGTGGCCGCAATGACCGACGAGGTGCGGCGCACGCTGCACGCAGCGACGCTGCATTCGCTTGCGGCGATTCGCGACGCGCTCGCGAGCGGCGACGTGGATACGTTGCGTATAGAACTGCATTCGATGCGCGGCGGTTTTGGACTCGCTGGCGACGTCGAGGCGTGCGACGCATGCGCAAGCGCGGAGCACGCGATGCGAGACGGCGGCCCGGACGCGTTGGAATACGTGTGGCATTCGACCGAGGACACCGTCCGGCAGGCACTCGAACGGCTATCGACGGATGACGAGTCGCGCTCGGGCAAGCCGGGAAAATGAGGCAGGGCGTTTGTCTTTGATTCGTGACGGACGGTAATCGTGCCGCGCATTGCAGCTTGAATATTCCGACACCCGCGGCATAAACAGAGACTCGGGCGCCCGACGGCGATCCGTTTATACACCGCCGTTTCGCGGGCTCGCTGTCGGCATGATTTTCTTCGAGCGCGCGGGCTGCGGCGAGCCCCCGCATCGGCGGTGCCCTGGCGCGCCGGGGTGTCGATTCCTGATACAGGGTAGAGCAGATCACCGACGTATTGACCGAATCCGACGATGCTCGCCACCGACCGCGACGTGCTGCGTGCCCTAGCGAAGCGTGGCCGTATCGGCCGACTGCGAGGCTACCTTCCAGTTTTCATCGGCCTTGCTGCCGGGCATCGCTATTCATGGGATTGTCAACGATGGTTTGATATCCAACGGGACTCCTCATCCCGGTCCTAACGTCCTAATGTCGCCTAGGCACGCATGAGTTGGACGCCGTGTTTAAACCGGAGTTTCGTGTGTCGGTGCAAAGCCGGAAACGTGACCGTCATCGCATGTTTGTACGAGGCTCGAGGGACCTTCTGGGAAGCTCGTGCGCGTCTTGCTTTGTTAAATCGGTTTTGCAATCAATGGTCTGATCTTGAGAATGGAATGAATTCGTACGAGTATTAGAGAGTCTGGTGCCGATATAGTAATCGTCCTATTTTCTGACCGACACGGTTGATCGAGAATATTTTAAGTGGAAGAGATTTCCACATTTCAGTGGTGGTTTGGATAAATCATCCTATTTGGTTGTTGAAATATTTTTTCTCCATATGGACCAAAATATGAAAAAGCAGATCCTTTCGGCACTTCTTGCATCGGCTGGTTTGATGATGATCACTTCGGCCGCTCACGCCGCCGATGGCACGATCACGATTAACGGTTCGATTCTTCAGTCCACCTGCAAGATCAACGGCGGCACCACCGGCGACGTGACTGTCAATCTGCCGAAGCTGCGCAGCACGGCACTGCCGTCGGTCGGTTCGGTTGGCGGTCGCACGCCTTTTACGCTCGCTCTTAGCGATTGCGGCACGACGGGCGGCAAGGTTGGCGTGTATTTCGAACCGGGCGCGAACGTTGATGCGTCGAGCGGTCGACTCACGCTGGACGCTGCAGCGGACACCGCGAAGGGCGTTCAGATCAACGTGCTGAACGACAAGCAGCAGCAAATCAAGGTCGGCTCGGCGGGCGACCAGAATTCGCAGTTGGTCGATATCGCTGCGGATGGCACCGCGACGCTGAACTACTTTGCGGAGTACTACGCCAGCGATGCCGTGACGGCAGGTACGGCCAATTCGAAGGTTCAATACTCGCTGGTGTATCAGTAATCGAAGCAAGGAGGGGAAACCCTCCTTGTAACTGAATATCAGTAATCAAGGTAGCGGGGAGGCTTGCAGAAGGCTCTCCGTTCAACCGAATCGACCTTGTCGAGATTGCACGATTGGCAAGGCTCGGTTGCTGGTCGCGGGACTTGCGGCGATGTGCATTACACGATCAGCATTGCGATGCAGCGGCTATGGATCAACGTATGGCCGTCGTATCGGTGCGGCCCGCTTTCTTCGGCCGCGACGCCTGGCATCACTACCCCTGGGCTTGTCAACGACGGCTTGATGTCCAACGGGATTCCTCATCCCGGTCCTAACAGCCTAATGTCGCTTAGGCACGCACGAGTTGGACGCCGTGTTCAAACGCTCGCTTTTACCGATTCGAATATTCATTGGCGTTGCCGGTAACGATGAACCGGAATTTCGTGTATCGGTGCAAAGCCGGAAACGTGATCGTGATCGCATGTGTGCGCGAGGCTCGGGGGCCTTCTGGGAAGCTCGTGCGCGTCGTATTTTGTTAAATCGGCTTTGCAATCAATGGTCTGAGCTTGCGAATGGAATGAATTCGTACGAATACTAGATAGTATGGTGATGATATAGGAATTGTCCTATTCCCTGGCCACCACGGTTGATCGAGAATATTTCAAGTGGAAGAGATATCCACGCTTCAGTGGTGGTTTAGATAAATCATCCTATTTGGTTGTTGAAATATTTTTTCTCCATATGGACCAAAATATGAAAAAGCAGATCCTTTCCGCACTTCTTGCGTCGGCCGGTTTGATGATGGTCGCTTCGGCCGCTCACGCTGCCGATGGCACGATCACGATTAACGGTGCGATTCTTCAGTCCACCTGCAAGATCAACGGCGGCACCACCGGCGACGTGACCGTCAATCTGCCGAAGCTGCGCAGCACGGCACTGCCGTCGGTCGGTTCGGTTGGCGGTCGCACGCCTTTTACGCTCGCTCTTAGCGATTGCGGCACGACGGGCGGCAAGGTTGGCGTGTATTTCGAACCGGGCGCGAACGTTGATGCGTCGAGCGGTCGACTCACGCTGGACGCTGCAGCGGACACCGCGAAGGGCGTTCAGATCAACGTGCTGAACGACAAGCAGCAGCAAATCAAGGTCGGCTCGGCGGGCGACCAGAATTCGCAGTTGGTCGATATCGCTGCGGATGGCACCGCGACGCTGAACTACTTTGCGGAGTACTACGCCAGCGATGCCGTGACGGCAGGTACGGCCAATTCGAAGGTTCAATACTCGCTGGTGTATCAGTAATCGAAGCAAGGAGGGGAAACCCTCTCCTTGTAACTGAATATCAGTAATCAAGGCAACGGGGAGGCTTGCAGAAGACTTTCCGTTCAACCGAATCGACCTTGTCATAAACGGTGGATTCTCCTGTACTCGCTTCCCCTGAAATTACCTGATACCGAATATATGAAAATCCGAAATGTTCTCCGCACGTTTGCGCTAGCTTCCGCAATATTCGCAGCACACGCTGATGCCGGCGTCGTGATTTCCGGAACTCGTGTGATTTTCCCCGCGGCAGAACGCGAAGTGACGGTCAAGCTGACGAACGACGGTAACACGCCGGTGCTGGTTCAAACATGGTTGGATGATGGCGATGCGAACGCGGCACCGGAAAAAGCCGAAGTGCCGTTTACGCTGACACCTTCGATGTTCCGGATGGAACCCGGTAAAGGGCAGTCGCTTCGATTGATTTATACGAATGACCCGTTGCCGACAGACAAGGAAAGTCTGTTCTGGCTGAACGTGCTTGAAGTTCCGCCCAAGGCAGCGAATGATGATCGCAACAAGATTCAAATTGCATTCCGAACGCGTATCAAGGTGATGTTCCGCCCCGATGGCTTGCCTGGACAAGCGTCGGACGCACCGGCGCAGATGAAGTGGGAAATGGTACGCGATAAAGGGAAGTATGCGCTGAAGGCAACGAATCCGACGCCGTACGTCGTGAATATCGGAAGCATCGCTCTCAAGTCTGACGGTAATAGCTTCGATGCGAAAGCGGGAGCGGTGTTGCCTGGTAAGACTCAACTGTTTCCTGTTGACGGCATGCATACAGCCCCTGCCTCAAACGTCACTGTCACATATTCCAGTCTGAATGATTGGGGCGCCGGCAACACCCTCGAGAAGACAATCTCGCTCGGTAAATAACGCAGCGCGTACGGAAGAGTCTGTTGGTTCCACAGTGCATGGCGATTTACCACCACATTCGATCTGTCACATCACCATTCACATTGAATCGTTGATCTCGACTTGACATGTCGTGTCGTCGTGCATTCGTCAAGACGATCATTGATTTAGGTATGCGAATTAAATGGAGAATTCTGTAATGGTTTCGGCTGGTCATCAAAGCCTGGGTGATTTCGTTGAGATGCCCTGCCTCAGGCCAATCAGCGCGCTGATTCTGTCGAGCCTGGCCGCTTGGCAGGGAACGGCGCGCGCAGAAATGTCCGACACCATGCAGGTTGCGCAGGCGCAATTTGCCCAGGTCGAATTCGATAGCGGTTTTTTCGGCAAGAGCAACGATCGTCGCGTCGATTTGTCCCGGTTCGAGCGAGGCAATCCGGTTCCTCCTGGCACGTACAACGTCGACCTGTATGTCGGGCCTAGCTGGGTCGCGCGGACAAATGTCTCCTTTCATGCGTCGCCCGGTACGATCGATGCACAGCCGTGCTTCGACGAAGCCCTTCTGCGTCGCATCGAATTCAATCTTGGAAAGCTGCCGCCCGAGCTCGCCAAGCAGATTGTGGATGACAAATCGTGTCTTCGTATCGGGCAACTCGTGCCGGACGCCAGCGCGAGCTTCGACTTTTCCGAGCAACGCCTTACGCTGAGCATTCCCCAGGCTTTCCTGAAGCGCAATGCACGTGGTTATGTCAGCCCGGATCAATGGAGTTCGGGAGTAACTGCAGGGATGCTCGGCTATAACGCCAATCTCTATAGCTCGAAGATTCGCGAGGGCGCGGTCAGCACGCACGGTTACCTGGGCTTGAATGCGGGTTTCAACGCGGGAAACTGGCATTTCCGTCATGACGGAGCATATACGTGGGATTCGCGAGGGGAGCGCCGTTACCAGAATATTTCGACCTATGTGCAGCGCGACCTTCCGTCGCTGGCGTCACAGTTGGTAATGGGTGAAACCTTCACTTCCGGAGAATTGTTCGACTCGACGCAATTCAGAGGCGTCCGTCTTTCGACGGACGACCGGATGTTGCCTGAATCCTTGCGCGGTTATGCACCGACGGTCCGAGGTATTGCGAACAGCAATGCACGTGTGACGATCAAGCAGAACGGCGTCAAGCTCTATGAAACCACGGTGGCGCCAGGCGCGTTCGAGATCGACGATCTGTACCCGACAGGATATGGCGGCGACTTGATCGTGTCCGTGACGGAGGCCGACGGATCGATCCATACGTTTTCGATTCCGTACGCGGCCGTGCCGCTGTCGTTGAGACCCGGTGTCAACCGCTACAATTTTGTCGCCGGCGTAGTCCGTAACCAGCAGATTTCAGGCAATCCCCTTTTTACACAGGCGACATGGCAACGCGGCCTGTCGAACCTGATCACCGGGTATGGCGGTATCACCGTCGCAGAAGGTTACGCGTCGGTGCTGATGGGCGCTGCGTTCAATACGTCGCTTGGTGCGGTTGGTGCCGATATCACCTATGCGAGCACATCGATCCCGGGCGCGAAGCGTTACAACGGTTCCAGTCTGCGTGTCAGCTACTCGAAATCGTTGCAGTCAACCGGCACCGACATTGCCCTTGCAGCATATCGATATTCGACAAGTGGCTATTTTGGCTTGAACGACGCGATGATCGCGCGGGAGAGCGCACGCGAGTACGGATCGATCGACACGGTATGGCGACAGCGAAATCGCGCGTCGTTGACTTTGAGCCAGAATCTGGGCGAACGTCGTGGGCGCTTGAACTTGACCGCATCGGCGTCCAATTACTGGAACCGGTCTGGGTCGGACGTCAATTATTCGGTTGGCTATAACAATTCATTCAGGAATATTTCCTATAACGTGTCCGCGACGAGGCAGCGAAGCATCGGTGGCCAAATGAGCACGCTTTATTACGCGAGCGTGATGATCCCGATCGGCGCGACGAAGCCGGTCAGTTTGTCGGCCAACGTGACCCATGACACGACTGGCAGCACGCGGGTTCAATCGAGTCTGTCCGGGTCGCTCGGGGTGGACAACAACCTGTCGTACAACGTTGGCGTGGACAATACGTCCGGCTCCGGCACATCGAGCACGAGTGGAAGCGGCAGCGTGGTCTATCGCGGATCTCGTGCGGAACTGAGTGCAAGTGCGGGCGTGAGCCGCGACTACCAGCAGGGTTCGATCGGCCTGCGTGGCGCCGTTGTAGCCCATCCGGGCGGGGTCACGCTTTCGCAGCCGCTGTCGGAGACATTTGGTATCGTCGAAGCGCCAGGGGCTGACGGTGCGCGAGTCACGTCGGCGTCCGGCGTGCGCGTCGATAGCCGAGGATACGCGGTCGTACCGTTCTTGACGCCGTACAGCCTCAATACGATCGAACTGGATCCGAAGGGGCTGTCGATGGATGTCGAATTGAAGGAAACCAGCCAGCAGGTTGCGCCACGAGCGGGCGCCGTGCCGGTACTCAAGTTCGACACGATCACCGGACGTTCGGCAATGGTTCTGGCACGCTTCGCCGACGGCACGCCGCTGCCGTTCGGTGCCGCGGTGCTCGATGAAAGCGGAAATGAAGTGGGCGTCGTTGCGCAGGCCAGCAGGATTTTCGCGAGGCGGCTGCGCGATAACGGAAGCCTGACAGTCAAGTGGGGAAATGATCGAGAGTCGCATTGCAACGTCGCCTATTCACTTCCCGTGCGCGACAAGTCACCCAAGATGGCTGTTGGATATCAACAGATCAAGAGTGTTTGCCGGCTCTCTACAGACGACATAAGCGCCAAATAAGGATTGGGTCGCGCGGACTAGATGCATAATTGCTGGAATACAGAGTGAGGGTGTGATTTTTCGTTATTTAGTGGATTTCAAATCGGATCCTGAAAATTCGCATAAATATATTTTGGATTTTTTGTGATTGGCGTTGAATGTATGTATAGAGGGTGCCTGGAATGTATAAATTTTTAAAATGCATATTATTGTTTGTGGTTTTCGTTTCGTGTGAGGCGAATGCTGTTGTTTGCAAGGACGTAATCACGGGGGCGAAGGAAAATAACATTCCGTTCCCTGTAAATCCAGTTATGATGGCCAGTAAAGGGCCGAGGGGTATGGTGGTCTGGGATTCTGGGAGTATTACGCGAACTTTTACTTGTACAAATTTCACTCGAGTCCCACTCTTAATGATTGCAAGCCCGGATTCGGGTGGGGGGCCTTTGGGTCAATATAATTATGGATTTAAGTACAATGGTACCATCTATTCAATTGGTCTTCAGAACCCTAATCTCGATACAGGGTACGTGGTTCCTGCAAATTACGTTCCGCTGACAGTCACGCTAACTTACTCGGTAGTTCTTATAAAATCAACGGCTGATGATACGCCTAGTCAAGGAACGTATGTAAATCAGGGGACATTTTTAAGGGTTGGCGGGAATTCTGGGTACGCAGAAAGACGTAGTGGACAAATCAAGGTGGGAGAGCCGACATGTGTGCCTAATATCAATGGATTAAATAATGTTGTGAACTTGCCGCCTGTTCGGTCAAATCTGCTTTCTTCCGCTGGAAAAACCGCAGGGCGCACCTATTTTTCATTGAGCCTGCAACAATGTGATGCTAGCAAATACGCAGTGCTTTACACATTCAATGGAACGCCAGACGCTATACGACAAAATGCTTTTTCCAATACGGGATCTGCGCGCGGTGTCGCAGTCAATATCGGGACCACTGATGAATGGCTGATAACGCCGGCGGGTCCGGATAACCTGCGACTTGGTGAGATAAAAAATCTCAATGCTACGCTGAATTTGTTTGCCGAGTATGTTGCAACCGGCGAGCAGATGCGGCCCGGCACGGTGACAAGCCGAGCAACGGTAAGCGTCGAATATTACTGAGCGACGTTAGGCAGATTATTTGGTTTGCGCTGAATGATTCGTGTTGCTCTGCGGCGGCGTGCCGCTGCTAGAGCGGCCGTTCCATGATTGAATGGCACGGCCGGAATCAGAGCGTAATAAAGCTGCCGTTTCCGAGAACCTTTCGCAGGTTGTAGCTGGTGATCTGGGACGTTTCTTGTAGCCATTTGCCAAGCGAGTTCCCTTTTGTCCTGGAGGCAGGGGAAGGATCTGTGCAAGAACCACAACATCTCGGAACAGACGTTCTATCGTTGGTGCAGCAAGTTCAGCGGCGTGGTTGTGGCTGACGTCCGCCGGCTCAAGGATCTGGAATCCGAGAACGCGTGGCTCAAGCGCCAGATTGTCGAAGCCCGACAGTTACAGCGGCTTCGGCGTGTCGACCGCGCTGGCCGCGAGTATCACCTCGCGCGTCTCGTCGCCATGCTCGGCGACCGCCACCACGCCGGTCGCGCGCGTGCCGTCGAACGTCACGCGCCGCAGAGCATGCTCGGGCGCATGCGTGATGTTCGCGAGGTTGTGTCTAAATCAGGACAACCAATCGCGAAAATAATGGCTGGCGTGCGACGCCGTTATTGATGAGGCGCATGCGTCACGGTATACGCGGGAGGCTATACCGTTCGTCAAGCCGGGCCGATCTGCGGAGGCAACCAAGGGTGCTCGACGAAAGCGAAGAGTCTCTGTCGACGCGTGCGTGCGCCAGTCCAGCATGACTGAATTGCCGTGGTTCTGCGGGCGTGACGATGATGCGGCAGGCACTGACGCCCATTGAAGAGATGCATGAACATGTCATGCACCCTGTACGGCCTCATTGCCCCGCCTGTCGCTCAATCCTTCGCGACGACGTCGATGCGCAGCGCGTCGCCGCCGGCGACGATCGCGAGCAGGCGATCGACGTTCGGGTGCGCGCCGGGGCGGTTGCGTGCGTCGGCGGTGTGCTCCGCGAACACGGCGAGGCCATGCTCGGCAGCCTTCGCGTCGAGCACGCCGAATGCCTGCTTCAGGTAGTGGTAGACCGCGAGCGAACCCTGCTTGCCGGGCTGGTTCTCGATGCTGGCGACCACGTCGCCGTTCGCGCCGACGAGATCGATGCGCGCGATGCCGTCGATGGCCGGCAATTGCGCGAGATTGTCCTTGAAAACTGGGGTAGCTCGAATCACTGAAAACACTCCGTCGGTTCGGTCATGGGCCAATGAGCGTGGCCGGCCGTATTTTATCCGATCGGTTTCGGCGCACCGGCCGGCGCGACCGAGCCGGTCGCGCGCCACGCGAGCGCCGCGCCGCGAGCTGCGCGGCGCTGCCCGCCAGCATCGCGTTTCATTACCGGCCGGCGCAAGCCGGCACGCCCGCTTCCCGCGAGCGCTCGATGTCCGGGCTGCGATACGCGCGCTCGGGAATCTCGGCGAGCCGCGACGCATGCACTTGTCGAGGCCCCAGGCCATAGAATTTCTGGAAGCTCATGATCAGCGGCGACCATTTGTCCGGATCGATGCGGTCTTGATGGCCATCCATCAGCAGGTCCGGATGCACGTGCACGCGCTGGATGCGCAGCTCGAACAGTGTGATCTTCCCGCGCAGGTCGGGCGTTTCATCGGAGAGGCCATGCGTGGCCGCGACGACCGCTTCCAGATGTACCGGGCATTCGAGCGCGCGAGGCGGCGACACGGTGTGCGATGCCACCTCGATGAGCCCGGCCGCCCCGAACTTGTCGGGTTCGTACACGTAGCCTCTCACGCGCTTCGATTCGGGCACCGGATGCGCGCCCGTCGTCCGTGCGATCCGGTCGACCGCGTGCGCCTGCGCGGACGACGGCAGGTTCAGCACGCATTCGCCGGTGCGCGTCAGGTTGCGGGTGGTCTGCGAGCTGGCGGCGATGCCGATCACGCCGCGCCAGCCGAGCCAGAACGCGGACGAGATCGGCGCGAGATTTGCTGTGCCGTCCGGATTCAGCGTGCTGACCAGCACGACGGGCGTGCCGAAATAGAGGATGTTCGGTTCGGTGACGCGATGCGGAGCGTTCATGGTCGGAGCCTTCGCTTCGTTGAGGGATCGGTTCGAATGCTGATCCTGTCGCGGCTGCGCGGCGCTCCGATTCTTGTCGTGTCATCCGGCGATCGGCGCGATGCGGCGACGCACGAAAATTGCTCGCGGAGCAGCGCTTGCAACGCGCGGCAACGGCGCGCGCATGCGGCGCGCAAACGGCCATCAGCACATCGGCACCGCGCCTGCTTTTCCGCTACAGTAAGAAATCGCAGGCCGCACGCCGCTGCGCCTCGCGCGCCGCGCGGCCACAATCCGGAATTGCACATGAGGGCCCCGATGGACACGCCGCAACGCTATACCGCCAATGCTCCGACGCGCGAGGAAGTCGATGCACTCGCCGGTTCGACCGTCATCGAATTCGGCACCAACTGGTGCGGCATCTGCGCGGGTGCGCAGCCCGCGATCGTCGAATCGTTCGCCGCGCATCCCGCCGTGCGCCACCTGAAGATCGAGGACGGGCCGGGCCGCCCGCTCGGCCGCTCGTTCCGCGTCAAGCTGTGGCCGACGCTGGTGTTCCTGCGCGACGGCGTCGAGGTCGCGCGCGTCGTGCGGCCCGCCGATGCGAAGCAGATCGAAGCCGACGGCTTCGCCGCGCTGGCCTGACGTCACGATCATGCAACAAGCCATCACGCATGTCACCGTCGACGCGCGCGGCAGCGGCCTCGTCGAGTTCACGCCGCAGGTGCGCGCCTTCGTCGACCAGCAGTCGATCCGCACGGGCCTGCTCACCGTGTTCTGCCGGCATACGTCGGCATCGCTGCTGATCCAGGAGAACGCGGATCCGTCGGTGCGGCGCGATCTCGAACGCTACTTCGCGACGCTCGCGCCCGAGGACGAAAGCCGCTACGAGCACGACACCGAAGGCCCCGACGACATGCCGGCGCATCTGCGCACGGCGCTCACGCAGGTGCAGTTGTCGATTCCGGTCGAGCACGGGCGCATGGTGCTCGGCACCTGGCAGGGGATCTACCTGTTCGAGCATCGTCGCGGCGCACACCGGCGCGACATCGTGCTGCATCTGATCGGCGAATAAACGGGAACGTGAGCGGGAACGCGTGAGGCAGCGCCGGCGCGCGATGCCGCGCGCGTTTGCACGCGGCGCACCGCTTCATGCGAGCAGCTTCTCGACCAGGGCGCCGAGTTCGCGCAGGTGGACGGGCTTCGGCAGGAATTCGTCGAACACCTGCTTGTTCTCGTGCAGCGCGGCCGATTCGTATGCGCTGACGCCGACGATCGCCGGATGCCGGCCTTCGTCGTCCGGCTGCGCGACGGCGCGAATGCGCCGAGCGACCTCGAAGCCGCTCAGGTCCGGCAGTTCGAGATCGAGCACGACGATGTCGTAGCGGCCCGCGCCGAAGCGCGCGATGCCTTCCTGGCCGGTGCCGCACAGATCGGCGTCGATGCCGAGCGCCGACAGCATCGCGCCCAGTGTTTCGCGTGCGTTGTCGTTGTCGTCGACGACCAGCGCGCGCCGGTCGCGATGCGCGGCGGCCGCCGGCCACGCGGGCGCTTCGCCGGCGGCCTCGATGAAGTCGGGCACTTCGACGGGCAGCGTCACGACGAATTCGCTGCCTTCGCCGACCACGCTGCGCACGTCCACATGCCCGCGCAGCGTCGTGACGATTTCGCGCACGACGGCGAGCCCCATGCCGATCCCGTCCACATGCAGCCCGACCGCGTCGTTCGCGCGATAGAACGGCTCGAAGATCTTCGACAGATGCTGCTTCGCGATGCCGGTGCCCGTGTCGCGCACGACGATCGTCAGTTGCTTGCCGGCCGGCGCGTCGGCGAGCGCGATCGATACGTCGATCGACCCACCTAGCGTGTACTTGACGGAATTCTCGACCAGGTTCGACAGCACCTGCCGCAACAGCTTGCGGTCCGAGCGGATCGACAGATCGTGCGGCTGGACCTGCTGCGCGACCGCGATCCGCCTGGTCGCGATCTTCTCGCGCAGCGGCTCGATGACTTCGGCGAGCAGCGATGCCATGCCGACCGTTTCCAGTTCGGCGAGGCGCTTGGTCGAGCGCAGCTTGATGTAGTCGGTCAGGTCCTTGACGAGCGCTTCGAGCGACAGCGCGGAATTCTGCAGCCGCCGGATCGTCTTCAGGTTGGCGTCGGATTGCGGGCGCGCGAGCAGGATCTCGATCGACCCGCAGATCGCCTGCAGCGGCGTGCGCAGCTCATGGCTGACCATCCCGAGGAACGCGTTCTTCGCCTCGATCATCTCGAACGCGCGATCCGACGCCTTGCGCTCCGCGTCGAGCGCCGCGTCCTGCCGTTCGAGCAGGTCGTCGCGCGTGCGCATCGTATAGAACAGCAGCAGGAACAGCGCACACAGGATCACGCCGAGCACGATGCCGAGGATCAGGATCGCGCGCTGCTTTTCCTTCAGCTGATGGAACGTGAAATCGCGCTGCGCCATCTCGATCGCGCGGAAGTAGTTCGCGAGGCCGTTGACCTTCGGCCAGTACGCATTGACCTCGTCGATCACCTGCCGCGCGTTCTTCGGCGCACCGCGCAGCAACGGCACGTCGTGCTTCAGGCGCATCATGAATTCGCCGAGCGCGGCGATCTCGTTGCGCGCGCGCGGGATGCGCAGCCAGTACTCGGATACTTCGGACGGCCGCTGCAGGAACCCGAACGACACCGACAGGCTGTCGAGCTGCATCTGCACGCGATCGAAATCGTCGTCCTCGTGCGTCGCGTAGAGGATCAGTTGCCGGTCGAACCGCGTATAGACGTTCCGGTATTGCGCGGCCGTCCAGAACACGCCTTCGCGCGGCCCTTCGAGCACGCCCTCGTTGACCGAGGTTGCGAGGAGGTCCCACAGCAGGAACGCCCACGCGGCGAATCCCGCGATCCACAGCGACCCGAGGATCAGAATGATTTTTCTGTTTTTCCGTCGCGGCCGCGTCATTTCACTTCACGGTCAGGCCGATGATCTGCCACGCGAACTTGGCTTCGCCGAGCGGCGTCTTCAGCTCGTCGGGATACTGGTCGCGCGGATACATGATCCACAGCGGGCCGTAGTTGTCGTTGCCGAGAACCTTGCCGTTCATCGTTCGCGCGAGGATCACGCCGTATTTGTCGGCATCGGACACGGGAATCGTGAACGTGTATTCGTCGATGCAGCGGAATTCGATCTGCGTGCCGTGCGCGCCGACCGTCTTCAGCACGTCGGACAGGCGCGGGCCGGTGAAGGTCGCCTTCGGCGTCCAGCTCGTCGACGTGACGATCGTATGCTGCGGCAACGCCATCAGCGCCTGCTCGGAAAAGACGTAGGTCATCTTCCCCTGCTGATTGCTCTTGCTGATCTTGCCGTCGACGGTGAACGTGAACGACGACGCAGCCCATGCCGCGGCGGCCATTCCGAGCAGGCAGGCCGCCAGAAGGCTTTTGGTCCAGATGGTTGTAACGCGCATGT
>Ga0207695_10003442_pt1 | contig 22318 bp, 29 predicted proteins | sample KBSC54metaG_FD_184354 | JGI IMG/M metagenome (GOLD analysis project Ga0207695, IMG submission 184354) | Corn rhizosphere microbial communities from Kellogg Biological Station, Michigan, USA - KBS C5-4 metaG (SPAdes) (version 2) | ecosystem: Host-associated > Plants > Roots > Rhizosphere > Soil...
GTCGCAAGTCCTGGCAGCTCATCGAGGTGCTGAAGAAGGCGACCCCATGATCCAGCTGCAAACCATGTTGAATGCCGCTGACAACAGCGGCGCCCGCACCCTGATGTGTATCAAGGTGCTGGGTGGCACGCGCCGTCGCTATGCGACGGTCGGCGACGTCATCAAGGTGAGCGTCAAGGACGCCATCCCGCGCGGTAAGGTGAAGAAGGGTGAGGTGTACGACGCGGTGGTCGTGCGCACCAAGCGCGGCGTGCGCCGTCCGGACGGCTCGCTGATCCGCTTCGACGGTAACGCAGCGGTGTTGCTCACGAACAAGCTCGAGCCCATCGGCACCCGCATCTTCGGGCCCGTGACTCGTGAGCTGCGCACCCAGCAGTTCATGAAGATCATCTCCTTGGCACCCGAGGTGCTGTGATGGCGAAGAAGATCCGCAAGGGCGACCAGGTGGTCGTGTTGACTGGCAAGGACAAGGGGCGCCGTGGCGCGGTGTTGGAAGTGTTGGCAAGCGGGCACGTGATCGTCGAGAGCGTGAACATCGCCAAGCGCCACACCCGTCCCAACCCGCAGAAGCAGAACCAGCCGGGTGGCATCGTCGAGAAGAACATGCCGCTGGCGATCTCCAAGGTTGCGATCTGGAATCCCGCCGAGAAGAAGGCGGACCGGATTGGATTCAAGACGCTCACCGACGGCAAGAAGGTGCGCTTCTTCAAGTCGACCGGAGAGATGATCGACGCGTAAGCGATTCGACGGAACAACTATGGCCAGGCTACACCAGTATTACCAAGAGACCGTCATCGCGAAGTTGCGGACGGATCTCAAGCTCGACAACCCCATGCAGGTGCCCAAGATCACCAAGATCACGGTGAATATGGGTGTCGGCGAGGCGGTTGCCGACAAGAAAGTGATGGATGCGGCGGTCACGGATCTGCAGAAGATCACGGGCCAGAAGCCGCTCGTCACCAAATCGCGCAAGGCAATCGCATCCTTCAAGATCCGCCAGGGACTTGCGATCGGTTGCAAGGTGACGCTGCGTGGAGCTCGCATGTACGAGTTCCTGGACCGGCTCATCAACATTGCGATGCCCCGTATCCGTGACTTTCGCGGCGTCTCGCCGCGCTCCTTCGACGGTCAGGGCAACTACAGCATGGGCGTGAAGGAACAGATTATTTTCCCCGAGATCCAGTACGACCAGATAGACCAGATCCGGGGCATGGACATCACGATAACCACGACGGCAACGGATAACCGTCAGGGCCGAGCGCTGCTCGAGGCTTTCAACTTCCCGTTCAGGAAGTAAGAGGACACTAGACCGCTATGGCGAAGACAAGCATGGTCGAGCGCGAGAAGCGTCGCGCCAAGATCGTGAAACAATATGCGGCGAAGCGTGCGCAGCTCAAAGAGCTGATCCGCAGCCCCAACACATCACCCGAAGAGCGCGAGAAGGCGCAGGTAAAGCTGCAGAAGCTGCCGCGCGATTCGAGCGCAGCCCGATTGCGCAATCGCTGCGCGATCACCGGGCGGCCGCGCGGTGTCTACCGTAAATTCGGGATCTCGCGCGTGAAGATCCGCGAAATCTCCAATCGCGGCGAGATTCCGGGCCTCGCCAAGGCGAGCTGGTGAGGAACGCCGTATGAGCATGACCGACCCCATTGCCGATCTGTTGACCCGCATCCGTAACGGACAAACTGCGGGCAAACCCGAGATACAGCTCTCTTCTTCGAAGCTCAAGACGGCCGTCGTCAAGGTGTTGAAGGACGAGGGCTACATCGCGGACTACCGCTTGAGCGCCGACGGTGCGAAACCGACGCTCACCATCGGCCTGAAGTATTTCGAGGGACGTCCCGTCATCGACCGGATCGAGCGCGTCAGTCGCCCCGGCCTGCGTATCTATCGCGGCAAGGACGAGCTGCCGAAGGTGCTTGGCGGCATGGGTACGGTGATCGTCTCCACGCCCAAGGGCGTGATGACCGACAAGCAGGCGCGCGCGATCGGACAGGGCGGTGAAGTCCTGTGCATCGTGGCCTAACCGGGAAGAGTTTCTCATGTCCAGAATTGCCAAAGCTCCGGTCGATCTGCCGCAAGGTGTGACCGCGACCATTGGAGCGGAGTCGGTCACCATCAAAGGTGCCAAGGGCTCCCTCAGCATCCCGTTGACCCGGGGTGTCTCGGTCGTTCAGGCCGAAAAGCACCTCGAGGTGAAGTACACCGATCCGGGACTGAGCCGGACCCAGGCGGGTGCCACGCGCGCGCATCTCGCCAACATGGTTCTGGGTGTCACCAAGGGCTACGAAAAGAAGCTCGAGCTCGTGGGCGTCGGCTTTCGCGCCGCCGTGCAGGGCAAGTCGCTGAACCTGACGCTCGGTTTCTCGCACCCGGTGAATTTTCCGATCCCCGAGGGCATCACCATCGAGGCGCCGACGGTTACCGAGATCATCATCAAGGGAATCGATCGCCAGAAGGTAGGCCAGGTAGCGGCTGAGATCCGCCATATTCGTCCTCCCGAGCCCTACAAGGGCAAGGGCGTGAAGTACGCCGGCGAGCAGATCACCCTCAAAGAGGGCAAGAAAAAATGATCGTTACAAAGAAAGAGCGTCGCCTGCGCCGCGCTGTGAAAACGCGGGCTCATATCCGCGAGCTGGGTGTCGCGCGCCTCACCGTGCATCGGACCCCGCAGCACATCTACGCGCAGGTCACCGATTCAGCCGGTGCGAAGGTCATTGCCGCAGCCTCCACCGTGCAGGAGAAGGTGCGCGATGGCTTGAAAGGTACGGGCAACATTGAAGCCGCCAAGGCCGTAGGTCGTGCGATCGCGGAGCGGAGCAAGGCTGCCGGAGTGAGCAAGGTCGCCTTCGACCGCGCGGGTTTCCAATTTCATGGCCGAGTGAAGGCGCTCGCCGACGCGGCGCGCGAAGCGGGTCTGGAGTTCTAATATGGCGAGAGCGGATAAAGGCCAGTCATCTGACGAGTTCGTCGAGAAGCTCGTTGCGGTGAATCGCACGGCGAAGGTCGTCAAGGGTGGTCGGCAGTTCGGCTTCACGGCCCTGACTGTGGTGGGCGATGGCGCCGGCCGCGTTGGCTACGGCTTCGGCAAGGCACGGGAGGTTCCCGTGGCCATCTCCAAGGCAATGGCGCAGGCCCGCAAGAACATGATCAACGTAGCGCTGCGAAACGATTCGCTGCATTACGCGGTCAAAGGTTTTCAGGGCGCAACGCGTGTGTACATGCAGCCGGCCTCTGATGGTACGGGTGTCATCGCAGGTGGCGGTATGCGCGCCGTTCTCGAGTGCGCGGGTGTGCGCAACGTGCTGGCCAAGAGCTACGGCTCTCGTAACCCCATCAACGTGGTGCGCGCGACGATCAATGCCCTGTCGCTGATCCGCTCACCCGATGAGATTGCGGCCAAGCGGGGCAAGTCCCTGGAAGAGATTACGGGCTAACCGATCATGGCAGACAAGACCCAGTACAAGGTGACGCTGGTCAAGAGCCTGCACGGGCAGCTCGCGAATATCGCGGCCTCGGCGCGTGGCCTTGGCTTGCGCAAGATTCACCAGACGGTGATGGTTGTGGATACCCCCGAGAATCGCGGGATGATCCGCAAGGCAGAGCATCTGCTGAAGGTAGAGGCTGCGAAATGATTGGTCGGCTCTTGATCGGCGCGCAGCGCCGCCACATGGACGGGGTCGCTTCGACCCCGAGGAAAGTCTGGCCGAAGGCCATAGAGAAGTCCCCATGTTACTGAAGACATTGAAGCCTGCTGATGGAGCCAAGCGCCCGCGCCTGCGCGTGGGTCGTGGTGCGTCCGCTGGCCAAGGTAAGACTTGCGGTCGCGGCACGAAGGGTCAGCGCGCTCGCAAGGGCGGGTACCACAAGGTCGGGTTCGAAGGCGGCCAGATGCCGATCCAGCGCCGGTTGCCGAAAGTAGGCTTCCGTTCGAAGCTGGCACGCACGCGCGCCGAGGTCATGCTGAGCGAGCTCGGCAAGGTCGAGGCCGCGGTTATCGATCTCGAGGCATTGAAGAAGGCCGGGGTGGTTCCAGTGTTCGCCGAGAAGGCGAAAGTGGTCCTGTCGGGCGAGATCAAGAGGGCCGTGACGCTGAAGGGCATCGCGGCGACCAAGGGTGCGCGGGCGGCGATCGAAGCTGCCGGCGGCAAGGTCGAAGAGCAAGCAACCGCGTAGCACAGCTGCGCGAAGCGTTAAACCATGGCCACCAACACACTGAGCAATCCGGCCGCCGTTCTTGGCGATGCTGCCCGCTTCGGGGAGATCCGGGGCCGGCTGTTGTTCCTGATTGGTGCGCTGATTGTCTACCGCATCGGCACGTTCATTCCCGTACCGGGAATCAACCCGGCTGAGGTGGCGCGATACTTCTCGGATCAGTCGAACACGATCCTGGGAATCGTGAACATGTTCTCGGGCGGAGCGCTATCGCGACTGTCGATCTTCGCGATGGGTGTGATGCCGTATATCTCCGCCTCGATCATCATCCAGATGATGTCGATGGTCGTTCCGACGCTCATGGAGCTGCGGAAGGAGGGCGAGTCAGGTCGGCGCAAGATGACGGAGTACACACGCTACGCGACTGTCGTGTTGGCAGTGTTCCAGTCGTTCGCGGCGGCGAGCGGGCTCGCCAAGGGCAACATGACGGTGGTCACCGGGTGGCAGTTCCTGTTCACCGCGACTATCACCATGACCACGGGAACCTTGTTCCTGATGTGGCTCGGCGAGCAGATCACCGAGCGTGGCGTCGGCAACGGGATCTCGATGATCATTCTCGCCGGCATCGTCGCGGGGCTCCCCGGCGCTATCGGCAGCACGGCCGAGGCGGTCAGCAGCGGTGAGATGCAGGGTCCGTTCGCTCTGCTGCTCATCATCCTCGTGCTCGGCACGACCGCGTTCGTCGTGTTCGTGGAGCGCGCTCAGCGTCGCATCACGGTGAACTATGCCAAGCGCCAGGTGGGACGCCGCATGTATGCGGGCCAGAGCAGCCACCTGCCCTTCAAGCTGAATATGTCCGGCGTGATTCCGCCGATCTTTGCGTCGAGCTTGCTGCTCTTTCCGGCGACGGTGGCGAGCTTCCTGGGGGCGAACTCCGAGGGACCGGTAGCGTCGGCGATGCAGAGCATTGCCGCGGCGCTCGGTTACGGCCAGCCGTTGCATCTGGTCATCTACGCCGTACTGATCGTGTTCTTCTGCTTCTTCTATACCGCGCTGGTGTTCAACGCGCGGGATACCGCGGACAACCTGAAGAAGTCGAACGCCTTCATTCCAGGCATCCGACCCGGTCAACAGACCGCCGACTATATCGACAAGGTGCTCACACGCCTGACGCTGTGGGGTGCGCTCTATGTCACCGCGGTCTGCCTGCTGCCGGAGATCCTGGTCTCCTCGCAGGGAGTGCCCTTCCATTTTGGCGGCACGTCACTGCTGATCGTCGTAGTGGTGGTGATGGATTTCATGGCCCAGTTACAGGCCCATTTGATGTCGCATCACTATCCCGGCCTGCTCAAGAAGGCCAATTTGCTCGGGTACGGTAAAGGGCCCGGGGGCTAGTAGGTAAACAGTTATGAAAGTACGTCCTTCGGTCAAGAAGATCTGCAAGAACTGCAAGATCGTGCGCCGCCGGCGCATCGTCTACGTCATCTGCTCCGACCAGCGCCATAAGCAGCGTCAGGGATAGGGGTACGAGTGCCTTGGATAACATTTTTGGTGGGTTTCAAGTAAAATGCCGCGTTTTTTCTGCGGCATTACGGGACGGTAAGTAGCAATGGCACGTATAGCCGGTATCAACATCCCGATGAACAAGCACGTGTGGGTTGGCCTGACGCACATCTACGGCGTCGGCGACGCTCGTGCGAAAGCGGCCTGCGCAGGCGCGGGTGTGAATCCGCACACGAAGGTAAAAGACCTCACAGAGACGGAGGTCAACGCTATCCGCTCGCAGATTGCGAAGTTCGCGGTGGAAGGCGACCTGCGTCGTGAAGTGTCGATGAATATCAAGCGGCTGATGGACCTCGGCTCCTACCGGGGCATCCGTCACCGTCGCGGGCTTCCGGTACGCGGCCAGCGTACGCGCACGAATGCTCGCACTCGTAAGGGCCCGCGCAAGCAGGCAGTAAAGCTGAATGCACCGCCGGGCAAGGCATAAGGGTTAATACTAATGGCTGATCAGAAGCAGCAGGGCGCAGGGGCGTCGGGTGGCGCGGCGGGAGCCGGCGCCAAGAAACCGAAGAAGGCGCGTAAGAACGTGCTCGATGCGATCGCGCACGTCCACGCCTCCTTCAACAACACGATCATCACGATCACCGATCGCCAGGGGAACACGCTTTCCTGGGCGACCTCCGGCGGCTGCGGTTTCCGCGGCTCCCGCAAGAGCACCCCTTTCGCTGCGCAGGTCGCGGCCGAGAAGGCGGGCGTTGCGGCGCAGGAGCACGGTGTGAAGAACGTGGAAGTACGTGTCGGCGGCCCGGGCCCTGGCCGTGAGTCCGCGGTCCGCGCCCTGAACAACTGCGGATTGAAGATCACCAGCATTTCGGACGTCACGCCGATTCCCCATAACGGCTGCCGTCCCCCGAAGAAGCGCCGAGTTTAAGGCGAGGACAAGATATGGCGCGTTACGTTGGTCCAAAGTGCAAGCTCGCGCGTCGCGAGGGCACTGACCTCTTCTTGAAAAGCGGCGTTAAGCCCTTAGAAAACAAGTGCAAGTTCACCGTCCCTCCCGGCGGCGTGAAAGGCGAGCGCCGTACGCGCTTGTCCGACTACGGTCTGCAGCTGCGTGAGAAGCAGAAGCTGCGCCGTATGTACGGCGTCCTGGAGCGGCAGTTCAGCAACTACTACGTCGAGGCGGCTCGCAAGGCGGGCGCTACCGGTGAGAACCTGCTGAAGCTGCTCGAGTGCCGTCTGGACAATGTCGTCTATCGTATGGGCTTTGCGGCCACGCGGGCCGAGGCGCGCCAATTGGTGAGCCACAAGTCGATTACGGTCAACGAGCAGGCGGTAACCATCGCGTCGTACCAGGTGAAAGCCGGCGACGTGATCCAGATCCGCGAGAAGGCGCGCAAGCAACTGCGCATCACCGCCGCGATGGGTATGGCGCAGCAGGTTGGCCTGCCCGAGTGGGTCGAGGTGAACGATAAGGAATTTCGAGGCGTGTTCAAGTCGGCGCCGGGGCGGGACGACGTCCTCCCCGACATCAACGAGAACCTCGTCGTCGAGTTGTATTCGAAGTAATCGCGCTTGTCTGTTGGCGTGCCGCGTCCTTTCGCGAGGGCGCGGCACGCATGATTTTGAGCCTATCTGTTGGTATCGCCGGTCGTAACTACCGGCAAGGTGTAACCGCAATGCAGGGATCCATTACCGAGTTCTTGAAGCCCCGCGTGGTCAAGGTGCAGCCCGTTGCGCCTCGTCAGGCGCGCGTCGTCATTGAACCGTTCGAGCGCGGCTTCGGCCATACGCTCGGCAACGCGCTCCGTCGCGTGTTGCTTTCGTCCATGCCCGGTAGCGCCATCACGGAAGCCGAGATTGATGGCGTTCTTCACGAGTACACCAGTATCGAGGGTGTACAAGAGGATGTCGTCGACATCCTGTTGAATCTGAAGACCGTCGCCCTGCGCATGCATACGCGTGACAGCGCCGAGCTGCGTCTCCACAAGAAGGGTCCGGGCCCCGTCACCGCCGGTGACATCCAGACCGATCACGACATTGAAGTCGTGAATCCGGAGTTGGTGATCGCGAATCTCACCAAAGCGGGTGAGCTGAGCATGACGCTGCGGGTCGAGCGCGGTCGGGGTTATCGCCCGGCGGCCTCTCGGGTTGCCTTTGAAGAGCAAACTCGTCCGATCGGGCGTCTACAGCTCGATGCGTCGTTCTCGCCCATCCGTCGCGTGACCTACTCCGTCGACGCCGCTCGCGTGGAGCAGCGAACGGATCTGGACAAGCTCGTCATCGATATCGAGACGAACGGGACGATCGATGCCGAGGAGGCGATCCGGCGCGCTGGCAGCATCCTGAAGGATCAGCTGTCGGTGTTCGTTGACCTGCAGGGTGAGGAAGAGGCGGCCACCAAGGTCTCCGAGATGCAGTTCGATCCCATCCTGCTGCGCCCGGTCGATGAGCTCGAGCTCACCGTGCGTAGCGCGAACTGCCTCAAGGCGGAGAACATTCATTACATCGGTGACCTGGTCCAGCGCACCGAAGTTGAGTTGCTGCGTACTCCGAACCTGGGCAAGAAGTCGCTCACCGAGATCAAGGAAGTGCTGCAGAGCCATGGGCTCATGTTGGGCATGCGCCTGGATGGCTGGCCGCCGGCTGGTCTGAAGCACGACGAAGAGCGCGATGTAATCTAGTAAGTAGCTGAAGAGGCTCCGCCCCCGGCGCGCAGCGCCGCTAAATGTAGCGGGTCGTCGCGACCCGCAGAAAAGTTGGGCGAAGCCCTGGACGAGAATGAAAGTGAGAGCGGCGTGGGCCAATTGGGGCTCACGCTTGCTCGGTTCGGAAGCTTAAGGGTTTTATATGCGTCACCATCTGACTGGGCGGCAACTGTCGCGTAACAGCTCGCATCGACACGCTCTGATGCGCAACATGAGCGTTTCGCTACTGCGGCATGAAACGATCCGCACCACGGTGCCGAAGGCGAAAGAGCTGCGCCGAGTCGTCGAGCCGCTCATCACGCTCGCGAAGAAGGATGACGAAGCCAACCGGCGTCTAGCGTTCGCGCGTCTGCGCGATACCCAGGTGGTGGAGAAGCTGTTTACCGACCTGGGTCCGCGCTTCAAGGCGCGCCCGGGTGGCTACACGCGCATCCTGCGTATGCTGCCCCGGCCAGGTGACAACGCTGAGATGGCTCTGATGCAGCTGGTGGATCGCCCTGCGGCCGCAGGTGCCGAGGCGCCTGAGGCTGACTCAGGGGCCGCCAAGAAAAAGCCCAGCCGCAAGAAGAAGGCGGCCGAGGGTGGGGCCGATGAAGCTGCCGCCCAGGCTGCTCCGAAGCGCGCGCGGAAGAAGGCCGCAGCGGCCTAACACCTGAGTACGGTAACGAGGTAGCGGCACGCTACCTCGGTTTCGTTTCTGTATTCCATATCCACCGGCGGTCCAAACTCCAAGCGGTCGCCGGGCCCCAGCTCGTTGCGATAACCGCCTTCATTGATCACCAGGTGTCCCTCCAGGACCCACACGATGTGGCGGGTGAGCACGTAGGATGAAGCGGGCATTCCTACAACCGCAGCTGCTGGAAGGCGCACCTCGACCAACTCGACCGGCACGTCCGCGCTGAGATAAATCTGTCTGCGAAGGTAGCCCGTGGCCGGATCAGTCCAGGTGGGCTGGCCGGCGGCGTGCAGCAGCCTCGAAGGCGCTTGGGGCGGCTCCGCCAGTAACTTGGCGAGCGTGAGGCCAAAGGCCGAAGCGATCTTGACCAGGACTGTCGCTGTCGGGCTCGACTCGCCGCGCTCGATCTTGCTCAGCATGGCTTTCGAGACCGTTGAGCGCTCGGCAAGCTCCGCAAGCGACCAACCCCGGGCCGTTCTCAGACTCGCAATCCGTTGCGCCAGATAGCTTTCCAGCGCTGTTTTCTCGTCTTCCACTATAGTTGACATGTTGTCTTATATATAGGACGATCTTCGGGTACTAGTCAACTCTGGAGCGGGCTGTGAGCTTCGGAAACAGAGCAGTCATTCGCTGCGTGAGAGCGGATGATGCGACTGCGATTGCTGAGATATACGCCCCTTACGTCGCCGAGACCCCCATTTCTCTCGAGCTGGCGCCGCCGACGTCCGAACAGATGGCAGAGCGGATTGCCTGGCTCTCTTCGGCGTATCCCTGGTTGGTCTATGAGATGGAGGGTGCGGTCAAAGGTTATGCCTACGCAGGGCCGCATTCAGAGCGAGGTGGATATCGCTGGTCTGCGAACGTCAGTGTCTATGTGACGCGCGGTTGTCATCGCCAGGGTATCGGGCGGGCGTTGTATGCACGTCTGCTGTCGATTCTCCGCACCCAGGGATTTCACGCTGTCTTCGGCGGAATAACTTTGCCCAACGCGGCCAGTGTGCGTTTGCACGAGTCCTGCGGCTTCGGGCCCGTCGGCGTTTATCGCGAAGCGGGATTCAAGTTGGGCGCCTGGTGGGATGTCGGTTGGTGGGGGAAGGTACTGGACCGGCCTGCAGGCGAGCCCATACCGCCGCGCCTATTTTCCGCGGAGCTCCTGGAGATGTCAGACTCCGACGCGGCAACGGGCTGACCGCGCGTTTCAGATAGGCGACTTTCGTCCAGTGGACTAATATCGGCCCGGTCAGATCTTCTGGAGGAGATCGCGCATGAGTCTGGGCTCAGAATTCAAAGAATTTGCCATGAAGGGAAACGTCATCGACCTCGCGGTCGGTGTCGTCATCGGTGCTGCCTTCGGCAAAATCGTTTCGTCCCTCGTTGCCGATATCGTCATGCCGCCGTTGGGCCTCTTGATCGGCAACGTGAGTTTCACTGACCTTGCCGTCGCCATCGGACGCGACCCGAAGGGCAAGGAAGTGCTCTGGCGTTATGGTGTCTTCATTCAGACGATCTTCGAGTTCCTGATCATCGCGATCGTGCTGTTCATCATGATCAAGGGCATCAACCGGCTCAAGCGCCCGCCGCCGCCGCATGCGCCGGAGGCGCCGCCGCCGACCCGCACCGAGCAGCTGTTGCAAGAGATTCGCGACGAGCTGGCGAAGCAGTCCTAGGAGCTCAACTTTGGAGCCGATTTCGGCTCCAGTTCCTTGAACGCATCGCGGGTCAGGTTCGTAGCGCCCGTGTCGGTGATCGCGACGTTATCCTCGATGCGGATGCCGCCGAACTTACGCAGGCTTGCCACGCGTGACCAGTTGATGTTGCGGCCGCGGCCGTCGGCGCGGGCGGCATCCAACAGATGATCGATGAAATAGATGCCGGGCTCGACCGTGACAACGAAGCCGGGCTGCAACACACGAGTCAGTCGTAAGAACGGATGGCCGTCGGGTCGCGGGATGTCGTTGTTGCCATCGGGGCTTGCCATGAAGCCGCCGACGTCGTGCACCTCGAGCCCGAGCAGGTGACCGACCCCGTGTGGGAGGAATACGCTGGTCACCTTGGTGGCGACGGCTTCCTCGGCACTGCAGGTTGTTATGTCGGCTTCGCGTAGCAACTTCCCGGTCAGCTCATGGGTGCGCAACTGCACATCGCGCCAGTCGGCGCCCGCGCGCAGGCCGGCACACAAGTCTTGTTGCAACTCGTCCATGCGCTCGATGAGCGCCGCGAAATCGCCTGCACGCAGCGCGTGAGTGCGGGTGATGTCGCTCGCGTAACCGGCGAATTCCGCGCCCGCATCGATCAGGAGTGAATGGCGTTCCGCAGGTGGCCGTTTCTCGAGCACCTGGTAGTGCAGAACCGCGCCGCCCTCGTTCATGGCAATGATCGGGTTGTAGGGCAGCTCCTGCTCACGTAACCCGCAGGCGCGCAGAAAGGCGATCTCGATTTCAAACTCGGACGCTCCTTCGGCGAAAGCTTGCGCGGCCGCAAAGTGTCCGAGCACTCCCAGGCGGCTCGCTTGGCGCATGCACGCCAGCTCGTAAGGGGTTTTCGCCGCGCGACCATAGTCCAGATAGCGCATGAGAGGCCGGGGGTTCACCGTTGCAACCCCCCACTGAGAGAGCTCGGAGAAGGCGTCCCCGATGTAGGCAACCTTGGCCAGATTCCGGGGCAGAAGCTGACGGGCGGAGGCGAGATCAGCTGCAGTGCGGATATCGAAGTGCCGCGTCCAGTAGGCTTGCGGCACGTCCATGGCCTTGTGCCAGAAGTCCTCCGGGCGGTTGAACACCAGGAGCGGCGTGCGCCCGGGCTCGAAGTAGATAAAGCAGTCAGGGACGTCCGACAAGGGAGCCCACACCTTGAACGGGGCGTGCGCTTCGAAAGGATAGCTGCGGTCATCCTCAAAGACCGTCAGCAACGATCCCGAGTGCACCAGGAGTGCGGAATAGCCACAGGCCGCGAGCCCCTTTGTGGTGCGTGCGGCAATGGCGGCGAGGTGGGGGCCGAAAGTGCGCTCCAGCTGCTCGGAAACCTCACTAGAGGGTTCCTGGCTCGATTCGCTGTGATGATCAGCTTCGGACATCGTCTTGCTCCCATTCCGGGCAGGCAACAGATTGTAAGGGTCCGACGGCGCAGTGCCGCTGCCATGACATTTAGTTTAGTTTGGCCGGTCCGTGTCGTACGGGCGAGACAACTTACGCCCAAGCTGTTTAAAAACTCGTGTGGACTCTATAGAATTTGCGCCGCGCGACCCGTGAAGGACTCGCGGAACGACAAAAACTCGTTCGTCTGGTTTCTCACCACTCTTGCTTCTCTTCGGGGTACCGATCGATGAACACCAAACTTGCTCTTAGCGCACTCGTTGCGGCGCTGATGCTGACGGCCTGCGCGAAGCAGGAAGCCGCCAGCACCGAACCTGCTGCCACTCCCCCGGCTGCCACTGACAGCAGCGCCGCTCCCGCAGCTCCGGCTGCTGATGCGCCCGCCGCACCTGCTGGCGATGCGGCTGCTCCTGCTGCTCCGGCCGATGGCAGCGCGACGCCTCCGGCTCCTCCTGCGGACGCTGCGGCTCCCGCCGCCCCGCCGAAGCAGTAAGGCTACTCGAGGGGTAATTCGATCTCGAATTACCTTCGTTGAAGCCCAAGGCTGAGCACGGCCCGGACGGATCGCGTGAGCGAGCTGTCCGGGCCGTGTTGCTTTATCTGTGGATCAGGTCGAGCCGTGACTGTCAGTGTGCGTGATGCGCGAGCGTCCGAGAGCGATCGCCGCTGGATGCAGAGTGTCTACCGCGATTATCTCGACGATCTTGCCCCGGATACCGGGATCTTCCCGGTGCTGGGCGAGGTGGGTCATCGTGAGCCTGACCAGATCCAGCGCTGGTTCGCTGACCCGCATGTATTCCCTTTGATCATCCTCAAGGCTTCCGAGCCGGTCGGGTTCGCAATGGTGGCCCGGGTGGCCCCAGGCCTTGCGCAGCAGCGGGTCGATTACCGGATGGCGGAGTTCTTTATTGCCCGGACGAGCCGCCGGCTGGGGATCGGACGGATGGCGGTACAACTCATTCTGAACCGCTTCGCCGGGCGCTGGGAAATTACCGAGTATTTGCGTAATGCGGATGCCGTGAATTTCTGGAGGCGGGTCGTCGCGAGCTATACGCGCGGGACCTACCAGGAGCGCATCGTGAATGGAGAGGTCCGGCAGGTGTTTGAGTCGGGAGCTCGGAAGCGGACGAGTTAGCGAGTACGCGGCCGACCGCGCACGGCGATTTTGTTGTGGGAGCAGGCGCTGCAGCCTGCGGCCAGTTGGCCGGTGATCTTGGCTCGGAGGCGCACGGCGCCGGCGCCCAAGCCGAGCTTGGTCATCAAGGGTGCCATGAAGTTGAGTGTGCGCAGGCGCAACGTCGGCGACATCAGCCGCCAAGCGCTGAAGAACGCGCAGCCCGCGACGATCAAGCCGACCAGCGTGTCCTGCAGCAGCAACTCCATTTCAGCCGCCCCCCATCGCGAGCGCGACCCGGTACGTCACGAATGCGGCCACGTAGGCCAATGTGAACAAGTAGCCCGCCATCAGCAAAGGATAGCGCAGTGAGTTGGTTTCCCGGCGCACCACCGCGAGCGTCGACAGACATTGTGGGGCAAAGACGTACCACGCCAGCAGCGACAGAGCCGTAGCCAGACTCCAGCTCTGCGCAATCACGGGAGCCAATGCCCCGGCGATATCGCTGGAATCCGACATGGCATAAACGGTTCCCAGCGCGCTGACCGCTACCTCGCGGGCGGCGAGGCCGGGCACCAACGCAATCGAGATCTGCCAGTTGAAGCCGATGGGCGCGAATACGAACTCCAGTCCGCGCCCGAGCATGCCTGCGATGCTGTACTGGATTGCGGGGCCGGTCGCGCCCGGCGGTGGCGCGGGGAAGCTGGCGAGAAACCAAAGCACGACCATCAAGGCCAGAATGATTGTCCCGACCCGGCCAACAAAGATCTTCAGGCGTTCCCAGAGGCCGAGCGCAAGATTTTGCAGGTTGGGGAGCCGGTATTCGGGAAGCTCGAGCAGGAGCGGCCGATCCTCTCCGCGCATCACCGTGCGCTTCAGGACGAATGCCACACCCATCGCGCTCAACACCCCGGCGAGATACAACCCGAACAACACGAGCCCGCGCAGGTTGAAAATGCCTACCGAGCGTTGCGGGATGAAGGCGCCGATCAACAGTGCGTAGACGGGCAGGCGCGCCGAGCATGTCATGAGCGGCGCGATCATGATCGTGGCCAACCGGTCGCGGGCGGACGGAATGGTCCGGGTGGCCATGATCCCGGGAATAGCGCATGCGAAGCTCGAGAGCAGCGGAATGAACGCGCGGCCCGAGAGGCCTACCTTCCCCATGAGCCGGTCGAGCATGAATGCGGCGCGTGGCAGGTACCCGGAGTCCTCCAACGCGAGAATGAACAGGAAGAGAATGAGAATCTGGGGGAGGAACACCAGGACGCTACCGGTGCCCGCTACGACGCCATCCAACACCAGGCCGCGCAGGGGGCCCGCGGGCAATACATTGCCGATTACATGACCCAGCGCCGCGACTCGAGCGGCGATGAAGTCCATTGGCACTCGTGCCCAGCTGAATACCGCCTGGAACATCAAGAACAAAACGACGGCCAGCAGGATCGGGCCGGCGAGTGGGTTGAGGACCACGGAATCCAAACGCGACAACAGCGCGACTCGGGGGGGTACGCGGTAGCCGACCTCCTCCAGAATCCGGCGTACTTCGCGTTGGGTAGCCTCGATGTCGGCGGCGGTGGCTGGCGGAAGCGCTTCCACTCGCCCGGCACGCTCTGTGAAGCGGTATTGATCGATTGCCTCCACCAACCGGCGCTCGCCGCCAGGCCGTATGGCGACAGTTTCGACTACGGGCACACCGAGGGCCCGCTCGAGCGCCGCAACGTTGATCTGATACCCCCGGTATTTCGCCACATCGCTCATGTTGAGGGCGACGAGCATGGGGCGGCCGATGCGCTTCAGCTCCAGGACCAGGCGCAGGTTCAATCGGAGGTTGGTTGCATCTACCACGCATATCAACAGGTCGGGCGGGGGCTCCGATGCGTGTCGACCGAGAACGACGTCGCGCGCGACAGCTTCGTCGAGCGAAGTCGGCTCCAGACTGTAGGCACCGGGGAGGTCGATGAGCCGGAAGACTCGGCCCGATTGGGGACCGGAAAAGCGGCCTTCCTTACGCTCGACCGTGACGCCGGGATAGTTGGCGACTTTCTGGCGGCTGCCCGTGAGACGGTTGAAGAGTGCTGTCTTGCCGCAGTTGGGGACGCCTACGAGCGAAAGGCTCGGACCTGAAACCGCGCTCAGCCCGGCTGTCTGCCCGGACGATCCCTGGGGCAGGGGCTCGGCCCGCAGTTCCGCGGTGGCGTTCATCCTATGCGGTGGGAATGGCCCATTCCTGCGGACTGGGAGAGCTCCACCCAGACGGATTCTGCTTCCCGGCGCCGCAGAGCGAGGGTCGTGTTTCCGACGCGCACGACGAACGGATCCCGGCCCGGCCAGGCTTCGGCCACGATCTCGAACTGCTCACCATTGATGAACCCCAGCTCGAGCAGGCGGCGCTCGACAGGGGTCATGGTGCCGGTCGACGCGCCGACAGCCACGATCAGGCCCGAGCTCCCCGGGGAGAGGGCGCTCAAGCTCACGTGCCTCGGGTCGAGGGCGGTACCGACAGGGGCGGCAGAGGCATCCATGAGGGGCAGTATGGATGAGAACGGTTCGCATTTGCAACGTCCCTGCCCTATGAAGGTGATGCAGATCCGTTCCTTGGACGCGGAGCCTGTCTGAGAGGCTCCTACCCCGTTGCCGTCGAGCGGCGGGTCTCCTGCCCGGCCTTGGCCAGGAGCGGCTGGAGGTAGGCCCCGGTATGGGAGCGCGGGTTGGCGGCTACCTGCTCGGGGGTGCCGGCGGCGATGATTTCGCCACCGCCTTCGCCGCCTTCGGGGCCGAGGTCGATGAGCCAGTCGGCCGTCTTGATGACGTCGAGGTTGTGCTCGATCACCACGATCGTGTTGCCTTCGTCGCGAAGTCTGTGGAGCACTTCGAGGAGTTGTGCCACGTCGTAAAAGTGCAGTCCGGTGGTGGGCTCGTCGAGGATGTAGAGCGTGCGTCCTGTCGAGCGCTTCGCCAGCTCCCGCGATAACTTTACGCGCTGTGCTTCACCGCCGGAGAGGGTGGTGGCGTTCTGGCCCAGGCGCACGTAGGAAAGTCCGACGTCTGTCAGGGTTTGGAGTTTGCTTGCGACAGCCGGGACGTTCGGGAAGAAGCGTAGCGCGTCTTCGACCGTCATCTCCAGGATCTCGTGGATGTTCTTTCCCCGGTAGCGGATCTCGAGAGTCTCGCGGTTGTAACGCTGGCCTTTGCAGACATCGCACGGCACGTAGACGTCCGGCAGGAAATGCATTTCCACCTTGATGACGCCGTCGCCTTGGCATGCCTCGCAGCGGCCGCCTTTGACGTTGAAGCTGAATCGTCCTACGTCATAGCCGCGCGCGCGGGATTCGGGTACGGCCGCGAATAGCTCGCGCAGCGGGGCGAACAGGCCCGTGTAGGTTGCAGGGTTGGAGCGTGGCGTGCGGCCGATGGGGCTCTGATCGATATCGATCACACGGTCGATTTGATCCAGTCCTTCGACGCGCTCGCACGGTGCGGCACTCAGGGGCGCGTTGTTCAGGCGCGATGTCGCATAACCAAACAGGGTGTCGACGATGAGGGTCGACTTACCGGAACCCGAGACACCCGTCACGCATGTCAAAAGCCCGACAGGGATCTCTGCGGTGACGTTGTGCAGGTTATTGCCGGTCGCGTTGACGATCCGGATCTGTTTCTCGGGTGCGGGGCGGATGCGCTGCTCGGGTACCGCGATCTTGCGCTTGCCTCCCAGATATTGGCCCGTGATCGAGGCGGGATTCGCGATGATCTCGCGCGGGGTGCCTTGCGCGACGATGTGGCCACCGTGCACGCCGGCGCCCGGGCCGAGATCGATGACGTGGTCGGCTTCGAGGATGGCTTCCTCGTCGTGCTCGACCACAATGACGGTGTTGCCTATGTTGCGCAACTGTTTGAGCGTACCCAACAGGCGTTGGTTGTCACGCTGATGCAGGCCGATGGAGGGCTCATCGAGGATGTACATGACCCCGGTGAGTCCCGAGCCAACCTGGCTCGCAAGGCGTATGCGCTGCGCTTCGCCGCCGGAGAGTGTCTCGGCGCTGCGATCGAGCGTGAGATAGTCGAGTCCAACGTCGACGAGGAAGCGCAGCCGCTCGGCGACATCCTTCACGATCTTCGTGGCGACTTCGCCGCGCCAGCCCGCGAGGTTCAGTGAGCGAAAAAATTCCAACGCTTTGCCAACGGTCAGGTGCGCGGTCTCCGGAAGGGTGCGCTCCGCCACATAGACAAAACGCGCGGCGCGGTTGAGACGGGTGCCACCGCAGTCCGGGCAGGGCCGTACGCCGAGGTACTTCGCGAGCTCCTCGCGCACGGTAGAGGATTCGGTCTCTCGAAAACGCCGCTCGAGGTTGGGCAGAATGCCCTCGAACGGGTGGCGCTTGCGCGAGACGCGGCCCTTGCCCAGCGTTTCGCGGAATTCGATGACCTCCTCGCCGCTGCCGTAGAGAAGCACCTGCTGCGCTTTTTCCGGCAGATCGGTCCAGGGTGTCTCGATATCGAACTCATAGCGGCGTGCGAGCGTCTGGATGAGTTGAAAGTAGTGCGCGTTGCGCCGATCCCAACCGCGGATCGCGCCGCCCGCCAGAGATAGATGCGGGTGCACGACCACGCGCAATGGATCGAAAAATTGCTGCGTGCCCAGGCCGTCGCAGGTCGGACAAGCTCCGGCCGGATTGTTGAATGAGAAGAGCTTCGGCTCGAGCGGCGGCACGCTGTAGCCACAGATCGGGCAGGCATGCCGGCTGGAGAACACGAGCTCTTCCCTGCCGGGCTCGTCGAGGAAAGTCAGGCGCGCTATGCCGCCCGAGAGTCGCAGCGCGGTTTCAAAGGACTCGGCCAGACGTTGTGCCGCGTCCGTCCGCACCCGCATGCGGTCCACGACTGCCTCGATCGTGTGCTTGCGCTTGGGATCGAGTTTCGGCAACGCCTCGATCTCATGGATGCGTCCGTCGATGCGCACACGCACGAACCCTTGTCCCCCGAGGCCTTCCAGGATCTCGGCGTGCTCGCCCTTGCGGTCATTGACCAGCGGCGCGAGCAGGGCGGCTGCGGTGCCTTCAGGGAGACGCATGACCTGGTCGACCATCTGGCTGACGGTCTGCGCAGTCAGATCGATGCCGTGGTCAGGACACCGTGGGATGCCCGCGCGCGCGAAAAGAAGGCGCAGGTAGTCGTAAATCTCAGTGACAGTGCCCACGGTCGAGCGCGGATTGTGCGACGTCGCTTTCTGCTCGATGGCAATCGCAGGCGAGAGGCCTTCGATGGTATCGACGTCCGGTTTCTCCATCATGGAGAGGAACTGGCGCGCGTAGGCGGATAGCGATTCGACGTATCGGCGCTGTCCTTCGGCGTACAGCGTGTCGAACGCGAGCGACGATTTACCGGAGCCCGACAGGCCCGTGACCACGATGAAGCGGTCCCGCGGCAGGTCGACGTCGATGTTTTTCAGGTTGTGGGTGCGCGCGCCGCGCACGCGAATCTGTTGCATATGAATGTGTTGAGGTGCTTTCCTGAGAGCGGTGCTGCGATTGCGCCGGGCGCGGGCCGACCTTCGAGTGTACGCGTCCGGGCCCACTCATGGCTCGCCGCCACGTTCGCAGAGGCTATTGAGGTTCGCGGCGGGCTCCGGCGGTACTACAATGCGAACCCCTTGCAGCGTTCAGCTTTTTCTGAGGACTTATCCATGGCCCGCGGAGTCAACAAAGTCATTCTGGTCGGCAACCTGGGTGCGGACCCCGAGACCCGCGCCATGCCTTCCGGCAGCACGGTCGCCAATTTGCGCATCGCCACGAGCGAGAGCTGGCGAGACAAGACATCCGGTGAACAGCAGGAGCGCACCGAGTGGCACCGGGTAGCGCTCTTCGGGCGCCTGGCGGAAATCGCTAGCGAATACTTACGCAAAGGGTCGCAGGTCTATATTGAGGGCAGCTTGCGCACCCGCAAGTGGCAGGACAAGCAGGGCAACGAGCGTTACTCCACTGAGATCGTCGCCAATGATCTGCAGATGCTGGGTGGCCGTGGTGGGGCCGGTGCAGGCGGAGGTGGCGGCGGCGGCGGCATGGGCGCTGGTGCCGCACCGTCGGGCGGTGGCCGGGGAGCGCCGCCGTCGGACGCCTATCCGGAGTACTCCGGTCCGTCCGGCCCGAGTGGCGAGAAGGACGACTTCGACGACGATATTCCGTTCTGAGGAGCTGGAGGCCCTGCGCCACTTTGGCAAAGGCCCAACGAGGCCTGAGCCTGTGCGGGAGCGTCTGGCGCCGACGAACGCGGCTTCCGCTGCACCTCATCGGTGCAGGGCATCCGGGAACGGCATCCCGGGCGGCCGCAGTCTGCCGATACCAGGATAGAACTATGATTTCTAAGGGAAATTCAGTTCATCGCCCTTTCGAGAGCGGGACAGCCGTGCGAGCGGGCCTGTAAGGCCGTAGAATTTCGCTCCTACCCCCTATGTCTCGCCGCTACTTCATCAAAACTTACGGCTGCCAGATGAACGAGTACGACTCCGCCCGGATGGCGGACGTGCTCCGGGCTGGCGGCGACCTCGCGCCGACGGACAACCCGGCCGAAGCTGACGTGCTGCTCGTCAACACTTGCTCTGTGCGTGAGAAGGCGCAGGAGAAGGTGTTCTCCCTGTTGGGCGAGTGGCGGCGGCTGAAGTCCGAGCGCCCGGAAGTCATCATTGGAGTGGGTGGATGTGTTGCCAGCCAGGAAGGTGAGGCCATTACGCAGCGTGCGCCCTTTGTGGACCTGGTTTTCGGCCCCCAGACGCTGCACCGCTTGCCGGAGATGATCACCGAGCTGCGGCGCACGGGGCGTGCCGTCGTGGATGTCAGTTTTCCGGAGATCGAGAAGTTCGATCATCTACCCGCGCCCCGGGCGGAGGGCTCGCGCGCGTTCGTGTCGATCATGGAGGGTTGCAGCAAGTACTGCAGCTTCTGCATCGTGCCGTATACCCGTGGCGAGGAGATGAGCCGCGGGTTCGAGTCCGTGCTCGAAGAGGTGCGGCACCTGGCGAGTCAGGGTGTGCAGGAAATCACTTTGCTGGGCCAGAATGTCAACGCCTACGCCGGTCCTACCGCTGATGGCGCGGTGGTTGACCTCGCGACGCTCATTCACCACGTAGCGGCCATTCGCGGGATCCAGCTCATCCGGTTCACCACCTCGCATCCGCTGGAATTCGGTGACAGCTTGATCGAGGCGTACGCCAGCGTCCCCAAGCTCGCCAATCATTTGCACTTGCCCGTGCAGAGCGGGTCGGACCGGGTGCTGGCCTTGATGAAGCGCGGCTACACCGCCATTGAATTCAAAGACAAAGTCCGCAAGCTACGGGCAGTGCGACCCGATATCAGCATTTCCTCCGACTTTATTGTGGGATTCCCGGGCGAGAGCGATCGTGACTTCGCAGCTACGCTCGCGCTGGTGCGCGACGTGGGCTTCGACCAGTCATTCTCGTTTGTCTACAGCCGGCGTCCGGGCACTCCCGCGGCTTCGTTGCCCGATGAGGTGCCGCCCGAGGTCAAGCAGGAGCGCCTCGCCCAATTGCAGGCGCAGCTGGATGCGCAGCACCGCGCGATCAATGAGAGGATGGTCGGCACCGTGCAGCGTGTGCTCGTCGAGAGGCCGGCGAAGCGCGATGCCCGTGAGCTCGCGGGACGGACTGAGAACAATCGCTGGGTGAACTTCGCTGGTCCGTCCGATCTGATCGATCGTTTCGTTGACGTCCTCGTGACCGAGGCACGCCCGCATAGTTTGCGCGGACGGCTGGTCACAGCGGTCGCCGCCTGATGCCCGTGTCTGCTACCTCCTCTGCGTCCTCGCGGGAATTCGATCTCGAGCCGTCGGACAATGCACGGCTCGCGAACCTTTGCGGCCCGTTGGACGAGAATCTCCGCCTGCTCGAATCCCGGCTGGATGTTCAGATCCGACGGCGCGGCGACAATTTCAGGGTCACCGGTGTTCACGCGGAAAGCGCGGAGGACACATTGCGCGAGTTGTTTGATCTCACGAAGAGCGAGGATGTGACACCAGAGCGTGTACACCTCGCGCTCCGCGAGCGTGAATCCGGACAGCGGCTTCCCGCAGATGCGGACCAGAGCGAGCAGGCCGTTCGCGTGCCGCGAGGTGGCATCCGTGCGCGGGGGAATCACCAACGCGACTATCTCGCCCACATTCGCGCGAAGGATCTGACATTCGGCATCGGTCCCGCGGGTACGGGCAAGACATACCTTGCCGTGGCCTGCGCGGTGGAGGCACTCCAGGCTGACAAGGTGCGCAGGATCATTCTCGTGCGCCCCGCTGTGGAGGCAGGTGAGCGGCTCGGATTTCTTCCGGGCGACCTCACCCAGAAGGTCGATCCTTACCTGCGCCCGATGTATGACGCGCTCTACGAGATGATGGGGTTCGACCGGGTGTCGCGCTTCATAGAGCGCAACGTGATCGAAGTGGCACCGCTCGCCTTCATGCGCGGTCGCTCGCTCAACGACTCCTTCATCATTCTCGACGAGGCGCAGAACACGACCGTCGAGCAGATGAAGATGTTTCTGACACGCATCGGTTTCGGCTCGAAAGCGGTGGTGACCGGTGACGTGACGCAGACCGATTTGCCGCACGGAAAGCAATCCGGTTTGAGTCACGTGATCAGCGTGCTGCGGGCGGTGGAGGGTGTTGCGTTCACCTTCTTCGATGCGCAGGACGTAGTTCGGCATCCGCTCGTCCAGCGTATTGTGAGGGCCTACGAGGCCCAGAGTGGCTCCTCGTGAGCGCCTCGAGGACCGATGGGCCAGCCCGGCCTATCCGGATCGATGTGCGCAGGCGTGTGCGGACCTGGGCACCCCCCAGCAGAGATTTGACGACCTGGGCAAGCACCGCGTTGGGACGTCGTGCGCTGGGCCGGGAAATCGGCGTTTCCGTAGTCGGGCCGGCAGAAAGCCGCAAGCTCAACGCCCGCTTCCGCGGCCGGGACAAGCCAACAAACGTGCTCTCTTTCCCGGCGGCTGCGTTGCCTCCCGTGGCCGGGGGAGGGGAGCCGCAGCCGCTTGGCGACCTGGTGATCTGTCCGCAAGTGCTGCGT
>Ga0207695_10003443_pt1 | contig 22315 bp, 23 predicted proteins | sample KBSC54metaG_FD_184354 | JGI IMG/M metagenome (GOLD analysis project Ga0207695, IMG submission 184354) | Corn rhizosphere microbial communities from Kellogg Biological Station, Michigan, USA - KBS C5-4 metaG (SPAdes) (version 2) | ecosystem: Host-associated > Plants > Roots > Rhizosphere > Soil...
TCGGCATCGGGGCCTGCGCTCTGGGCCGGGCGGAGGGCCTGTACAAGCCGGACCGGTCCTTGCCCACGGCGGTGTACGCGACGTGGGCCGCCATGCTCGGCAGCCTCGCCGTCGTCGCGATCGGCGTCGTGCTGGTGAGCGCGGATCCCGCGGCTTTGAGGACGCTGGTCGTCCTCACCGTCGGGCTGTGGGCGACGGCCACGGTGCGTCACCTGCTGACCGCCCCGGCCGCCCCGGCGCCCGTTCAGCGCCGACCAGGTGCCCTCGATCAAGCTCCACGGCGGGCGGTGCGGCACTGACAGTGCGGCACTGACATCTGGGGTGCAGACCCGCGGGCACGGCCGTCCCGCCCGGTGCCCAAGTCGGCTGGTGCTGATCGTGGTGGTGACGCTGTGCGGGCTGCTGGTGGCCGGGGTGCTGGGGGCCAAGGCCGCGGGCGTGGTGCGGCCGGCGCCGCGCGTCCTGATCGGCGGCGCGCCGGCGATGGCGGTCAACGCCGCGGTCGGGCAGATCGCCCACGTCTCCGGGGTCTGAAGCACCGGCCGTGACCGGGCCGAACGCCTCTGCCGGTGGGGGGCGGACCGATCAAGACTCGGCTGGAGAACCTCATCACGGAGGCCCAGGAGGAGCGAGCGATGCCGCAGACCGCGACTGTTCCGGCAGCCGGTGCCGCCGCCGGTGGGCTGAGTGCGCCCGAGGCGGCGGCCCGGCTGGAGCGGAACGGCCCGAACAGCATTCCGCCGCCCCCGCTGCTCCCGCTCTGGCGGCGCCTGGCGCGGCAGCTCGGCGATCCGCTGATCGTGGTGCTGCTCATCGCCGCGGCGCTGACGGTGGCGACCGGCGACTGGGCCGACATGGGCGTGATCCTGCTGGTGATCGTCGTGAACACCGCCGTCGGCGTCAGCCAGGAGATCCGTGCCGACCAGGCGATCGCCGCCCTGTCCGCGCTGGCCGCGCCCGGCGCGCGGGTGATCCGCGACGGCCTCCAGCAGCAGGTCCCGGCCGCCGAGGTCGTGGTCGGCGACACGGTGGTGCTGGCCGAGGGCGACATCGTTCCGGCGGATGCCACGCTGTCGGAGGCCGCCGCGCTGCTGGTCGACGAATCCGCGCTGACCGGGGAGTCCGTGCCCGTGGACAAGACCCCCGCCCACGACGCGGTGCTGTCGGCCGGGACCGTGGTGGTCAAAGGCCGCGGCCGGGCGACGGTGACGGCGACCGGCCCGGCGAGTTCGATCGGCCGGATCGCCGCGATGCTCGGCGGGGTCAGCGCCCTGACACCGCTTCAGCGCCGGCTCGCCGACGTGGGCAAGCTGCTGGCCGCCGCCACGGTGGCGCTGTGCGCGATCGTCCTGGCGATCGGGCTGGCCCGCGGACAAAGTGCCGAGCTGATGGTGGTCGCCGCGATCAGCCTGGTCGTCGCCGCGGTGCCCGAATCCCTGCCGGCCGTGGTCACCCTGGCCCTGGCCCAAGGCGCGCGCCGGATGGCCGCGCGCAACGCCCTGGTGCGCAGGCTGCCCGCGGTGGAGACGCTCGGCTCGGTGACCGTGCTGGCGACCGACAAGACCGGCACCCTGACCGAGGGCCGCATGGCGGTGCGCCGGCTGTGGACGCCCGCGGTGCGGGCTCGGGTCAGCGGCACCGGATACGGTCCGGCCGGCGAGATCGTCGTCGAGGGAGCCGACACCGCGCTCGCCTCCCGTGCGGAGCTGACCGAACTGGTGACCGCGGCGGTGCTGTGCAATGACGCCCGGCTGATCGCCCCGGACGGGACCGGCACCGATTGGACTGCTCTGGGCGATCCGACGGAAGCGGCTCTGCTGGCTGTCGCCGCCAAGGCGGGACTGGACCGCGAGACCGTGGACAGCGGCTGGCCCCGGGTCGGCGAGCACCCCTTCGACAGCGACCGCAAGCGCATGACGACCATCCACCGCAACGACGAGGGCATCATCCGGGTGGTGTGCAAAGGCGCCCCCGAGACGCTGCTGGCCGGCGGGCTTCTGGACGCGGACGCGGAGCTGTCGGCGCGCGTGGCCCGGATCGCCGAAGACTGGGCCCGCGAGGGACTGCGCGTGCTGGCCGTGGCTCGCGCGGACCGTTCCGATGGATCCCTGCCCGCCGGCTCCGATGCCGCCGAGGTGGAGGACGGTCTGCGGCTGCTCGGCTTGATCGGCATCGCCGACCCGCCTCGGCCGGCGGCGGTGGGAACCATCGCGGCCTGCCGCCGCGCGGGCATCCGGCCCGTGCTGATCACCGGCGACCACCCGGAGACCGCCCGCGCGATCGCCGCCGAGCTGGGCGTCATCACGGCCGGCGACCCGGTCGTGGACTGCCGCTCCGGACTGACCGGCCAGACCGCGCTCACCGCCTCGGTGTTCGCCCGCGCCACCCCCGCCGACAAGCTCGCCATCATCAAGGCCCTGCGCGAGCACGGCGAGACCGTCGCCATGACCGGCGACGGCGTCAATGACGGCCCGGCCCTGCGCGCCGCCGACATCGGCGTGGCGATGGGCGGACGCGGCACCGAGGTCGCCCGCCAGGCCGCCGACCTGGTCCTGGCCGATGACGACCTGGACACCGTGGTCGCCGCCGTCGAGGAGGGGCGCCGGGTCTTCGCCAACATCCGCCGCTTCTTGATCTACGGCCTGTCCGGCGGTGCGGCGGAGATCACCGTGATGCTGCTCGGCCCGGCGTTCGGATTCCCGCTGTTCCTGCTGCCCGCGCAGATCCTGTGGATCAACCTGCTGACCCACGGGCTTCCGGGGGTCGCCCTGGGCGGCGAGCCGTGCGAACCCGGTGTCATGCAGCGCCCGCCGCGTCCGCCGAGCCAAAGCATCCTGGCCGCCGGTCTGTGGCAGCGGGTCGTGCGGATCAGCCTCGTCCTGTCCGCGGTCACCCTCGGGGTCGCCGTCTGGGCGGACCACGCCGGACGGCCCTGGCAGAGCATGGCGTTCTTCGCCCTGGGCGCCGCGCAGCTCGGGGCGGCGATCGGCTCCCGCTCCCGCCCGCGCACCTGGGCGAATCCGCTGCTGCCGATCGCCGTCGCGGCGGCCCTGGCCCTGCAAATGGCGGGACTGTACCTGCCGGCGCTGCAGGACCTGCTCAAGACCGTCCCGCTCAGCGCCGCCGAGCTGCTGATCGTCATGGTCTTGTCCCTCTTCGGCTTCGCCGCGGTGGTCGCCGACCGCCGCCTGCACCCCGACCCGGCAGCGGAGCCGACCGCGCCGGCGGGGCTGCCGCGTTCCGGCGATGCCGAACGCGTCCGGCCATGAACACCCCGACGGCGCACTACGCGATCGCGGTGCTGGTGGTGTTCTTCGTGAACATCCTGCCCGCCTTCGCACCACCCACCTGGGCCGTGCTCGTGCTGGTCAAGCTGAACTGGCACCTGAACCCCGCCGCCCTGGTCGTCCTCGGCGCCCTCGCGGCCGCCGGCGGGCGCTTCTGCCTGGCCTCGGCGACCGGAAGGCTGCGCGGCAGGCTCAGCCCCGAGCGCCGGGAGAGCCTGGAGGCGCTCAAGGACTACCTGACCGGGCACCGCGGACGGTCGGCGCTCGGCCTGGCGCTGTTCACCTTGTCCCCGCTGCCCTCGGCGCAGCTGTTCGAGGCCGCCGGACTCATCGCCGCGCCACTGGTCCCCGTCACAGCCGTGTTCTTCGTGGGACGCCTGGTCAGCTACTCGCTGTACATCGGGGCCGCCACCGTCGCCGAGCGGAGCCTTGGATCCACCCTGGTGTCCACGCTCACCTCACCAGTCGGGATCGCCGTGCAGGTGCTCCTGGTGCTGTCGGTGGTGCTGCTCGCCCGCATCGACTGGGCCAAGATCATCAAGCGTCGCGGAGCGGCTGCGCCGCACAGTCGATAGCTGATGAAAGTGGCTTCCTTGAGCCGTTCTTAGCGACGCCTTAGCATTCGCCTCGGTGTAGTGGCGGCCATGAGTAGTCCTGGCCACCGAGAAACACTACGCGATACGCAGCTCAAGCGGCTATCCACCCTGACCTGGCGTTCCGCGCAGGTCGCGATGGCCGCGACGTTCGTCTTCACGACGGTGATATCGCGGTCCGCACACTCGGACGACACCTCTGCCACCACGACCGGATCATCCGGCACAGCCCAGCAGAACCCGCCGGCCTCGCCCGGCGCACCGGCGCCCTCGAACGGGGCCGCTGCCCCTTCCGGCCCGGCGCCGAGCGCCGCCCTTGTCACGAAGCCCACTACCTCCGGCACCGCAAGCTCTCCCAAGTCCACCTCCGGCAGCACCGCCGCGCCGGCTCCGCACCCCACCAGCAGTGCCGCACCGGTCGCCGGCACCACGCACGCCCCGCAGCCACAGCCCAGCACCACACCCGCGGTGAAGCCGCCGGTGACCCAGCCCACGACGACCAGCGCGCCCCCGGTTGCCACGACCTCCTCCTCCAAGCACGGATGAGTGCCTCGACCCTGTGGATCGCCGACGACCCGATCGCCAAGGCGGTGTTCCCCGTCTGGGGCGGCACCGCTGAACTTCTGCTCACCGAGCCGAGCGCCATCGAGGAGGCCGAGCGGTCGCTGGCTGCCGACCTCGCGGCGGTCGGAGCGGCGTGCTCACGGTTTCGGTCCGACTCGGAGTTGTCGGCGGTCAACGCCGCCGCCGGGAAGCCGGTCGCGGTGAGTCCGCTGTTCCTGGACTTTCTGACCGTCGCGCTCGGGGCGGCCGCCGCGACGGCCGGCGCGGTCGATCCGACATGCGGGTCGGCGTTGGTGGCCCTCGGTTACGACCGCGACTACGGGCTGCTGCGCGAGCGCGACGCTCGCCGCGACTCGGGTTCCGGTCGCCACCGCGCGCCCGACCCGTCGGCTCCCGCGGCGGTGGTGGGGGCCCTCGCCCCCGATCCGGGCGCCTCCGCTCTCCGCCCGGTCGCGGGCTGGCGCGTCGTCGAAGTCGACGAGGCGCACAGTACGGTCCGCGTCCCGGACGGGGTCCAGCTCGACTTCGGTGCGACGGCCAAGGCGCGGGCCGCCGACCGGGCCGCACACCGCCTCGCCGCGGAGTTCGGCTGCGGGGTGCTGGTGAACCTGTCCGGTGACATCTCCATCGCCGGGCGCGCGCCGAGCGAGGGCTGGCCGGTGCGCGCGGCCGACGGTGCACTGACGGGGCCGGACGACCCGGGCCAGACCGTGGCCGTGTACGACGGCGGCGTCGCCACCTCCGGGACGACGACTCGGACGTGGCGGCAGGGCGATCGCACGGTGCACCACATCGTCGTTCCCGAGACGGGCGATACGGCGCCGGTGCACTGGCAGACCGCATCGGCCATCGCGGCATCCTGTGTCGATGCCAACACCCTGACGACCGCGGCGATCGTGCGCGGCGCACGGGCCTTGCCGTTCTTGTTCGGGACCGGCTGCCCGATGCGCCTGGTCGGGGCCGATGGCGGCATCACCCTTCTGAGCGGCTGGCCGACGGATGAGGAGACCCTCCGGTGAACCTGTCTTTGAACGGCCCCGGCCTGTGGTACGTCACCCGCGCCACCGGCATCGTCACGCTGCTGATGCTGACCTTCTCGGTCTTCCTCGGCGTGGTCACCCGGTCGCGGCGCTCCACGCGGCGGCTGCCGCGGTTCGTGCTCCTCGGGCTGCACCGCAACGTCTCGCTGATGGTGATGATCTTCCTGACGCTGCACGTGCTCACCACGGTCGTCGACTCCTACACGAACATCTCGCTGCTCGACGCGTTCGTGCCGTTCCTGTCGCAGTACCGGACGGTCTACCTGGGCCTGGGAGCACTCGCCTGCGATGTGCTCATCGCCGTGGTGCTCACCTCGCTTCTGCGCGAGCGGATCGGCTTCCGGACCTGGAAGACGCTGCATCTGCTGTCCTACCTGTGCTGGCCGGTCGCGCTGGTCCACGCCTGGGGCACCGGCACCGATCCGGGGGTGCTGTGGGGACGGTGGATCGGATATGCCTGCGTCGCGTTCATCGCCGGCGTCGTGGCGTGGCGGCTGGTCATCGGCGCCCGGCCGGACCGGGCCGACACCTTGGCGCCGTGAGGAATGGTGATCGGATGACGAGCTTGGAATCTGTACCGAACTTGGAACCTGTTCCGCGCCTGGCCCCCGCGCGCGTCTCCCCGGCCACGCGTATGCCGCGGCTGCTGGACGGCGCGTGGTCCGAATGGTCGGCGCACCTGGACGCCCATCTCGACAGGCACGGGCCGCCGCCTGTGCACGTGCGCCGGGACGCGCTGATCGACACCGTCGAGCGTTCCGGGCTGACAGGCCGGGGCGGTGCGGGATTCCCGACGGCCCGCAAGCTGCGCACCGTCGCAGACTCCGGCCGGGGTGCGACGGTGGTCGTCGCCAACGGTATGGAGGGCGAGCCGGCCAGCAGCAAGGACCGGCTGCTGTTGACCCGCGTCCCGCACCTGGTGCTGGACGGGATCTCTTTGGCCGCCCACGCCGTCGGTGCCGACCGTGCCGTTCTCTGTGTGCACCGCGGCGACCCGGACTTCGCCGACTGGCTCCGGGGATGTGTCGAGGACCGCGCCGCCGCCGGGATCGACCCCGTCCGGATCGAGGTGGCCGAGCTTCCCCGGCGCTACGTCGCCAGCGAGCAGTCCTCCCTCGTGCGCTTCCTGGACGGCGGCCCCGCGGTGCCGACCTTCGGACCGCGGCCCCACGAGCGGGGCGTCGGCGGCCGGCCGACCCTGGTGAACAACGTCGAGACGCTGGCCCACCTGGCGCAGATCGCCCGGCGCGGCGACCACTGGTTCCGCGCGGTCGGCGCCGCGCACGCGCCCGGCAGCATGCTGACGACGATCAGCGGCGCGGTGAACCGGCCCGGCGTCTACGAGGTGCCGATGGGCCTGTCCGTCGGCGAGGCCCTCCTGCTGGCCGGGGGACCGGCCGAACGTCCCAAAGCCGTGCTGTGCGGCGGCTACTTCGGGGCGTGGCTGCCCGCGGAGGTGGCCTGGAACGTGCCGATGACGCACGGGGACATGCGCCGGGCCGGAGCGGCGCTCGGCGCGGGGATCCTGATCGCGCTGCCGGAATCGGCGTGTGTGCTCGGCGAGACCGCGCGCGTGATCCGGTACATGGCGCAGGAGACGGCCGGACAGTGCGGGCCCTGTGTCTTCGGCCTCCCGGCGCTGGCCGAGGCGTTCTCGGAACTGGCGTTCACCGGCGGCCGCGGCCGCGGCATCCAGCAGGTCCGGCGGCAGATCGACCTGGTGGACCGGCGCGGGGCCTGCCGCCACCCCGACGGTGTCGCCGCACTCGCGCGCAGCGCCCTGGACACTTTCGCCGACGACGCGCTGGACCATGACCGCCAGGGGCCTTGCGCGGGCCTGCGCAGGCCGCCGGTGCTGCCGCTGCCGCCCCGATCCGAGCGTGAGGAGGTACGGAAATGAGTCACGTCATCCGCGTCAACCCGATCGACTGCCGTGCCCACGGAATGTGCGCCGAACTGCTGCCCGAGATGATCCAGCTCGATCCCTGGGGCTATCCGATCGTGGCGGAGCACCCGGTTCCGGAGGACATCGTCGGCCACGCCCGCCGGGCGGCCTCGGCCTGCCCGACCCTGGCGCTCCTGGTCGAGGACGGGGATCGGCCGCGGCGCCGATGATGCTCTGCTCTGACCTGACCTGACCTGACCTGACCTGACCTGACCTGACCGGGGCCGGCGCTCGCGGCGCCCGGTCAGTGGCCGATTCAGTGGCCGATTCAGTGGTCGATGGTCGATTCAGTGGTCGATGCGGCCGTCGTCGCTTTCGACCAGCGCCGGTATGCCGCCAGGGCAGCCGACGCGGAACTCGACGCGGCTTCCGAACCGGGTGAACACGACCGTCGCCAGGTGAGCCGGACCGCGTTGCGCCACCTCGGCTTGGTAGCCCTGGGCGGGGCTCCAGGTCACCAGGTAGGCCAGGGAGCCCTGGCACTGGGCCACGACCGTGCCCGCGTCGTCGGACAGCCTGCGCTCGACGGGTTGCGGACCGGAGGTGCTGTGGGTGGGCGCGGCGGGTGCGGCCGGCGCCGACGTTTTGGGTTGCGTGGACGTCGGGGGTCCGGACGGTGTCGGCCCGGTCGTGGCGGAGCCGGAGAAGCCGGGGGACACCGGGGGAGTCGAGGAGCCGGCGGTCCCGGTCATCGAGGCCAGCGCCTGCTCCACCTGGTCCTGGCTGAGGGTCGCGCCCTGCGGGCTTTGCGGATCGGGGCTGAGGAACGACACCGCGAACAGGGACAGGCCGGTGGCGCTCGCCGCCCCGACGATCCAGGCGCCCACGCCGGCAGTGACCCGTACTCGCACACTGGGCATTGTCCGGGCGGTTTCCTTAAGGCTGGGCTAACACCGAGGTAAAGGCAGGTCCAGGAATCAAAGATGCGTTCTATGGTCCACCGCTCGCCGGGTTATGGTGTCGCGATGGCCCAGTTACTGCTGGTCGAGGACGACCCCACGATACGCCGCTCGCTCATCCGTGCGCTCAGCGAGCGAGGACACGCCGTGGCCAGCGTCGGCACCGCCGCCGAGGCGCTGCGAGCCATCGTCGCGGACCGTCCTGACCTGGTCATCTTGGACCTGGGCCTGCCGGACATCGACGGCTACGAGGCGCTGCGGATGATCCGGGCGGTGCTCCCGGTGCCGGTCGTCGTGGCCACCGCGCTGGACGACGAGCAGCAGATCATCAAGGTGCTCGACGCAGGCGCCGACGACTACGTGGTCAAACCGTTCAGCCCGGGACACCTGGACGCCAGGATCCGGGCCGTGCTGCGCCGGGCCGCCGCCGAGGCGGTCGCGGGCTCGGCGACGCTGGAGGTCGGCGGGCTGCGGCTGGACCCGCGCGGCCGCCTGGCCTGGCTCGACGGGGCGGCCCTCGATCTGTCCCCGCGCGAGTTCGACCTGCTGCACCATCTGGCCTCGCGCAGCGGCGAAGTGGTGACCAAACGCGATCTGCTCACCCACGTCTGGCGCCAGCCCTACGGCGGAGCGGACAAGACCGTGGACGTGCACCTGTCCTGGCTGCGCCGCAAACTCGGCGAAACCGCGTCCGAGCCCCGGTACCTCTACACCGTCCGCGGGGTCGGCGTGCGCCTGGCACCACCGGCATGAGGAGCCGCCTGCTCCTGCTCGCCCTGGCCACCGGGTCGCTGGTGCTGGTGGCCTTCCTGATCCCGCTCGCGCTGCTGCTGCGCTCGACCGCCGCCGAGCACGCCTCGGACGCCGCGGCCGGCCAGGCACAGACCGTGGCCTCGGTGGTGGCCACGGTCGACCAGCGTCAGCTGCCCCTGGTCGTCGACCAGAGCGGGCGCCGGATGACGGTGTTCCTGCCGGACGGGACCGTCGTCGGCGATCCCGCGCCCCGCGATGCCGCTGTGGCCCTGGCGGCCACCGGCCGTTCGCTGACCGCGCAGGTTCCCGGCGGCCGCGAGGTGCTGGTGGCGGTCTCCGGGCTCCCGAGCGGGACCGCGGTGGTGCGGGCCTTCGTCAGCGACGCCGAACTGCGGCGCGGCGTGACCCGCTCCTGGCTGATCCTCGGCGGCGTCGGTGTCGGCCTGCTCGCGGTCAGCGCCGCCGTGGCCGCTCTGCTCGCCAACTCGATCACGCGTCCGCTGTCGGCCTTGGTCGGTGCCGCCGACGCCATGGCGGGCGGCGACCTGGACGTACGCGCCGCCGCCGAGGGCCCCCGCGAGGTCCGGCACGTGGGGCGCGCGCTGAACCGGCTGGCCTCGCGCGTCACCGAGCTGCTGCACCACGAGCGGGAGACGGTCGCCGACCTGTCCCACCGCCTGCGCACCCCGCTCACCGCGCTGCGCATCGACGCCGAATCCCTGACCGACTCCGAGGACGCGCGCCGGATCGTCGACGGCTTGGACGACCTCGAGCGCGCGGTCACCGAGATCATCCGCACCGCCCGGCGCTCCGATACCGACCCCGCGGCGGCGCATTGCGACGCGGCGGCCGTGGTGGCCGATCGGGCCGCCTTCTGGGCGGCGCTGGCCGAGGACCAGAGCCGGCGGATGTTCGTGGACGTGCCCTCCGCCGCCGTGCTGGTCGGCGCGACCGCGGACGACGTCGCGGTTTGTGTGGACACGCTGCTGGACAACGTGTTCACCCACACCCCGGAAGGCACGCCGATGGGCGTGCAGCTCACCGGCACGGCATCCGGTGGCGCCCGCCTGACCGTCGCCGACTCCGGACCGGGCTTCCCCGACGCCGCCGCGGCGGCCGAACGCGGCGTCGGCACCCGTCCGCACTCCACGGGGCTCGGCCTGGACATCGCTCGCCGCGTGGCGACCAAATCCGGCGGCACTCTCGTCCTGGGCACATCGTCGTCCGGAGGCGCGGCCGTGATCGTCGAATTCGGGGCGGCCCGTGATGACGCCGCCCCTGTCCGGCGCCAGGGCCGTCGCGCACGGCGGCGTTCCCGGTGGACGTGACCCGGAACCGCAAACGGCTCTGCGAAGTTGCAGGCGGCCGGGCGTGATGTTTGCGTGAGATCACGAGCGCTCCCCGGTCGCGGGAGCCCCGTCCGCCGGGAGGATCGCCGTGAAATTCGTGCAGATCATCGACTTCGAGACCGAGCGCATGGACGAGATGCGTGAGCTCATGCGGCAGTACGAACAGCGGGCCGGATCCGAGGACCGGGATGTGAAACCCACGCATCGCATGGTGCTGCAGGACAGGGATCGCCCGAATCACTACCTCGTCGTGGTCGAGTTCGACTCCTATGAGGAAGCGATGAAGAACAGCGAGCGGGAAGACACCACCGCGTTGTCCGAGGCGCTGGGGGAGATGACCAGCGCGCGCGGCTTCACCAACTGCGACGTTCTCGACGCGAAGGACATTTGAGACCGTCGGCTCCGTTGCCGGCGGGCGTTGGCGCCGTTGAAGATCAGAAACTTGCTGCTCAGCCCTGCTTGGCGAGCGGAGCCAGCGCACTGGTCAGCTCGGCAGCGGCCTCGGTGACATAGGCCGGGAACTCGGCCCCGTCCGGCTCCTCGGTCCAGCGTGCGAACGCCGTGCGGAACACCGCGATGCCTACGTCGGCGAGCAGGCCCGCGGCGGTGTCCGTCGCGCCGCGTTCCCGCAGCGCCTCGGCCAGCAAGGTGGCGACGTCGGCGAACTTGGTGCGCTCGCGTTCCTGCAGTTCGGCGCTGGCCGCGACGATCCGGCGGCGGTCGGGGGAGCGGGGCACGTTCTTGGCCAGGAGGGTGCCGGTCGCCCCGAGGCCCGCGATGAGCGCTTCGGCCGGACCGAGCTGCGGCTCGGCGTTGCGGACCGCCGTGGCCACGACCACCGGCAGCCGCTCGGAGCCGGCGAACAGGACGTCGCGCTTGTCGGCGAAGTAGCGCGAGAACGTGCGGCGGGTCAGGCCCGCGTGGTCGGTGATGTCGCTGACCGTGACGTTCTCATAGCCCCGCTGCTGGAACAGCGCGAGGGCGGATTCGCGCAGGCGGTCCTCGGCACTCGGCTCCCAGCGCGGCATGGCCTCAGTCTAGCAGTGATGACACAGTGAGACATCAGGCGCTATGGTGATGTCCCAGTGAGACATCACTCGCCGACCGCGCTGGCCGCAGGTCAGGCGTCGGCTACACCAAGGGAGGACAGATCATGACACTGACCGGACAGAAGGTCGTCGTCATCGGCGGCAGTTCGGGCATGGGCCTGGCGACGGCGCGCGCCGCCGCGCAGGCCGGTGCGAGCGTGACGATCGCATCGAGCAACAAGGAGCGCTTGGAGGCGGCGCTGGCCGGACTGCCCGAGGGCGGCGACGGCGTGGTCGTCGACACCCGAAGCGAGGACGACATCGCCGCGCTGTTCGAGCACGTGGGCCGTCTGGATCATCTCGTGTACACGGCCGGGGACGCGGTGGCGCCGCACCCGATCGCGCAGGTGGCGATGGAGGAGGCGCGTCAGCGTCTGGACGTGCGTTTCTGGGGCACTGTCGCGGCGGTGAAGCATGCTGTTCCGCGCATGAGCCCAGGCGGCTCGATCTCGGTGACGTCCGGCACGGTCGGCGTCCGGCCGGTCCCCGGTTTCGCTCTCGGTGCGGCCGGTGTCGGCGCGATCGAGGGCCTTGCGCGCGGCTTGGCGGTGGAGCTGGCGCCGATCCGCGTGAATGTGGTGCGTGCCGGCGCGGTGCGTACGCCGATGTGGGAGGGGATCCCGGCCGGGCAGCGCGAGGGGATGTTCGTCGCCATGGCGAAGCGGACGTTGGTGGGGGCGATCGGGGAGGCGGAGCAGATCGCTGCGACGCACGTGTACCTGATGGAGAACGGGTTTGTGACGGGGACGGTGATCACGGTCGACGGAGGGGCTTTGCTGGCTGCGGCGTAGTCGGTATAGGCGGCGTAGTCGGTGTAATCGGCGTAGTCGGCCTAGTCCCTGAGGACGAGCTCCTCTTCGCTCGCGGCGGCGATGTGGGGAGCGAAGCCGGCGCAGTTCACTGAGGCGGTTCCTGTGGAAGGGAGACCTCTCGGTGAAGCCGAATCATCGGCGGGCGGCTGCGGCGATCGGAGCCGCGGTGGCCTCGGCCATCCTGTTCTACCTGGGTACGGGGCTACGGCCGTGGCCTTTGCTGACCTGGGTCGCGCCGTTGCCGGTGCTGCTGGTGGCACCGCGCGTCACCAAGCGGTCGGCTTTCGGGCTCGCCGCGGGTGCGTGGCTTGGTGGGGAGTCTGCGTGGTGGGGCTACTTCATCGGCACAGTGCAGATACCGGTCCCGACGGCGGTTCTGATGATTGTCGGGTCGGCGCTGCTGTTCGGCCTCGTGGTGCTTCTCGCAAGGACCCTGATATCGCAGCGGCGGCCGCTTCTGGCGGCTGTCGTGTTCCCTGCGGCGTGGGTCGGTGTGGAGCTGGCGATGGCGAACGCGGCGCCGTTCGGCGCGTGGTGGAGCCTGGCCTATACGCAGGCGAATGTCCTGCCGGTGCTGCAGATCGTGTCGGTCACCGGGATCTGGGGTGTCACCTTCGTCATTCTCCTGATCCCGGCGTCCGCCGCGGCGGTGATCGAGTCGCGGAGGCGAGGCTGGCGGCGTTGGCAGCCGGCGATCGTCGCAGCCACGGCGCTGGCCCTCGTCCTGGGCTATGGAGCGCTGCGCCTGAACGCCTCGCACGCGGCGTCCGGAGAACGCGTGGCGCTGCTCGCCACCGACCGCCAGATCGACCCGACCCCGATCGCATCACCGGCCGGCCAAGACCTCCTCGCCGCCTACCTCAGCGCAGTCCAAGCTCTGAGGCAGCCGGGCGTCCGCATCGTCGTCCTCCCGGAGAAGGCCTTCACCGCCGATGCCACCAGCCTGCCCACCCTGACCGGCCCGATGGCGCACCTGGCGCAGGAACGGCACTTCGACATCGTCGTGGGCCTGATCCTGAAGCAGGGCGCAGATTCCTACAACGCAGCCGTCGATCTGCCCGCAGACGGCGCCCGCCCGGTCACCTACGTCAAGCAGCACCTTGTCACCGGCGTCGAGGACGACCTCACCGCCGGCGACTCCCGCGCCTATGTGGCGAATGAGCAGAACCGCTGGGCGCTCGCCGTCTGCTTCGACCTCGACTTCCCGGCCCTGGTCCGCGACTACCGCAGCCACGCCGCGACCGCGCTGTTCGTCCCGGCGTGGGACTTCGGCGACGACGCGTGGCTGCACAGCAGGATGGCGATCACCCGGGGTGTCGAGAACGGCATGAGCATCGCGCGCGCCGCCAGGCAGGGTGCGCTGACGGTCAGCGATCCGTATGGTCGGGTGATCGCCGAGGGACGTACCGCCGGGGCGTCGATGGTGACGGTCACCGCGCGGCTGCCGTCCGGCGCGTCGTCGACGCTCTACACACACCTCGGCGACTGGTTCGCGTGGGTGTGCGTGATCCTGGTGCTTGCCGGGGTCGTCGTCGCGTATTGCGGCAGGCCGGGGGCGTCGCGAAGGCCGGGGATGGGGAGTCGGGGCGCATTGTGAAGCTGGGGCCGCGGGTACCGCGGGTCGATGCGGGGATCGCCGCCATGGTCACGATCGCCGCGTTGGTCCCGGCGTTCGTTCCGCACAGGCAGCCGTGGTGGGTCGTGGTGCTGACCGTGCTGAGCTCGGTTCCGGTGGTGTGGCGGCGCATCTGGCTCATGCCGGTGTGCCTCCTCGTGGGCGTGTCGATCATGGTGCTGGAGCTGGCGGACTCCGCGGCCCCTGCCGAACCTTTGCTGCTGGCGCCGTATGGGCCTTTGGTGTGCACGTACACCTTCGCCGAGCTGGCGCGGCCGGTGTGGCGTACGGTCGGCATCGTCGTGCTGGCCGTTGGTGTGCTCGTCTCTGTCGTGGTGCCGCACAACAGCCTGGATGTCTTCCGTGCTGTCACGACTGAGTACGTGGCCGCATACGCTCTCGGCGTCGGAACTCGAGCGCGTCGTGCTCATGCCGACGCCGAGGCCGAGCGAACGCGCCGCATGGCGGAGGAGCGTGCGCTCGCAGCCGCTGAGGAGCGCACCCGCATCGCCCGCGACATGCACGACATCGTGACGCACTCGGTCGGCCTGATGACCGTGCAGGCCGAGGCCGGGCCGCTGGTGGTGCGGGGCGATCCGGCCAGGGCCGAGGCGACGTTCGAGGCGATCTCGGCGACCGGCCGGGAGGCGATCGGGCAGCTGCGGGTCCTGCTCGGCGCGTTGCGCGGCGAGGACGGTCCCGGGCTCGATGCTCTGGCGGGCCTGATCGAGCGCGTCGGCCACGCCGGGCTTGAGGTGCACACCGAGCAGGTCGGAGCGCGGCTGCGCACCTCGGCGACGGTGGATGTGACCGCGTACCGCGTCATCCAGGAGTGCCTGACCAATACGCTGCGACATGCCGGGGCCCGCGCCGCCTGGCTGTGCTTGAGGTGGGACGAGGCGATGTTGACCATCGAGGTGAGCGATGACGGACAGGGACCGGAGGGCTCTTTCCGCGAAGGCCACGGCCTGACCGGCATGCGTGAGCGTGTGCAAGCATGCGCGGGCACCCTGGTGATCGACCCGCGGGGTTTCACCGTCACCGCCACGCTGCCGATCGGATAGCCCATGCGCGTTCTCGTCGCCGACGACCAGGAGCTGTTCCGCAGCGGCTTCGCCATGATCCTCGCCGCGAACGAGGACATCACCGTCGTCGGCGAGGCGGCCGACGGCGCGCAGGCGATCGACAGGGCCGTCGAGCTGGGCCCGGATCTGGTGCTGATGGACATCCGGATGCCCGGCGTGGACGGCGTGGCGGCCACCGCCGAGATCTGCCGCCGGACCTCGGCGAAGGTGCTGGTGCTGACCATGTATGACGTCGATGCCTACGTCTATGACGCGCTGCGCGCCGGCGCCAGCGGCTTCCTGCTCAAGGACGTCCGCCGCGACGACCTCATCCGGGCGGTCCGGCTGGTGGTGGCCGGGGAGTCGATGCTCGCCCCGACCGTGACGCGGCGCCTGATCCAGGACGTGCTCAGCCGCGGCACGCCCCGGCCGGAGCTTCGGCGGCAGGTGGACAAGCTGACCGGCCGGGAGATCGACACGCTCCGGCAGCTCGCGCGCGGCCTGTCGAACGTCGAGATCGCGGCCGCGCTGGTGGTCAGCGAGCACACGGTGAAGAGCCATGTCAGCAACCTGCTGACCAAGCTGGGGCTGCGGGACCGGGCTCAGGCTGTGGTCTTCGCCTACGAATCCGGGCTGGTCACGGCCGGATCGCCCTGAGCGGCTGCTTGCGCATCACCATCGACGCCACGTCGTAGCCGCCGCGCCGGTACAGCGCGATGGCGGCCGTGTTGTCGCCGACGACGTTCAAGCCCAGCGCGGAGCGGCCTTCGGCGGCGATGAGGTCCTCGATGGCGGCGAGGATCGCGGTGCCGTAGCCGCGGCGCTGGTGCTGGGCGAAGACGTTGATGTCGTACAGCCATGCCGCTTCGGCGTTGCCGGCGGGGTCGGGGCCCACCCAGGTGTTGCCGACGGCCTCGCCCTGGTCGTTCTCGGCGGTCAGGAGGTGGTGGCCGGCGGTCTCCAGGCCGTCGGGCAGGAACCTGGCGGTGCCGGCCGCGACGCGTTCCCGGGCGAGTTCCTCCGGCATGGTGCGGCTCAGTACGCGTACCGACTCCGCTTCCCGGTGCTCGGTCGCGGCCTGGTATTCCGCCGCCGTCATCGTGCGCAAGGTCACCCGCTGCTCGGTCATGCCGCTAGTCTGCCCTGCTCACTCCGTTGGCCGCCGCGCGCCGGCTGCCGGTTGACTTCAAGCGCTTGAAGTGTGTTCAGCTGCCTTCATGACGGTTTCCACGGCACAGACCATCCAGGAGGTGTCCCGGCACAGCGGCCTGTCCGAGCCGACCCTCCGCTACTACGAGGAGGTCGGGCTGGTCGGCCCGATCGACCGCGACGAGCGCAGCGGCCATCGCCGCTACGGCACCGACGACGTCGAGACGCTGGAGGTGCTCTCGTGCCTGCGCGCGGTCGGCATGGGCATCGACGACATGCGCACCTACCTGGCCAACCGGCGCGTCGGGCAGGCCCGGGCCGGCGAGCAGCGCGATCTGCTGCTGCGGCACGCCGAGCGCGTCGAGGCCGAGATCGCCGCGCAGCGGGCGCGGCTGGGCTACCTGCGGGAGAAGGCCGAGCTGTGGGACGCCCGCGACCGGGGCGATGCCGTCGCCGAAGCCGAGGTCACCGAGCGACTGGTGGCCACGATGAAACGTTTGGAGGCAGTGCGATGAGCGATTCGACCAGCGCCATGAGCAGCGGTTCGACTGGCAATGCGAGCAGCGGTTCGACTGGCAATGTGAGCAGCGGTTCGGCCGGTGGTCCGGCGGGTGCCTCGACCGGCCTTGTCCTGGTGACCGGCGGGTCCGGCTACCTGGGCAACCACGTCGTCGCCGCGTTGTTGCGCGAGGGCCGGCAGGTGCGCACCACAGTGCGTTCGCTGAGCCGCGAGGCCGAGCTGCGCGAAGCGGTGCGCCGCGGCGGAGCCGACGACGCCGGCCTGGAAGTGGTCACCGCCGAGCTGATGGCCGAGGACGGCTGGAAGGAGGCGATGGCCGGCGTCGAGGAGGTCCACCACGTCGCCTCCCCGATCCCGGTCGCGCAGCCCGAGGACCCCGACGACCTGATCGTCCCGGCACGCGAGGGGACGCTGCGGGTGTTGCGCGCCGCCCGGGACGCCGGCGCGCGCCGCGTGGTCCTGACCTCCTCGTTCGCGGCGATCGGTTACACGCCGAAGCCTGATGCGGAGTACACCGAGGCCGACTGGACCGACCCCGACACGCCGGGGCTGGCACCGTATCCGCGGTCGAAGGCGATCGCCGAGCGTGCGGCGTGGGATCTGATGGCCGATGGCGGCACCGAGCTGGTGTCCGTGAACCCGACGGCGATCTTCGGCCCGACGCTGAGTCCGGCGCTGGGTTCGTCGATGCATCTGATCAAGGCGGTGTTGAGCGGCGCGATGAGTGTCGCGCCGCGGGTGCGGTTCGGTGTCGCCGATGTGCGCGACGTGGCGGATCTGCATCTGCGGGCGATGGCCTCGCCGCAGGCGGCGGGCAAGCGGTTCTTGGCGTTGAGCGACGGTCCGGCGCTGAGCTTCGTGGAGGTGGCCCGAATTCTGCGCGAGCGGCTCGGGGAGCTTGCGGCGCGCGCCCATGTCAGTGAGCCGGACGGCCCGGAGGTGCCGCGGCCGATCATCCACAACGACCGGGCGCGTGAGGAGCTCGGCTGGCGGCCGCGGCCGGCCGAGACGACGATTGTGGAGTCGGCTGAGAGCCTGCGTGACCTGGGGCTTCTCGACCAGTGAGCCGGGTCGGTGGGCTGGCCGGCGGGCTGAGCAGCGCTGAGAAGTGCTGAGCAGGGGGGTGCCGTGGCGGGAGGTCCTGGCACCCCCCTCTTCAATTACCTCTGCATCAGAGCTAAAATCGCAGAATGACCGGTACCACCGAGCCTTCGGAGCTTGAGAACGTTCTGGCCGGCCTGAATCGGCTCATCCGCCGCCGGCTGCGCGCGGGCCTGCAGTTCCCGCGCCTGCGTGGCGCCGAGGTGGAGCTGCTGCGGTTGGTGCAGGCGCATCCGGGCCTGCGGGTCTCCGAGGCCGCCAAGGAGCTCGGGCTCGCCGGGAATTCGGTGTCGACGCTGGTCAAGGGGCTGGTCGCGCTCGGGATGCTGGAGCGCTCGGACGACCCCGGCGACGGCCGGGTCACGCTGCTGCGCATCACCCCCGAGGCGGACAGGCGGCTGCGGGAGTGGGCCGACCGGCGCTCCGCGCTGGTCCGCGGGCACATCACGCGCCTGTCGGAGGCCGACCGGGCCGCTTTGGACGCCGCGCTGCCGGCGTTGCGAGCGTTGTCCGCTTCGCTGCACGAGGAAGCCGAGAACGGGGTCGGCCCCGGCACCGGCGGTGTGGTCGACCAGTAGGGCACTGCCAGGGCGAAGCGGGGAGCCGGACCCGCACGCCACCGCCGACAGGCGCCTTCGCGATCAGCGACGGAAACTGGTCGGGATGCCGTCCTGAAGGAGGACCCGTGGCAACCCTGACCGTGTGGAAGTTCGACGACCCCAACGGCGCCGAGCAGGTACTGCAGGAACTGGAGGGCCTGCAGAAGCAGGCACTGCTCAAGGTGCTCGACGGAGCCGTGGTCAGCTGGCCGGCCGGCGCCAAGCGCCCGAAGACCTCGCAGCTGGCCGACATGACCGGCCGCGGCGCCCTCGGCGGCGCGTTCTGGGGCTTCCTGTTCGGGCTGATCTTCTTCGTCCCGCTGCTGGGCATGGCCGTCGGCGCCGCGGCCGGCGCCCTGGGCGGCTCGATGGCCCACGTCGGCATCGACAAGGACTTCATCGACCAGGTGAAGGCGAAGGTCACGCCGGGGACCTCGGCCCTGTTCGTGCTGTCCGCCGACGAGGTCCCCGGCCGGGTCCTGCCGACGTTCGAGCAGGCCGGCGCCGAGCTGATCAAGACGAACCTGTCGCAGGAGCAGGAGGCGCAACTGCGCGAGGCCTTCGCCGATGACGAGGAGAAGGCGGCGTCGGGAGCGGCGGCATCGACGCCGGCCGCAGGCACGAGCACCCCGGCCGGTACCGGTCCCGGCACGACCTCGGCGCCGAAGCCCGGACCGGTGCCCAAGCCCGGCCCGCCGGCCCCGAAGCCGGGCCCGCCGCCCTCGGCGGCTCGGGCAGCCGGCCAGGCCGCGGCCCGCGAGGGCGGCAGCGGCGGTGCCGGTGCCGCCAGTGGTTCCAAGGATGCCGGTTCGGCCGGCAGCAAGTAGGCGTTTCCTTCCCCCGGTCCGGTCGCCGCCCAGCGGACGGCCGGGCCGGGGGAGTCGTATACGGGCACTGCCGACCGATCCGCCGACCGGCCCCACCGCTGTTCGGCGCCGTCGCTGTTCGGCGCCGTTCGGTGCCGATCGGGGACCGTGTTGAGCATTGAGATCAATCCTGGGCATGAAGGCGTTGCATCATCGAGGTGGAATCGAGAACCACCCCGCGATCACGAGCATGAGGAGTGACATGGAAGCCCCGCAGGAGAAGGTCGTGCACGCCGCCGAGGACATGGTGGCCGAGGGGGCGCCGGTTTTCGCGCACGGGGCCGCGCCCGCCATCGGCGATGACGGAGAGCCGGACACGATCGATCCCGCGGACGGGGAGGTGTTCGACGTCATCGTCGTCGGGGGAGGGCCGACGGGGGAGAACCTCGCCGATCGGGCGCACGCCGGCGGGCTGAGCGTGATCGTCGTCGAGGGCGAACTCGTCGGCGGTGAGTGCTCGTACTGGGCGTGCATGCCCAGTAAGGCGCTGCTGCGGCCGGTCGCGGCGATCGCCGACGCGCGGCGCGTGGACGGCGCCAAGCAGGCCGCCACCGGGAACCTGGACGTCGAGGCGATCCTGGCGCGCCGGGACGAGTTCACCTCGAACTGGAAGGACGACGGCCAGATCGAGTGGCTGGAAAAGGCAGGCCTGTGCTTCGCCCGCGGCCACGGCCGCCTGGACGGCGAGCGCCGCGTCGTCGTGCGCACCCCCGAGGGCACCGACCGCGTCCTGACCGCGCGGCACGCCGTCGCGCTGTGCACCGGTACGCAGGCCGCGGTGCCGGATCTGCCCGGGGTCGCCGAGGCGAAGGTGTGGACCAGCCGGGAGGCGACCAGCGCCAAGCAGGCGCCGGGCCGCCTGGCCGTGGTCGGCGGCGGTGTGGTGGCCGTGGAGATGGCGACCGCGTGGCGTGCGCTGGGCAGCGAGGTCACCATGCTCGTGCGTGATGAGAAGCTGCTCGGGGGCATGGAGCCGTTCGTCGGCGAGATCGTCACCGAGACCCTGGCCGAGCAGGGTGTCGATGTGCGCTTCGGGGAGTCGGCCACTGCTGTGAACCGCCACGACGACGGCACCGTCGAGCTCACCCTCGCCGGCGGTGGCACGCTGGCCTGCGATGAGGTCCTGTTCGCCACCGGCCGCCGCCCCGCGACCGCCGACCTCGGTCTGGACAGCATCGGCCTCAAGCCCGGCGGCTGGCTCGCCGTCGACGACACCGGCCTGGTCGACGGCGTCGGCGGCGAGTGGCTGTATGCCGCCGGCGACGTCAACCACCGCGCGCTGCTCACGCACCAGGGCAAGTATCAGGGCCGGATCTTCGGCGGCGTCATCGCCGACCGCGCCTTCGGCCGCGCCCTGGACACCGCGCCGTGGGGCCGCAGCGTCGCCACCGCCGACGTGCACGCCGTGACGCAGGTCGTGTTCTCCGATCCCGAAGCGGCCGCGGCCGGCATCACCTTGCGGCAGGCGCAGGATCAGGGCCTGCGGGTGCGCGCCGTCGACTTCGATCTCGGGTCGGTCGCCGGGGCCGTGCTGTATGCCGACGGCTACCGCGGCAAGGCGCGCGCCGTCGTCGATCTGGACCGCGAGGTGCTCCTCGGGGTCACGTTCGTGGGGCCGGGTGTGGCAGAGCTCGTGCATTCCGCGGCGATGGCGGTCGCCGCGCAGGTTCCGCTGGACCGGCTGTGGCACGTCGTGCCGGCCTACCCGACCATCGGCGAGGTCTGGCTGCGGCTGCTGGAGACATACCGGGGCTGATACCTATCGAGCAGCCGATCCCGGGCGGTGTAGGAGATAAGCACAGTTGTAGGAGACAAGCACAGTTGTAGGAGATAGACACAGATATAGCGATGTAGTAGACAGCCCCTGATGAGGTGGTCGGAGCCGATGTCGGCTCCGACCACCTTTGTCATGGGTGCGCCATGGGCCCGTAACCGTTCTCAGGTAACGGTTTTGAGCCCTCCGATCGGCCTGACCAGCATGGGAACGTTAACAGGAAAACAGGTTCGGCAGGACCCATAGTCGCAACTCAGAAGCCTTGCTAACGTTACCGCCGTCACCTTCGGACCCCGTTCGAGAACAGACCACTCGTGGAGGGACGGTGCCCATGGCGCGCCGTGTAAGTGTTAGACGAAAGATGGCGAAGGCGGCTGGTGCCGCCGTACTGACAGGGGCCTTAAGCGTTGCAGCCGGCTTGTCCGGGAGCGCCGGTGTGGCGTTCGCGGCGACCGACGGCTACGGCGGCGTCACCCCGGTCGCGAACCCGGCGGCGGCGGTCAATCCGTTCCTGGCCACCGGCGACGGCGGAGCCGGCGGCCAGGCCGACGACTTCCCCGGCCCGGACGTGCCCTTCGGCATGATGCAGTGGGGCCCGGACACCACGCCGGACCGCCCCGAAGGCGGCGGCTACTACTACGGCGACTCCAACATCTCCGGCTTCTCCCTGACCCACATGTCGGGCCCGGGCTGTGGCGCGTTCGGCGATGTGCCGATCCTGCCGACGGTCGGCGCGCTGCCGAGCAACCCCTCGGCCGTGAACGAGCCGTTCAGCCACTCCGCGGAGTCGGCTTCGGCGGACTACTACTCGGTCAGCACCGGCGCCGGGGCGTCGGCGGTGAAGACCGAGCTGACCGAGACCGCGCGCTCGGGCATAGGCCGGTTCACGTTCCCGGCCGGCACCCAGTCGAACCTGCTGTTCAAGCTCAGCAGCTCGCAGAACGGCGACTCGGCCACCAATGCCACCGTCGTGGGCAACAACGAGGTCAAGGGCTCGGTCACCAGCGGACACTTCTGCGGGGCCGGCAACACCTACACCCTGAACTTCGACGTCGTCTTCGACCAGCCGTTCACCGCCAACGGCACCTGGACCGGCTCGACCATCACCCCGGGTTCGGCGCCGTCCACGGCGAAGACACAGCAGAAGACGAACACTCAGAGCCCGAACACTCAGAGTCCGAACACCCAGGCTCCGAGCACCGCCGCGAGCCCGGGCGCGCCGAGCGCCAGCCCGAGCCCGAATTCCGGCTCCAACTCCAGCACGGCCAAGGGCGGTGCGACCACCACCGCGCCGAAG
>Ga0207695_10003444_pt1 | contig 22313 bp, 21 predicted proteins | sample KBSC54metaG_FD_184354 | JGI IMG/M metagenome (GOLD analysis project Ga0207695, IMG submission 184354) | Corn rhizosphere microbial communities from Kellogg Biological Station, Michigan, USA - KBS C5-4 metaG (SPAdes) (version 2) | ecosystem: Host-associated > Plants > Roots > Rhizosphere > Soil...
CTACAACCGCGAGCGCGCCATGCGCATGATGCGCACGATCTACTACAACCTGGGCCGCATCTTCGAGATCTCCAAGGCCGAGAACGTGCCGACCTACAAGGCCGCCGACCGTCTGGCCGAGGAGCGCATCAGCGCTATCGGCAAGATCAAGCTGCCGCACATGGGCAATGGTGGCACCCGCTTTGCCGGCCGCATGCGCGGTCAGTAAACGGTTTCGTCAGCAGCACCCGAAACGCCGGCCCCGTGCCGGCGTTTTTTCTTGCGATTTCGGGAGATACGCTTGCGCGAGGCAGTCATGACTTAAGGCCCAAATCGCTGCATGCGCGAAGAACTCTGCTAAAATCTTCACAGAAACATCATTTTGTAGGCTTTCCCCTACAAAGTGCTTGTCGTAGCGGGTGATGTTGGGGGGTCCGCTCAGCGGACGAATATTTACGAAGCGCCGGGCGGCCTTATGGCTGCGGGGACGTCGTTGTGCCGGATTTTGCGGCCGCCAGGGGATGGGACGGTGACCGGATCAGTCGCCATGGCGCGCCACACGGACGGTACGAGTAAGGACAGGTTGGAAAGTTTATGAGCACGATCATGGCCACCGGTATCAGTGACGAAGACATCCTGCTGCGTCTCAAGGATGTGTTGCGCGATACCTTCGAAATCGACCCGGCGCGCGTTACACCCGACACGCACCTGTTCACCGACCTGGAACTGGACAGCATCGACGCCGTCGATCTGGCGATCCAGGTGCAGGACATGACCGGCATGCGCATCAAGCCAGAGGATTTCAAGAACGTACGTACGGTCAGCGACGTGGTCGCGACGGTGCGTGCCCTGCTCAATCGCTGAGCGTCGGCATGCTTGCGGCCACGTCCGCTCACGCTGCCGCCAGCCTCGCGGCGTTCCGTCCCTGCGCGCTGATTCCGATCTACAACCATAAAGACACGATCGCCGCGACCACGCAGGCACTGCGTGCGCATGGCTTGCCGGTCGTGATCGTCGACGATGGCAGCGATGAAGCGACCCGCACGGTACTCGATGCGCTGTCTGCACAGGACGCGGGCATCACCTTGCTGCGCCTGCCCTACAACCAGGGCAAGGGACGCGCGCTGACCACCGGCATGCTGGCCGCGCACAAGGCGGGTTTCAGCCATGCGCTGCAGATCGACGCCGACGGCCAGCACGATCCGGCCGATGTGCCGCGCTTCCTGGCCGAAGGGCTGGCCGCACCTGATGCGATGATCTGTGGCCAGCCGATCTATGACGACAGCGTGCCGCGTGCACGGCTCTATGGCCGCTATGTCACGCACGTGTGCGTGTGGGCCGAAACGCTGTCCCTGCAATTGCGCGATTCGATGTGCGGCTACCGGCTTTATCCGCTGAACGAAACCTGTGCGGAAATGACCCGCCGCGCCCCGCCGGCACGGATGGATTTCGACACGGAAATCGCCGTGCGCCTGATCTGGCGAGGCGTACCTGTACGCAACCTGCCTACGCGGGTGATTTATCCGGAAGGCGGCCTTTCGCATTTCCGCATGCTGCGCGATAACCTCCGTATCTCAGCCATGCATACGCGGCTGCTGCTGGGCATGCTGCCTCGCGCACCGGGGCTGCTATGGCGTAAACGACGGAGTACCGCATGCGCCGCTTGACCGCCCTGCTCTCTTTAGCCCTGCCCCTGCTGTTCGTATGCGTCGGGGTCCATGCGCAAGCTGCCGACCAGTCGTTGCTGAAAAGCGCGCTCGATCAACTGGCCAGCCACCCACAGGTACGCGCGGACTTCGAGCAGAAGCGCGAGAACCCGGCTTTGGCCACCCCACAGGTCAGCCGCGGCAAACTGTTGTTCGTGATCGGCCACGGCATGCTGTGGCAAACCACTGACCCGTACCAGGAAACACTGGCATTGACCGGTGCACGTACCGCGCGCGTCGACGACCAGGGCCACCTGCAGACTGTGCGCAACGGTGACCGCGGCGTGGTGCAGGTCTCGCAGATGCTGCAAGGCATGCTGGCCGGCAAGCCCGATGAAGCATTGCGTCAGTTCAACGTGCAAGCCGAGGGCACGCCGGCCAAGTGGACCTTGCGCTTCACGCCCAAGCAGGCGCGCATGGCTCGCGTGCTTACCAGCATCACGCTCGATGGCGGCCAGTTTCTCGATGGCATCGGCATCGCCCTGCAAAGCGGAGAGAACACCGCTATCCGTTTCAGCAATACGCGCGCCGCTGGCTCCTTGAGTGAGCTGGAGCAACGCGCACTCGGCAGCCCATGACGGCGCCGGCGTTGCGCCGCCGGGCGATCGGCTTTGCCCTGGTCACCGTCGCCATTGCATTGCTTGGCGCCTGGCTGGTGTTTGGGCGCGGCACCGTGCCGATTCAAACCGATCTGCTGGCGATGCTACCGGCCACGGAACGCCATCCCCTGGCCGAAGCGGCCGTCGAACAACTCACCCATGCCAACGGCGACCGCATCGTGCTGCTGGTGGAGGATGCCGACGACGACACTGCCAAGGATGCCGCGCGCAAACTCGGCCAATCGCTGGCCAAGGACAAGACTTTTCGCTCGGTTACCGCCGAACTGCCGCCGTTCGATCTCGATCAACTGCTCTCGCCCTATCTGGTCCACCGCTTTCATCTGCTGACCGATGGCGATCGCAATGCAATTGCAGCGCCTGGCTATGACGCCGCACAGGTATTGGCGCGACGACTCAACGAGCCCTTCCTGGCCGGTGTCGGCGTGAAGTTGCAGGACGATCCGTTCGGCTGGTTGCAGCACTGGCTGCAACAGCAGCCGTGGAGCCGCTCGCCGCTGTTGCCGGAAGACAACCTGTTGGTGGCGCACCAGGACGATCGCACCTACGTGCTGGTCACGGCCGATCTGAACGGATCGTCTTACGACGACACCGTGCAGCAGCCCGCATTGGCCGCGCTCGCCACCGCCGAACAAGCACTCAAGCACGAACATCCCAGCGTGAAGCTCTCGCGTGCCGGTGCGTTGTTCTATGCCGCCGCCGCGCGTGCCGATGCAGAGCATGACATGCACATGGTCAGCATCATTTCGACGCTGGGTATCGGGCTGCTGTTGCTCTGGGTATTCCGCTCGCCGGGCCCCTTGTTGTTGGCATTCCTGTCGACCGCGGTCGGCGTAGTAACCGCACTGACGCTGACGCTGCTGGTATTTGGCCAGGTACATCTACTGACGCTGGTATTCGGCGCTGCGCTGCTTGGCGAAGCGGTGGACTATTCGATTCAGTACCTCAGCGCTCGCGCCAATGCCGGCACGACGTGGGATGCCGCGCGCGGCTCGCGTCAGGTGCGGCCCGCGTTGTTGCTGGCCTTGGGCACGTCACTGCTCGGCTACGCATTGCTCGGCCTGATGCCCTTCCCCGCCCTGCGGCAAATGGCCGTGTTCGCGATGGCCGGTATGCTTGCCGCTTGCGTAAGCGTGTTCTGGCTGCTACCCGCACTGCTGCAGAAACCGACCAAGCCGATGTCACCGCAACTGGTGTCCTGGGCCGGCGGCCTGCAGCGCCTTGCGGGTCGCACCCGCTGGCCGGTGTTTATCATCCTGGCGCTGATCGCACTGCCGGGCTGGTGGCGGCTGGGCCATGACGACGACATCCACCTGTTGATTTCGCCGCCAGCCAGTGTGACCGAACAAGAGGCACATATTCGCGATATCACCGGCCTGGGCAACGGCACGCAGTTCTACCTCGTGCACGGCGATACGGCCGAAGAAACCTTGCAGCGCGAAGAAGCCCTCGATGCACGCCTGCAGGCCATGGTCGATAAAGGGGCGTTGCAAAGCTGGCTTGGTATCGCCGTGATGCTGCCTTCGCAACAGCGCCAGCAAGCCAATCAGGCTGCGCTTGCACCACTGTTTGCCAAAGCGGATCAACTCAAGGCGATGCTGCAACACGCAGGCTTTCGCCAGGACGCCATCGATGCCTATGTCGGCGCGTGGCCGGGCCAGCCGCTGACTATTCAGGAATGGATGAAGCTGCCGATATCCACGCCGTTCCGGTATTTGTGGATCGCTGATGGAGAGCATGGATTTGGCGCGCTGGTGGTGCCGCAAGGGCAGGAAGACGTCGCGTTGTTGCGCGCCGCCGCCGAAGGCCTGCCCGGCGTGGAGTTGATCGACAAACCGGCCAGCGTGTCGAATCTGTTCGGTCGTTACCGCCACTACGCCAGCCTCTGGCTGCTGGCCGCGCTGCTGTTGATTGCCCCGGTGTTCGGCTGGCGCTACGGCTGGCGGCAGATGCCACGCGTGATGGCGCCGCCGTTGTTCGGCATCGGCCTGACCCTGGCCGCACTGGGTTATCTCGGCCAACCGCTGACCTTGTTTCACTGGATGGCCTTGATGCTGGTGCTGGGTGTGGGCGCCAACTACGCGGTATTCATGCAGGAAGGCGAGCCGCATACGCGGCACCTGCCCGGCGCCACGTTTACCAGCGTGCTGCTATCGGCGGTCACCGCCCTGCTTTCGTTTGGACTGCTGGCGATCAGTTCGATGCCGGCATTGCAGCATTTTGGCCTCACGCTCCTGCTCGGCATCGGCATCACGGTGATACTGGTGCCGATGAGCCTGGGGGAAATGAGTTTGGGCCAGCGTGAAAAGAACACATGATGAACATTCTGGGGACCCAATGACGATGAAACGCGTGGTAGTGACCGGCATCGGCGGCATCACACCTTTGGGCCATGACTGGGCGCAGATCGAGTCGCGCCTGCGTGCGTTTCGCAACGCCGCACGACGCATGCCCGAATGGGACTATTTCGATGCGCTGAACAGCCGCCTGGGTTGCCCGGTGGACGACTTCAAGCTGCCGGACTGGCCGCGTCGCCACCTGCGCTCGATGGGGCGCGTGGCGCAACTGGCGGTTGCCGCCAGCGAACGCGCCTTGCACGATGCCGACCTGCATGGCGATGCAAGTATCGCCGATGGCCGCATGGGCGTGGCGTATGGTTCGTCCGGTGGCAGTATCGAGCCGGTGCGCGTGATGGGTCGCATGCTCGAAACCGGCTCGATGCAGGGCGTCACCGCTACCAGCTATATCCAGATGATGGCCCACACCACGGCGGTGAATGTCGGCGTGTTCTTCGGCTTGAAGGGCCGCATCATTCCCACGTCCAGCGCGTGCACATCGGGCAGCCAGGCGATCGGCTTCGGCTTCGAGGCGATCCAGCAAGGCAAGCAGCAATTGATGTTGTGCGGTGGTGCGGAAGAACTGTCCGGCCCCGGCGTTGCCGTATTCGATACCCTGTTTGCCACCAGCACGCGAAACGACGAGCCTCAATTGACGCCACGCCCGTTCGACCGCGCGCGTGACGGCCTGGTGGTCGGCGAAGGCGCAACCACGCTGGTGCTGGAGGAATACGAACACGCCAAGGCGCGCGGCGCGCGCATCTATGCCGAGGTCGTCGGCTTCGGCTGCAATTCGGATGGCAACCACATCACCCAGCCGACCAGCGAAACCATGGCCGCAGCGATGCGCCTGGCGTTGAACGACGCGCAACTGACGCCCGAGGCGATCGGCTATGTCAGCGCGCACGGCACCGCCACCGATCGCGGCGACGTGGCCGAAAGCCATGCCACCGCCGAGGTACTGGGTGCGCGCGTGCCGATCAGCTCGATGAAGAGCTACGTTGGCCATACGCTGGGCGCCTGCGGCGCGCTGGAAAGCTGGTGGGCGATCGAGATGATGCGCGGCGGCTGGTTCGCGCCGACGATCAACCTCACCGATGTCGACCCCGCCTGCGCCGAACTGGACTACGTCGTCGGTGGTGGCCGCGAGATCGATACACCGTACGTGATGAACAACAACTTCGCGTTCGGTGGCATCAACACTTCGCTGATCTTCAAGGCCTACGCCTGATGCCTGTCGGCACGCGCCAGGATCCGATGCACGCGCGCCACAATGCGGCCGGCTTGCCACGCGTGGTGGTGACCGGCATGGGTGCGGTGAGCTGCCTGGGCATGGGCACCGATGCCTTGCTCGAGGCGATGCGCGAAGGCCGCAGCGGCATTCGGCATATGGAAGCGTTTGCCGATCTAGGCATGCGCAGCCGCGTTGGCGGCCCGGTCGATCTGCAAGGCCTGGTTGAACTACCGCGCAAGTTGCGGCGCTTCCTCGCCACGCCGGCACTCTATGCCTGGTACGCCTTGCATGAGGCGCTGGAACAATCGGGCCTGCTGCCCGAACGGCTCGGTCATGCCGATTGCGGCCTGGTGATGGGTGGCGGCGCAGCGCTGAGCGAACATCAGTTCGCGCTGGAAAATTTCCGCGAGCGCGGCATCGAACGCATTTCACCGTTCACCGTGCCGCGCGGCATGAGCAGCAACCTGTCGGCCAGCCTCGCGCATATCTTCGGCATCGGTGGCTACAGCTACACAATGAGTTCGGCCTGTACCAGCGCCACGCACGCGATCGGCCATGCCATGGAACTGATCCAGCTGAGCAAGCAGAACGTGGTGCTATGCGGTGGCAGTGAGGAACTTCACGACACCACGGCACTGTGGTTCGATGCGATGGACGCCTTGTCCAACGTAAGCAATGCGCATCCCGAACGTGCGTCGCGCCCGTACGACAGCGCGCGCGATGGTTTTGTACTGGCTGCTGGCGCGGGCGTACTGGTGCTGGAATCACTCGACCACGCGCAACAACGCGGTGCACCGATTCTTGCCGAGATCACCGCTTACGGTACAGGCACCGATGCGACCAGCATGGTCGGCCCAGGCGCTGAAGGCATTGCACGCGCGATTCGCCAGGCGCTGGATCGGGCCGGCGCATTGCCCGACTACATCAACACCCATGCGTGCTCGACCCGCCAGGGCGACCTGGCCGAATGGCAAGCGATCGCATCGGTATTTGGTGAACGTGACGCGCCGGTGCCGCCAATGTCGTCGATCAAGGGCTTGAGCGGCCATGCGCCTGGTGCGGCAGGCGCACTGGATGCCATCGCTTGCCTGCTGATGCTTGAACACGAATTCCTGGCCGGGCCGACGATCGGCCATCTCGACGCGGATTTTGCGCAAGCGCCGCTGGTTACTGCGCCGCGCCACCAACGCATCGACAGCGTCCTGTCCAACAACTTCGGCTTCGGCGGCAGTTGCGCCTCGCTGATGTTCCACCGCTACGCGGGGACAAACGCATGATCGACCTGCGCATCGAGCAATGGCGTGCATGGGCGCCCGGGCTCGAAGACGAAGCCGCCTGGCGTGCGTGGGCGCAACATCCGGCGCTTCCCGACGCCGCCGATACGCAACCCAGTTGCGACTTTTTGCCCGCGATGCAGCGCCGCCGGCTGAGCCGGCTGGCACGCATGACGCTGGACGTGGCGTGGCCACTTTGCGCCGAGGACGAGCAACTGCCGTTCGTCTTCGCCTCACGCCATGGCGAGACGCCGCGAACCTTCGCCCTGCTCAGCGATGTGGCGGCCGAACAACCGCTGTCGCCGACGCAGTTCGGCTTGTCCGTACACAACGCCATTGCTGGCCAATGGTCGATCCTGCGCGCCCAGCGGGGCGAGTCGGTGGCCATCGCCGGCGAGGCCGATACCTTCGAACACGCCATGGTCGAGGCCGCCGGCCTGCTCGGCGATGCCACGCCATCGGTGCTGGTGGTGATCGCCGAGGAGCGGCCGCCTGCGGCTTACGACACATGGATCGATGACGTGCCGTTCTCGTATGCTCTGGCCTTGCGCGTGGGGCGGGTCGTCCCCGGGGAGCGCGCCGAGGGGACCGACTGGCGCCTGGAACTGACGGCGGGAGATAACCGCCGCGGCGCTGGCGCATGGCCGCATGCACTGGATTTTCTTCGCTCGCTGCTAGACGCGCGCACACCGCTGGAGCACCCATGGAAGAGACGTCGATGGATCTGGCAACCGCTTCGCTGACGCGGCGGCGTACCGACGCGTTCGCGTGGCGTCTGATCGCCACCGGCCTGAGCTTTCTGTTCTTTGGCCTGGGCGGCCTGGTGCTGCGCGTGTTGATCCTGCCCTTGCTTGGCCTGCTTCCCGGTGATGCGCTGGAACACCGACGTCGTGCGCGTGCGGCGATCCATCGTGCGTTCTACCTGCATGTGCAGTTCATGTATCGCACCGGCGTGCTCAACTTTCGTTTCGATGGCGCCGAACGCCTGGGCCGACCCGGCCAGCTGATTGTCGCCAACCATCCCTCGCTGATCGACGTGGTGTTCCTTATCGCGCATATCCGCGACGCGAACTGCATCGTCAAGCAGGGCCTGTGGCACAACCCCTGTACGCGCGGGCCAGTCACCACGGCGCAGTACATCAGCAACAACGGCAGCCCGGAAATGCTCGAGCAGGCCGCCGATGTGTTGCGTGAAGGCCAGACGTTGATCGTGTTCCCCGAAGGCACGCGCACCAAGCCCGGCTGCGCGCCCGTGTTTCACCGCGGTGCCGCGGCGATTGCCGTGCGTGGCGCACGGATGATGACCCCGGTATTCATCAGCGTCGTGCCAACCACTTTGACCAAGGCCGAGCCCTGGTATCGCATCCCCGATCGGCGCATCAACGTGCACATCCGCGTGGGCGAGGACATCGCCATGGACAGCTATACCGCCGATACCGCCGCACCGATCGCATCGCGTCGGCTCAACGAACATCTGCACGCCCTTTATGCCAAGGAGTTTTCGTTATCGTGAATGCATTGCAGCTGGAAATTGCTCAACTGATCGTTGACACGCTCAATCTCGAAGACGTCGTGCCCGCACAGATCCCGGTGGACCAACCGTTGTTCGGCCAGGGCCTGGGGCTCGACTCGGTCGACGCGCTGGAGTTGGCGCTCGCCTTGCAGAAGCGCTACGACATCCGTATCGCGTCGGATTCGAAAGACGCACGCCAGCACTTCGCCACCATCGCCAGCCTTGCGGATTTCGTGACCGCCCAACGGAACGCATGCGCCGATTAACCTCCATCCTGCTGCCGGTCATCGGGCTGCTGTATCCGTTTGTCGTCTACTTCGGCATGGACAAGGTTTCACCGCCGGTATTTGCCCTGGTGCTCGGCTCGATCTGGCTGATTCGCGCGCCGGTATTGCTGCGCGAACCGGGCGGCCGCTGGATGGTAGGCGCGGCGCTGACTTATTGCGCGCTGCTTGCATTGAGCGGCGAGTCGTTCCTGCTGCGCTGGTATCCCACGCTGATCAGTGCGCTCCTGCTGTGCGCATTCGGCCTGAGCCTGATCTATGGACCGCCGATCATCGAGCGCATCGCTCGTGTACGCGAGCCGAACCTGCCGCCCGAGGCGATTCCCTATACGCGCAAGGTCACCTGGGTCTGGGTGGGCTTTTTTATCTTCAACGGCATCGTTTCCGCCGTGCTGACCTTATGGTCGCCGCTGGCATGGTGGACGCTGTACAACGGATTGTTGGTGTATTTCATCATGGGTGTGCTGTTCGGCGGCGAGTGGTTGCTGCGGCGACGCCTGCGGAGGGCGGCGTGAGCGTGGCCATGCCGGGGCTTGCCGCGCGGCTGCATGGCCACGCGTGGCTTGCTCAAGCCCACGTGCACGATGAAGGTACCGTGCTGGTGTTGAACCGCGCAGGCATCGACGCACTATGCCGGCTCGGCAAGTCGGGCTTTGTCCAGGCGTTGGCCCTGCCCGAATCACCAGTCGCCTTTCGCCTGCTCGACGAGATGCAAGCTGCGGCGGGTATCGATGTTGCCGCGCTGCTGCGCGAGCCGTTGCCGCGCGAACCGATCCTGGTCGCCGAAAGCGATGCAGACGATACGCGCGTGATCGAGCTGCGCGTTCCACTGGACCTGGCGCACTTTCCCGGTCATTTTGCCGCCGCACCGGTCGTACCGGGTGCGGTACAGATAGCCTGGGCGCTGGATCTGGCCGCTTCAAGGCTGGGAACCAGCGTGCGCTGTCGCAACATGGAAGCGTTGAAGTTCCAGCAATTGCTGCGTCCCGGTGCGCCTGTCACGCTGACCCTGCGCGCGGATCATCCACGCGGTAAATTGTATTTCGCCTATCGCGATGGCGACGCCAATTACTCGTCGGGCCGGTTGCTGTGGAGTACCGCGCATGAATGAGGCTGGTGCCACGAGCGGCCACTGGGCCACCCATAAGGAACGCGGCAGCTTCTTCTGGATGAAGTTGACGGCGCGGGCTATCCGCCTGCTTGGCCGCGGGCCGGTCACGCCCGTGCTTTACCTCATCGTGCTCTATTTCTTTGTTTCCGGCCGCAAGGCGCGGCGCAACGTGCGCCAGTATCAAAGCTATCTGGCCGCGTGGAGCGGCCGGCCGGAACTGCAACCCAGCTTGCGCAGTGTGTTCGGGCAGTTCATGGCCTATGCGGTCAACCTGCTGGATCGCCTCGATGTGTGGCGCGGCAAGCTGTCGTTGAAGCAGGTGCAACTGATCGACCCGCATGGCGTGCGCAACAAGCTGCTGCAGAGCCGGCATGGCGGGCGCGGGCAGATCCTGGTCGTGACGCACCTGGGCAACCTGGACGTCTGCCGCGCGATGGCCGAACTGGGCGAGCAAGTACCCCTGAACGTGCTGGTGCATAACCAGCACGTGGCGCATTTCAACAAGCTGCTCGACGAAGCGGGCGATCGCAGCATGCGCCTGATCCAGGTCAGTGAACTCGATACCGCGATGATGATGGACCTTTCGCAACGTATCGACCGCGGCGAATGGCTGGCGATTGCGGGCGATCGCGTGCCGCTGCGCGATGGCCGCCGGGTCGTGGTGAATTTCCTTGGCCACCCCGCGGCGTTTCCTCAAGGCCCCTGGCTGCTGGCCGGCATCCTGCGCTGCCCGGTCAATCTGCTTTGCTGCCTGAAGGTCGATGGCCGTTACCGGATCTATCTCGACGCCTTCGTCGACATGGCAACCTGGGAACGCGGCCGCCGCGACGAAGCCATTCACGGCTGGGCACAACGTTATGCCGATGCCCTCGCCCAGCGTTGCCTCGAAGCACCGCGGCAGTGGTTCAATTTCTACGCGTACTGGCAACTACCTGCCGAGGAGGCCGACGATGCGCGCTAACGGCGTCTTCAGGACCACCACCGAGGTGGTTGTGCCGTTCTTTGACGTCGATTCGATGGACGTCGTGTGGCATGGGCACTATGTGAAGTACCTGGAGATCGCCAGGTGCGCCTTGCTCGATGCGCTCGGTCACAATTACACGCAGATGAAACAGGCCGGCTATGTGTGGCCCGTGATCGACCTGCAACTGCGCTACGTGCGTGCCGCACGCTTTGGCCAGCGCCTGCATGTGCACGCCGAACTTATCGAGTGGCAAAACCGTCTGAAGCTGCATTACCTCATTTGCGATGCCCAGAGCGGTGAACGAATGACGCGCGCCAGCACGATCCAGGTGGCCGTCAACACCGCCGATGGCGAGATGCAACTGGTCTCGCCGCAAGTCTTTATCGATGCCGTCGAGCACGCCTTGCAGCGCGACGCCACACCCACCTCAGTAGTTTCGCCATGACCTACGCAAGCCAGACCTACGTCGAAGAAACCCGCATCGGTTTCTATTTTCTGCGCAGCCATACGTGGCAGCACCACGTACTGCGCGTGGCGATCAACGACCTCAAGCGGCTGATCGGCGAGCCGACACCGCAAGGCGGTACGCTGCTGGATGTCGGCTGCGGGCAAGGCAAATCGTTTCGGCTGTTGCGCGATGCATTTCAGCCGACACGCATGATCGGCATCGATGCCGACCCGCACAGCATCGAGCTGTCGCGAACCGAGGCGGCGCGCGAAAACATCGCCATCGAGCTGCTTGCCTCCGACTGCGCCGAAATCGCCTTGCCCGATGCCTGCGTGGACATCGTGTTCTGCCATCAGACCTTTCATCACCTAGTCGAACAGGAAAAGGCGCTGGCCGAGTTCTGGCGCGTGCTCAAGCCCGGCGGGCTGTTGCTGTTCGCCGAATCGACCAAGGCCTATATCGATACCTGGGTGATCCGCTGGTTCTTCCGTCATCCCATGGACGTGCAGAAGACAGCCGACGAGTACCTGGCGATGATTCGCCAGCAGGGTTTCGTCTTCGAGCCGGCCAATGTCTCGTTTCCCTACCTGTGGTGGAGCCGCTCGAAGGACTTCGGCCTGCTTGAGCGCTGGGGCCTGCGCGCGCCGCCGCCGCCCGGCCAACGCGATGAAACGCTGGTCAATGCCGCTGCACGCAAACCCCTGCCGGCGCCATGAAGTTCTACCTCAATGCCCTCGGTGTCATCTGCAATCTCGGTGCCGGCAAGGCGGCTGTCGCCGAAGCGTTGTTCGCCGGTGACGACACACGGTTGCCCGGCACGCATGGCTGGGTGCCCGCACATGCCTTGCCACTGGGATCGGTGGATCTATCGTTGCCACCCGTGCCGGCAACACTCGCCGGCCGTGACAATCGCAACAACCGTCTGCTTCTGGCCGCGGCGCAGGAGATTGAACCCGATATCCGCGCCGCTATCGCGCGTTACGGGCAGCACCGCATCGGCGTGGTCATTGGCACCAGCACAACGGCCATCGAAGAGGCTACCCATGGCGTCGGCGCGTATCAGCGCGACGGCGCATGGCCGGCGGACTATCGCTACGCACACCAGGAACTGGGCGCGCCTGCGGAGTTTCTTGCCGAATGGCTTGAATTGAGCGGTCCGTGCTTTGGTATCTCCACGGCCTGCACCTCCGGCGCGCGCGCACTGATGAGCGCTCAGCGCCTGCTGCGGCTTGGCCTTTGCGATGCCGTGCTATGCGGCGGCGCAGATACGTTATGCCGCTTGGCGATCAACGGCTTCTTCGCGCTGGAAGCGACCGATCCGGAGCGCTGCAACCCGTTTTCGCAGCACCGTCACGGCATCAACATCGGCGAAGCGGCGGCCTTGTTCCTGATGACTCGTGACAAAGCGCCGATCCAGTATCTGGGTGGCGGCGCCAGTTCCGATGCGTATCACATGTCCTCGCCGGAACCGCAGGGGCTGGGCGCGCAGCAAGCGATGCGCGGCGCCTTGCACGAGGCCGGGCTCGATATCGCTCAGATCGACTACATCAACCTGCATGGCACTGCCACCGAGCACAACGACAGCATGGAAAGCCTGGCGCTTACTGCGGTGCTGGCGCAGGACGTGCCGTGCTCCTCGACCAAGTCGTTGACCGGACATACCCTGGGCGCGGCAGGTGCACTCGAAGCCGCATTCTGCTGGCTGGCTCTGGCCGATGAACGCAACGAACGACGTTTGCCGCCGCATGTATGGGACGGCGCGCCCGATCCTGCCCTGCCCACCCTGAATTTCACGACACGCGACAGCCGGCTCGTTCCAGGCAAGCCACGCTATGTCATGAGCAACTCTTTCGCGTTCGGTGGCAACAATGCCAGCGTGATCCTGGGGGATGCGACATGACGCTTTGGCCGATTGCCGAGGTCGTACCGCACAGCGGCGACATGAGCCTGCTCGATCGCATGATCGAGCTCGATGCCGAACGGATCGTGTGTACTGCAGTGATTCGCGCGGGCGGCCTTTTCAACGGCGCCGATGGCGGCTTTCCTGCCTGGGCCGGTGTCGAATTGATGGCACAAAGCGTTGCCGCCTGGGCCGGCGCGCACGCGCTCAACGAGCAAAGGCCGATACGCCTGGGCTTCCTCCTGGGCACGCGTCAATACGAATGCAATGTCGACAGCTTCCCGGTCGGCTGCGCCTTGCGTATCGAGGCGCAGCGCGCTTTTCATGACGAGAATGGCATGGGTTCGTTTGCCTGCCGCATCGAGGCGCCAGGTATCGAGGCCAATGCGCGCCTGAGCGTTTTCAGTCCACCCGACGCGGATCTCTTTTTTAACCAGGCGGCCGTCGCTGGCGCGCAAGGAACAATCCATGACTGACACCGTCCTGGTCACCGGCTCAAGCCGTGGTATCGGCCGCGCCATCGCTCTGCGCCTCGCCCACGCCGGTTACGACGTCGTATTGCATTGTCGCTCGCGTCGCGAAGAAGCCGATGCCGCCGCAGCCGATATCCAGGCACTAGGACGCCAGGCGCGCGTGCTGCAGTTCGATATCGCCGACCGCGCCGCCTGTAAGACCGCGCTTGAGGCCGATGTCGAAGTACACGGCGCCTATTACGGCGTGGTCTGCAATGCCGGGCTGACGCGCGATGGCGCCTTTCCCGCGCTGAGCGACGAAGATTGGGATCAGGTACTGCGCACCAATCTCGATGGTTTCTATAACGTATTGCACCCCCTGATCATGCCGATGATTCGCCGCCGCGCCGCGGGGCGTATCGTTTGCATCACTTCGGTGTCGGGCATGATCGGCAATCGCGGACAGGTCAACTACAGCGCCTCCAAGGCCGGTGTCATCGGCGCAGCCAAGGCGCTGGCGGTCGAGTTGGCCAAGCGCAAGATCACCGTCAACTGTGTCGCGCCCGGGCTGATCGATACCGACATGCTGAGCGATGACCTTCCGCTCGAGGAAATTCTCAAGGCGATCCCGATGCAACGCGCGGGCAACGCCGAAGAAGTCGCCGCTGCCGTGCAGTTCCTGCTCAGCGCGGATGCCGGCTATATCACCCGCCAGGTGCTGGCGGTCAACGGCGGGCTGTGTTGAGCCTGCTGCGCACGTTCTTTTCCACCGAAGGAGGTTTACCCGCATGAAAGCTTATTACTTCGTTGCCGCCCTGCTCTTTGCGTTCCCGGCTGTCAGCATGGCCGCCGATAAAGTCGTGCACCTGCCGCTGCAGGCGGCGATCGACGGCGCCACCAAGGACGGCAAGCTCGACGGCACGGTGAAGTTCTACCTCGCCGGCAACCCGGCGGGCAAAGGAACCGTCGTCAACGACAACGTCACGATCAGCCGCAAGACCAATGCGTTCGCCAAGTCGGACGAGGAAACCTGCAACCGCGTGATGCAGTCCGTACTGATCGCCCTGCAGGACGACGCAAAACATGCCGGCGCCAACGCGGTGACGGACATCGTCAGCAACTACAACGACGTGGTTTACAGCGACCCGAACAATTACGAGTGCCACAAGGGCTTCCTGATGTCGGGCGTGGCGGTGAAAGCCAAGTTCAGCAAGGTGCATTGAGAGCGGTAAATTCGCCCGCTCGCGCGGGCTGTCAATGGCAAATTCGGCAGCTACGCTGCCTGTAAACGGGAAGAGCGAGAGCGTGGCCTTCGCTCTTCCTGTTTACTGTTGACCATTTTACTGCAGGGCAACTTCCACGCTTGCCCGCAGCACCCGTGGCGCGCCCTGATTCATGATGCTCTCCCAACCCACCAGCCAGTACTTTTCGTTGGTGATGTTGTCGAGGTTCAAGCGAAACGTCACCGGATACTGCCCTAGCCTGGTGGTAACGCGGGTACCCACATCGAACGTGTGGTATGCGCCGGCGACGTTGCTGTTGTTCGATTCCAGCGGGCGGTTGCCGACGTAGCGGCCGCCTGCGGTGAGCACCCAGCCCGGCATGGTCGGCACGGCATACTCGATATAGCTGCTGGCCTGGAAGCGGGCTGAGCCGAATGCACGCTTGCCTTCAACCGTCGGATCCGCACGCTCATTGGTGGCATCCAGCCACATGGCACTGCCGAGCAGGGTCCACTGCGAGCCGAGCCGGGTCTGCCCGGAGAGTTCAAAGCCGTCAAAGCGTACCTGGCCGTCCTGGGTCAGGAACCGCTGATTGTCGCGCACGACTGAGTAGGCCAAGCCACGCTCGATGCGAAAGACCGCGGCATTGAGATTCCAGGCGTCCTGGGCGAATTTCGCACCCAGCTCATATTGCTTGCTGGTCATCGGCGCGAAGACTTCGCCTTCGTTCGCATACCCTTGGCCCGACGGTACGCTGGTGCCCTCCTCCAGCGATTTGACGTAGCTGGCGTAGACGGTCATCCACGCGGCGGGCTTGTACATCAGGGCGACGGTGGGCGTGACCGGTTTGCGCTCATAAAGCGCGTTGCGCGTGCCGTCGGTGAAATAGTTATAACCGCTTTGGGTGTAGTCGATCGCACGCAGGCCGAGCAAGGCCTGCCATTGTTCATTGAAGGTGACGGTATCGCTGGCAAAGACCGCACCCTGGGTTTCGCTCGACGCATTGCGCACGTGACGAATCAACGGAATCGGCGATTGTGCGAAATCGCTCGGGTCATGGATATTGCCGATGCCCAGGTCGGCTTCGTCAAAGATATTGTCGCCGTAGCGCTGCATGTTCTTCTGCCAGGCCGCGCCGATGACGACGTCATGCTTGAGCGAACCTGTCTCGAAACGACCGTTGAGCATCGCCTGCGCGCTGCGATACAGGTAGTCGCTGTAACCCAGGTATTGGTGCTCCAGGTATTGCCCCTGGTTGTCGAGCAGGAAAATGGCGCTGTCGCGATTGCTGCGCCCTTGCAGCGACATCGCCGCGTCGGCGCTGAATGCCCAGTCCGGCGAGATGTTCCAGGTGATGCCGGTAGTGGCCATGCGCATGCTGGTGCCGTAGCCGGTATCGGTCGAGCTCAGGCGCTGGCTGCCCTTGAGTGGCGAGGGTATCGATACGAACTGCGGCCCTGTTGGCTGACACACGCCGAAATCCTGGCACGGGATCACGCCGTAGATCGCGCCACGGATATGGCGATCCTGGTAAAGACTGTCCAAGTGCCAGGTCAGCTGATCGCTGATGCGCCACTCCAGGCCCAGCGATACCGACCTGCGCTTGATATAGCCACCGTCGACATAGGTACCGCCCTGCTCGTTCACTGCATCCAGGCGATACCCGAACTGGTGATCCTTGCCGAAACGACCGCCGAGGTCGGCCTCCTCGGTGATCGTCGAGCGCGAGGTATAGCCCAGGCGAAACGTTGCCGTCGGTTGCTCGGTGGGCTTCTTGGTGACGAAGTTGAGCATGCCGCCCGGCTGCGAGAAGCCGTACATGAAACCGGAAAGCCCCTTGAGCAATTCGATCTGCTGGAAATGCTCGACCGGGATATCGGTCGCCCATGCCGGCACTGACATGCCGTTGATGCGGTAACCGTTCAACTCGTCGATCTGCAAGCCACGTACGCTGAAAGCGGAGTTTTCGCCCGAATAGCCGTTGCTGAAAGGCGTGGTGCTGGCATCACCCTTGAACACATCGTTGATGTTGTTGGCCTGGCGGTTCTTGATCAGCTCCTCGGTGACGGCATCGATCGAGAATGGCGTGTCGAGCAAGGAGCGGTTGCCCAGCGCACCGGCCGATGCGTTGTCGGTGCGATAGGCATCGACCGCAGTCGCGTCGACGCGGATGCCTTCGAGCACCGTTGCCTTGCGTTGGTCCGGCGTCGAATCAGCGTCATCGGCATGGACAGGGGCGGCGCAGGCCAAGGCCAGCGGCAAAAGCTTCAGGGAAAACGACACGGATGTCCGCGCCGCCGAAAGCGACAGGATGTTCAAAGTGGTAGCCCGCTAGATGAGAGTCGGCGTCTACCCACCTTGCGGGTACGTCCAGGCCTTGACTTTAATTGATAGTGATTCTTATTTGCAACAATTTAACGCCTGCCATGCCTTGATCTGGTGCGGTGCGCCAAGGTCCACATCGCGCGGCGGGCTATCATCTACGAGTTTGCGCGACACAACGTTTAACAGGAGAAGTTGCACCATGCGTCCCTTCCCGCTTGGAGAAGACATCGACATGCTGCGCGAAAGCGTGCATGCGTTTGCCGAAAAAGAGATCGCGCCCCGTGCCGATCACATCGACCGCGAAAATCTGTTCCCGGCCGATCTATGGAAGAAGTTCGGCGACATGGGGCTGCTGGGCATGACCATCCCGGAGGAATACGGCGGCACCGGCATGGGCTTCCTCGCGCACATGGTTGCGATGGAAGAAATCTCGCGCGCCTCGGGTTCGGTCGGCCTCTCGTATGGTGCGCATTCGAACCTTGCCGTGCAGAACATCTTCCACAACGGCAATGAAGCCCAACGCCGCAAGTACATCCCCAAGATGTGCTCGGGCGAGTACGTCGGCGCGCTGGCGATGAGCGAACCCGGAGCGGGTTCGGACGTGGTCGGCTCGATGAGCTGCAAGGCCGAATTGAAAGGCGACGTCTGGGTCGCCAACGGTTCGAAGATGTGGATCACCAACGGCCCCGATGCCGATGTGCTGCTGGTCTATATGCGCACGGCGCCGCGCGTGGCGGGCAGCCGCTGCATGACGGCGTTCATCGTTGAAAAAGGCATGAAGGGTTTTACCACTGCGCAGAAGCTGGACAAGCTGGGCATGCGCGGCTCGAACACCTGCGAGCTGGTGTTCGAGGATTGCGAAATCCCCGCCGAAAACATCGTCGGCGAAGTGAACGAAGGCGTGCGCGTGCTGATGAGCGGCCTGGATACCGAACGCCTGGTGCTGTCGGGTGGCCCGATCGGTTTGATGCAGGCGGCGATGGACCTGGTGATTCCGTACGTGCGCGAGCGCAAGCAGTTCAATGCACCGATCGGTACGTTCGGCGTGATGCAGGCGAAGGTCGCCGACATGTACACCTCGCTGCAATCGTCGCGCGGCTTTGCATACATGGTGGCGCAGCAATTCGACAGCGGCCTGAAATCACGCATCGATCCGGCGGCTTGCCTGCTCAATGCCTCTGAGAAGGCCGTGCATGTCGCGCTGGAAGCGATCCAGGCATTGGGCGGCAACGGTTATATCAACGAGTTCCCGGCCGGGCGCTTGCTGCGTGATGCAAAGCTTTATGAGATCGGCGCCGGGACGAACGAGATTCGTCGGATGCTGATTGGGCGTGAGTTGTTTCACGGCAAGGCGTAAGAGCGCCCCCTCACCCCAACCCTCTCCCCCGGCAAAGCCAGGGGAGAGGGGGCACACTGAGGTAAGTTTGAATCGCGCGTGCTTTTGGCTCCCTCTCCCCTGGCTTTGCCGGGGGAGAGGGTCGGGGTGAGGGGGGCTCTAGAACTGCAGCCGATACGTCAACGTCCCCGTCTTGCCCAGCTGATGCTGATCGAAGTGCTGGTCATAGCCGGCCACCAGGCTCGAACGCTTGTTGAAATCCCAGTTGAGCGTTGCGCCGGCTACGCCACCATAGCGCGATACGCCGATACCGCCGACCGGCGCCCATTGATTGAGCGCGTCGAAACTCGCGTCGAACACATCGCCGCGCATCGCGAATGCCTGCTGCAACAAGAAGCGGAACTGCAGGCCAAGATTGCCGGCGCTGCCCAGTGACCAGGACTGCGTAGTACGCACACCCAGGCCGGCTTGCCAACGCTCGATATTCTGTCCGCCCGATTTCAGCCCAAACCCATCGCCGCCAAGTTCGTTGATCGCACTACGCTCGATCTGCGCGTACTGCAGATTCATATACGGCGTGATCAACGCATTGCCGAGATGGAATCGATAGCCGCTTTCGCCGTACGCCACCTCGTAGCGACCTAGCGAATCGCTTGCCACCGCCGCCGTGTCCACACCCAACAGAAGGTTGCGGCGCATGTCTTCGCGGTAGTTGCCGACACCCACACGGCCCATTGCATACCAGTCGTTCTTGACCAGGCCGCCGTAGAGCATGCCCTCGACCGACCGGCTATTGCCTTGATCGGCGCTTTCGCTCAAGCGTCCAAGGCCTTGCGCCTGACTGACCGCAAAACCGGCGATGCCGTTGCTGCCGAATTTGAAATCCTGCCCGACCATCCAGCCGTTCAAGTCGTAACCGACACTGTTGAAACCACTGCGGCTCATGCTGCCGTGATAGCCGAGTGTTTGCGACCAGCCTCCGCTCACCGGTCCGGTGAGCAGTTGATCGAAGCGATCGGATAGCGCTTGTGTACCGGCGTCGATAGCTTCGAACGTCATCGCCGCACTGGCGGCGTGCAATTGGCCGGAGAGCGATTGCAGGGACTGCTGCAGCGCACTGGTATTGGGGGTTTGCTGGATCTTGGCCGCGCTGTCGATAAAGCTCTGGCTGACCGGCGGTGGCGGGTTGGCTGGCGGCGGGTTGGTGAGCTGGTTGTTGATCTGGCTGAAGGCGCTATCGAGGCGCTGCGCGGCACCGAACGACGCTGGCGTAAATGAAACGCCGCCCACCTGGGTCACCTGGACTTGCTGCACATCGAGCCAGGCGGAGTTGGCGTCGTAGTTACGAGTAGCCTGCAACAACGGAACATTCGAGCTGACACTCAATGTCGCAAACGTGCCGCTAAGGCCACCCGTTGCCGTCAGTACTGTCGTATGCGAATTGACTACATAACCGGAAGTCTTGCCGATGACCATCAGGTCGCCGTCGATCTGTGCATGACCGGTAACGTCGAGCTCCGTGCCCAGCAGCAAGGCGAGCTGACCCGTACTTTGCTGCGTATAGTTTCCTGTGATCGTGCTGCTTGCATTGGTCAACGCTACCGTACCGGCATTGGTGACATTGCCGACGACCGCCGACGCGGTGAGCTGCGCATTCGCGCTGATGCTTACCGGCGATTGCAGCGAGATCGCATTGAGCACACCTCCCTGCACTTGCGTCTGCCCGGTATAGGTGGACGGCTGCGTGAGGTTGAGTATGCCATTGCCCTGCTTGATCAACCCTCCCGCACCGGAAATAGGGTTGTTCCAGCTCGATGTCATGCCGCTGAAATTGACGGTGACGTCACCCCAATCGAATTTCTCCGGGCCATTTACCGCCGCACCGACATCCAGTGCGCCATAGCCAAACACCGGATCCGGCCCGGGCGCGCCCAGATCCTTGGCGGTACCGAGCAAGGTCTGCTGCACGAGGGTATTGCTGAAATAGGGAAATGCCTGCCAAACCAGCGCTGCAGCGCCTGAAACTTCCGGCGCGGCAAACGAAGTGCCTTCGACGATCCAATAGCTTTCGCTGCTCGGCGTGTCGTCCTTGCCGCTGACGATCACATTACCCGGCGCGGCGAGGCAATAACTCTGCGCAATACCGCAGGCGTTGGAGTAACTGGCCAGTTGCGTCGGGTTGAGGCTATCGAGCGCTACCGCCACGATCCAGCCATTTTTCAGATCGGGCGCGCGCGATGGCAACGCGGCGACATCACTGGGATCGGGCTTGGAATCGTTGCCGGCGGCGAATACCACCAACCCGCCCTGTGTTCCGTTGGTCGGATTGACGAACTTGCTGTAGGCCGCATCGAATGCCTGGGTGGTGGCAGTATCGGTCGCGTCCCAATACAACCCACCCCAGGAGTTGTTCATCACCTTGACGCCATTGCTGATCAGGTCGTCGTTAACGCCGGAGAAGAACTGTGCTTCGTCGGGACCGACGCGGTTGCCGTTGCCCGAGCCATCGTCGGTCGGCTCCTGGTCGTTGATGATGCGCGCCGATACCAGCGTGGCTCCCGGAGCGATGCCACCGACGAATTGACCGAAGGGTTTGCCCGCGGCAATTTCCGATACCCACGTGCCATGGCCGACGACGTCGTCGATCTTGGTGTTGTTCTGCGTCGGATCGACATAGATCAACTCATTGCTGACGCGTCCAGCCAGCGTTGGATGATTGCGCATGATGCCGCTGTCGACCACGCCGATGATCACGCCCGTACCGTCGTAACCGGCGTTGTGCGCCGCATAGGTATCGGTCAGGTTGAGCTGGGCGTCGATCGGTGGCTGTGGAGGCGGCGGCGGTGCGGGAGCAGGAGGGCTGCTTGGTGGTGGCGGTACAGGTGGCGGTGCAGTAGGGCGCGTGTTGCCACCACCTCCCCCGCCGCAGGCGCTCAGGCTCAAGGTCATCGCGATGAGTACGGCCGCCTGCCGACGATGCAGTCCGTGTATTCCCGCTTTCATATTGTCCCGTCCCCGCCCTGATATTTAGGGCCCAGCCGTTGAAAGCAGCGCCCCCGCGCCACTTTGGATGCATCTTGACACAACATAATCGCAACTAATTGCGTGAAAACCCGCGCTGCGTCTCATCTGCCAGCCGTTTGCCCGGCTTGTGCTGCGCTGCGATAATCGGGAGATTCTTCCCGCCGTATTTGTGGAGCTTTCCATGTCGGACGTCAGCGTTGTCATTGTCGGTGCCAAGCGCACCGCCATCGGTTCATTCCTCGGCCAGTTCACCGGCGTCCCCACGCCGACCCTGGGCGCCACCGCTATCAGCGCCGCCCTGGAGCAGTCCGGTATTGCAGCCAAGGACGTCAACGAAGTGATCGTCGGCTGCGTGCTGCCGGCCAATCTTGGCCAGGCACCCGCGCGCCAGGCCGCGATCAAGGCCGGGATTCCGGTCAGCACTGGCGCCACCACTGTCAACAAGGTCTGCGGCTCGGGCATGAAAGCCATCATGCTGGGGCATGACCTGATCAAGGCCGGCTCGGCTGCCGTGGTTGTCGCCGGCGGCATGGAGTCGATGACCAATGCACCGCACATGGTCAATGCCCGTACCGGCATTCGCTATG
>Ga0207695_10003446_pt1 | contig 22305 bp, 23 predicted proteins | sample KBSC54metaG_FD_184354 | JGI IMG/M metagenome (GOLD analysis project Ga0207695, IMG submission 184354) | Corn rhizosphere microbial communities from Kellogg Biological Station, Michigan, USA - KBS C5-4 metaG (SPAdes) (version 2) | ecosystem: Host-associated > Plants > Roots > Rhizosphere > Soil...
GAAGCTCGCAAGAAATCGTGATCTCGCTACCGTGATGTACGACAAGCTTCGATCCCTGCTGCCCGGTGCACTGGCTCGATATGTGATGCATTTCGAGGCGTCCATTGAGGACGCGGTATCGAATTTCGCGAAAACATCGCCGCGTGGGATTCGCGTGCTGGACGCGGGCGCGGGTGAGACGGCCCACAAACACTATTTCTCAGAGCAGCGCTACTGCGGGCTGGATCTGGCCGTCGGCGATAAAGCTTGGGATTATTCGAAACTCGACGTCCTGGGCGATCTGGAGACGCTTCCCTTCCCCGACAAAACGTTTAAAGCCGCCATCAACATCGTCACGCTGGAACACGTGCTCCATCCCGATCGCGTGATCTGCGAGCTCGGCCGTGTACTCGCGCCCGGGGGCCGGTTCCTGCTGATCGCGCCGCTGCAATGGGAGGAGCACCAGCAGCCTCACGATTACGGCCGGTTCACTCGCTTCGCGCTCGATCGCCTGCTGCGGCAGGCCGGATTTACAGACATATCGATCCAGCCGGTGGGCGGCATCTTCCGGCTGATCTCTCGCCGCCTGCTGAACGCCTTGCAATTCTTTCCCGGACCTCTAGTGCTGGTGGCGGCGGTGTTTTTCGCACCGCCTGCCATGGTCCTGCCGCTGCTCGACCCACTCGATAAGAACAGGTCTTTTACACTGGGATATATATGTTCCGCGCGCAAGCCTTCTTGATCGCACTTCTATCCGCCGGGGCTCTTTCAACGAGCGGTTTCGGAGCGGGTATCTCCGGCGCCTCCGCATTGGAGTTTACTCGACATGCGGTCGCGTTCGGGCCTCGGCCGTCGGGCTCGGAGGCGAATCGCCGGTTGCAGGCCTACATTCTCGCGCAGCTCAAGGCGTGCAAGTGCCAGGTCACCGAAGACGCCTTCACGGCGCAGACCCCCAAGGGTCCCATCGCGATGAAGAACATCCTTGCAAAGTTCCCCGGCAAAACAGGAAAGGCTGTAGTCGTTACCGGCCACTTCGACACCAAGCTGTTTCCGGGCCGGAAGTTCGTGGGTGCGAGCGATGGCGGATCATCGACGGGACTTCTGTTGGAGCTCGCCCGCGCGCTGGCAGGCCAGCCAAGGACCGACGACGTCTACCTGGTGTGGCTCGACGGCGAAGAAGCCGTACGAACCGAGTGGGCGGGCGAAGATAATCTTTACGGCAGCCGGCACCTGGCCCAACGCTGGTCCAAGGACGGTACTGCTTTGAAGATCAAAGGGCTGATTAACGTCGACATGATCGGTGACAAGCATTTGGATATCGATCAGGAGACCAACGGAAACGCGGCCTTGAACCGGATGGTATGGTCCACCGCATCGGAGCTCGGCTATGCGGCATATTTCACGCGAAACACCCGCGCTACTGAAGACGATCACATCCCCTTCATCAAGGCTGGCATCCCGGCAATTGACCTCATCGATTTCGACTACGAGCCCTGGCACACCGACGAAGACACCATGGACAAACTGAGCGCGCAGAGCCTGGAGATCGTGGGTACGGTGGTGCTCGAAGTGATCCAGAAGCTCGAGAGGCAGTAGGCTATCCTTTGGGCATGGAATCCAAGGCAGCGCTTCCCGTCGAGGAATACCTGCGGACCTCCTTCCCGGATCTTGATAAGGAGTATCAGGATGGTGAGCTCGTGGAGCGCTCGTTGCCTGATTACCTACATTCGAAAACTCAAGGCCTTCTGATTGCATTATTCATCGCGCTGCGGAAAGCGTTTCCCGTATTCGTATGTCCGGAGCTACGGCTTCGCGTTCGCCCAGGGCTGTATCGAATCCCGGACGTCTCTGTGTTTTATCCGACGGAGCCGCAGGGACGCGTACCCGACACTCCGCCTCTAGTTGCCGTCGAAGTCCTATCCCTCGACGACAAGATGACCAAAGTGCGCGAGAAGCTCGCTGAGTATAGCGCCTGGGGCATTACACACGTCTGGCTGGTGGATCCCCATTCCAAGCGCATGTATACCTGGAATGCGGGACTGGTCGAGGTGTCGGCTCTGCAGATACCCGAGCTAAGTTTCGATCTGACACCCACGGATATCTTCGGATAGCTACTTAACCCGCAAATCGCGACCCGTCATTTCCTTGGGTTGCGCGACGTGCAGCATTCCAAGAACAGTCGGAGCGATGTCCTGGAGCGCGCCGCCGGAGCGAAGCGGACGCTTCTCCTCATCCACCACGATGAACGGGACCGGATTCGTCGTGTGATACGTGTGCGGACCCTTGGTCACCGGATCGATCATGGTCTCGGCGTTGCCGTGATCAGCCGTGATGATCCAGCGGCCTCCCACGCGTTTTAGCGCGGAGTAGATCCGGCCCAAACAGCCGTCGACGACTTCGACAGCACGTACGGTCGGCTCCATCTTCCCGGAGTGTCCCACCATATCCGCGTTCGCAAAGTTCATCACGATGACGTCGAAACCCTGGCTCTCGATCGCCTTGATCACAACTTCCGTGATCCCTTCCGCGCTCATCTCGGGCTTAAGATCGTACGTCGCGACCTTGGGAGAAGGAACCAGTTCGCGTTCTTCGCCCGGATAAGGTTTCTCATTACCGCCGTTAAAGAAATACGTGACGTGAGCGTACTTTTCGGTTTCGGCGACGCGCAGATTCTTCCAATGCTCCGCCGCCATGACGTTCGCCAGGATGTTGTTGGGATGCTCACGAGTCAGCACGTAAGGAACCGGGAGGGCCTTATCGTACTGCGTCATGGTCGTGAAGTGTAACTTCAGGTTTGATTCGATCAGCGCCTGGGTCATCTCACGACCGCGATCGGCGCGATAGTTGAAGAACACGCAAGCGTCGCCTTCGCGAATCAGCCCGACGGGCTCATTGCGCGCGTCCACTACGGTGACCGGCTCGATGAACTCGTCGGTGACGCCGTGCTCGTAAGATCGCTTCGCCGCGGCAACCGGGTCGGTGGCTTTTTCGCCCAAACCACTGACCATCGCGCTCTTAGCTCGCTCGATCCGCTCCCAACGCTTGTCGCGATCCATCGCATAGTAGCGTCCGACGACGGTGGCGATGCGGCCCACACCGATCCGGCGAATCTCACGCTGTAATGCTTCGAGATACCCGGCGCCGCTCTCCGGCCCAGTGTCGCGGCCATCCATGAAGCAGTGAATCGCCACGTCGGCGATGCTTTCGCGCTTGGCCATCTCAAGCAGCGCGTACAGGTGCGTGTTCATGGAATGCACCCCGCCGTCGCTGAGCAGGCCCATTAGATGAAGCCTCCGCCCACGCGCGTGATGCATGGCTGCAAGCAGTGTCGGGTCGCGAAAGAAGTCGCCGGAGGAAATCATCTTGTCCAGACGCGTGACGTCCATATAGATGATGCGGCCCGCGCCGATGTTCAGGTGCCCCACCTCGCTATTTCCCATCTGCCCGTTAGGCAGCCCCACAAATGGTCCCGAAGTGTGGACCAGAGTATTGGGATAGTCACGCAGCAGTGTGTCGTAGTTGGGCTTGCGTGCGGCCGCGATGGCGTTGCCTTCGATTGCGGGCGAGTAGCCCCAGCCATCCAGAATGGTCAGGACCAGGGGCTTGCCCGACATCATTGACGAAACGCCTTGCGGCCAGCGTAGCGTGCCGACGACCCGAGATCCTCTTCAATTCTAAGAAGCTGGTTGTACTTGGCGATGCGATCGGTGCGGCTGGCCGAGCCCGTCTTGATTTGGCCCGCATTCGTGGCCACGGCCAGATCCGCAATAAATGCGTCCTCGGTTTCACCAGAGCGGTGAGAGATGACGGAAGTATAGCCTGCGTCGGTGGCCATCTTCATCGCTTCCAGAGTCTCCGTCAGCGTGCCGATCTGATTGACCTTGACCAGGATCGAATTGGCGACGCCGCGGTCGATGCCCATTTGCAGCCGCGCAGAGTTGGTGACGAACAGGTCGTCGCCGACAAGCTGGATCTTCTTCCCTAGCATGTCAGTGATCATCTTCCAACCTTCCCAATCGTCTTCGGCCATGCCGTCTTCAATGGAAATGATGGGATACTGTCGAACCCAGTCGGCCCAGAACTCGGCCATCTGCTGCGAGGTACGCTCGCTCTTATCGGATTTCTTGAAGACGTATTTCTTCTTGTCTTTGTCGTAGAACTCGCTGGCCGCCGGGTCGAGTGCGATGCCGATCTGATCGCCGGGCGTATAGCCGGCCAGTTGGATCGCCTCGAGTACCACTTCCAGCGCTTCTTCGTTCGACTTGAGATTGGGCGCGAAGCCCCCCTCGTCGCCGACTGAGGTCGAATAGCCGCGCTTCTTCAGCACGCCCTTCAGCGTGTGAAATACCTCGGCGCCCCAGCGCAGGGCTTCCGAGAATCGATCCGCGCCGTACGGGGCGATCATGAATTCCTGCGGATCCACACTGTTGTCGGCGTGCGCTCCGCCGTTCAGAATATTCATCATCGGCACTGGCAGCAGACAAGCGTTCACTCCACCCAGATAGCGGTAGAGCGGTGTCTGTTGGGAGATAGCCGAAGCGCGCGCCACGGCCATCGATACCGCCAGGATCGCGTTCGCACCTAGGCGAGCTTTGTTGGGTGTGCCGTCCAGCGACAGCATCAGGCGATCGATCTGCGCTTGTCGTTCCGCGTCGGCGCCGAGGAGAGCGGGTGCGATGTGCTGAGCAATATTCTTGACAGCGTTGTGGGTGCCCTTGCCGAGGTATCGAGATTTGTCGCCATCCCGCAGCTCGACGGCTTCGTGTTCACCCGTGGATGCGCCGGAAGGAACCGCCGCTCGCCCCATGCTGCCGTCGGCGAGCCAAACATCGGACTCCACAGTCGGGTTGCCGCGCGAATCGAGAATTTCACGACCAATGATTCTGGTGATTTCCATGGGAAAGTATTCAGGTTAGCAAGATGAGGCTATCGACCGCCTTGCCGATCGCCTTGAAGAGCCTGGCGCTTCCAAAGGTCCCAGGCGCGGCCATACGGATCCGGATCTTCGGAGCGCTTCTTGACCTCACCCTCGTCGAGATAGGTGACGCGTTGGCCCATCGCCATCGCCTGCGCCTGGACTCGGGCATTCACTTCGAGATACACGCTTCGAGCCACAGCTTCGATGACGCTCTTGCCGACAATCGCGGCCCCGTGGCCACGCATCAATATGGCGGGTTTGTTCCCAAGAGCCTTCGCTAAAGCCCGGCCCAGCGCGGGTGTCTCGACCAGCATATTGGTATCGGCGCCGGCTTCGCGAATCTCGAATACCGGCACCCCTTCGCCGACAAAAGAACTGTTGTGATACACCGGGCGCAGTGGAACCTTGGTGATGCCGAACGGGATTAGCGCGGGCGCGTGGCAATGCACGATGGACATCACATCGGGGCGCACGCGATAGATCTCGCCGTGGATGAAGCGCTCGCGATACGATGTGCGCTTGTCGGCCCCCACTGGCTTACTATCGAGATCCAATTCCATGATGTCGGCAGCGGTCACTTGCGCGGGTGCGACCGATCGCGAGATCAGGTAGCGGCCTGCTTCGGGCGCTATGCGGATACTGACGTGGCCAAAGGCATCGACGATCTCCTGGGCAGCCAGGATATGGTTCGCCGTCACAACATCGTCGATCAACGACTCGCGGGATGGCTGTTGTCCAGCTAACCGCGTGACAAGGGCGGCGGCACCCGCAAACAGAAATCCACGGCGTGGGAGGGCGTACATGCCTGTTAACATAGCGCATAGGAGCCATGCGCAAAGCTACCCTGGCATTCGCCGCAGTCAGTCTATTCGCGGCCGATTCCGCCTATCGGCAGGGAATCGCGCAATGGCGCGCCGAGCGGGAGGCCAAACTTAAGGCGGACGATGGATGGCTGACCGTGGTCGGGCTGCACTGGCTGCACGAAGGCTCGAATACGGTGGGCTCGGATCCATACACCGATGCGCCTGTGCCCGCGTCAGCCCCGCCGCTCGTGGGCAGGATCATTCTCGCAAAGGGAAAAGTTCATTTCAAACCAGCTCCTGGAGTTCCGCTCAAGGAAATGGATCTCAAGACCGATGTGACGCCGGACTACGATCGGCTCAGTCTCGGCCGCGTGAAGTTCTTCGTCATCGAGCGCGAGAATCGGTTCGCGGTACGCGTCAAAGACAATGACAGCGACGCGCGCAAGAAGTTCACCGGGCTGCGCTGGTACCCGGTGGATCCGACGTGGAACATCAAGGCGAAGTTCATCTCCTCGCCGCACCAGGTGACGTTTGACACCGAGGTGGGCGTCAAGGAGAAGGACGATTCGCCTGGATATGTGACCTTCACGCGCGGCGGCCAACAGTACAAACTCGAAGCAGTAAAAGAGGACGATGACTTGTGGTTTGTCTTTCGGGATCTGACCAGCGGCAAGATCACTTACGGCGCGTCGCGGTTCTTGTACACCCCTTTCCCCAAGGACGGATTCGTCGAGATGGACTTTAACAAGGCCGAGAATCCTCCCTGCGTGTTCACCGACTACGCGACCTGCCCGCTGCCGACTCCTGAGAATCGCCTGCAGCTTGCCGTGACTGCCGGCGAGCAGATGTACAAGCGTCGGCCGTAGACTCTCGATGAAGCTCCGTCAGGTGCAACAGTACTGGGACCGTCAGGCGCATGCCGATCCCATGTGGGCGATTCTCACTGATCCGGCCAAGGCCGGACGCCGCTGGGATGCAGACGAGTTCTTCGCCACCGGGATTCGCGAGATAGGCGCGGTTATGGAGCAGGCTGTGGAGTGGGGGAAACCCGTTGCCCGCCGCTCCGCACTCGACTTCGGATCCGGCATCGGGCGGCTGAGCCAGGCGCTCGCGGATCACTTCGACCAGGTCCACGGCGTCGACATTTCACAGAAGATGATCGAACTCGCACGCCAGTATAATCGCAAGGGCGCGCGCGTCGAGTACCGGTGCAATGTCGTCACCAACCTTGGCGCATTCGAAACCGGCTCGATCGACTTGATCTATTCCTCGATCACGTTGCAGCACGTGAAGCCGCGTTACGCGGCGCGGTATGTCGAGGAGTTTTTGCGCGTGCTTGCGCCGGGCGGGCTGTTGCTATTCCAGTATCCGAGCAAGCCGATTGGTCTTGGGGCTAGACTCGCGCGATGGAAGGCGTTCTTATCCAGGCCGCGTCCGATGTACATGAACGGTATGGATCGCGAAGATGTCATCGCGTTGCTCGAGCGCGGCGGCGTCCGTATCCTCAATGTCCAGCAGGATGACCAGGCGATTCCGGGATATCATAGCTTCTGCTATGCGGTTACTCGCGATTAGCGTTCCGATCGTGCTGGGCACGCTGCTAGCGCAGCAGACTGCCCCCGATCCCGGCGCCTTCGACATCGGCGCGACGCAGGGCACCGGAGCCACGAAGCAAGGTCCACGCCCCAAAGCTGGTCCGGCCCCGCATCTCGCAGATGGGCTTCCCGACTTCGGCGGCGACGGTGCGTGGTATCCAGGGTTCTCCGGGAACATCGCGGAGATGCGCTGGAAGGGCGTGAAGAGCGCCGACGTGAAAGTGGATGTTCCCTTCGTTCCGTCCGCCCTCGAACTCTTCAACCAGCGTGTAAGCAGCAATTCGAAGGACGATCCCGAAGCGCAGTGCCTGCCGGTCGGCGTTCCGCGCTACATGTTCGATCCTTACGCGTTCCAGATGGTCCAGACTCCGAAGCAAGTCATGTTCCTGTTCGAAGGCGACAACTACCTCTGGCGGACCGTTCCCCTACGCGCGGATTTGAAGCATCCGAACGATGCGAAACCCACATGGATGGGTGATGCCATCGGCCGCTACGAGAAAGACACTCTCGTCGTGGATGTGACGGGGTTCAACGGCAAAGCATGGCTCGATCAGGCAGGCCATCCGCAGACCCCCCAAGCGCATCTGACCGAGCGCTACACGCGCACCGATTCGCTGACGCTTAAATATGAAGTCACCATCGACGATCCGGGAGCGTATTCAAAGCCGTGGACAGCGAGCAATACGGTGTCCTGGCGTCCCGGGTTTCAGCTGATGGAATTCATCTGCAACGAGAACGAAAAGGACTCGGTGCACATGACTAAAGAACGTCTGTAAGCCTGCTCCATCACGGTCGCGGCTCGGCTGTTTCTTGGATTGGGATTGGCCGACGAATGATCCAATTTTTGAACGCGCAAAGTTTGACACATTGGCCTCCGGTCCCGGAGAATGGAGTTGCCTACCTAAATATGCGGATATGGCGGAATTGGCAGACGCGCTAGATTCAGGTTCTAGTTCTCGCAAGGGAGTGGAGGTTCAAGTCCTCTTATCCGCACCAGTTTATAAACGAATTAGCTAACTTCGTCCCTGTGCGGAGAAGCGACCGCTGGGAGGGCCGATATGGATGTGCGCTGCAGTCGCCTTCCCGGGAACAAAGCTGCGAAACGCATAGTAGGGGATGGCGCTCGATTCCAAATAATGGCGCAGCCACACGCCCTCGGTTGTATCGGGAAACAGCGCCACATCCACGCGATTCCGATGATCGAAGCCCATAGCCTGATGCACCGCCGTTTCACCATCCGCACTGACCGGCAGCGTTTTATGGAACTCCTGCTCGAAGGCATCCTTGACGCGCTGGAAATCCGCGGGAGTGAACGAGCCGCGACCGTCAAACTTCTCCATCACGGGGGGAGCGAATCCAACATCCTCTCCCGTGTCGCGGGGTTGCGGCAGCGGAATCTGCTCTTCCAGGCGAGCCATCTCGGCGACCTGCTGGACTAACTCCGTTCGCGAGAGAGTCAGGTCATACGTGTTCTGCGCCAACGCTTGCTCTTCCAGTGGCGCAGTGAGACTCTGCTTCGGTTGCAAACCAGCGTCCACCAAAGTGCGCACCTGTTCGACCTGGGCCTTAGCGCGGTCTAACTGACGGCGGGCGGCCTGTTCCAGTTGAGCGGCTTTATCCTCGGTTAGATCATTCAGGGAAAGCGAGGCGTTGAGCAACTCCGCATCCCGGGCGGCAGCGATAGCGTCTTTAGCCTGATCCACACGCGTGCGAGGGGCTAAACCCGAAGCAACCTGAATGCGAACATCCTGAATCCCAGGCGCCGCATCGGAGGGAGAGGCTTGTCCGTAAAGAAGTACGCTTCCCAGGGCAAGCAGGGAAAACTGCAGATACATCCACCCCTAGGGTAACACCCAAACGGCGCACAAGGAAGTCGGGGCCCTACTCGCCAAGTGGCTTCCTATCTTATTGAAATACAATATGTTATAGGCAAAAACCAGCCGACGCCAAGATGTCGCAATTTTTTTGAAACGATGTGCGCTGGAAAAGCTCTATCTACCAAACCTACGCAGTTATAGGCCGGAGGAGGATACATCCAAATGAGTAAGCTTTTTCGAACAATAGGTGGAGCAGCATATGCAGTGATGCTGGCCACTTCGGCGCCAGCAATGGTCGTTACCCCAACGACAAACGGCACTACTCTCGGAACCGCATTAGGAGGCGGGGGTGGACTAACGATCAATTCGGTATCGGTTGCAAATGGTGCTGATGCACAATTCGGAACTTATACCGGCTTTACCAGCCCTCCGGTGACCATCGGGGATGGAATCGTGCTGTCGTCCGGTGACGCAGCGGACACCACGGCGGCGTTCCACAGCTCCAGTGGTTTGCCCAGCACGGACGAAGGGCAAACTGGCACTACGGAGTTCGACGCCTACGGACCAACCCACATCACTAACTTTTCCAGTTCTAACGATGTTGCAGCCCTGACGGTGAACTTCACGCTGGCCGCCCCCAGTCAGGTGGGTTTCAACTTCATTTTTGGCTCGGTTGAATTCCCCGTGTTTACGAGCGACTTCACGGATGCATTCCTCGCTTTTCTGGACGGCAAAGGGACGGCAAATCAGGTGGTCTTCGACGCGTCCAATCAGGCCGTTCAAGTCGGCGGCAGCTTCGCTAGCGCGCTCACGACAGCGGATACCAACTCCGCCTTTTCGGATCCGCACGGGTTGGTGAAACTCCAGACCTTCACGAACGTTCTCAGCGCTGGCGCCCATACTCTTACTTTCGAGGTAGGCGACGTGAACGATCATGTTCTGGACAGTGCAGCGTTCATCTCCGATCTGCATGCCGGTCAAGGCACCGTCGGCACTGGTACCGGTGGCGCCGTTCCTGAGCCTGCGAGCGTAGGGCTGGTGGGGATCGGTATCGCAGGTTTGCTCTGGGCACGCCGCAAGCTCGTAAGCTAAAACGTCTCGTAAGCTAAACCATCCCGTACTAAAAACCCTCAAGGAGGGGGAATCGTTCTCCCTCCTTTTCCACGTCTGACCCGCTTGCGCGGCATCGCCGACGAGTGATACGTTCGAGGCTGTTGAACATGCGACGCTTGCGTCTGAACCATGGCTTTACGGGCTCGCTTGCCTCGGCCGGGACGGTTCTCCTGGCCGTCGCCGCTGCCATAGCCCAGCAGCCGATTGGCGTGCCAGTGCCTCCATTGGCAAACGGACCGTTCCTCTTCGACACCGCAGAGCAACATAAGATCCGAGTTTCGGTGGTCGCAAAAGGTCTGGAGCATCCCTGGAGCCTGGCGTTTCTTCCCGACGGGAGCATGCTGGTGGCGGAGCGTCCGGGGCGGCTGCGGCTGGTCCGCGATGCGACCGGGGACGCCAAGCTTGACCCGCGGCCGATTGCGGGCGTACCGACGGTCAGGCTGATCGGCAACTCAGGCCTAATGGACGTGGCGCTGCACCCTAGGTTTGCCGAGAACAAGCTAGTCTACCTGACATACAACAAGCCGGGTCCAAATAAACAGATCGCGACGGCGTTGGCTCGGGGACGATTAGAGAACGGCGCACTGACCGACGTCAAGGACATTTTCGTCGCCGATTGGCTTCCCGAGGATGCGAACGGATACAATTCTCGAATTGCGTTCGGGCGCGACGGGATGATTTACGTGTCGAACGGCGCTTCGAATAGCGATAGTGCACAGGATCCCAAGAGTTATCGCGGAAAGATCATGCGACTTCGCGACGACGGGACAGTGCCTCCAGATAATCCTTTCGCGGGACACCCCGGCTATCGGCCGGAGATTTACTCCATGGGACATCGCAACACCCTCGGGTTGATCGTGCATCCGGTGACGGGAGCTTTGTGGAACAACGAGAATGGGCCCAATGGCGGCGACGAAATCAACGTCATCTTGCCGGGCAGGAATTATGGCTGGCCGGTGGCGAGTTATGGCCGCAGGTACGAAGGTCCCAGGGTTTCAGAAGTTCCCTGGCGCGAAGGGATCGAACAGCCTATGGTGTTTTGGGTGCCGTCGATCGCGGTCGCGGGGATGGCAGTGTACACTGGCGATCGTTTCCCGGCGTGGAAGAATAATGTCTTCGTCGGCAGTATGCGGACCGGTGAGATTCCGGGAACGGGACACCTCGAGCGGATCGTGTTCAATGACAAAACCGAAGAGCTTCGACGCGAGACAATGCTCACCGAACTGCACCAGCGGATCCGCGAGGTTCGGCAAGGCCCCGATGGGCTTTTGTATCTTTTGACGGACGAAGACGCGGGTGCTCTTCTTAGGATCGAACCCGCACCCTGAACTTTAGGGTCCGAGCTCAAACGCGCAAGCCGGCATCGTTGAGCCGCCCGCCTGCAGAAACCCTAGAATCACGCCCAGCTTTGGCGATAAAGCCCAGGTGGGTTTCGTGTCTACAGCGGATACGCCTTCAGCGGCGGTGGTAAGTCAGTTCCTCAAACGCCTTCCCCCCTTTTCCCCCGTGGCCATTAAGCTAATGACCCTAGTCGCAGATCAAGACGTTTCTTTTAAAGAAGTTGCGAAGCTGATTTCGGTGGATCCCGCGCTTTCCGGCGAGACTCTTCGCATGGCCAATTCAGGACTATACGCGCGCCGCCAGGAGATTGTATCGGTCTTGCACGCGATCGCGATCGTGGGGCTCGAGCGGTTGACGCAGATCGCAGTCACTGCGGCACTCTGGCGAGGCATCCCCAACCGCACAGCTCCTTTTACGAAAGCGTGGTGGCGGCATAGCCTGGCGACGGCCATCATCGCCGAACAAACGGCCGTATTACCGATCGACCACGCATACACGGCAGGCCTGCTGCACGGAATCGGACAACTAGCGCTGTTCGAACATGGCTCACTGGACTATGTCCGGTTGCTGAGCGACTCGCTTGCGGACGGCCTGGATCTCCAGGCAGACGAGCGCGTGGCATATGGAACCGACCATGCCGAGCTCGCCGGGCTAATCCTGGAAGCGTGGGGATTGCCCGAGGCACTTCAGGACGCGGCCGCCCTGCATCACTGGCCGAATACGGGCGGCAAGCTGGCCGAGGCCGTCAAGCTCGGGTGCATGGTAGCGGAGCACATCGGCTTTGGCGCTTGCGGGTGCCACAGGCATCTGGCCATCGGCGATTTCTCCGCGCCGGTGGCCGAAATCATTGCCAACAAACCGCTGCTGGACTCGTTCGCTACGGAAGTCAACAGCATCGAGTGCTCTCTGACTTAAACGGTGAGGCGGACCCGCCCGGCGTTTCAATTGCTACACTAGGGTTCCATGGCCCTGGAAATCGCTGAAAGCGTTCGCGAAGATGTCGTCATCCTGACGTTGAAGGGACGCCTGACGTTAGGCGAGTCGAACATTGTGCGCGAACAGATTAACCAGCTAGCCGCGGCGGGGAAACACAACATCGTGGTGGATCTCGGCGGAGTGGAGTATATCGATTCCACGGGCCTGGGCATTCTAGTGATCTGTTTTACGTCCCTCAAAAAACTGGGCGGCGCGTTGAAGCTGGTGAATCCCAACAAACGCAATGTCGAACTACTGCTGCTCACCAAGCTGCATACGGTCTTCGAGGTGTTCAATGAGGTCCAGGATGCGGTGAACAGCTTTTTCCCAGATCGCCAGATCAAACATTTCGATATCCTGAACTTCGTGCAGCAACAGGGCGATAGTTAACGTTCACGCGCTTTCGAAAAACTCGCGCGCTACGTTCACTGTCATCCGAATATCTTCTTCACTGTGCGCGGCTGAGACAAATCCCGCCTCGAATTGCGAGGGTGCGATGTACACGCCGCGCTCCAGCAGAAAGTGAAAAAACTTGCCGAAGCGAGCCGTGTCGCATTTCTTGGCCGATTCCCAATCCGTAACCGGCGTCGGAGAGAAAAAGAACGTGAACATCGAGCCAACGCGATTCACCGTGATGCCTGGAGGCGTCCACGCGGTTAACTGAGCTGCGCGGGATTCCAGTGTTTCGTAGACCTCCGGGTGTGCGATCAGATACCGGAGCATTGCTAGTCCAGCCGCCACTGCCAGTGGATTCCCCGATAACGTTCCGGCCTGATACACGGGACCCAACGGGGCGATCTTTCGCATGATGTCTGCTCGACCACCATACGCCGCCATCGGCAAACCGCCGCCGATGATCTTGCCGAGCGTGGTCAGATCCGGCTGGATCCCAAAACGCTGTTGCGCGCCGCCCAGCGCGACCCGGAAGCCCGTCATCACTTCATCAAAGACAAGGAGAGATCCATGCCGGGCGGTCAGCTCCCGCAACGCTTCGAGGAACCCAGGGGCAGGCGGAACACATCCCATATTTCCTACGACAGGCTCGACGATGACCGCGGCAATCCGCCCGCCCAGTTCCGCAAATGCTGTCTCCACCGTGGCAATCGAGTTGAATGGGAGCGAAATGGTGGTTTCCGCGAACGCCTTGGGGACGCCAGCGGAATCGGCAATCCCCAGCGTCGCCATTCCCGAGCCACCCTTGACAAGAAGAGAATCGACGTGGCCGTGATAACAGCCTTCGAACTTGATGACCAAGTCGCGCCCGGTGAATCCGCGGGCGAGTCGGAGCGCGCTCATGGTCGCCTCGGTGCCGGAATTCACCAGGCGGACCATTTCCATGGAAGGCACGGTCTTGGCGATCAGTTCGGCCAGTTCCACTTCGCGCTCGGTGGGCGCGCCAAAGCTGGTTCCGACTTCCAGCACATCCCGCAGAGCATCGATGACGGCAGGCGGGCGATGCCCTAGAAGGAGTGGCCCCCAGGAACCCACGTAGTCGATATAAGAATTTCCGTCGGTGTCGACGATGCACGACCCTTGGCCGCGCTCGATGAATCGCGGGATTCCACCCACGCCGCGAAAAGCGCGCACAGGGGAATTCACGCCGCCCGGAATCACTTTTTGGGCGCGCGCAAACCAAGTTTCCGAACGCTCGGATTTCATCAGGAGGAAACGCGCGAATGACCCGGAATCACGCGTTCCAGGAAAAACTGCATGAATACTTCGTGCAACGTGCCGTTCAGATTCTTCATGACTCGCTCGCGCAAGCTCAAGTACGGCTGGGTGCCGGCAAACAGATCCTGCATCAGATCGCGGAACCGGGGACTGCGCTGCATGAACTGCACCATGCGATGCGGGACGCTGCGAAACAGGAATTTGCCGAGGAACACGCGCCGGGCAAGCGTCGCCGCATACTCCAGATCGTGCACGAATTCGCGTGCGATCGCGTCGCGATAGGCCAGCGCTTTACTCGCGTAGTCGTGCGCGTCATTTAAAACCACCTGGCTGGCCAGATCGCCCGAACGGATCGCGTAGTACAAGCCCTCACCGGTGATGGGATCCACCAGGCCGCCGGCATCGCCCACGGCCACCCACCCTCGGCCCGACACGCGATTGCGGCTCCAACTGGGCTTTTCGAGCGAAGGCAGCATGTGGCTATAGAAGACGCCATCCTTGCGCGAAATACCGTGCTGGTCCATGTAGGCATCCAGCCGCGCGCGCATCGCCTGCGCCGGTTCCCCTTTGCCGCCGATGCCTACAGAAAGGTGACCGCAGCGCGGGAACACCCAAATGTAGCCTTCGAAGTTGGACATGAATTGAATATCGATACGCTCGCGGGCGCCCGGAACGAAATAGCCCAGCGCGCTCATCGTATCTCCGGCGGCCCACTGTGTACCGACCTCGCGGAGAGGATTGCGCGCGCCGGTGGCCACCACCAGGAAATCGGCTTCCGCAGTGCCGTTGCGAGTGCGTAGACGCCAGCCTTTTTCCTTCTGCTCGATTCCCAGCACGCGTGTCTGTTCCATGGCCGCGCCAGCACGCTCCGCGCGCTCCAGCAGCATCCGGTTCAGATCGAAGCGAGAGTAGATGAGCAGCGGCTGGGTCAGATTCATCTTGGCTTCGCCCGCGCCCTGGGCGTTGACCACCGTCTCATGAATCAGCTTCTTGGGAGTGTCGTTGTTGAGCAGATAAGGATACTGCTCGTAAGCTTTGTAAGTGAGTCCACCGCCGCACGGCTTTTCCCATGCGAGCTTCTCATCGAACACGATGGTATTCAAGCCGGCGCGTGCCAGACGCTCTGCCGCCGATGCCCCCGCGGGGCCGCCTCCGAGAACCGCGACGGTCTTCATTGCTTGGGACTCGTGGGTTGAGGTACGGGAGCCGAAGGATGACCCGGGGGAAGCTGGCCCGAGGGATTTCCAGCGTCGCCCGGCGGAAGCACGACGCCGTGTCCTTGGCCGGCGTCCTGGCGAGCTTGCACCACCCATTTATCGCCTTTGCGGTCCAAGGTGTAATTCAACTGCATCCCGGCATCGCTATTCTTGACGCGAAACTCGACGGTGGCGCGGGCCGTATCGCGCTCGAACGTCATGGCCGTGACGTTCACATCCATAGTCGACATATCCAGTCCGGTTTGTGCCTGACGCGCGCTCAAGTATTCGATCACAGCCTGGCGCACCGCGTCTTTATTCTCGATATTTTTTCGCGCGCATGCCGCCAGTAACAGCACGGCCGCGAGCAACGCGATTCGTTTCACTTCATCGATTATACATGCCTGCTTCGATTTTGCCGTATGATAGTCGCTTATGACCATTCGAGTTCCCGTATCGGGCGGAGAGATGTCCGCCTACATGGCCGTGCCCAAGAAAGGCAAGGGCGCCGGAGTGGTGGTGCTCCAGGAAATCTTCGGCGTCAATGAAAGCATGCGTAGGGTTTGCGACTTCTTCGCATCGCGGCAGTTCACCGCCATCTGTCCGGATTTGTTCTGGCGCGCCGAGCCTAATGTCGAGCTGAAAGAATCCGAATTCACGCGTGCGCGCGCTCTGCGCGGCAAAATGGATGACGACCAGGTCACCGACGACATCGCCTCGGCGATCGACTTTCTGCGCAAACATCCGGCGTGCAGCAACGGCACGGTCGGCCTGGTGGGTTACTGCTGGGGAGGCTATCTCGCTTACCTGACTGCCGTGCGTCACAAGCCCGACGCCGCGGTTGGATACTACGGGGTTGGAATCGACAAGAAACTGGATCTGGCGAAGAATCTGTCCTGCCCATTAATGCTGCACTATGCGGAACTCGACCAATACGCTTCGCCAGAAGTAGCCGCGCAGGTGCGGGCGACCTACAAAGACGACCCTCGTGTCACGGTGTATGAATACCCGAAGGTCGGACATGCGTTCGCGCGTCCGGGCGGGAGCCACTTCGATGCCAAGGCCGCGGATCTGGCCGACATGCGCACTCTGTCGTTCCTGGTGGAAACGATCATCGGGCACAACAAAGCCGGAATATTGTAGCTACGCGAGCAGTTCCGCGATTTTGTCCGGATCGTTCGGGACGACGAGCGCTTTGTTGCCGAACGTCGGATGAATTTTGACGCCGCCGGGCGCTTCGAGCTGGCCCGTGTGATAGCGATAAATGTAATCGGGATCCTTCAGCAGATTTCCCGTCAGGACCGCGACCACATCCGCGCTGCGATCGATCAGACCACTTGACGTTAGCTTGCGGATTCCCGCCAGCGTCGCCGCCGAAGCCGGCTCACAACCGATCCCACACAGGCCGATCTGGGCTTTGGCGTCGGCAATTTCCTGTTCGGTGACTTTTTCGACCGTGCCGCCCGATGTGCGAACCTCATGCAGCGCCTTGGGCCAGGACACGGGATCGCCAATGCGGATCGCCGTCGCGAGCGTTTCGGGCTTCGAGACGGGGCATAAACCTCCGCCCTTCCCGCTTACTTCGCGCGTCCAAAGTTCGTAAAAGGGAGCCGAGCCTTCGGCCTGGATCACTGCCAGACGCGGCAGCTTGTCGATAAGACCCGCGGTTTTGGCTTCGCGCAGACCTTTACCGAACGCGGACGTGTTACCCAGGTTCCCGCCCGGCAGCACCACCCAATCCGGGACGCGCCAGTCGAGCTGGTCGAGCATCTCAAACATGATGGCCTTCTGCCCCTCAATGCGGAACGGATTCATCGAGTTCAGCAGATAGATACCGAGACGTTCGGCCAGCACGCGCACCAAAGCTAGAATCTGATCGAAGTTTGCTTCCACTTGCAGGGTCTTCGCGCCGTATTCGAGCGCCTGAGCGAGTTTGCCGAACGAAATATTTCCGTGCGGCAGAAAGATCAGGGCTTCTTGTCCGGCGGCGGCCGCGTAAGCTGCCATAGAAGCGGAAGTGTTGCCGGTCGACACGCAGGCGACGCGTCGCATGCCTAAACGGCGCGCCTGAGAAGCCCCGCAAGTCATTCCGTTGTCCTTGAATGACCCCGTCGGGTTGAATCCCTGATGCTTGAAGGTGATCCTGTCCAGCCCGCCGTATTTCGCCGCGATCGGTCCATCCAGCAACGGCGTGTTTCCTTCGCGGAGCGTGACCACGTGACGATAGTCGTCCAGAAACGGAGACAGCTCGCGATAGCGCCAGACGCCGCTCTGATCCAGCGGAGCGTTATTGGTGCGCCGTTCGCGAAAGAGCTTCTTCAGATCCTTGGGATCCGCGATGTCGCCGCCATAGGTGGCCTCAATGAGTCCGCCGCACTGCGGGCAGTTGTAGAGGACCTCCGTGATCGCGTACCGGGCGCGGCAACCTTCGTTAAAACACACCAGCTCCGCCGCGGCGGTTTGCGTTGCTGAAGCCATATCTCTTAACTTTAAACGATGCTTGCCGTTCATCTCGAATCGGGCCGAGTAAGGCTTCGCCACGTTCCTATGCCGCGCGTTCCAGAAGGCTTCGCGCGAATTCGACTGCTTGCCGCCGGGATATGTTCGACTGACCTGGAGCTTCAGCGCGGATACTACGGATTCTCGGGAACGCCGGGTCACGAATTCGTCGGCGAAGTAACGGAAGCTGCGGACAGCAGATGGATTGGCGCGCGGGTGGCAGGCGAGATTAATCTCGCCTGTGGAACGTGTACCTGGTGCAAGCGCGGCCTGGGCCGCCACTGCCCTACGAGAACTGTGCTCGGCATCGTCAAGCATCCGGGAGCATTCCGCGAGTTCCTCACGCTGCCGATCCGCAACCTGCATCGCGTGCCTGCGTCGATTCCGACCGAACACGCAGTCTTCATCGAGCCTATTGCCGCCGCGTGTGAGATTCTCGACCAAGTGAAGATTCCCAAGAGCGAGCGTGTGGCCGTCCTGGGCGACGGTAAGCTCGGCCTTCTAGTCGCGCAGGTGCTTCAGGCGAAGGGCGCGAAGGTTCATCTCTTTGGGCGGCACCGAAACAAGATGCGTCTGGTCGAGCCGACCGGCGTGACAACCGAAATCGTTCCTAAGAAACTACCTTTCGCCGCGTGGCCTTTTGTCGTCGACGCCACGGGATCATCGGAAGGCCTGAAAGCCGCCGTGTCCATGTGCATCCCGCGCGGAACGGTGATTATGAAGTCCACGGTGCACGGCCTGGTGTCGATCGACACAGCCCCGGCCATCGTCAACGAGATCACTCTGATCGGTTCCCGCTGCGGACGATTCGAGGCGGCTTTGCCATTGCTGTCTTCCGGGAAAGTGCATGTCGGGAGCATGATCTCCGAGGAATTTCCGCTCGACCGCGCCCCCGAAGCCTTTGCGACCGCTGCGAAGAAGGGCGCCCTGAAGATTCTTCTCCGGCCTCCGGCCTAAAGAGACGCTATCTCGTCAACTTCCCTTTGCACTTCTCGTAACTTTCGCCTCACCACGACAACAAGCCCAATCGCCCAAGCCACCATCAGGATAAGAAATAGCACCATGTTAACCAACAACCCTGGCTTTCGTATAACAAATGGCGTGAAAACAGTGCCGCGTTGAGGAGCACCTGCCATAGCGACTCTCTGCTCGCTCGCACATGAAAGCGCTGGCCTTCAAGTGTTTCGCGATAAAACTCGATAGTCGCTTGTGTCGGAACTTTCAAGAATTTCCCGCCGCGAGGTTAGTGTGCCTTTAGCACGTGGACCCACAGCGCAATCGCCAAGGCCGCCGCACCGATGAAACTTCCGTACGGAAGTTCGTAAGTGGTCCAATCTTTCTTGGCGGCGACAATGTAAATCACGCCGACTAAGGACCCCACGAAGCCCGCCACGCACAGAATCAGCAAGGCTTCCTCCAGGCCAAGAAACGCCCCCAGCATGGCAATCATCTTGACGTCGCCCAAACCTAGGACATCGCGCTTGCGGATTTTGCCATAGAGCGAGGCGAATCCCCAGATCAGTCCTGATCCAAGAAACGCCCCCGTGACCGACTCCACCACCGAAGACCAACGCGGGCCGAGTGCGCCCCAGACAAGGAACGTCGCGATACCAGGATCCAGCGGCACGAGGCCTGACAGCGCGATTCCCAGCACTGTTCCGCCCAGCGTGAACTCGTCCGGTAGGATTCGCTCTTCCAAATCCGTAGCGACCAGCGTGATCAGGATCGCGCTCAGCATCGCGTATTTTGCGGCAGGCCACGTTAATCCCAACTGCGCCACACACAACGAGAACGCCGCGGCCGTCGCCAACTCCACTAACGGATAACGCAGCGGTATCCGCTCATGGCAGTGCCGGCATCTACCGCCGAGGATCAAAAAACTAAGTACCGGAATGTTGTCATACCAGGCGATCTGTTTTTCGCATCCCGGACAATGCGAGCGGGGCCGCACGACCGAAAGATCGCGCGGCAGACGATAGATGCAGACGTTCAGGAAGCTTCCGATCAGCAAGCCCGCGAGAAAAGCCAGCACTGGTTCCAGCATGTTTTACTCTCGTCTTACTCTCGTCCGGGCGACATGAAGCGCGCCTTCGCGTATTTGACGAAGTTGTAAAGTGCCGCCATGTTCGCGATCGCTAACCCTTCGACTCCGTCCAGATATCCCGCCTTCAAAACGTAGGTGCGGAAGAACGTCCAGGGCGGCTCAAAGATAAGACGTCCCCAGGTCGGCTTTTCATCGGCGGCCAGCAGCTGTTCGGCTGCCAGTGTGGTGTACCGGTCCATCACTTTGAGATGCTCCGAAAGCGAGTCGCACGTGAAGTGCAGCAGATTTGATTCGAAATGCCCGACCCGGCCATCCACTTTCACCGATTCATGCACGAATTCGCCTTGCCAATGGGCCTTCTGGCGGTTGTACAGCCGGACTTTGCGATCCGGATACCATCCAGAGTGGTGAATCCATCGCCCCAGATACTGCGCCATGCGCGGCATCGTATAGGCATCGAACTCCGGACCCTTTTTCTTTAGCCGCCAGATCTCGCCCTCCAGGGCCTCGCTCAGGGATTCGTCGGCATCGAGCGACAGAATCCAGTCATAGGCAGCATTCTCCGCGGCGAGATTTTTCTGCTTAGCGTAGCCGGGCCAGGGGCTGTCTATTACGCGAGCTCCCAGCTTCTGGGCGATCTCAACCGTCCGGTCGGTGGATCCGCTATCCAACACCAGAATTTCGTCGGCGCAGCGCAGGCTTTCGATGGCGCGCGGGAGGTTGCGCTCCTCGTTAAACGTGATGATGGTGGCGGAGATTTTCACAGCGGCAGATTTAGGACACCGGCGCCATGGTGAAGGAAAGTATCAGAATGGCCAATGCGACCACGGCCAGCCAGGTTCGAAAACGCCCCAGGGGATGGGGATCGACAATGGCCGGGTGGCGCATCCCGAAGAAAAACAAGAGGGCTGCCCAGAATAGCCAGCTATAGGCGATAAACACGCCCATCAGCACCAGAATGAAGATGAACACGCGGGAAAGATACCGGGTCCGCTCGCCCAGGAATGCGTAGAGGATATGCCCGCCGTCCAACTGCCCGATAGGTAGCAGATTCAATGCCGTCGCCAATAGGCCCACCCAGGCGGCGCGGGCCACCGGGTGAAGGTAGATATCGCCTACGGCGACGCCGGGGAATCTAACCCATTCCATCAGCCGTAAGATGAGGGGCGTGCCGAACACCAGCTCCCCGCTCCGCCCGATTCCCGGAACCACCTTCGACAAAGCCATCCCAGCTACCAGCGGCGACACCAGCGCCACGAACCCCGCAAGGGGACCCGCTATCCCTATATCGAATAGCACGCGCCTGGATAGTATTGCGGAACGTATCCGGATGAAAGCTCCCATAGTCCCGATCAAGCTGGGAAACGGAATGAAAAACGGCAGGGAGACGTCCACCAGATAATATCGGGCGGTGAGAAAGTGCCCGAATTCATGCGCCAATAGGATGGCCAGCAGGGTCAGCGAAAAAGGCAGGCCCGGCAGCAAATACGAAGGATCGTGCCACATGCGCAGATATCCCATGAGGCTCTCGCCGAAATCGATGGGCCGATTCTGAGCGAAGCTCCGAGCCATGCCCGCGCCCACAATGGTGGTGCTGAGCAGCGTCGCGACGAGCAACAGGGCGTGCAGCCAATACCGATGGCGAGGCCGCGGATAAAAATGCTCAGCGAACGAGTAGAGGCCGGCTTCCGGAGCGGACTCCGTGATCCGGAACGGTGGCAAATACGGAGGGCCGTTAGTCGACACAGAGCCCGCAGACTACTATTGGAGCGTCTGCAGCTCCTTGCCCGGCTTGAACCGCACAGCTTTTCCCGGCGGGATTGCGACTTCGGCGCCGGTACGCGGGTTGCGGCCGATACCGGTTTTGCGTGGACGCACGTTGAAGATCCCGAAGCCTCGGAGCTCGATGCGCTCGCCGCGGCCCAGAGCGCGCTTCATGCTCTCGAACACGGTTTCCACGGCCATCTCGGCCTTGGTCTTGGTGATACCGGTCCGGTTAACCACTTCATTGATGATGTCGAGTTTAATCAAAGCCGCCCTCCCCCGCTTCGCCCGGTTACAACCCTTTTCACAACCCCATGATAGGATTAGGGTTATCGCACTGTCAAGTCACCCTTATTTGTTCGTCTACGGCACTCTCAAAAGTAGCTTCCAGAATCGCTACGCACGACGGCTGCGGCGCGAAGCGAGACTGCTGGGCCGTGCGCATATGCCAGGCCGGCTTTATTACCTACGCCGGTACCCTGGAATGCGGCCTTCCCGCGATCCTAATGACTTGATAACAGGCGAATTGTACCAGTTGCGCCAGCCGGCGAAGACACTTGAGGCGCTCGATAAATGGGAAGAAAGCTATG